>Ga0207797_1002023_pt1 | contig 14366 bp, 10 predicted proteins | sample PRCRCaboRojoPR_6_FD_187275 | JGI IMG/M metagenome (GOLD analysis project Ga0207797, IMG submission 187275) | Marine sediment microbial community from Cabo Rojo, Puerto Rico - PR CR 10% Liquid 1 (SPAdes) | ecosystem: Environmental > Aquatic > Marine > Coastal > Sediment | place: Cabo Rojo, Puerto... | reverse complement strand
CGAGAGCTTCTCGATGTTCGAGCGGAACTTGAGGATGTCCGACGTGGCCGGGATGATGTGGTCGGTGGTGATGTTGTCGCCCATCTTCAGCAGGGCCTCGCCCTCGATGTCGGCACCGAGCGGGTCCTGCAGCGGGACGTCGCCGATGTTCGGGCCCTTGATGAGTTCGTCGTCGGGGGCCTCCTCGGGGGCGATGAGGTCCGCCTTCGAGCCGTCGTACTCGTCGGGGAGTTCGACGCCGGGCGCTTCGAGGTCGCCGAGTTCGTCGGCGAGGTCCCGGGGGTCGACGATCTCGCCTGTGATGGCCGCGGCGGCCGCGACCTCGGGCGAGCAGAGGTAGACGTTGTCGTCCTCGATGCCGGAGCGACCCTCGAAGTTGCGGTTGAACGTCCGCAGCGAGACCGAGTCGGAGGCCGGCACGTGACCGATGCCGATGCAGGCACCGCAGGTGGCTTCCGAGAAGTTGACGCCGGCGGCCATCATCTCCGCGACCCACCCCTCGCGGGCGAGCATCTCGGAGGCCTGCTTCGAGCCGGGGGCGACGATCATCTCGGTCGTCTTGTTGACCGTGCGGCCCTCGAGCATCTTCGCGGCCGGGAGGATGTCCTCGTAGCCGCCGTTGGTGCAGGAGCCGACGATGACCTGCTCGACCTCGCGGCCGGCGACCTCGCGGACCGGCACGACCTTGTCGGGCATCGAGGGCTCGGCGATGAGCGGCTCGAGGTCCGAGAGGTCGATGGTGATCTCGTCTGCGTACTCGGCGTCCTCGTCGGGCGAGAGTTCGACGTACTCGTCGCCGCGACCCTGCCGTTCGAGGTAGTCTTTCGTCTCCTCGTCGGTCGGGAAGATGGAGGTGGTCGCGCCGAGTTCCGTCCCCATGTTGGTGATGGTCGTCCGCTCGGGCACGGTGAGCGTCTCGACGCCCGGACCGGTGTACTCGAAGACCTTGCCGACGCCGCCCTTCACGGTGAGACGACGCAGCATCTCGAGGATTACGTCTTTCGCGGTCGCCCACTCGGGGAGTTCACCCTCGAGGCGGACGTTCACGACCTCGGGCATCTCGACGTAGTACGCGCCGCCGCCCATGGCGACGGAGACGTCGAGACCGCCCGACCCGATGGCGAGTTCGCCGATGCCGCCGGGCGTGGGGGTGTGAGAGTCCGACCCGAGCATCGTCTTGCCGGGCGCGGCGAAGTTCTCCTTGTGGACGTTGTGACAGATACCGTTGCCCGGGCGCGAGAAGTGTGCGCCGTAGGTGCCCGCGGCGGAGCGCAGGAACCGGTGGTCGTCCGTGTTCTTGAAGTCGAACTGGTAGGTCTGGTGGTCGCAGTACTGGGCGGCCAGTTCCGTCTGGACCTCGTCCAGTCCGAGCGCCTCGAACTGGAGCCAGACCATCGTCCCCGTGGTGTCCTGCATCAGGACCTGGTCGATCTCGATGCCGATCTCCTCTCCGGGTTCGAGGTCACCCTCGACGAGGTGATCGTCTAGAATCTTCTCCGTGAGCGTCTGTCCCATAACGTCCGTCAGTCGCTCGCGAATGGATATAAATCCCGCGTGTTTCCGGGCGAGAGAGCCGAAGAAACCGGCAGCCATTGGCAATTATCGCGCCGTTTGTCAGGCATAAGACGCTACGAGTGAAATATCTCGGCTCGGCCGCAGCGGACTTCGGTAGCGTTTTTGTCTCGCTGCGAGCGTCCTCTCGTATGTTCCGCGCCGGTACGTTCGTCGCCGAGCACGTCAGTCCCGTCTCCGAACCGCAGGTCCAGCCCAACGGCGTCGACCTCACCCTCGACGCCGTCTACGAACAGCTCGACTCGGGCCGCATTGGACAGGACGGCAAAGAGATCGGGGAGCGACAGGCGGTCGAACCCGGGACCGTCTCCGAGGAGGGGCCGGACGCCTACTACCTGCCCGCGGGCGGGTACGTGGTCGGCTACGCCGAGACGGTACAGATCCCAGAGGGCCACGTCGGCTACATCTACCCTCGGTCGTCGCTGCTGCGCAACTCCTGCATGCTCGATACGGCGGTCTGGGACGCCGGCTACGAGGGCCGCGGCGAGGGGCTGCTCGAAGTCCACCACGACGTCGAACTCGAACGCGGCGCACGGATCGGCCAGCTCGTCCTCGCCGAGGCCGACCACGACGACGTCTACGACGGGAGCTATCAGGGCGAAGGCATCGACGACTAGGACCGCAGTCGAGCGAGGCTTCGGTCGCCGCCCTCGGTCGACGAGAGGCGGTCCCCGGTCTATATCTGATCGGAGAGCCAACCTGTCGACAGACACAGCCCCCGTCGCGAGGGTCCGGAGGTCCGCGGCGGCGGGAGAGTGATCGCGATGCAACGACGCACGATCGGACTGCTCCTCGCCGGACTGCTCCTCGCCGCCGCCGTCCTCGCCGGCGCCGGCTGGGCCCTCCAGCGGGCGTGGTACCAGCAGTCCTACGGGAGCGAGTACACCTACGACGTCCTCGTCGGGCCGAACTACGGGAACGAGTCGATCTCGAACCTGACGGTGATGCTCCCGCTGCCCGTGGCAGACGGCGACTCCGCGGTCGGCGAGGACCTCTCGGACCGCGAGTTCAGACTCCCGGAAGGGTGGTCCTACGCCGTCGTCGACACCGAGTACGGGCCGATGCTCCGGATCGAGGCCGACGAGATCCCCGGCGAACCGACGTACTACCGGGCCGTGATGGAGGGCGACCGACTCGTCGACTGGGAGGAGATCCCCGCCTCGGCGTACGACCGGAACGACTCGGACACGATCAGGGTAGAGCACGACGACGCCGAGATCCAGCACACCGTCGTGGTAAACGAGACGATCGACACGAGGTCGCCGATCGGCGACGAACCCCTGCTGTCGCCGCGGTCGAACCAGACAGAGGTGGCGTGCGAGCAGTTCTACTACGAGGACGAGGACGCGACCTGCTACGCCTACGACGCCCGGGTGTATCTCTCCTACGACGCCCCGCCCGGCACCGAGGTCTACGTCCGGGCCGAACTCCGCGGCACCAACTCGTGGTGGGTGCTCGGCTGGAACTACAACGAGTACCGCGACACCGTCGCGTTGTTGACCGACGAGAGCCCCGACGGGTGGACGACCGCCGACGGCGAACTGGTGACCGGGAGCGGGAACTACCGGTAGCCGCTTCGCTCGTCACCTTCGTTCCTCGCAGAAGCGGGCCGGGAGGGACTTGAACCACGCGAACGCCTCGCTACCGCTCGGCGTTCTCTCGTTCGAGCCCACCGTGGCGTTTTCACTGCTCACTTCGTTCGCAGGAAAACGGGCCGGGAGGGACTTGAACCACGGTCACTCCGCGTCGCTCCGTTCCCTGATTCAACTCCTCGTAGCCGCTTCGCTCGTCACCTTCGTTCCTCGCAGAAGCGGGCCGGGAGGGACTTGAACCCCCGACCGTCTGGTTAAAAGCCAGACGCTCTGCCGAACTGAGCTACCGGCCCTCGTATCTGAATTTCGGGTGCGGCGGTATAAGCGTTTTCAGACCGACCGAACGCCCCGGAGCGCGTTCCCGCGGCGTGTCACCGCGACCCGAACGCTTACCCCCGGTTCGTCCGTCGTCGACTCCATGAACCTCAGGGAGTTCGCCGAACGTCTCATCGAGTTCGACACCACCGACGGGCAGGAGGCCGCGGCACAGGAGTGGTTCGCCGACCGCCTCGCCGAACTGGACTTCGAGGTCTACGAGTGGGAGGCAGACGCCGCCCGACTCGCCAAACATCCGTCGTTCCCGGACGACCCGGCCGAGATCGCGACCGAGAACCGCCCGAGCGTCGCGGGCGTCCGCGAGTTCGGCGACCCCGACGCGGGACCGACGCTGGTGCTCAACGGCCACGTCGACGTCGTCCCGGCCGAAGAGGGCATCTGGTCGTCGCCGCCGTTCGAGCCACACTGGGACGGCGACGACCTGACCGCCCGCGGCGCGGTCGACATGAAGTCGGCGGTCGCGGCGCTGGTGTTCGCGGCGGCGGATCTGGACGACGTCGACGCCGACCTGAACGGACGCGTCGTCGTCGAGAACGTCGTCGGCGAGGAGGAGGGCGGCGTCGGTGCGGCGTGGGCGGCCATCGACAACCCCTACCCCTTCGAGCGCGACGCCTGCCTCGTCGCCGAACCGACCGATCTGGAGGTCGTCACCGCGACCGAGGGCGTGCTGATGAAACGACTCCAGCTAGAGGGCCGGTCGGCCCACGCCGCGACCCGGTGGGTGGGCGAGGACGTCCTGCCGCACTTCGAGCGCGTTCGCGAGGCCTTCCTCGACCTCGAAGACGAGCGTGGCGAGTCGGTGACTCACCCGCTCTACGAGGAGTTCCCGGTGCCGTGGCCGGTCGTGTTCGGGCGCGTCGAGGCCGGGTCGTGGGCCTCGACGGTGCCCGCCGCACTCACGGCGGAGATCCGCATCGGCGTCGCGCCGGGCGAGACCGTCGACGAGGTCGAGGCGGTCTTCGACGAGCGCCTCGCCGAGGTCGTCGCCGACGACGAGTGGCTCTCGGAGCACCCGCCGACCTTCGAGCGGTTCACCATCCAGTTCGAGTCCGCCGAGATCGACCCCGACGAGCCGGTCGTGGCCGCGTTGCAGGCCGCGATGGCCGAACAGGGCCTCGACGACACCGAACCGAAGGGGAGAACCTACGGCGCGGACGCCCGCCACTACATCGAGGCCGGCATCCCGACGGTGGTGTTCGGACCGGGCTCGATCGAACAGGCGCACTTTCCCGACGAGACGGTCCACTGGCCGGACGTGCGGCGCGCACGCCGCGTGGTCCGCGACACGGCGACGCGACTACTCGGCGACGAATCGGCGTAGGCGACGGCCGCGGTCGAAAATCGGGCGTTCGGTAGAGAGAACAGTCACTCCTCGGGCGTCGACTCGCCGCCGATCACGACCGAGTGGATCGTGGGCGCGTACACCTTCATCTCGCGGCCCTTCTGGGAGTGTCGCGTACCGACGACGGTGACGAGGTCCGCCTCTTCGAGCTTCGAGAGGTGGTAGCTGACGTTCTGGATCGAGGTCTCGATCCGGTCGGTGATCGCGGTTGGGGTCGCGGGGTCCCGATTCAGTTCGTTCAGGATCCGACGGGCAGTACCCGACGAGAGCGCGTCGAGTATCGGCCCGGCGTCGTCGAGAGAGAGATACTCCACGCCGGGCTCCGGTTCGGACACCTGTGCGTTGCTCAGCCGCTCGATCGTGGACATCGGTGCCTGCATATACGAGAGTCTCCCCTAACAGCCTCATGCCGAGAGACTTCGGTATCGACGGCGTCGGTCGGGTCGAACGATCGCGGTGGCGACGGCGTCGGTCAGGTCGAGAGGTCGGCGAACACCGTATCGAGGAGCTTCCGGTGTGCCGCCTGCAGGTGCTGGTAGAGCGTCGAGGACGCGATGTCGAGCGACGAGGCCAGCTCCTCGGCGGTGGTCGCCCGCGGGTAGTCGTAGTAGCCCGCGAGGAAAGCCGCCCGCAGCGCGGCCGACTGCTTGTCGGTCAGCCGGTCGTCGATCCGCTGTCTGATCGTCGCGACCGACTGGTCGGAGACGTCCACGACCCGTTTGGCGACCAGTTCCGCGGTCGGGAACGCCTCTCGAACGACCGCCATCGCGTCCCGCGGGGACGCAGTCGAGGGGAACCGGACCGTGACCGTGCCGACGCCGTCCGCGGCCCGTGCGCTCCGAACGGTCGCCCCGTACGCGATCATGGCTCCGAGACCGGCGTCGTCGGCCCGGACCGCGCACTCGAGCACCCAGCGGTCGCCGTCGTCCGTCAACACGCGCACGTCTCTGACCGCCGGCGAGTCGCGAATCGCGTCGGGGGCGACGTCGTCTGGGACGTCCGTCACCGTGACGTACTCGATCAGGGCACCGCCGTCGGTGGGGACCGACCCCTCGATGGTGACCGTGCCGTCGAGTCGGTCGGCGGCCGAGAGGAACCACGCGTCCGCGTCCCGGCTGGCGAGCGCCACCTCGAGTTCGACGGCCGTGTTCCCCAGCAGGAGCCGTCGGTTGTTCGTCGCGTTGATCACGAACCCGACCACGCGACCGAGCGTCTCGAACGCCGTCTGCTCGCGGTCGCTGAACGCGTCCGGGTCGGGAGCGTGGACGACGAGCGCGCCGAAGACGGTGTCCGCGTGCACGAGCGGCACCACGAGTCGCGCTCGCGGACCGGCCGCCCGCCGGTCGTCGCGGAGTCCGTCGGCGGACCGGTCGCCCCCGGAAGGTTCCGGGACCACCTGCACGCGCCGCTCCTCTATGGCGGTCGCGACGGGCGCGGGAGTCGGAACGGGCCCCTCGGCGTTCCCGAGCGACGTGCGGTCCCCGTCGTCGCCGCTCGACCCCGCGCGGACGACGACCTGCCCGGGCGAGGAGCCGCGTTCGACGATCGACGCGTCGGCGTAGAACGGGGACCCGGCCAGTCGCTCGCAGACGGTGTCTTCGATCTCCTCGCGCGTGGCCGCTCCCACGAGCGCTCCGATCGTGTCCTCGACGAGCGCGTTGATCTGGTTCAGCGTCGCCAGTTCGTCGCGCTGGCGTTCGAGCTCGCGCCGACGCGCGCGCCGCTTTTCGAACTGGTCGGCCCGGTCCAGCGCGGTCTCGACGTTCGCCGCGAGAATCCGGCCCAGCGACACGTCGACCTCGTCGAACGCGCCCACTTCGAGCGACGACGCGTTCAGCACGCCGTGGTCGCCGAGCGGGAAGACGAGTTCGCTCCGGACGCGCGTCTCCGGGTCGTAGACGGTCTCTTCGGCTTCGGTCGTGATGTCGTCGTACGCGCGATAGGCGCCCTCCCGGAAGACTCGACCGACGAGGCTCCCCTCTATCGGGAACGCCGGCGGTTCGCCGAACTCCTCGGCGCCCCGTTCCGTCCAGGCGACGGGTTCGAGAACGTCCGAATCTGGGGAGTCCAGCCAGAGGCCGCTCAACGGCAGTTCGAGGATGCGCTGGGCGGCCTCGACGGCGATCTCGCTGACCCGCTCTCGCGTGTCGGCCCGCATCAGCAGCCGGCTGGCGTCGTGTAGTTCGCGGAGCGTCCGCTGGCGCGTGCGGTCCTCGTCGGAGCGTTCGGAGCGAGTCGTCGCGTCCGGAGCCTCGGACGCCGGCCGCCACCAGACGCGGCCGCGCGCGCCGACCTTCTTCGTGGCGAGTTCGCCACGGTCTGTCAGTTCCACGAGCTTCTCGTAGGCCGTCCGCCGGGCACAGCCCAGCGCGTCCGCGACCTCCGGGGCGGTGAGCGGCGTCCCCGGTCGGTCCTGCGACTCGAAGACCGCCAGCGCGTCCGCGGGGGCGATCGTCGACATGTCGGAGTCACTCCCTAGTGGTCGGCCGGGGAAGTAAAGTGTGCCGTCAACGGCATCGTCGGCGGCGTCGGTTCCCGGGTCGCGGTCGACGGGCGGTGACACCGCCCGACACGCTGGAGTGCCGGCTCACACGACGACCGTCTCGCCGAGTTCGGGTGCGTCGGCCGCGAACCCGTCCGCGGCCAGTTCGTCGGCGAACACCCCGCAGCGGTCGCCGTGGTTCACCAGGACCTCCGCGTCGGCGTACGAATCCAGGAACTCACGGAGGCCGTTCCGGTCGGCGTGTGCGGAGAAGTCGTACTGCTCGACCTGCGCGCTGACGGGCATGCGACGGCCGCCGAACTCGGCGCTCCCCGTCTCCAGCAGTTCCCGCCCCGGCGTCTCCTCGACCTGGTAGCCCGTCATCGCGATCTTGTTCACCGGGTTCGCCCCGATCTCGGGAATGTAGGTCATGGCGGGACCGCCCGAGAGCATCCCGCTGGTGGTGACGATCGCCACCTGCTGGTCGGCGATGCGCCTGCGCTGGCCGTCGGCACCGGTGACGAATCGGGCGTGGGACTTCGCTCGCCGGAGCGCCTCGGCGTCGCGGACGAACTCGGGGTACCGGAGCAGCATCTCGGTCACCTCCTTGCCCATCCCGTCGACGTAGCAGGGGACGTCGTAGGCGTCACAGACCAGCAGCATCTCCTGGGTGCGGCCGATCGCGAACGCCGGAACGACGACGGTCCCGCCCTCCCAGAGCGTCGTCTTCACGCTCTCGGCGAACCGCCGTTCGACCTCGCCGCGGTCCTCGTGTTCGACGTCGGAGTACGTGCTCTCGCAGATGACGACGTCGGCGTCGGGGCGGGCGGTCGTGCCCGCAACGAGGCGTTGATCGACGGTGTGGAAGTCCCCGGTGTAGAGCAGTCTGGTGTCGCCGTCGTCGACGAGGACGTGCGCGCTCCCGGGGATGTGGCCGGCGTCGTAGAACGTGACCTCGTGGCCGGCGGCCTCAAACGTCTCCCGGTAGCCGTGCGTCCGCGACACTTCGGTGACGCGCTTGACGTCGTTCTCCGTGAACGGACAGTTGTACGTCCCGCCGTGGAGTTTGAGCGTGTCGCGAGCGAGCGTGAGTGCGAGCCGGTAGGTCGGAGGCGTCCAGTGGATCGGCGGCCGGTCGTCGCCGGAGAGGAGCGCCGGGACGCTCCCGACGTGGTCGAGATGACCGTGAGAGACGACGACCGCGTCCGGCGACGGCGTCGCCACCGGAAACTGGATGGGGTTACCGGTGAGGAGACCGAAGTCCAGCAGGAGCGCGTCGTTCACGAGGACGGCGCTCCGCCCGACCTCGCGAGCGCCCCCCAGGAACTGAACGTTCATCGGCGGACGTATCGGGCCGAGACCTTTCGCTCCACCGGTTCGTCGCCGTCGGTCACTGCACCTCGACGCGGTGCCAGCGGGCGGCCTCCGCCCGCTCGCCCATCGCGACGAGGCGTTCGATCCGCTCGTCCATCGACGGGTGCGTCGAGAGGAGTCGCGTCAGGGGGCCGTCGTCGTCGCCGTGGACGTACAGCGTGGAGAGCAGTCCCCACCCCGGCTCGGAGGCGCGCTGGATCTTCCGGAGGGCGCGGGCGAGCGCCACGGGCTTTCCGGTCACCTCGGCGGCGCGGTCGTCGGCCGCGAACTCCCGCCGCCGGGAGTGTGCGCGCACGAACAGCGTCATGACGACGAACGCGAGCGCGACCACCTGTCCGAGCCGGTACCGGACGCGGCCAAAGGGCGTCTCCAGCCACTCGGTCGGGCGGCCGCGGATCCACGCGAGGCCGCGGGCGGCGCCCGTCAGCAGGAACAGCGCCGGGAGCAGGAGGAAGGTGAGCACGCCGACGACGGTCCGCATGGCGCTGTAGGCCAGCGTCTGCACGAGACTGTCTCTGCGCTGGAGGTGTGCGAGTTCGTGAGCCAGCAACGCCTCGAACTCGTCGGCCGAGAGGAGTCGGAAGAGCGACCGGTCGACCACGACGACGGCGTCGCGCCCTCCGCCGATGGCGAAGGCGTTCGGCGTCGAGAGGTTCGCCACGAGCAGCGTCGGTCGCGCGACCGCCATCGCCGTGCTGAGGCCGTCGAGTCGGCGGTGGATCTCCGGCGCACGCTCTCGGGGGACGCGGGCGGCGTCGACGTCCGCGAGGACGCGGTTCGTGCCGAACCGGTAGCTCAGATAGCCGAACGCGAGCGAGAGCGCCGCGAGGAGCACGACCGTGGTCAGCAGGTCGACGTCGCTGGTCCACAGCGAGGCCAGCACCAGATACGTGAGCGCCGCCAGCCCGAGGTAGAACGCGAGCACCGAGACGCCGACGAGAGCCATGAAGAGGCGAACGCCGAGTCGTCGCATGGCGGGACGTAGGGGTCTGGGCGGCAAATCGGTGTCGACGGTCGGGCGCGCGCCGGGGGCGCCGGGCGCGGCTACTCGCGCCGGAACTGCCGCACCTGAAACGGTTCGTAGCCGCCGTAAGCGACTTCGAGCGCGCCGAGCCACCAGTTCCACCGGTCGGCGACCGACGAGCCGTCGGGCGCGTCGGCGAGGTTCGAGACCACCACGTCGACGGTCAGGGGCCGACCGCGGTCGTGTCGGTGTTTCCCCGAGTCCGCGAGGTCGACCGCCTGCCGGACCACGACCCGCCGCTCCGAGTCGCGTCCCGCGAAGCGGTCGCGGAGCGCCGTTTCGAGCGCGTCGGAGTCGAGGTCGGCGTCGTAGCGAGTCACGGACGAACCGAAGCGTTCCAGCGGGGTAAGTTGCGCGCCCGGGAGCGAATCGGTCACGCGCGCCACGCCAGCGCGACCACGAACACGCCGAGGCCGCCGAGGGCGAGAACGCCGTAGGCGACGACCGGCGCGGCTCCCTCGCCGCGCGCGAGGACGGCGGCGACGCCGAGAAAGAGCACTCCGAGCGCGACGATCGCGCCGCGAGCGGCCGCCGAGGGCGGCGAGGCGTCGGTCTCCGCGGCGGCGAGCCGGTCGAGCGCGGCCCCGACGGCCGGGAAGTCCCCGGCCGGGACCGCCACGAGGTGCGGGTTCCGGAGCCCGCCGGCGTCGTAGCCCAGCCAGCAGACGACGGAGTCGCCGATTCTGCGGGACCGGACAGACGAGAGTCCCGTGACGTCGAACTCGCGGCGTCGCTGTCCGTCGAGGACGAGCGTCCCCGTCTCGGGGTCGAGTTCCCCCGCCGAGTGTCTCAGGGCGACGACCGTCCGGCCGAGGACGAGCGCGACCAGGTACGCGAGGACGAGCAGGCCGTGGACCCGGAGCGCGGCGACCAGTCCGACCGCGGAGAGCACGGACGCGACCAGCGCCCGGCGAACCGAGAAGTCGCCCGCGGCCGGGTAGGCGTCGAGGAGGACCTCGCGCAGGCGGTCGGTGCCGGCCACGTCGGCCGCGATCCAGAGGTAGAGAAACGAGAACGGACCGCCGACGAGCAGGAGCGTCGCGACGAGCACGAGCGCGTCGGCGTCGCCACCGCCGGCGAGCGTCGAGACGGCCACGAAGGCAAGCAGCGCGAGGACGGTGAGCGCGACACCGCCGAACAGCCCAACGCCCGCGTACCGGAGGAGCGTCCGCGGGCGGGGGTCGGGGTCGGCGCGCCACGCGACCGCCTCGGTCGCGGCGCCGTCGGGCGCGCGAGCGGGGACCATGGTCGGAGTAGGGCGCGCGGCGAGGAAAACGGTCGGTGCGTCTCAGGCCGACTCGGCGGCGACGTCGCGCTCGGCGGGCGGCGTCGCCTCGGCGTCGGCCTCGACTTCGTCGCCGAAGGTCGCGGGCGTGACGTTCGCGAGGCGCATCGCGTTGCCGGTGACGGTGAGGCTCATCCCCATGTCGCCGATGACGATGGCGTGAATGACCGAGACGAGTCCGAGCGGCGCGCCGACCGCGAGGACGGCCTTGACTGCGAGCGACGACCAGACGTTCTGCCGGATGACGCCGGTCGCGCGACGCGAGAGGTCAAAGAGGTAGGGGAGTCGGGTGAGGTCGTCGGCCATCAGCGCGACGTCGGCCGTCTCCAGGGCCGTGTCGGTGCCCGCGGCGCCCATCGCCACGCCGACGGTGGCGGTCGCGAGCGCGGGGGCGTCGTTGACGCCGTCGCCGACCATGGCCACGCCGTCGTACTCCTCGCGGAGGCGCTCGACGACCTCGACTTTCTGCTCGGGGAGGACCTCCGCGTGGACCTCGTCGATGCCGACCCGGTCTGCGATGACCCGGGCGGTGCGCTCGTTGTCGCCGGTGACCATCGCGATCCGGTCGATGCCGAGTTCGTGCAGGCGCGAGACCATCCACGCCGCCTCGGGGCGGACCGTGTCGGCGATGGCGACCACGCCCTCCAGTTCGTCCTCGGTGCCGACGAGGACGGCCGTCTTGCCCTCGTTCTGGAGGCGCGGCAGCACCTCGTTGACGAGGTCGTAGTAGGTGCCGTGTTCGCACTCCTCGACGGCGTCGTCGAGGTCGGTCGACTGGGACGGTGACGGGGTCGCGGTCGTCCCCCCGCGCCCGCCGTCGGTCCGGGCGTGGGCGTGTTCCAGGTCGAAGCCGAGGTCCGAGAACAGCGACGGACTGCCGGCGTAGTGGGTCCGGCCGTCGACGTCGGCGCGGACGCCCTTGCCGGGGATGGCCTCGAACGCCGTCACTGCCCGGTCCGGGACGCCCCGCTCCTCGGCGTGGGCGACGATGGCCGACGCGATGGGGTGTTCGCTCCGCGACTCGGCGGCGCGGGCGCAGGTCAGCACGTCCGTCTCGTCGTTGCCGTTCAGCGGGACGACGTCGGTGACGCCGAGTTCGCCGGTGGTGAGCGTCCCCGTCTTGTCGAAGGCGACCGCCTCGACGCCGCCCATCGCCTCGAGGCGGTCCCCGCCCTTGATCAGGACGCCGTTGCGGGCGGCGCTGGTGATGCCCGAGACGACGGTGACCGGCGTGCTGATGACGAACGCGCAGGGGCAGGCGATGACCAGGAGCGTCAGCCCGCGGGTGAACCACTCGAGGAAGGGCTCGCCCAGCAGCGTCGGGACGGCGACGGTGAGAACCGCGCCGACGACCACCAGCGGCGTGTAGTAGTCGGCGAAGCGGTCGACGAACTGCTCGCGCTCCGAGCGGTTGGACTCAGCGTCCTCGACCATCTGGATGACCTGCGAGAGCGTCGACTCGCCCGCGAGCGCGGTGGTCTCGACTTCGAGGTAGCCCTCGGCGACGATGCTGCCGGCGTAGACCTCGTCGCCGACGGCCTTCTCGGCCGGGACGCTTTCGCCGGTGATCGGCGACTCGTCGACGGCGCTCGACCCCTCGCGGACCACGCCGTCGAGGGGGACCTTCTCGCCGGGCCGGACCAGCACCGTCTCGCCGACGGCGACGTCCTCGACCGGGACGACCACCTCGGTGCCGGCGCCGGGCTCGCCCTCTGCCGGGGGCGTCGACGACGACCCGGTGTCGCGCCGGACCGTCGCGGTGTCGGGCGAGAGCTCCATCAGTTCGCGCAGCGACGAGCGGGCCCGGTCCATCGAGAACCGTTCGAGCAGTTCGGCGACGCTGTACAGCACCGCGAGCGTCGCGGCCTCGAACGGGAGGTTCACCGCCACCGCGCCGACGATGCCGGCGGTCATCAGGAAGTCGATGTCGAGGTTGCGGTTCCGCGCGGAGTAGTAGCCGCCGCGGACGATCTCCTGTCCGGCGACGACGACCGCGAACGCGTAGAGCAGCCAGTCGACGCCGATCTCCCGGCCCGCAACCGCGAACAGCTCGGCGTTCAGGCCGGGGACGACCCACTCGAAGGCGATCCCGAGCGCGAGCGCGAGCGCGCCGGCCCACGTCTTCAGCGCCCGCGGACTCGTCCAGACGTCGTGGGGCGAGTCGGACGCTTCGTCCTCGGAGACGACTTCGTAGCCCGCGCCCTCGACGGCGGCGACGACCGCCTCGCGGGAGGTCGCTTCGGTGTCGTACTCGACGACCGCGGTCCCGGCGGCGGGTCGCGTGTCGTACTCCAGCACGCCCTCGACGTCGTCGACGGCCGCCTCGACGTTGCCCGCGCAGTCCGGGCAGTCCATGCTCGGAACCGAGAGGGTGACGCTCTCCTCGCGCACCACGCGGTACCCGGCACCCTCGATGCGCTCGCGGACGTCGGCGACGGTCACCCGGTCGGGGTCGTACCGGACGACGAGCGTCCCGCTGGCCGGTCGCGGATCGAGCTCGTAGACGCCGTCGAGGCGGTCGAGACTGGCCTCGACCTTCCCGGCGCACGTCGGACAGTCCATCTCCGGGACCGACAGGCGGAGCGTCTCACCCTCGGCTGTCGGTGACTCGGCGCTCATTGAACGTTCGTAACGGCTCGACCGTTATTAATCGAACTGCCATTCTCGCGGGGTTATTTGTCCAATTAGTAGTAATATAGACCGTTCGAGTTAACAACTCGTCGCGGTCGCTCGCGAGGCGTCGAGGCGGCTGAGAGGAGTAAGCCCCCTTCTGTTCGTCCCGGCATTCGGCTGAGCGTCCGCGTCCGACGTCCGGACTACCTTGCTGGCGCGGACTTGCACCGGTGAGGATTCGCCGTTCCATCCGTTCCCGGCCGTCGACGCTCTGCGGGTTAGCTTCCTCCCCTCGCGGGTCGGGTCGCGCGCGTCATCGCTCGGACCGGGGGGTCTCGTTTCTGTTCCAGAGCCAGTCGTCTCCGACTCCGGGCTTGCGCCCGGTCACCTGTCCGGACGGTGGGGGGACTTTCCTCATGTCCCGCCGCCGCGAATCGGCGGGCGAGACACGGGGACCGGGCTCTCTCTGCCGGTTCTGGGTAGGCGCGTCGTCCGCATAAGCGATTCGGTCCCGCGAGATCGAGCGACGAGACCACCGTAAACGAGTCATTAACGTCGGGAAATCAAAACTTACCGAGCCGGTAGAATTTTTTCATCATTCATAATGCGTGGAGGGAAGAGTTGAAGTTGACACGGTGTCTGAGTAGGTGTATGTCCGAGGCGCAAACCGTACGCCTCTCCTACGAGGACGGGGCTCGGGCGGTCGAACTGGCGCGCGAGGCGGTCGAATCCTACGTTTTGCACGG
>Ga0207797_1002022_pt1 | contig 14374 bp, 14 predicted proteins | sample PRCRCaboRojoPR_6_FD_187275 | JGI IMG/M metagenome (GOLD analysis project Ga0207797, IMG submission 187275) | Marine sediment microbial community from Cabo Rojo, Puerto Rico - PR CR 10% Liquid 1 (SPAdes) | ecosystem: Environmental > Aquatic > Marine > Coastal > Sediment | place: Cabo Rojo, Puerto... | reverse complement strand
CAAGCAGGCTACGGAAAAAGCCAACGTGCTCTGACGGACTGGCGAACTTAGAAGAGAGAACCTCTAGATTGACCGGACGACACAAGGGCACGCCATTGGCATACGGTTGGAGTCGCGTGAGACCAATGTGGTTTTCAAATCGCAGATTGAAGAGCGAACCTCTGACCGGCCTTACCGGTTCTTGTCCAACTCGGAGGACCTGAACATCTGGAAGGTCAAGCCAATGATCGCGCCATTCTCGAAGGTAATAACGGGCCGGAGAGAGCTCAGATTGGAGAGCGGCCGGAACTGGAGAAGCGCAATCCTCGATCTCTTCAATGAGATGTGCCCGAATACTGCTCATTGCTTTCCCTTCTTCAGCGATAAAACACGCTCACGACCACACGTACTCCCAACACACCAGGTGCAAATCCTCACGCGTCAGCGGCCGTGCCGGCGGCGCCTCCCGCTCCGGCTCCGGCGGGCGTCGCCCTCGCTCTCCGTGCCACGTCCGTTCAGCCCCCAGCGTCCGGGATCGATCCCCTCCGGCACCACGGCCGTACGCTCCGGCGGGGCTCCGTAGGCCCGCCGCGCCCAGCCGGCGCTGTACCGGCTCGTCACGACGACCCCGTCCGCCCGGGCCACGTTCACCGCCTCCAGCCCGGCCTGGGCCCGGAGCCGCGCTTTCGGCAGGCCCGTCTCGAAGCGCTGCTCGTCGGCGGCGATCCCCTTCAGGCCGACCACGAAGGGAGGATCCTCCGGCCGCGGGAGGAAGCACCCGTCGAAGTCGAAGCCCACCACCAGGTCGTGGCGTCCGGGATCCAGCCGGCAGGGGAGGCGGACGTTGTAGGAGAGGCGAGACCCGAGGCCCGGCCGCGGGCGAGACGGCCCCACCACGCGGACGTCGTGCCCCCGGGCCTCCAGCCCTTGCCGGAGTCCGGCGATGGCCGCCGCCGAGCCGCTGCCGCGGGCCGGGTCGCGGACCCAGGAGTCGAGGAAGGCGATCCGGAGGGGGCGGGAGTCGCCCCCGGCGGATGGCGGAGAGATGGAGCTGGAGCGTCCGGAGGCGGCCGGTGGACGAGCGGCTACAGCCGGTCGACCTTCGCCGCCAGGATGAAGTCGTTCTCCGACAGCCCGTCGATGGCGTGGGTCCAGATGTCGATCGTGGCCTCGCCCCAGGTGAGGTGGATGAGAGGGTGGTGTCCCTCCTCCTCGGCCAGCTCGCCGACCCGGTTCGTGAACTCCAGGGCGGCGACGAAGTCCTCGAACTCGAACCTCTTGCTGAGATGGTGACCGTCCACCACCTCCCAGCCCCCACCGAGCTCCTCCCGCAGGTCGCGGAGCTCCTCGCCTTCCAGGGGCGGGACCCCGCCCTCGCACGGCTCGCAGTGGCGTTCGGTGAGCTCGGTCGTCATGGTGCCTCCTGGCGTCGGGTCGATTCAGGCGTCCGCGTACCCCGGAGCGTGAAGCGAGAAGTGCAAGAATTGAACCCCGTGGAGGGGGCGAGATGCTGGTCCAGGAGCTGGGCGATCGCCTTCGGCTGATTCGGCAGCAGGACCACGCACAGCTGTCCGGCGCGCTTGCCCACGCGTGGCGGGATCCGGAGGGGGAGCCGCTGCCGTACCGGGTGGTGTGGGCCACCGGCGTCCACGACGCCGCGTGGACCCGCCTGGACCGGCGTCCGGTCCTGGATCCGGCGTCGGGCCGCCCCCATGACTTCCACCGGCTGCCGCTGGACCGGAAGCTGGGCCCGTACCGTCGCGGCATCGAGCGGGTCGCGGAGCTGGACCCGTACGCGGGACTCCAGGTGAGCCGCCACTACAGCTCCTTCCTCGATGAGGGTGGACGCGCGGACGAGGAGGTGGAGGCGTTCCTCGAGGATCAGCGGGGGCGGCAGACGGAGCTCCGGCGGAGCCTCCCGGCGCGTCTCCGCGGAGACGCGCTCCTGGACCGGGAGCTGTCCCACCTGAAGCTCTTCGACACCCTGTCCCTGTACCTCTGCCTCACGGGACCCGGCGTGGGTCCGTCGACACGGCCGGAGTGGCTGGTGCCGCGGGACGAGCTGGAGACGCCCTCGGGACGGAGTGTGGGGCTCTCCTGGCGCTCGGAGGACGAGCTGGTCCTCGATCCCGCACCGGTCCGATCGGAGCTGCAGCTACGGATCCCCTTCCGGGAGCTCCCGGCGTCCCACGGGAGCCAGGAGGAGCTGGAGGAGAGCTGGCGGGAGGCGGACACGGACCACCGGGAGGTGCGTGTGCTTCCTTCCCGATAGCCCGGCTGGAGCTACATTCACCGCCGACGAACCCTCTCCCGACGCGCCCGCCCCGGACTACGATGGCCGCTTCCGACACCGACAGAAGAGAGCTCTCGCCGCTGCGCGCGATGGTCCTGCCGATCGTCTCCGCCGGGGCGCTCGCGGCGCTCGGGCTGACGCCCGCGATCCGTCAGAATCCGGGCGCCGCGTGGTCCTTCCTGAGCGCGGCGGCGGGGCTGGTGCTGTGGGCCGGCGGCCTCTTCGTCCGGGCCCGGCGGGAGGGGCGGCGATTCACCCTCTCCGTGGACCTCTACAAGCACCACTGGCTGCAGGGGCTCACGCAGCTCGCCATCATCCTCTACTGGGGATGGCACGTCCGCTTCGTCTACGCGTTCCTGCCGTTCATGCTCGCCCAGATCCTCTTCGCGTACGGGGTCCACGGGCTGCTCGACTGGTCGCGCCGGGAACACCACTCGCTCGGCGCCGGGCCGATCCCGATCATCCTCAGCATCAACCTCTTCCTGTGGTTCCGGCCGGAGTGGTTCTACTGGCAGTTCGCGTTGATCCTGGTGGGCTACCTGGCGAAGGAGTTCATCCGCTGGGAGCGGGGCGGCCGCTCGCGGCACATCTTCAATCCCTCCTCGTTCCCCCTGGCCGTCGCCTCCATCGTGCTCCTCGCCCTGGGCGCGACGGACGCCACGTTCGGGACGGCGATCGCGCAGACCCAGTACAACCCGCCCCGGATGTACCTGTTCATCTTCCTGGTCTCGATCCCGGTCCAGGTCATCTTCGGGGTGGCGCGCGTGACGCTGGCCGCCGTGGTCACGATCCTGGCGGTCAGCTACGGCTACTTCGAGGTGACGGGGACGTACCTCTTCTACGACGCCTTCATCACGGTGCCGGTGTTCCTGGGGGCGCACCTGCTCATCACGGACCCGTCCACGTCGCCCCGGAGCGAATCCGGCCTCCTGGGCTTCGGCGTCCTCTACGGCCTGGCGGTGCTGGGAATCTACTGGGTGCTCGCGGGCCTGGGGCTGCCGCGCTTCTACGACAAGCTCCTGCCGGTGCCGATCCTGAACCTCATGGTCCGCGGGATCGACGGCGTCGCCCGCTCCGAGCCGCTGGCCCGACTGAACCCGGCGCGGCTCGGCGACTCGCTGGCGTCGCGCACGCGATACGGGGTGTACACGGCGATCTGGGCGGGTGTCTTCGTCTTCCTCAGCGCCAGCGGTGGAGTGGACGACGAGCACCCCGGCCAGTTCCTTCCGTTCTGGCTCGAGGCGTGCTCGGACGGCAGCGACCGGGCCTGCGAGTACGTGACCATCATGACCGCCAACTACTGCGACCAGGGGTCGGGGTGGGCCTGCAACGAGTGGGGGGTCTTCGAGACCGCCTTCGGACGGGCCGACGTCGCCCGGGGCGCGTTTCGCCGGTCGTGCGAGCTCGGCTTCGACCCCGGCTGTCGGAACGCGCGGCGGGCCGGTGGCGGCTCGGGGGCGGTGGATGTCCGGCAGCTGGCACGCGACCGCCCGCGGGTGGAGGACCTACCGATCGTGCTCAGGGGAAGCCGGGGGCCGATCGAGACCCGGGACCCCGACTCGCTGTTCGCGCTGGCCTGCGAGCGGGGGTGGCCCGGCTTCTGCGAGCGGACGGCGGACGCGGGCTCGGAGTAGGATCCGGACGCGGCCGCTATCAGCGGCTCTCCCTGAGGTCCTCCATCCAGTGGCAGTCCTTGTACTTCTCGCCGCTGCCGCAGGGACACGGCTCGTTCCGGCCCGTATCGGCCAGCCGCCGCTCGGACTCGCTGGGCCCGCGGTCGGGCGGCGGCTCGATGGCGAAGTCGTCGAGCACGCGGTCCATGGTCCAGTTCACCAACTCCTCGCGCGCCAGCTCCTCGGCGGCCGGTCCCTCCTCCTCCATGAGGCGGAGGGCGGCGACCCCGGCGGCGGCGACCAGCGGCGCGAAGTCCAGCTCCTGGTGCTCCATCCGCCGGAAGACGTCGCTCACGCCGCCGGGCCGGCCTTCCAGCTCGCCGAGGCGCTCGAGGCAGCCGGAGGGCCCGCGACCCTCCCGGCGGCAGTCGTCGAGGGCCTCCAGCAGGGAATGGCGCTCCCCCTTCGCCACCGAGCGGACCGCGATGGCCACCTGGCCGATCCACTCCCGCACGTTGGCCGGGATGTGGCCGCTGGCCTCGCACCGGGCGCAGCGCACCGGGATGTCGAAGAAAGTGACGTCGGTGGGCCCCTCGGCGGACAGCGGGGCCGGGAAGAGGGCGTGGCACTCCGGGCAGTAGGCGGGGAGCTGACCCACGTGTGGTTCGTCACCTCCGGTGGAGCGAGCTGGCAGGTCGGTGAGCGTGATACGGCTGGCGGCGGCCGCGGACGTCGGGTTGCGAGAGCCGTCGCGCCGGGCGCAGGATTCGGCCCGATCCGATCGCGGGCGGCCCCGACGTCCTCCGCCAGGGGCGGCCCATGTTCCGTGCGAGGCCCGTGCCGCGAGCCCGACGGGAGCCGGTGCGGGGAACAGATACGACGAGCCGCGGTCCGAACCGACGGCCGCTGGAGGTGGATGGATGGAGATCCCGTACTGGCAGGTCGATGCCTTCGCGGCGCGCCCCTTCGCCGGCAACCCGGCGGGCGTCTGCCTGCTGGAGGCGTTTCCGTCGGACCGGCTCATGGCGGAGATCGCCGCGGAGAACCGCCTGTCGGAGACGGCGTTCCTGGTGCGGCTCGGCGAGGGGGAGGAGGCGGACCTCCACCTGCGCTGGTTCACGCCCTCCGGCGACGAGGTGGAGCTGTGCGGCCACGCCACCCTGGCCTCGGCCCACGTCGTGCTGGAGGAGATCGGGGCGCCGATGGACGGTGTGCGCTTCCGGACGAGGAGCGGTGTGCTGACCGTCTCCCGTGAGGGCCGGCGGCTGGAGATGGACTTCCCCGCCCGCCCGGCGGAGCCCTGTGACCCACCGCCGGAGCTGGCCCGCGGGCTCGGCGTCGAGCCGGTGGCCGCGGCGGCGTCCATGGACTACCTGGCCGAGCTGGAGGACGAGGAAGCGGTCCGCGGTCTGGACCCGGACATGGGGACGCTGCAGCAGCTGGACCGCCGGGGCGTGATCGCCACGGCTCCGGGGGAGGACGTGGACTTCGTCTCCCGGTTCTTCGCCCCGAAGCTCGGGGTGCCGGAGGATCCCGTCACCGGCTCGGCGCACTGCACGCTGACGCCGTACTGGTCCGAGCGGCTGGGCAGGGACGAGCTGCGCGCCCGTCAGGTCTCCCGGCGCGGCGGCGAGGTGTGGTGCGTCGACCGCGGTGATCGGGTGACCCTGGGCGGAACGGCGGCCCGGTACCTGGAGGGCGTGATCTCCCTGCCGGATGGGGACGGCGCGCCGGACTCCCCGGGAGGAAGGCCGTGACGGAGCCAACGCTCGACCACGAGGTCGTCTCCGCGGAGACGACGCCGGAGCGCTGGATGTATCTTCTGCACGGCATCTACGGCGCCGGTCGCAACTGGCGGACGGTGGCCCGGCGGCTGACCGGCCGGCGGCCGGAGTGGGGCGCCGTGCTCGTGGATCTCCGGATGCACGGGGGCTCCACGGGCTTCTCCTCCCCCCACACGCTCTCCGCCTGCGTCGACGACCTGGGCCGCCTGCAGCGGGACACGGGGCGTGAGCCCTCGGCCCTGCTGGGGCACTCCTTCGGCGGCAAGGTGGTGCTGCAGGCCCTGGATCCGGAGAACGGGGACGAGCGCGAGGAGGGGGAGGGGCCGCCCGCGGGAGCGACGGGCGGCGGCCAGCGGCAGGAGCGGCGGCAGGCGTGGATCGTCGACTCCACGCCGGCGGCGCGGGAGCCCGCCGGCAGCGCCGTGCGCATGCTGGACGTCGTCCGCGGGCTCCCGGAAGAGTTCGACTCCCGGCAGGAGGCCGCCGACGGGATCGTCGACGGCGGGTTTCCCCGGCCGGTGGCCCGGTGGATGACCACCAATCTGGAGCGTACGGACGGCGGGTTCCGGTGGGCTCTGGAGTGGGCGGCCATGGAGGAGCTCCTGGACGACTTCTTCGCCACGGATCTGTGGCACGTGGTGGCGGATCCGCCTCCGGGGTGGGAGATTCACTTCGTGAAGGCCGAGAACTCGGCGGTGCTCCCGGACGAGGCCTGCGACCGCATCCGCCAGGCGGGTCGCCGGAACGGGCGGGTTCGACTGCACCGCCTGTCGGGCGGGCACTGGCTGAACGCCGAGAACCCCGACGACGTGGTCGACCTCCTGGCGGAGGAGCTACCGACATGAGCACGAGCGGAAACGCGAGCGCGAACCGGGCGACGAGGAGAGTCGAGACGTCCCTGGGCCCCCTGGCCGTCACCGCGGGGCCGGAGGGAGTGACGGGGATCACGTGGGAGGAGCGGGAGGTCGCCGGGGACTCCGAGGGCCGCCGGGACGCCGGCGGAGGCGTCGGGACCGCCCCGGGCGAGGGAGCGTCGTCCCCGGCGGAGCGCACGGCGGTGGGCGCGGCACGTCAGCTCGCCGAGTTTCTCCGCGGCGAGCGACGCTCCTTCGATCTCGTCCTGGACCTGGACGGGACGCCTCCGTTCCGCCGACGGGTGCTGGAGGAGCTGGGCCGCATCCCGTACGGAGAGACGGTCAGCTACGGGGAGCTCGCCGAGCGCTGCGGCCGGCCGGGCGCGGCGCGGGCGGTGGGCAACGCCGTGGGGCGGAATCCGGCACCCGTGGTCCTCCCGTGCCACCGCGTGGTCCGGTCGGACGGCTCGCCCGGGGAGTACGGCGGCGGCCGGGAACGGAAGCGGCGCCTGCTCCGCCTGGAAGGCGCTCTGCCGGCCCCGGACGCGGCGCCCGGACCGACCGCCGACCCGCAGGGGTAGAAGGGGGTGACGACGGACGGCACGCCGGATCCTCCAGCACCCGGAGCCACCATGAAGATCCTGAGGACGTCGGCCGCGATCCTCGCCGTATCGGCGCTACCGTTCCTGGCCGGCTGCTCGCTGGTCGGCGCCGGGGCCCCGTCCATGGCGGAGAGCGAGTCGGCCGAGCAGGAGGAGAGCGGGCCCGCGACGGCCCGGGTGGCCAACGACAGCTGGTACAACATCTCGGTGTACGTCGTGGACTCCGGTCGGAGGCAGCGGCTGGGGAGCGTGCCGAGCTACGAGTCCTCCAGCTTCGAGATTCCCGAGGACATGGTGAGCTCGTCGGGCCAGATCCAGATGCTGGCCGATCCGGTGGGCTCCACCACCACCTACCGGTCGTCCCCGGTGCTGGTGGGCCCGGGACAGATGGTGAAGTGGACCGTGCAGAACAACCCGAGCCAGACGTACGCCTCCATCACCGTGATGTAGCGGTGTAGCGGGCGGCCCTCACGGTCCACCCTCCACCGGCCCCGGCTCCGCCGGCGCTCCGCCCAGCCGGAGCCAGGCCACGCCGGCCACCACCAGGGCCCCGCCCCCGAGCTGGAGCGCCGTCATCCGCTCCCCCAGCACCGCCGCGGCCAGCAGCACGGTGATCACCGGCTCCGCGGTGGAGTAGAGCGAGACCCTGCCTGCGTCCAGGTGCTGGAGGGCGACGAGAAACATGGTCACCGGGACGGCGGTCCCCACGATTCCGGTGAGCAGGGCCCATCCCAGCGCGTCGGCTCCGCCCCCGAGCCGCAGGCCGCCCTGGACGAGGGCCAGGACGGAAGTGACGGCGGCCGTGACCGTGAGGATCACGGCCGAGCCGCCGAGCGCCGCCGATCGGCTCATGACCCGTCGGCTCGCCAGGGTGTAGGCGGCGACGGCGAGCATCGCCGTCAGGGCCAGCGCCACCCCGGCGGCGTCCGCACCGCCGCCGGCGCCGGCCGTCAGCGTGCAGCCCCCCACGGTGAGCACCAGCGCCACCCCCCGCCGCGCGTCCAGGGGCTCGTCCAGGAAGAGGGCGCCGCCCAGGACGACCGCCGCCGGAAAGGTGAAGAACAGGAGCGTGGCCACGCCGGCGCTCAGGTACTCCAGGCTGGCCAGGAAGCCGGCCCCGCTCACCGAGTACAGGGCGCCCAGGAGAGCGAGCTCGCCCCATCGCCCGGAGGCCGGCGGACGTCGGTCCGTGAGGGCGATCACCAGCCACACGGCCCCCGCGGCGATGCCGAAGCGCCAGGCCACCAGCGCCCACACGTCCGCCCCGGCCCCCAGCGCCAGCTTGGCCAGCACCGGGAGCGTGGCGTACCCGAGGACGGAGCCGGCGACCGCCCCCAGGCCGCGCCGGCTGTCCTCCCGGCGGTTCAGCGGACCTCCAGCAACTCGATGTCGAAGACCAGTACCGCATTCGGCGGGATGGGGCCGGAGCCCTGCGCCCCGTAGCCCAGCTCGGGCGGGAGGACCAGCAGCCGCCGGCCGCCCTCCTGCATGCCGGAGACGCCCTGCAGCCAGCCGGCGATGAGGCCGCCCTGGCTCAGGGGAAAGGTGGCGGGCTCGCCCCTCTCCCGGCTGCTGTCGAAGGTGCGGCCGTTGGCCAGCCAGCCGGTGTAGTGGACCCGTACCGTGTCACCGGGGGCCGCGGTGGCGCCCGATCCCTCCTGCAGGACCCTCACGTACAGGCCGGACTGCGCCCGTTCCATGGAGTCCAGGTCCACGTTCAGCTCCGGCGCGTACTCCAGCTGGTCCGGCTGGCCGGTGACGGCGGCGGTGTCCAGCGGCGGGAACTGGCGGTCGGACTCGGCCTGCTCGGCGGACGAGTCACCGCCGTCGCCGCCTCCGCAGGCGGCCAGCAGGAGCGCGAGAGGAAGGGCCAGGGCGAGGCGTCGTGGGGTTCTCATGTCGGGTCCTCGGGTCGGTCGTGAGCGAGGCTGTCGGGGGCGCCGCGGGCGCGGATCGCGGCGGGGATCGTAGTCGACGCGCGAGGAGCGTGTCAACGCACCGGGGAGCGGTCAGTCCCCGGCGAGCTCCCGGGCCCGGAGGCAGGCGCCCTCCAGCGAGGAGGCGGTTCCCGGAAGCACGTCGAGGCCCACCCCCCGGAGCCGGTCCACGACACGCTCCCGGAGGGGACCGTCCCCGCCCAGGAGTCCCCCCGAGAGGGCCACCCGCGTCGGCCGGTCGGGGCCGCACAGCCTCCGCGCGGCCAGGACCGCCGCCGTCAGGTCGGCCACGCCTCCGTCCACCACGCGACGGGCGACCGGATCGCCGTCCCCGGCGACCCCGACCACGACCGGGGCCAGGGCGGCGATCTCCCGGCGGCCGGCTCCGGCGGCCCACGGGATCAGGTCGGCGGTACGCTCCACGCCGGTCTCGGGAAGGATCCGCCCGGTGAGCGCAGTGGAGGGGGCGCGGCCGTCGGCGGCGCGGGCCACGGCCCGGAGGGCCCGCCGGGCCAGGTCGTACCCGCCGCCCTCGTCGCCCAGGATCGGACCCCAGCCCCCGGCGCGGGCCGTGCCGCCGGAGCCCCGGGCCAGGACCACCGAGCCCGTGCCGACGGCCAGCAGGATCCCGTCGCCGCCGGTGCCGAAGGCGTGGCGGTGGGCGGCCTCGAAGTCCGTCTCCACGACGACGTCGCGGGCCACGCCCGAGCGGGAGAGGGCCGCCTCCACCGCGTCCCGCGGCTCCGGCCGTCCGACGCCGGCCAGCGCCGCGCAGAGCGCCCCGGCCGGCGGCTCTCCTCCTGCCGAGCGGAGCACCCGCTCCGCCAGCGCCCGCACCCGCCGCGCGGCGTCGTCGGGGGCGTCGGGGTCCACCGCCGCCGGCCCGGCGTCCTCCTCGGCCAGCAGCTCGCCCCCGGGGTCCACGGCCCGGGCCCGGGAGCCGCTCCCGCCGCCGTCCACGCCGATGCAGACGGGGCCGGTCACGAGGGCTCGCCCTCTCCCCGGGGGGCGGATCCCGCTTCCGTCCCGCGGCCCGGGCTCAGCCGGGCCAGGCCCCACCCCACCGCCAGCGTGATGGCCGTCCCCAGCACGGCGAACCAGGGCCAGGCCACAGCGTCCCGGGCGAAGGTCCACACCGCCGCCACGGCCCCCACGCCCGCGGCCATCCCCACCACGGCCTCCCGAGAGTCGGCCGTCGGCACGAACAGGGCCAGCGCGAAGCCTCCCAGGAGCCCGCCGTAGGTCATGGAGGCCGCCCCCAGGGCCACCTCCACGGCGGCGGCGTCCCGGCTCAGCGGGATGAAGAGCACCGCCCCGCCCACCAGCAGCCCCGCCCACACCAGCGTGGCCCACCGTCCCACCGGCAGCAGGCGGGGATCGTCCCGGTCCACCCCGGCCGCCGGCGCCACGAAGTCGTACGCCACGGCGGAGGAGAGGGAGTTGAGCGAGGAGGAGAGGCTGGACATGGCGGCGGCGAAGACGCCGGCGATGAGCAGGCCGGCCAGGCCCGGGGGCATCCGGTCCACGATGAAGCGGGCGAACACCTCGTCGGGCCGAGCGATCTCCTGTCCCCCGTACAGAGACCACAGCCCGAGACCCAGGAGCAGGAAGACCAGGAACTGGCCCATGACAAGCACCCCGCTGCCCACCAGCGCCCGCTGCCCGGAGCGGAGGCTCCGCGTGGTGAGCAGCCGCTGAACCACCAGCTGGTCGGCCCCGTGGGAGGCCATGGTGATGAACGCGCCGCCGAAGACGCCGGCCCACAGCGTGTAGGGGCGACCGAAGTCCAGCGCCGTGTCCACCACCTGCAGCTTGCCGGCGTCGGCGGCGGAGGCCAGGGCCCCGCCCCATCCGCCCGGCAGGAGGCTCTCCAGCAGGACGGCGGCGGCCACGGCGCCGACCACGTACAGGACCATCTGCGCTACGTCGATCCACACCACCGCGCGGATGCCGCCGAAGTAGGTGTAGGCCAGCGTCAGGAGCCCGATGACCAGGATGGAGACCCAGTACGGCCAGCCTGTGATCAGCGCCAGGGGAATGGCGGTGGCGAAGAGGCGCACGGAGTCGGCCAGGAGCCGGGTGACCATGAAGATCCCGGAGGTGAAGCGGCGTGTGCCGCGGCCGAAGCGCTCTTCCAGGAGCTGGTAGGCGGTGCTCAGCTTGCCGCGGTAGTACCGGGGCAGAAGCAGCAGCGCGATGCCGACCCGGCCCACCAGGTAGCCGAACGTGAGCTGCAGGAAGCCCATCGTCCCGAAGTAGGCGACCCCGGGCACGCTCAGGAAGGTCAGCGTGCTGGTCTCCGTGGCCACCACCGAGAGCATGACGGCGGGCCACGGAAGGTCCCGTCCCCCCAGGAAGTAGTCCCGGCCGCCCTCCTGCCCGCGGCCGAGCCACATCCCCCAGGCCGTGATGCCCGCCAGGTAGACCACCAGCACCACCAGGTCCAGCGTCGTGATCCCGGTCACGGCGCGGCCCCCGTGCCCTCGTCCTCTCGGCGTTCGCCGCCGGACGGATCCCCGCGGGGCTCCTCTCCCGGGCGCGGTCCGGCCAGCGCCGCGCCGGAGCGGAGGCTCCGGACGATCCATCCCAGCGAGATCGCACCGGCGGCGAGCCACAGCGCCGCCGCACCCCACTCGCCGAAGAGGGCCTTCCCGGTGCCGAAGAGCACGCTGTAGACGCCCACGACCCCGGCCAGCCAGTTCGCCCAGTTCATCATCCCCCCGGGGATCGGCTCCGGCTCGAGGCCGGCGGCCCGGGCCACGGGCGCCCATCCGCGCCCGCCGGGCCGGACGCGGCGATAGAAGGAGACCAGCGTCTCCTCGTCCTCGGGCTCGGTGAGGAACGTGACGGCCAGCCACACCACCGTGGAGACGGCCACGGTGCCGAGCATCACGTAGGCCCACTCGCGGGGAACGTCCGGGTCCAGCCCGGCGCCGAACCACAGCCACAGGCTGGCGCCGAGGGAGGCGACCATGGCCGAGATCTCCGACCAGGCGTTGATCCGCCACCAGTACCAGCGGAGGATGAGCACCAGCCCGGTGCCGGCGCCGATGGCCAGCAGGAAGCGCCAGGCCCCCTCGATGCTGCCCAGGAAGGCCGTGACCACCAGGCTGCCGGCCATGAGGCCCAGGGTCGAGAGCCGCGACACCCGGACCAGCTCCTTCTCCTCTGCCTCCGGCCGGACGAACCGCCGGTAGATGTCGCCCACCAGGTAGCTGGCGCCCCAGTTCAGCATGGTGGAGATGGTGGACATGTAGGCGGCGGCGAAGGCGGCGATCATCACCCCGGTGAGCCCGGGCGGCAGGAGGTCCACCACGGCCCGGACGTAGCCCTGCCGCGGGTTCTCCAGCTCGGGATACAGGATCACCGTGGCGAGGCCGACCAGGATCCAGGGCCACGGGCGGAGCGCGTAGTGGGCCACGTTGAACCACAGGGTGGCCAGGAGCCCGTCCTCCTCGCTCCGGCTGGAGAAGATGCGCTGGGCGATGTACCCGCCCCCGCCGGGCTCCGCGCCGGGGTACCAGGAGGCCCACCAGTTCACCCCCAGGTACACGGCCAGCGTGATGGCGGGCATCCAGGCCCGGTCGCCCGAGGGGAAGAAGGCCAGGGGCTCGGCGCCGGGGCCGAAGGCGTCGCGGACGCCGGCCGCCAGGGCGCCCATGCCGCCGACGGCGTCCACGGCGAAGAAGGCCAGCACCACGGATCCGCCCACCGCCAGGAAGAACTGGAGGAAGTCGGCCAGCACCACGCCCCACAGGCCCGAGAGGAGGGCGTATCCGCCGGCCAGGGCGAAGCAGATGCCCAGGGCCCACAGCCGCGGCACGTCCAGGGTGACCGCCAGGACCTCGGCCATGGCCAGGTTCACCCATCCCATGACGATCAGGTTGATGGGGACGGCCAGGTAGAGGGCGCGGAAGCCGCGGAGCAGGGCGGCGGGCTTGCCGGAGTAGCGGATCTCCGTGAACTCCACGTCGGTCATGACTTCGGCCCGCCGCCAGAGCCGGGCGTAGAAGAACACCGTGAGCATCCCGCTCATCAGCAGGTTCCACCACAGCCAGTTGCCGGCCACGCCGTGCTGGACCACCAGCTCGGTCACGGCCAGCGGCGTGTCCACGGCGAAGGTGGTGGCCACCATGGAGGTGCCGGCCAGCCACCAGGGAAGCGCCCGTCCGCTGACGAAGTAGTCCAGCACCGACCGGCCGCCGCGCCGCGCCATGGCGACGCCGATCCCCACGGCGGCGGCCAGGTAGCCGCCGACGATGAGCCAGTCCAGGAGGGTCACTGCCCGGCGGCCCCGTCCACGCTCTGGACGACGGCCCGGTGGAGGGCCCGCCGGAGATCCACGTGCCCGGACTCCTCCCGCGTGGGATTCACCCTGCTGGTGAGCAGGACCACGAAGAGCTCACGCTCCGGGTCCACCCACAGGCTCGTGCCGGTGAATCCGGTGTGGCCGAAGGCGTCGGGCCCGAAGGGCGTGTCGCCCCGCTCGGCGCCCCCCGGCGTCCTCCACCCGAGGCCCCGGTCGGGATCGACGGGCCCCGGGGCCGTGAATCGCTCCACGGTGGCACCCTCCACGATCCGGACGAGACGCGGCCCCGCGGCGGCCTCCGGCCGGGCGCGGGGTGTCGCCCATCCCCTGTTCAGGAGGAGCTGGGCGAAGACGGCCAGGTCCCGCGCGGACGAGAAGAGGCCGGCGTGTCCGGCCACGCCCCCCAGGGCGTAGGCGTTCTCGTCGTGGACCACGCCGTGGACGTGCTCGTCCCGGAGGACGGTGTCCACCTCGGTGGGGGCGATCCGGTGGAGGAGGGAGGAGGGCGGGCGGAAGCCGGTCTCGGTCATGCCGAGGGGGGCGTAGACCTCCTCCTCCAGGTAGTCGTCCAGGGTGCGGCCGGTGACGGCCTCCACCACGAAGCCCAGCGTGATGAAGCCCAGGTCGCTGTACACGGTGGAGTCGCCGGCCGGGTAGACCAGCTCCAGGTCGGCCAGCCGGCCCCGGTACTCGTCCCGTCCCTCGTGCTCCCGCCACCAGCGCCGGAAGGGCGGCAGGCCGCCCCGGTGCCGGAGGAGCTGCTCAACGGTGACGCCGGCCTTGCCGCCACCGGTGAACCAGGGGAGGTAGGCGGAGATCGGCGCGTCCAGGGAGACCCGCCCCTCCTCGACCAGGGACATGAGGGCCGTGGTCGTGCCCGTGACCTTGGTGAGCGACGCCAGGTCGTACAGGGAGCTGTCCGTGACGGGGCGGGAGTCCGGGTCCCAGTCCAGGCGGCCGTAGCCCCGGAGGCGGACCAGCCTGCCGCGCCGGCCCACGGCCA
>Ga0207797_1002021_pt1 | contig 14378 bp, 13 predicted proteins | sample PRCRCaboRojoPR_6_FD_187275 | JGI IMG/M metagenome (GOLD analysis project Ga0207797, IMG submission 187275) | Marine sediment microbial community from Cabo Rojo, Puerto Rico - PR CR 10% Liquid 1 (SPAdes) | ecosystem: Environmental > Aquatic > Marine > Coastal > Sediment | place: Cabo Rojo, Puerto... | reverse complement strand
CGGAGGATGAGCTGGGTGTGCCCTTCCGGCCGCGGCAGCGGGACCAGTTCGCCTGACACCGACGAGCGCCCCCTTGTCCGCCCACGATCACGCCCATGACCACGACCACGCCCCGCAGAGCAGCCGCCGGCTCAGCTGGGCCCTGCTGCTAACACTGTCCTTCGCCGGGGTGGAGGCGGTGGGCGGCTGGCTGTCCGGCTCGCTGGCCTTGCTGGGCGATGCCGGCCACATGCTCACCGATGCCACCTCTCTGGGTCTGGCGGCCCTGGCCGCGCGCGTGGCGCAGCGGCCGGCCACGGAGCGCCATTCCTACGGTCTGGGCCGGGTGGAGGTGCTGGCGGCGCTCATCAACGCCTTGTTCATGCTGGGGCTGGTGGCGGCCATCACCTCGGTCATGGCCCGGTTCGACGTGAACATCACGAGCCTCAAGGCGGCCTTTCGCGGCGGAGACGACCCCCACCGGAACACGATGATCTACGAGGTGGACGTCCCCATCGCCGTGGACCGCGAAGCGTACCTGGCCGCCCTGCAAAAAGAGGCCCGGTCACTGGGTCTGGAGCTCAGCGTGCAGCACCGGGACATCTTCGAGGCGATCCACCGAATCTGAGGGGCTCACCAAACGGGGAAGCACCATGCTCACCGACCGCGAAGTCCTCTCCACCATCGAGATGCTCCGAAGCGAGCACCTCGACGTGCGGACCGTCACCCTGGGCGTCAGCCTGCTGGACTGTGCGAGCCACGACGTGGATCGATTCTGCAGGAGCATTCACCGGAAGATCCGGGATCTGGGCGCCAACCTGATCCGGGCGTGCGACGAGATCGGCGACAAGTACGGCATTCCCGTCGTGAACAAGCGCATCGCCGTCAGCCCCGTCGCCGTGGCCGGCGCCCCCTTCGACACCGCCGGCATGGTACGCGTCGCCCGCACCCTGGACCGCGCCGCCCGCGAGATGGGGGTGGACTTCATCGGGGGCTTCAGCGCGCTGGTGGAGAAGGGCTTCACCCCGGGAGACCGGGCCCTGATCGAGGCCGTTCCTCAGGCCCTGAGCGAGACGGAACGGGTCTGCGCTTCCATCAACGTCGCCTCCACCGCCGCGGGCATCAACATGGACGGCGTCGCCCTCATGGGAAACGTGGTCAAGGATGCGGCGGGCCGAACCGCCCATTCGGACGGCCTCGCCTGCGCCAAGCTCGTCGTCTTCGCCAACATCCCGCAGGACATTCCTTTCATGGCCGGCGCCTACCTGGGCGTGGGAGAGCCCGACGCGGTGATCAACGTGGGCGTCAGCGGCCCCGGCGTGGTGAAAAAGGCCATCGACCGGGCCAGGCGGGCCGACCCGACCCTCGACCTGGGCCGTTTGTCCGAGATCATCAAGCGGACCGCCTTCAAGGTGACCCGTGTCGGCGAGCTCATCGGCTCGGAGGTGGCCGCCGCTCTCGGTGTGCCCTTCGGGGTCGTGGATCTCTCCCTCGCGCCCACGCCGAACGTGGGGGACAGCGTGGGGGAGATCTTCCAGAGCCTGGGCCTGGAGAGCATCGGGGTCCCCGGGTCCACCGCGGTTCTCGCCCTGCTGAACGACGCCGTCAAGAAGGGGGGCGCCTTCGCCAGCTCCCACGTGGGCGGGCTGAGCGGGGCGTTCATCCCGGTGAGCGAGGACCTCAACATCTCCGAGGCGGCCCGAAGGGGGTACCTCTCGGTCGAGAAGCTCGAGGCCATGACCAGCGTCTGCTCGGTGGGGCTCGACATGGTGGCCCTGCCCGGGGACACCTCGGCCGAGACCCTGGCGGCCGTCATCGCGGACGAGATGGCGATCGGCGTCGTCAACCGAAAGACCACGGCCGCCCGGCTCATCCCGGTCCCGGGCAAGAAGGCGGGAGACAAGGCTTCCTTCGGGGGGCTGCTGGGGGAAGCCACCGTCATGGACGTGGGGAGCGCCGGCCGTTCATCCGGCTTCGTCCGCCTGGGGGGACGCATCCCCGCCCCCGCTCAGAGCTTGATCAACTGAAACCTCGGCTGCGAATCCAAATAAGTCAAAATTCAAGACCTGACCCCCTGTACCGCAGGACCTCCAGGAATGCGTCCGCGTCTGCGAGCTCCCGCCGATGGAGACTGTGCGGGAGGGAGACGCCAGCCCAGCGGGTGTATCGCCGTTCCCGGTCTTCCAGCAACCGCTCGTAGCACCGCGCGACGGCCTCGTCCAGGGCCTCCCCGGGCTCCGGAAGGAACATCCCGTGCCAGAGCACCGGACCGGGGCGCACCAGGTACGCCTCGAGCAAGCGCCTGCGGACCTCCGGCGGGGCCGTCAGGTGGACGACCACGCAGCGCTCCGCCAGATCCGCGAGCATCTCGTCGGCGAGATAGATCACGCTCCCGGTCGTGTCCACCACGACGTCGTCCCCCGTCCCTCCCGCCGCCAGCGACCCGAGGATCTCCTCCATGACGGACGCTTCCAGCCGCTGGTACTGCGCGGCCCGCTCCTCGTACCCGGCTTCCCAGGGGAGCCCCATCCACGAGCCCAGGGCCGCGATCAGGTCGCCGGCCCCGGCCAGCTCCCGGGAGAGCCTTCCCGCGATCATGCGATCGCAGTCCAACCGGAGAAAGCCCTTTCGCTCGAGCCGGCCGGCCCAGGTGGACTTTCCGATGCCGGCCATGCCGATCAACGCAACGCGCAAATCAGTCCTCCGCCTCGGGATCCTTGCCCGCGATCCGTTGCATCTCCTCGCGCAGCTCCGCCAGGATCGGGCCGTCCTCCCGCCAGAGCCGGCAGGTGTTCACGAGCCGGGAGAGGCCGGCGAACGCCTCGGGCGTGGTCGGCACGGGCCTGGGCTCTCGGGACCCGGCGATCCAGGCCCCGTGCAGGGCCGCCGTCCCCATGATCATCACCAGCTGAGTGAGGTGGGCGCAGCCCTTGACACCCCCCATGCGCTCTCGCACCTCCTCGCCGTATCCCGAGGTGATGGAGAGGCCCTTCATGGCCTGGATGGAATCCAGCGTGGTGGGACAGCGTTCGTTGGGCACGTCGAGCATCTCGGCCTCGGCGTCCAGGATCACCGGGGGGACCTCCCCCACGAGAAACCGGACCGCCAGGTTGTGGATCAGGCCCGGCTCGAACGCCTCGCCGTTCCAGTGATATCCCGTGACGAAACGCTCGTCCCGCAGACGCCCCTCGACCACGAGCTTTCCTTCGCCTGCGGGGTACGTCCTCACCTCCATTCGCCGGGCGTGCACCGGGCCCTCTTGAATCCACTCCTTGATTCCGCTCACCGCAGGCATCCTTTCCACGGAACGCGCGTCCCGGCGAGGCCGGGACGGGCCCCGCACCTTTGTCGTCCGTGCTCACAGGGGGATCAGCGTGTACTTCTTCACCATGTGATGGGGGTGGTAGGACTCCTTGGCCTTGCGAAGCCCGGGATCGCCCAGGTCCTGCTCCCGGTTGACGTAGTCCACAACGGAGAAGGCGTTTTCGCAGAACTGCTGGTTGATGGCCGTGTAGAGCCCCGGGATGTCCGGGTTGGCCTTTTCCACGTGAACCACGGCCGTGTCCGGATTGAGCGGTTCTCCCAGGCTGAAGGCCTCCAGCTTTCCGTCGATCTGGATGGCACCGCCTCGAAGGCCGAGCTGCTCGAACTGGATCAGCGCCTCCCTCACCGCGTGGTCCTCGGACTGCAGGTCCGGGTCCTCGGCGCACTCCCGCATTCTGCACCAGGAGTCCTGCATGTCCAGGAAGCACTCCACGAGCTCCAGATCCAGGGGGCGGTATTCGAACTCGAACTGCCTGCGAAACCGGTTCAGGTGGTTCTTCTTCCGGTGGTACTTTCTCCCGGACAGGCGGATCAGATCCGCGGCCCGATAGACGTAGTCGCTGTTGTCCCGGTCGTGGACGGCCTCGAACCGGTCCGGGTCCACGTGCTCGGCCACGAACCTTTCATCCACCCTCCGGATGCGGACATCCGTGGTGCTCCGCGAGAGCTCCTCGCACAGGGCTTGAAGCGCGGCCCTCTTGTCCCCTTTCCCCGAGGGCGGCATCGCAAAGGGCGGCAGGCCGGGCGGGCGGCAAACGATCAGCAGGCACCCCCCTCGCTCGCACCAGAAAGGACGGTAGCGGTGCCGCCACATGAACAGGTTCGTGAAGGTCATCTCGGAGCCGTTCGGCGGGTCCGCCCGGAAGCAGCGGGTGAAGACGTCCCGATCGGCCATCTCCAGAGGCCTGAAGGATTCGCTCACGTCGTCGTCCCCCGTTCGGCTCCCGCGCCTTGCCGGAGGCCTTCCTTCCAGAGGGCCGCGAAACCGCCCACCGGGACCCCGGCCATGTCCCGAATGGGCTCGCACTTGACCCGGAAGAGGTAGAAGCTCGCGGCCTGCAAGGGTTCCGGGAAGACGGTCTCGAAGTTGGCCATACCCTTGCAGAGGACGAGGTCCGCCTCCCGCACCAGGGCGCGGAACGGCCTCGAGACCCGGTCCCAATCCACCCCCGCCCCCTCGGTCCCGGTGTCCGCCACCGGGGAAAACCGGTCGGCCAGGCCGCTCAGCCGAAGCTCCTCTCTCGTCAGATCGTTCAACGAAGGCCCTCCTTTGACGACGAGGGTGCAGCGTCCGGCCCGCGCGGACAGCATCTCGTACAGGGGGAGGTCGAAGTACACCTCACCGGTGTTGTCCGTGAGGTAGAGGATGCTCCGCGGCCGTTCCTCCAGGAAGCGTTCCAGGCGCTCGACGTCGTCTCGATCGAACCGAATGCCCGCCCGCAGCAGCCCCGGAACCTCACCCAGCACCTTCTCCGGGTCTCGGAAGAAATCCAGGGTGTTGCCCAGCACCGCCAGGGAGAGGCAGGACCGGAGATCCCCCGCTCGCGCGTCCGGGGCGATGGAGGAAAACACGGCACGGGACCTCTCCAGCTCCGCCCTCTTGAAGGCCGCGTAGGGATCCCGGGTTCCGGAGATCCGCGTGATCTCCCGGAGCATGCTGTTGGCGATCACCGGCGAGGCCTGCCCGAGCGCCAGGCCCCGGTCGAGGAGCGCCAGGGCCCGCTTTTTCGTTTCCGCCTCGCCGGGCGCCCCCTCGGCTCCCAGTGCGAGACGGACCGCGGTTCCCGCAAGCCCTCTCAGGCAGTCTCCGCATCTCGGGTCGGACTCGAGGCTCCCCATGGGGTTCTCTCTCTTCCGCCGTGCTCCGGCCCCGGCAAAACGCCCCGTTCATCGCCCCCCGGCGGATCGCCGGGTAAGGCCGGGGAACCGAAAGGGCGGCGGAGCCGGGTCGGGGTGTTTTGAGTCGATCCGCAGGATTACCACATGGAGGGGCCGGGTTCAAGCAAAGCATCCGCGCCGACGGAGGCGGACGCGGAGGAAGCCGTCCCGGGAGGGTGATCGACGACAGGGCTGTCGCCTTCCCGCACGGTGGGGGGAAACAAGGTCGGAACGGGATCCACGGTCAGGAGCGGCACGCAATGCGGGTGGTCTCGGCGATGCAGCTACCCACGTTGTGGATCAGGCTCCTGAAGGTCTCCGAAAGCCTCTCGTACTCCCGGTTCAGGGCATCGCCGTCGAGCTCCTCGATCTCCAGGTCTTCCTGGGACGCCACGGAGGCCGAGTGGGGCTCGTGCCCGATGTCCAGGAACGGGACCCGTCCGAACACGTCCCGCTCGCTCAGGGTGCACAGGGGCAGGTAACCGCTTTGCGCCCGGCTCACCACCCAGGTCTGTCCCTCGCGAATGGTGTACACCCCGGTCTCGAGCATCCGCCGATCGAGGAGGTTGGTGTCGGACTCGTTCATCAGGCCCGATACCGTCTGGCTCATGAGCAGCCCGACGGTCCGGTCCGTGATCTTGAACAACCGGCTGGTCAAGCTCAGCAGGACGCCCTTGAACAGGTTCGAAAGGGAGGCGTACTCCCCGGAGAGCCGGAGGGTGTCCAGCAGCCCGAGATGGACGTCCCCGACGGCCGTGGCCGTGGCCGTCCTCCGGTTCACGCCGTGGAGCAGGGAAAGCAGGGTTCCGATGAAGCACCCTTCCCCGAGACGGGCAATGGGGACCGGCCCCTGCTCCGTCTCCTTGGTGATGTCCACCCTGCCCTCCAGGACCACCCAGATCCAGTTTCCATAGGTCCCTTCCTGGACGATCTGGGCCCCGTCGGCGAAGCGTTCCTCCTGGACGATGTACATGTAGTCGGGCAGCGGCCCCTTGACCACGGGAACGCTGCGAACGTTTCCGTACCCGAACCCGTCGGAAGGGTCGCTCTTCGACGGGCCGATGCGATGGATCCTCCCCTCGTCCAGCATGCGGAGGGCGTCGAGCACGATCTGCATTCGATTTCCCCGGACGGTGCGGCTCACGTTGACCCGCCCGTCCCGGAACTCGAACTCGCCATCGGACCAGCCGAACAGGTTGTAGATCGCCTGAAGGCCTCGCGAACCGTTACAGGTCGCATGCACCGGATCCCCGTCCAGAAAGTAGATGTAGCCCGGGGTCGGGCTGTAACGCGAGGTGATCTTGAGGGATCCCGTGCACCCGTTCCCCCCGAGAATCTGGATGATCTCGGCCAGGCTGATGAACCCCAGCCCGCCGGCCAGGGACGGTTTGCATTCCATGTTTGCACCCCCTGTGATCGGCGCGCCTCGGTTGGCCCAGCCCAGGTTGTCTCTCGTTTCCGCCAGCCCTTTGCAGTGATTGCTCATACCGCCTCCACGTAGATATCGAGGGCGTAGTGACCCTCGCGGGGTCCGCTCTCGATTCGTTTCTTTCCGATGACGATCCCGTTCCCCTCAAAGACCGCCATCACGCTGAACAGCTTCATCCCGTTGATCCTGGACCCGAGCTGGAGCTCGCCCAGGATTTCCCTGCGATCCGGAGGAACGTGGATGGACACGATCCGGCCCAGGTGAAGAAAGACGTCGAACGCGAGGGGGTTCTCCCGGGACGCTCCCATCCCCCGGGGGACGGTGACGCCGGTGACGGGGAGCTCGTCCTCCTCCTCGTAGCCGGAGGCTTCCCGGCCCCGCAGCAGCTCGTCGAACCGGGGGAGCCGGGTGTTCACCCCTTCCTCATCGAGGGCCTTCTCCAGGAACAGCCGGATGTCCTCCAGCTCCTCTCTCCGGAGCTGGGTTCCGCTGATCCACCGTTCGTACTGCGAAATCGCCACGTCCGGGGACGCGAAGGCCAGATGGCAGGTGAGAATGTTCTTGGCCGCCACGGCCGCCATGGTGCCCCGGTCCAGGAGCTTGTTGAACTCCTCCAGGGCCTCGCCGTACTGACCGAACCGGGCCAGGGCGACCGCCCCCTTGTAGTCCGCGATGGAGCGGTCCTCGGAGAAGGAGAACAGCTTTTGAATCAGTCCCTTCATCTCGCGGGAGAGCTCGGGAGCGGAATCGTTCATCTCCACGCTCTCGATCTCCTGCTCGACGTCCTTGACGGCCTTGCGCAGCGCGGCGCCGAGGGTCTCGCGCCCCGGGGCGCACTCCCCCTCGCCGACAACCTTCAGGGCCTCGAGGTACTTTTCGCGCGACTGGGCCAGGAGCCCCTGCTCCCGGTAGACCTTGGCCTCCATCACGAGGCATTTGAGATGCTGTCGATCGCTCATCGCCGCCCCCCGGCCTTTTGAGGAGCAAAAGGCGTGCCGGGGAGGCGCCGTGGAGGATCGGAGAACAACCGGCGGATATATTGGGATTTTTTGTGCCCACGCGGCGGGCGCGAAGGCCCGGGTGCCTGCGGGTTGCGTATTCATTTGTATACAGGGTGCCCTTTTCTGCACATGCCGCAGCGCCGGCCCCCGAAAAACCCGCCCCCCACCGACCGCCGTCGTGCTGAACGGGGGGAGTGCCCGTGCGAATGGGTTCAAGGTTCGGCGGCCGGCGGCCGATTTCGGACCCATCGGCACCAGGGGGGTCCGTCCGTTCCGGCCCGGGCTCGAAGAACTATAAAAAAGTATACAACTCCACGCCGCCCTGATAGAGTGTCGTCCGAACGACAACCATCGGCTGAAACCAACCTTGAACCTTCTCCGCCGCGTCCGCGACCGTGCCGCAATGAAGGCGGGCGCCGGACCGGCCGGACATCCTCGGCCGGCTTTTCGCCGGGAGGAGGGAACGCCGCATCCTGGGAGGCCAGCATGAACGCATCCGAACAGCCCAACTTCACCATCGACCGGCTGAGGGAGATCACCACCTGGGTCTCCTCCGTCCTGGACCTCGATCACCTCCTGGAGCTCATCATCAACACGGCCACGACAATGATGCACGCCAAGGCCAGCTCTCTGCTCCTGCTCGACCACAAGACCCGAAAGCTCCACTTCAAGGTCGCGACGGGCGAGAAATCGGAGGAGGTGCGCAAGTTCGAGGTCAACCTGGGCCAGGGGATCGCCGGGCACGTGGCCCTGACCGGAGAGCCCCTGCTGATCCCGGATGTGCGGAAGGACGATCGGTGGTACAAGAAGATCAGTGAATCCATAGGTTTCGAGACCAGGTCCATTGCATGCGTCCCCATGAAGGTGGACGACGAGATCATCGGCGTGGTGGAGATCATCGACAAGGAGGACGGCGGCTCCATCCTGGACGAGGACATGAAGACCCTGACGGCGTTCGCGGGGCTGGCCTCCATGGCCATTCGAAACGCCAAGAAGATCCAGAACGTGGAGCGAGAGAACCGCGACCTGAGGGAGGAGCTCGAGGGACGATACGCCATCGTCGGAGAGAGCCCGAGCCTTCAGAAGGTCATCTCCGACGCGTTCAAGGTGGCCAACTCCAAGACGAGCACCCTGATCCTGGGGGAAAGCGGCACCGGCAAGGAGCTTCTCGCCCGACTCATCCACAGCGCAGGGCCGAGGAAGAACCGGGCGATGGTCACGCTGAACTGCGCGGCGCTGCCCGAGAGCCTCATGGAGGCGGAGCTGTTCGGGTACGAGAAGGGCGCGTTCACCGGGGCGGTGGATCGAAAGGCGGGAAAGATCGAGGCCGCCGACGGCGGAACCCTGTTTCTCGACGAGATCGGGGAGATGTCCCCCGGGATGCAGGCCAAGCTGCTCCGCGTCCTCCAGGAAGGGATCTTCTACCGGGTGGGAGGAAACGTTCCCATCTCGGTGGACATCCGCATCATCTCGGCGACGAACCGGGACATCGACCAGGACGTGTCGGACGGGAACTTCCGGGAGGACCTGTTCTATCGTCTCGACGTGGTCCGGATCCGCGTGCCCCCGCTCCGCGAGCGCAGGGAAGACATACCGCTCATCGCCCGGCACTACCTCGACCTGTTCAAGCGGGAGCGCGGCCTCCACGACATGACCGTCTCCCAGGCCGCAATGGACCAGATGCTCCAGTACGAGTGGCCGGGGAACGTGCGCGAGCTTCGCAACGCCGTGGAGCGGGCGGTGGTCATGGGAAACGACCGGGAGGTGCTCCCGGAGGACCTCCCCATCGGCTCCCCGCGGCGCGAGCCCGCCCCCCCGGCCGTCGGCCTCCCCCTCAAGGAAGCGGTGGATCAGTTCAAGAAGCAGCTCATCGTCGCGAACCTGCGCCAGACCGGTGGGAACCGTGCCCAGGCATCGAAGATCCTCGGAATCCAGCGCACCTACCTCTCCCGCCTGATCTCCCGGTACGGAATCCAGGATGTGTAGCGCCGGGGCGGCCGGCCGGGAAAAGTGGGTCCTCTTCGCGGTGTGCGCGACCCTCTTCGTCATGAGCATGTTCTACAGGATGTCGGCGGCGGTCATCGCCGAGGACCTCGGCCGGGACCTGAATCTCGACCCCGGGGGGCTCGGTCTGGTGGGCGGCGCCTTTTTCTACGCCTTCGCCCTGGTTCAGATCCCCCTGGGCCTGCTCCTGGACCGGGCGGGTGCCAAGCGGACCATGATGCTCCTGAACCTGGCCGGCCTGCTCGGCGCCCTCCTGTTTTCCGTTGCAGGCGGGCTGGGTACGGCGGTGCTCGGCAGGATCCTGATCGGCGTCGGCATGGCGGCCAACCTCATGGGATCGCTCAAGCTGTTCACCCACTGGTTCGACCTGCGCCGGTTCGCCACCCTGTCCGGGCTCCTGGTCTCCCTGGGGACCCTCGGCACGCTGGGGGCCACCAGCCCGCTGGTGTTTCTTTCGCAGGCCGTGGGATGGCGCAGCGCTTTCCAGTGCCTGGCGGCCTTTCACGGCCTCCTGGTGCTCGCCCTGGGCCTCCTGGTGCGCGAGGCCCCTCCTGCAGGACCCCCTCGCAACGCGGAGTCGCAGGCCTCCCCGTCCACCTCCGGGCCCGGGCCTTCCCAGGCCCTGAAGCGCCTGTTTCGAAACCCGAACTACTGGGCCATCTCGTGGAGCATCTTTCTTCGCTACGGGGCGTTCGCCTCCATACAGGCCCTGTGGGCGGGGCCTTTCCTGATGACCTGCCTGGGGTTTTCTCAGGCACGAGCCGGACACATCCTTCTGATGCTCAGCCTCGGCTTCATCCTGGGAGCCCCTGCAGGCGGCCTGGTTTCCGACCGGCTCCTGCGTTCCAGGAGAAACGCGGTCTCCCTGGCCATGGCCTGCTCGGCGGCGGCCATCCTCGTCCTGAGCCGGTGGCCGGTCCACGCCGCTCCCATGCTCCTCGGGACGCTCCTGTTCGTCAACGGCTTCTTCAACGGGTTCAATCAAATCAGCTTCGCCCACATCCGCGAGCTCATGCCTCCGAGCATGTCCGGCACCGCCATGACCGGAATCAACGTGTTCACCATGGCGGGGGCCGGGCTGTTCGTTCACGGCCTGGGTGAGATCATCTCCCGGCTGGGAACCGGTGGAAGCGGGGAATGCGGGTTGGTCAGGCTGGTCTTCGTGATCTGCTTCGCGGCGGTGGCCTCGAGCGCCCTGCTCTACCGGTTCACGCGCGACGCCCCTGCGCTCCGGCGGGCTTCGGCGAGAGGAACGCGGTCCGGCGGCCCGCCGTCGTGAACGGGCCCCGCCGGCCCTCCGCGGCGGAATGCCCTCGGGCCGCCCGGGCGGGTCAGGCCGTATCCCGGAGGATGTCCTGGAGGTGGAGCGACATCCGCCGAGCGACCTTGGAGTCGTTCCTGCGAATGGAGATCTCCACGTCGCTCCATGAGACCATTTCCCTTGCGGCCTCTTCGGGGGGGCGGCCCTCCAGGCGGGCGTCCACCAGCAGGCCGTCCTTGAAGAACAGGGATCCCTCCCGGGCGGTCGGGTTCTCCAGGAGCCGGATCTCGCACGTCTTGTGCTCCAGCTCGATCAGCTGGAGAAACAGGCTCGCTTTCATTCCCCGCAGGCCGGTGTCGTTCTCGCGTTCGCCCACCCCCAGGTTGGCCACGATCTTCCGCTCGAGGTCCTTGATCTCGAACGGCTTCTCGATGTACTCGGCCACACCGATCTTCCAGGCCATGCGTTCCATGACGGGGCGGCTGTGGGCCGTCATGATGATCACGGGGATCTGGGGATAGTCGGAGCGGATGTGCACCAGCAGACTGAAGCCGTCCATCCTGGGCATGATCAGGTCCGTCACCACGAGGTGGATCTCCTGCTCCCTCAGCGCGGCCAGGGCCTCTTCGCCGTCGGACGCGATGAGGACGGAAAAGACCTCCCGGTAGGGCTCCAGCGCCTTTCGAAGAACCAGGAGCATCTCATTTTCGTCATCGACGATGAGGACGTTCTTGGGCAACGCATTCCCCCTTGGCAGGTCGTTCGGCGGCTCCCGGAGCGGCACGGTTCACCGCCTTCCCGGACGATCCCTCCGTTTATTTTGCACATTCGTGTCAAACAGGCAAGAAATTTTAACGAATTCGATAGGGTGGCCGTTCCGCGAAGGACCGCGAGCCGGGCGAAGAACGAATTGACAAGGGGGAACGAACCCCTTATGATCCAGGCTGCTTCGCATGCGAAGCGCGCACCGAATCACAACCGTTGGGGGTGCCGCGCCCGGGGGCGCCGGCTGAGAGTCCGATCGAGGACACCCTTTGAACCTGATCAGGGTCATACCTGCGAAGGGAAACGGTCGCCCGAAGAGGCCCTCCGCCTCCTCCCGGCCGCTCCCCCCAGCAGGGAAGCGGCCTTTTCACCGAAAGGGAGGAGCACGATGGAGCTGGACGAAGTTGTCATCACGCGGGCCATCATCGAGCGGTACATGGACAAACTGCTGTCGCACGTGGAGACCGACGTGGCCGTTGTGGGCGGCGGCCCGTCGGGGCTGATCGCCGGTTACGAGCTGGCCAAGGCCGGGAAGAAGGTGGCCCTTTTCGAGCGGAAGCTCAGCATCGGCGGCGGGGTCTGGGGCGGCGGCATGATGTTCAACGAGATCGTGGTTCAGGACGCGGCCCGGCCGGTCCTGGAGGAGCTCGGGATTCGCCACCGGCGGGTCCAGGATCACTACCTCGTCTGCGACGCCGTGGAAACCGCCTCCACACTGACCTCGAGGGCCGTTCAAGCGGGGCTTGCCGTCTTCAACTGCGTCACGGTCGAGGACGTGCTCATGCGTGAGGACCGCATCCTCGGCCTCGTGCTGAACTGGGCGCCCGTGGACATGGCCGGCCTTCACATCGATCCGCTCACCATGAGGAGCCGGTACGTGATCGACGCCACCGGGCACGCCACCGAGGTCTGCCGGGTGGTCCAGGAGAAGGTGCCCGGCGGTCTCCGGACACCCTCAGGCCGCATCGACGGGGAAAAGTCCATGTGGTCGGATCGTGCGGAAAGCCTCACGCTCGAAAACACCCGGGAGGTGTTCCCCGGGCTTGTGGTGGCGGGCATGGCCGCCAACGCGGCGTTCGGGGGGCCGAGGATGGGCCCCATCTTCGGCGGCATGCTGCTCTCCGGGGTCAAGGCCGCGCGGTGGATCCTCGACCGCCTCGCCGAGGAACCGGCCGACACCCCATCCTGACGAGGAGGCTGATCCATGGAACCCGTGCGAAACGTCGCCGTCGTCGGGGCCGGCGCCATGGGCGCGTTCTACGCGAGCCGGCTCTTCGACACGGAGGCTGTGTCCGTCTCCCTGGTCGCGGGCGGCGAACGCTTCGAGAGGCTCAGGACCCGGGGCCTCCTGGTCAACGATCGCCCCTATGCGGTGCCCGTGCTCCACCCGGACGCGGGCGACCCGCCCTCGGACCTGGTCATCGTGGCCGTGAAAAACCACCATCTGGAACAGGCGCTCCGGGACATGAGAAGACGTGTGGGGCCCGACACCCTTCTCCTCTCGGTCATGAACGGCATCGACAGCGAGGAGCAGCTGGGCGAGGCCTTCGGTGTGGAAAAGGTCCTCTACGCCGTCGCCCTGGGCATCGACAGCGTCCGGGACGAAAACCGCGTGAGCTACACCACCCCGGGCGTGATCCAGTTCGGCGAGGCGGACAACACGGAGATCACCGAGCGTGTCCGCCGGCTGCAGGCGCTCTTCGATCGGGCGGGGATCCCCTGGGAAACGCCCACCGACATGGTCCGCACCCTCTGGTGGAAGTTCATGATCAACGTCGGCGTCAACCAGGTCTCGGCGGTGCTTCGCGCACCCTACGGCGTGTTCCAGCGCACGCCCGAGGCGCAGGAGCTCATGGAGTGGGCCATGTGCGAGGTCATCGAGGTGGCCGAGCGGGCCGGCGTGGCGCTCGCAAGGGAGGACATCGAGAACTGGAAGTCCGTCCTCGCGACCCTGGGGCCCGACGGCAAGACGTCCATGCTCCAGGACGTGGAAGCCGGAAGGAAGACCGAGGTGGAGATCTTCGCCGGGCGGGTCATGGGGCTTGGGGAGGCCCACGGCGTGTCCGTGCCGGTCAATCGCCTGCTCTACCAGATGATCCGGGTGGCCGAGGCGCGCTCGAGGCAGGAAGCGCAAGAGGGCTGAGGCGTGGAGGCGGCAAGGGCCAAGCCCATGTTCCGCTTCCTCGTGGTCCTGACCATCTGCTCGACCGCCGGCCTCCAGGCCTGGCAGACGCTCTTCAACAACTACGCCGTGGAGATCGCCGGACTGGAAGGCCGCCACGTGGGCGTGATCCAGTCCGTGCGGGAGATCCCGGGCTTTCTCACCCTGCTGGCGGTCTTCGTCATGATGGTGGTGCGGGAGCACCGCCTGGCCGCCCTGTCCGTTTTCACCCTGGGGCTGGGCGTGCTCGCCACGGGGTTCTTCCCGACCTTCGCCGGCCTCACCCTCACCACCCTGGTGATGAGCTTCGGCTTCCACTACTACGAAACCGCCAGCCAGTCCCTCACGCTCCAGTACTTCGACAAGAGCGTCTCTCCCTGGGTTTTCGGCAAGCTCAGGAGCCTGGCCGCCGCCAGCAGCATCGGCGTCGGGCTGTTCATCTACCTGGCCGCCACCTTCCTGGACTACAGGGGCCTGTACCTGGTCGTGGGTCTGCTGCTGGGGGCGGCGGCGGTCTGGGCCCTGCTTCAGGACCCCACCGACCGGGACCTCGTGCCCCAGAGGCGGCGGATGGTG
>Ga0207797_1002020_pt1 | contig 14383 bp, 14 predicted proteins | sample PRCRCaboRojoPR_6_FD_187275 | JGI IMG/M metagenome (GOLD analysis project Ga0207797, IMG submission 187275) | Marine sediment microbial community from Cabo Rojo, Puerto Rico - PR CR 10% Liquid 1 (SPAdes) | ecosystem: Environmental > Aquatic > Marine > Coastal > Sediment | place: Cabo Rojo, Puerto... | reverse complement strand
ACTTTGGGGGGGATAAGTTTCTTCAATCACTACCGCCTATTGCGGGGGGAGGTACGCGCCTTATGGGACGGGCTAGAAATCAGACTATGGTGGAAGATCATCTGCGGCTCCCTCTTCCTCGTAATGCTGGACCACTTCCTCAACGCCGGAGGGGAAAGGCTTCTGGAAGTCTTCCGGAACTCCCTCTTTCAGGTAGTGGCCGTCCTGACGACGACGGGCTTTGCCACGGAGGATATTGCGGGGCCCTTTTTTCCGGCGATGGCCAAACAGGTATTTTTAGTCCTGATGGTGATCGGAGGTTGTGTGGGCTCGACGGGGGGCGGAGTCAAAGTGCTGCGGATCGGGGTCCTTTGGGAGATGGTCAGAAGACAAATTCGGAAGACGGTTTACCCGCGCGGGGCCGTCAATCCGATCATCGTCGACGGGGAGAAGATCGAAAGCGACGAGCTAAGACGGATAGCCTCCTTTTTCTTCCTCTGGTCCCTTCTCCTGGTCGCCGGGGGAGCGATAACGGCCCTCTTCTCCGATCTGTCGCCGCTGGCCTCCCTTTCCGGGATTTTTTCCGCTCTGGGCAATATCGGCCCCACCTACATCCCTCTGGAGCAGTTGCAGGCGCTGGGCCCGGCGATCAAAATGACCTACGTCTTCGCGATGCTTGCAGGAAGGTTGGAAATACTACCCCTATTGCTACTGTTAAACAGAAGGGCTTGGCGCTGATGGACAAACCGAGCCAATTGATCTACTAAACCGAGGTGTTAACGTGTACGTATTTATCGCTGGAGCGGGAGTAGTCGGCAGAAGACTGACCCGGAGCCTGGTCAAGGCAAAACACGACGTAGTGGTGGTGGACATAGACGAATCGGTCTGTGAGACGATCTATAGAGAATACGGAGCGGTTTCGGTAAATGGAGACGCTACCGATATAGACGTGCTGGAAGAAGGGGATATCGAGAAAGCTGACGTGGCGGTAGCCCTGATGAGGAGGGATAGCGACAATCTCTCCTTTTCCCTGTTGGCCGACAACTTCAACGTGGAAAGGATTATGGCCCGAATGAGGAATAGTCGTTACGAGGACGCCTACCGCGCCGCGGGCGTGGATAAGTTGCTCAATATCGCCGACCTCTACGTCGATCAACTGGCGATGGAAATAGAACAACCGCAACTACGCAACGTAGCCACGCTGGGAGAGGGGGAGGCCTCGATAGTGATTATCAAGGTACCCGAAGATTCCCAGGGGGCCAATCTGTCCATAAACGAAATAACCAAGGACGAACGCTTCCCTAAAGAATGTGTAATTTCCGGGATCTTCAGGGAGGGCGAGGATTTCATCTTTCCCCGGGGAAGCCAGATGATTCGACCGGGCGACCGCGTCTTCTTGGCCGCCGGCACGGGGGATATAAGGAAAGCGGCCGATTATTTCGGCGTGGGGGGAAAGAGTTGGTTCAGGCGCTAGTGCTCCGTTCAGAGAAGCCGTCCTTCTTCCTTCAGAGGCAACTCGACCTGGGCCGGTTCTTGGACGGTCGCCGGGGGTCCCCGTCCCAACTTCTGGGCCAAGGTCAAGGCATTGCGGGCCGACTTACCGCCGAAATGGTTGTTGAAAAAGATCAACAATTGTGACGAATTCTCCTCCAGTTCTCTGAGCCGGGGCACCCATTCGTCAAGTTCCCCCTCACTGTAGAGGTAATCGTAACGCATATGGGGCTGGGGAGGGTTCCACCAATGCTCCCTAACCCGCCCGTGAAAGCGGACATAGGCTAGCTCGGAGGTAACTCTAGCTAAGGGCGGCGGAAGATGGGGCAAAGGGGGAGCGTCCACGGCGACGTAGCCCAGATCGTTTTCCCGCAGAAATTCGAAGGTAGACTCTTCCAACCAATAGTCATTTCTAAATTCCACGTTGATCGGCAGATGGGGAAAATAGTCCCGCAACCTCTCCAAATGGCGAAAATTGTCCGCGGTCGGTTTAAAAGAGTAAGGGAATTGGGCCAACAACGTCAGCAGTCGATCATCCTGCAGCAGGGGACGAATTCCTCTCTTGAAGGGCGCGACAAATTTTTCCGCCTCCTCCCTTTGATGAGTGAATTGACTGCTCAACTTGACGGAGAAGCGAAAGTCCTGCGGCACCTTCTTCAACATACCACGGAAAAGGCCGGGGCGAGGCACATGGTAGTAGGTGGAATTTACCTCCGTCACGTTGAAGACCCGGGAATAAAATTGCAGGTACTTGCCCTTCTCCGTCCCGGCAGGGTAAAACCGGCCTTCCCAGTCTTCGTAAGAGTAGCCGCTCGTGCCTATCTTGATCATGTTGAAAGTTTTAGCATCTTTTGCCTCTATCGAACTCTCCTTAACCAGTATAGTCCCTCTCTCCCTCTTTTCAATTCCGGCTCCTCTTGATACAATCTTTAAACGTAGGCTGAAAAAATATCTATCGCTCCATTTCGGAGGCCCAACAATGCGACATTCAGGGATGGAAAGTCTATACGAAGACGAAGGGGAGGGGGAGCTGGCGGTCCAGGCGGAGAGGATAGTCTATGAAAAGGAGGAAACCGGTTTCACGGTCCTCAAGGCCTCCCTCGAGGAGGGGAGACGGATTACGGCCGTGGGAGAGATGCCGGGAGTGTTGCCCGGTCAGCAATTGCTGCTCAAAGGTTCCTGGACCGAACATGCCCGCTACGGCAGACAATACAAGGTGGAAGAATGTCAAGTCCGGCCCCCGGACGACAAAGAGGGGATAGAAAAATATCTCTCCTCCAGTATGGTGGAGGGGATCGGCCCCAAATTCGCCCAGAGAATTACGGAGGAGTTCGGCTCCGACACGCTAAAAGTGATCGACGAGGAACCGGAGCGACTGCAGTCCGTGGAAGGGATCGGCCCGCAACGACTGGAGCGGATCAAGGACGGATGGGATAGGCAACAGGGAGTCAGAAACGTCATGATCTCCTTGAAGTCCTACGATATAAGTACGGCCTATGGACTGCGAATTTTTCAACGCTACGGCCGGGAGGCCGTGAGAGTGGTGGAAGAAGAACCCTATCGGTTGGCCAGAGAAGTGAAGGGGATCGGATTTAAAATCGCCGATCACATCGCGGGAAAGACGGGCGTGGAAAAGGACGATCCCGGTCGGCTCTCCGCCGGACTGGAATACGTCATGGAAGAAGCGATGGACGACGGACACGTATTCTTGCCCGGCGAGAAACTGCTGGAGCGGGCTACCGAGGCCCTGCAAGTGCAGGCGGAGGACCTGGAGGAGCCGCTCGGTAAATTGCTAGAAGAGGAGCGGTTGGTGGCCGAGTTCGACGAAGAGACGATCGCCGAGGAAGGGATAGATTCACCGCCCTTTTACCTGCCATTCCTCTACCGGGACGAAGTCGAACTGGCCGACAAACTGGTCGAGCTAAGCGAAAAGAGAGGATCAAATGAGGAAGAAGTCCCGGAAGAGAAGATAGATCGGGTACTGGAATCCCTCGCCGCAGACAGGGGCATAAGACACAACGAAAAACAGCTGCAGGCGATAGAGAAATCGTTGCGCGGGGAGAGCCTAATTATCACCGGAGGGCCGGGGACGGGTAAAACCACCACTCTGAAAAGTATTTTGTCCGGCTGCAAAAAGCTGGACAAGGAGGTAAAATTGGCCGCGCCCACCGGACGAGCGGCCAAGCGATTGAGCGAGACCGCACAGGCGGATGCCAAAACTATCCACCGCCTACTGGGCTACAGGCCTCCGGACGAATTTTCCTACAACGAACATCAAAAGCTGGAACTGGACGTACTCATCGTGGACGAGTTGAGCATGGTCGACCTTCCCTTGATGAGCAATCTAGTCCGGGCCTTGCCCGCGGAGGCCAGTTTAATCCTGGTCGGAGATCCGGACCAGCTACCTTCCGTCGGAGCAGGCGACGTCCTTTCCAGCGCCATCGGAGCGGGCGTCTTCGAAACCATCGAATTGGACCAAATATACCGGCAGGAGGGGGAAAGCGGTATCGTCAAGAACGCCCACCGGATCAACTCGGGTCAGTTCCCCCGACTGGAAAACAAGGAAGGTAGCGGTTTTTTCTTCATCGAAGAAGAAGATCCCGAGGAGGCCGCCTCCGCAGTGGTCGAACTGGCCGGGGAGAGGCTCCCCGCCTATCGAGAACTGGACCCTTTCAGCGAGATACAGGTTCTGGCCCCCATGCACCAGGGCGCATGCGGGGTGGAGAAGCTCAACCGCCTACTTCAAGAGAGGCTCAATCCCGGCCCCGATCTAAACTTACCCTTAAAGAAAAAGGGCTTCCGCGTGGGGGATAAAGTGATGCAAATCGAGAACGACTACGAAAAGGACGTCTTCAACGGGGACATAGGTGAAATCATGGCGGCAGAGGAAAAGGACGGAAAGCTGGAAGTCCAGTTTGACGAGGGCAAGTTGAGAGAATACAAGGGAGCGGATTTGGCCTCGTTGGTTTTGGCCTACGCCGTTACGATCCATAAAAGTCAGGGTAGCGAATACCGGGCCGTAGTGGTTCCCTTGCTCACTCAGCATTACATCATGTTAAAGCGAAATCTGCTCTACACGGCGATCACCCGCTCTCGAGAACTGGTCGTGTTAGTGGGAGCCAAAAAGGCGCTGGGAATCGCCATTAACGACGACCGGGAAAACGTGCGCTATTCTTTGTTGGAGAGGAGACTGAAAGAGAGGATGAAAATAGATTAAGACCGAGGACCAAAAGAGGGAGGTTTTTAGATGGAACTAATAGAGGCTTTGAAAAAGAGAAGGACCGTCCGGAAGTTCAAACGGCGGGACGTAGACCCGGAAAAATTGAAAAAACTGGTCGACTGGGCTCGGCTGGCCCCGTCCGGTATGAACCGTCAACCGCTGAGCTTCCTCCTCGTCGACGAGGAAGCATTGGAAAGAAAGATCTTTGCCAATTCCGGCTGGGGCGGCAACGTGGAATGGAATCCGACGGAGGAGGAAAGACCTCCGGCCTATATCGTCATCCTAATCGAGTCCGATATGGACGACTGGGTGGCCCGCTACGATGTGGGTTTGGCCGCCGAGAATATCTGTTTGGGGGCGCTGGAATACGGCTTGGCTACCTGCCTGCTCGGCTCGATAGACGAAGACCGTCTGCGAGAGATATTCTCCATTCCGGAAGACAAAAAGGTCGGCCTGACCGTGGCAGTGGGCTACCCCGATCAGGAAGCCTTTACCGAGCCGCTGGAAGGGGACTCGACGGGATACTGGTTGGACGAAGACCTAAACTTCCACGTCCCGAAGAGGGACCTGGAGGAAATATTGTACATAAACGGTTTTTAGTGGACGGGAAAAAGATATGAACGCTCAAATAATCACCATCGGCACTGAGCTATTGTTGGGGCAGATAGTGGATACCAATTCGGTCTTTATCGCCCAGAGGCTGGCTGAGATGGGGATCGACCTCTACCATAAAAGTAGCGTGGGGGACAATAGGGAAAGGATCAAAGAGGTGCTGAGCCGGGCGCGGGAACAAGCGGACCTGGTCATTACCACGGGCGGGTTGGGCCCCACATCGGACGACATAACGAGTGAAATGATCGGGGAAGTCTGGGGCCAGGAATTGGTCAGAAAAGAGGAAGCCGAAAAGCATCTGAAAAGTTTCTTCGAGGATATCGGCGCCGAGATGGCCCCGGCCAACGAAAAACAGACTTATTTTCCCCGGGATAGCGAAACGATCCCCAATCCCAATGGAACCGCTTTGGGCATGATCTTGGAAGACGAGAAATCGATCGCGGTGGCTCTCCCCGGCCCCTCCCAAGAGATGGAGCCGATGGTGGAAAACCAAGTCCTCCCCTACCTGGAGGAAAAGATCAGCCAGGAAAAAGGGGGCAATCAAGTAATTAGATCGCGGATACTGCGCCTTTGTGGGATCGGCGAATCCACTCTGCAGGGAATGGTGGCGGACTTGCTGGATCGAGAGAATCCGACGGTAGCACCGCTGGCCAAGACCGGGGAAGTGCACCTCCGGATCACGGCCAAGGGGAGGGCGGCGGCCGTGGAGGAGATGATCGCCCAGACGGAAGAAGAACTGAGAGAGAGGGTGGGAGAATTCATCTACGGGGTGGACGAAGAGAGCTTAGAGCAGCGCGTGGGAGAGATGCTTCGAGCTAGAGGACTCTCTTTGAGCCTGGCCGAGTCCTGCAGCGGCGGCTTTTTGGCCCACAACGTGACTAACGTGCCGGGCAGTTCCGACTATTTCGACAGAGGGCTGGTCACTTACTCCAACCGAGCCAAGAGGGAACTGCTAGGCGTATCGGGGGAGACGCTGGCCAAGCACGGGGCCGTCAGCCGTGAGGTGGCGGAGGAAATGGCGCTGGGATTGCTGGAGAGGTCCGACACGGACCTCTCAGTTGCCACGACGGGAATCGCGGGTCCCGGCGGCGGCACGGAAGAAAAACCGGTCGGGCTAGTCTACGTCGCCCTGGCCGACGAAGACGGGGTCAGTTCGGAAAAATTTCTGTTCCACGGAAACCGGGCGGGCAACAAGGAGAGGACCTTAAAGAGCGCCCTCGGAATCCTATATCGCCACCTGAGGGAAAGTTAACGCGGTTCACCCATAGACTACCTTGAAGACCGTGGTCGTTATCAGGGCGAGGGCCAGAAGAAATTTGATCGTGCCGTAGACGTGTCGATACGATTTCTCCCCTCCGCTCTCGGAAGTGAGGAATCCGAGCTCCGCGGGGCAGAAAGGACCGTCTCCATGATCGTAAAATACGTTGTTGCTTCCGGAAATGCTGCCGTAAAAGCCGTCCTCCTTGCCCAACTTGCACTCTTTGGCGTAGGTAGCCAGACCGTAACCGGAAGCGCCGCTGACGTCGCTATTTAGCATCTCCAACTCGGCGGAGCCCCCCAACAAAATACCGATCTTCCCGCCGGAAAGCACCGAGTCGCGGACTATGGCCCGGGAGAACTGTAATAATTTCAGGTTAAATGCTCCGTTGCCGCTCAACTTGGCCCCGTTGAGGCTGAGGCGGGAAGTGTCTCGAACCAGGAGGCCCTTATCGTTGGCCCTGAGCGTGGAATTTAAGATCGTCAGTCGCCCCTCTCCCGCAACCAAGGCGGTTTCTCCGTTTTCGGTCAGTTGGCAATCTTTGAGCAAAACTCTGCCGCTGTCCTTTACCCTTACTCCCGCCCGGCGATTGGGGCCAAATTGACAATTGCTACAGGTCAATTCCGCGGATCCACTTACCGCCACGCCGTTCAGATTGCGCTGGAAGCGACAGTCCTCGACAAAGGCCTCGGTCCTACCGCTCAAACGGAGGCCGTCGGGACCACCTTCATCTTGGGGGAGGAGGTTCGATCCCTCCCCGCTCCAGGCATCGGAGAAAGTGATCTTTTTCAGTTCGACTTCCTTGACCGAGGGGCTGACCTGGAGGACGGGCCGCTCTTTGCTTGAACCTGAGATAGTTACCCATTCGCTGCCCGTACCGACAAGGGTCAAGCGCTTGTCCAGCAAGACGTTCTCCTCGTAAGTGCCATTCTTTATCTCAATGGAGTCGCCGGGGGCGGCCGCTTCGACCGCGGCGCCCACCGACCCGTAAGAGCAGCGGTCGGGACAGACTTGGAGCGTGGCGGCGTGAAGCGGGAGGCCAAAGAAAAAAAGCACTGCCAAACAAGCACAGAACAAAGTGGGCAGAAGAGGAACGTTAGCAGAAAACCTTTCCGCTTCAGCGCAATCCTTACCCCCGAGATAGGAAAAATTAGCTGAACTTACAATGGACGAATAGCTCAAAGCCCGTTCACCCATTTAAAAGAAAAGTAAAGCTGGTCGAAATCAAAATTATCGAAAACTTTAAAACCTCCATCCAAATTCATCGGACTAAGTTGCTAAGTAAAATAAGCCACCGCCCGCCTCCTATCCCTTCGGATCTTGACCCCGCTTTAGTCGCGAGGAGCGTCGGGCGGACAACCGAGCTACAAAAAGGCTATTGGCCGGAGGACCGACCGCGATCAAATCCCGGGAAGCTTTAAGGCCGACTTGGAAGTACAATATATGCAATCCTTGTAGAAGAGGAAGATCTCCTCTTCTTCCCTCTTGGCCCGCTGGAGTTTATTTCCCAGTTCCGAAGAGAGAAGCAACATTCCCGTCAGCGGCTCCTGGCCGATCGGAACCCGGGATAGGTTTAAAGGGTGACCGGGTAGGTCGGCTATAGGCCCCTTGATCTGATAAGAATCGAACCCTTGTTCTACCCCCATGGCCGGGACGTAAACCCTCAACTTTTCCGGATCAAACCATCCCCCAACTGCCTCCTTGGGAGCGTAAACATAGAGAAACAGAACTTGTTTCGGAGTGGAAAAGCCGGCCTCCCAGCTCTCGACATCACCGAGTAGAAAACTCAACAAGCCATCTTTCTCTATCCCAAGCGTAGTTTTGTTGGCCGGAGCCAGCTCCAAAATATAACTGAAATCCCCTTTCGAATTGTACAGACGTAAAGTGGTCTTGTACCTCTCTCCAACTGAACTCCAAAAGACGTCTACAGGCGAAGGGCTCAACTGAGCGGAAGACGTCTGCTCCAGCCCCAAGGCCAAAATATTGGCGATAGCTAAAAAAATTAGCAGACCCGCTAAAAGAACCGAGCCGCGCCCGGTAGAATTACTGCGAAAACGTTCAGTTTTCATCTTTTCTTCCCCCGATTGTCTTTTAAATTACTCTAACATTTTACCCCATTATTTTCAAAAAGTACCTGGACTAGATCGGTTATCCACTTGATCTTTTTTATCCAGTGGGATAAACTATCCCACTTGGAAGGGGCGGTTGACCAATATTTGAGGTTATTGAAAACTTTACAAACTACAGAGAGGTGAACAGAACATGCGCTCCGTCACCGATTCAGTCTTAACCTTCTTCCTGATAGCGATAGCGTTGATCTCTTTTTTCAACCCGGTCCTGGCCGAACGGACCGTGCGAGACGGCCTAGAACGCGCTGTAGAACTGGACGAATTTCCCGATCGCATCATCGCCACCATGCCCAATACGGTAGAGATAGTTCTCGACCTCAACTTGGAGGAGGAGTTGGTGGGCGTCAATGCCCTGACGGGAACGCTTTCCTACGTACCGAAACTGCAAAAAATAGCGGAGGAAAAGGCCAAGGTGGGAAAATTCAACGTCGCGCGCGAAAGGGTAATTTCATTAAACCCCGATCTGGTAGTCGTAGATGGAGGGGCTCAACCGGATCTGGTCTCCGAATTGTCAAAATTGGGAGTGCCCGTCTACGCCCTTAAGGCAAACGACGTGGAGGACGTAAAGGAGGCCGTTCTGGAGTTGGGCTATCTAACGGGACGGTTTCAAAGGGCGAAAGAGATCGTAGGCGGTATGGAGTTCAAAAGAATTCGCCTTTCGGAACTTGTAGACGATTTGAAGGAACGAAAGAGGACCCTCTACGCGATAGACAAAACTATCTATACGACCGGCGGAAATACTTTCTTGGGCAAAGTGATGCAGATGGCGGGATTGGAAAACGTCTTTGCCGAGTTGCAAGGATTTAAACCCGTCAATGACGAGACGATCGTAGAAAAGAACCCGCAGTTGATAGTCATAGCGGCCAATTCCGGCTTGAACATGGAAACCTTAAAGAAAAGGGCCGGCTTCAAAGAGATAGAGGCATTGCGGCAAGGTCAAGTGATTACCCTCGACGAAGAGTTGAATTCGATGATCAGCCAGCCCGGAACAAAGATCTTGGACGGAGCGATGAGACTACATCGCCTAGTTTATGGGAAGGATGAATAAACGAAGAAGGTTGATCCCGCTTACCGTCGTCCTGTCCTTAGGGCTAGCTTTGGCCCTGCTGGTAGGAATCGCCGTCGGTCCAGTCTATATACCCCTGAAGCAGGCACTATTTGCCGTGATCGGCCAATTGCCGGGGGTAAATTTTTCTCACCTGCCGGCTACGGTGGAGACCATCATCGTACAGATCAGGGTCCCGCGGGTCCTACTGGGTCTGGTGGTCGGGGCGGGGCTGGCCTCTTCCGGCGTGGTGATGCAGGGCCTTTTCCGCAACCCGTTGGCCACCCCCTATATATTGGGCGTCGCCAGCGGCGGATCGGCCGGTGCCGCCGCCGTAATATTGTTGGGCACGGGGGGATCGATAGCGCTGCCTCTGGGGGCTACCTTGGGAGCGACATCGTCCGTGCTGGCAGTCTACGGTCTGGCCTATACCAGAAGGGGGGTCTCCACCTATACGCTCATTTTGGCCGGAGTGGCCCTATCCGCACTCTTCTCCGCGATCACGACCATGCTAATCTTCTTCGCCGGTCCTCACGAACAGAGTCGCATCCTCTTTTGGATCATGGGCGGGCTCTGGCGGGCCGACTGGAACAGCTTGGGAGTGATAGCGCCCGTCGTCCTCTCGGGAATCGGGGCCAGTTTCTTCTGGTCCAGAGATCTAAACGCCCTGGCCTTGGGCGAGAACGTGGCCACCCACCTGGGAGTAGAACCGGAGACGGTGAAGAGAATCTTGCTGGCGATAACTACCGTGACCACGGCTTTCTGCGTCGCCGCCGCCGGCACGATCGGATTCATCGGGCTGATAGTACCTCACGCCTTCAGACTGATCATTGGTCCCGATCACCGCTTCCTTCTGCCTCTGGCCGCCCTGGGGGGAGGAAGCTTTCTAATATTGACCGACGTCATCGCCAAAGTGGCCCTGAAACCGGTAGAGATACCGGTCGGAGCTATTACGGCCTTCTTTGGAGCCCCCTTTTTCCTCTATCTGCTGCGAAACGGCCTGCCCGAAGGACCTGGGAGTAGCCGATAAAGAAGAGGGAAGTCAAGAGAAAAAAGGAGGAAACTGAGGTGAGCATGAATCCGCGAAAAGAGATCGAGCTTGAGATAAAAGACTTGCGTTTTTCCTACGACCAAAATCCCACCCTACACGGGATCGATCTCCGCGTTAGCAAGGGAGAAATCACCGGTCTGGTCGGTCCGAACGGTTCGGGCAAGACGACCCTGCTCGGCTGCATTGCCGGCAGCCTAAAGACTTACGGAGGGGAGATAATCCTGGCAGGTAGAAAGCTGTCCACTTTCTCTACCGAAGAACTGGCCCGTCGGGTAGCCATGGTGGAACAGGAAACACGGGTCGGTTTCGACTTCACCGTTTGGCAGGTAGTAGAAATGGGCCGCTTCCCCTACAGGGGGAGATTCCAACGGGGCGACAATCGGGACGAGGAAGCGGTGGAGCGGGCGCTGGAGATAACGGGAGTGGGAAAATTCAGCTCCCGCCCGGTAAGCAAATTGAGCGGCGGGGAAAGACAGCGGGTATTTTTGGCCCTGGCCTTGGCCCAGGAACCGGAGCTTCTGTTGATGGACGAACCGACCGCAAATTTGGACCTAAATTACCAGGTCAAGATTATGGATACCGTAAGTAGTTTGGTAAAGGAAGGCTTAACCACACTAGTAGCTTTGCACGATTTAAACTTGACCGCCAGCTACGCCGAAAAAGTGGCCCTGCTGGAGGGAGGAGAATTGATAAAGGCCGGTCCTCCGGCCGAAGTCTTCCAGCGGGAAAGATTGGAAAGGACCTTCGGGGTGAATGTAGGAGTAGAAGAAAATCCCTTCGACGGCTCCGTGCAGGTCTATCCGCTGGGCCGCAGAAGGGTCAAAGAAACGGCGGGGTAATGCTTGACGACCGGGAGTGATAGAAAAATGAACGACGGTTCCGCCGGAACTACAAGCGGAAAAGAAAAAAGGGGCGCTTACGTCCTGGTCCATACCGGTCCGGGCAAGGGAAAGACCACCTCCGCTCTGGGTCAGATCCTCCGCGCCCACGGAAGCGGACTCAAAGGCGAATGGATCAGCCTTTTCAAGGGCGGAAGGGAATTTAAGCGCGGAAGCTTCCAAGCGCTGAGCGAGCTGGGAATACCGGCCCGAAATTTCGTCCCGGAGCATCCCTCTTTCGGCTCTTTGGGAAAGAAGGAAGCCCGTCGGGGTTGTCTGAAGGCCCTGGAATACGTCAAGGAAAGATTTCTTCAAACGCCGGACATACTGGTCTTCGACGAGGTAAACGTGGCCTTAAGAGACGGATTGATAGAACGGGAAGAATTTCTCGAGCTGCTCCATCGGAAGCCGGAGGGTACTGAACTGGTTTTGACAGGGCGGGGAGCGCCGGACTGGCTAATAGAGAGGGCCGACCTGGTCAGCCGGATAGAGAACGTGAAACATTTTTTCCAGCGGGGCGGAGGGGCCCGGGAAGGGTTCGAGTACTGAAAGGACCGGAAATGAGGGGGCGAAGGTCCGCCCCCTCGCCGCGGCTGCCGCCCGTAACTAACCCTGCAGCTTGCCTTCGATAAAGGCCCGTGCCTTTCTCGCCTTCTCGTCCAATTCGTCCTTTTCCGCCATATCTCTCCAAGTCATGATGTCGCTTGCCACGTCCCCGCCGGAAAGAAGGAAAGGTTCCATCACGATCTTGCCCTCGTAATCTATCTCCCGCAATCCCTCGAATACCCCGTCCCAATCGATGTGACCCCCTTGACCGGGCGGTTTCCTGTTGTTTTCCCCGACATGGAAGTGGCCCAGTTGATCTCCGGCTTCCACTATGGCTTCCTTCAAGCTGTCCTCTTCTATATTCATATGGTAGGTGTCCAAAAGCATCTTCATATTGGGGCTATCCACGGCCTCTATGTATTCCAGCGCCTCTTCGCAAGTATTGATCATGAAATTCTCGAACCGATTGACGACTTCAACGTTACAGCAGACGCCCTGTTCCTCGGCCGTCTTTACCACCTGCCTCATGCTTTCAATGCTTCTCTCCAGGTAGGCGGGCTTATCCACCATCCCCCCCTCGGCCGGAAGGCCCCAGGAGCCGTGGATGATGCCGGAGAAAGTATCTCCGCCCAAATCGGCTATCATTTCGATGCTCTTCTGCAAGTGTTCGATCCCCGCCTTTCTGGCCTGAGGGTCGGGGGAAGAGATGTCGTTCTCCTCCGAAAGACCGGTACAGAAAGTAAATTCGATCCCCTCCTCCCTGCCCGTCTCTCGCAGTTTATCCCGCTCCTTTGGGGAGAGATCCATTACTACGTCCGAGTGAAGGCCCAATACGTCAAAGCCCAAATTCGAAGCCCGAACGGTCAGTTCCGATAGATCCGCCTCGCCCCAGTTCCTCAACCAATAGGCAAAGAAAATGCCCAGCTCATTTTTCTCCTTCATATTCATAATAGATATCACCTGATTTTTGTAATTTCGCGAATTTTACGGCCCATTACCGACCGATTTCTCCTCCACTACCTCTATCGCCAAATCGTAACTCCTCGATTCGCCCGGCTCCAGATAGGGCAATTCGTCCCGTTCCTCCAATTGTGCCCGCGGAAGATGAGGACAATTGGCCGGCTCCAGCCCCAAGGCGTACTCCCCCTGCCCCATCATCTTCCATTCGACGGCGTAGGGCAACTGATCGGAGTTGAACCTGACGGCCAACCCCAATCCCTCGTCGAGGTGGGGATTGGTCAATACCAAAGCTTGGTTCAACCCCTGATCGTCCTCCCCACGCCCCCGGTCCCCGCCGAAATCCACTTGATAGACGCGCTCTTCGTAACCCGGCTGGGGAGAGCTGAAACTATTAAAGCGGTCCAGTTCCGCTTCGGCCCGCTCGTCGACCCCCTCCAGCTCAAAGCGGTCGGGCTCGATATTCAACCGAGAATTCGAATCGAGCAGGGGATAGCCTACGTTTATATGATAGAGGATCATCTGCGGCGTCCTCCGGAAAGAGAGGTTTTCCACCTCGTCGTGGATTTCGATCCTCTTGCTCCGCAGTTCGGTGCGACCGTTCTAGTGAGAGATAAATTCTCTCCAAAGACTTTGGCCTGCCTCATCTTTCCCCTAACGGAGAGTAGATAACGATCGCCCCGCCAGCGAGAATGCGGGGCCACTTCGTCGGCGGGAACGTTGGAGATCCGTCCGTGCAGGCCGTGACCCTCTCCATCTTCCTCCGCCGGGGGACCGAAATGAGTCAGGCCGCACGTGGTCAAAGCTCCCCCGAAGAAACTCCTCAACCAGCCGTCGCCTCCCGGTTCGTAGTAGCTCGGAGCCCGCTCGGGCACGGGAGAACGCCAACAAAGCGGCCGCCCCCGATAGTAGGCGTAAGGTATGTCCATCCCTCGATCCAGAGAGACGGCAAAAGTCAACCCCTCGGCCGTCCGAAAGGAAGCCCGACGGACGCCTTTGCTCGGCCCCTGCAGGGATTGATCGAGCCTTAAATAACCGAGCTGGTCGATATCGCCCACCCGCTGAAGCAGCTCCTCCTTAGCCATTTTTTCTTCCATTCGCTCCCCCTTCTAAGCGGTCAAGACCTTCAAAGTCTTGATCTCGAAAGGTTCCATCGCGATCGGAGGAATCTTTTTTCCCTCCGCGTCATATTTTTCACCTTCTCCCCGTTCCAGGGG
>Ga0207797_1002019_pt1 | contig 14389 bp, 13 predicted proteins | sample PRCRCaboRojoPR_6_FD_187275 | JGI IMG/M metagenome (GOLD analysis project Ga0207797, IMG submission 187275) | Marine sediment microbial community from Cabo Rojo, Puerto Rico - PR CR 10% Liquid 1 (SPAdes) | ecosystem: Environmental > Aquatic > Marine > Coastal > Sediment | place: Cabo Rojo, Puerto... | reverse complement strand
TACCCCCCGGTATCCAGCCCGCCGGCACCAGCGGCAGGCTGTAGCTGCCCTCGCGCAACAGCCCGTCGATGGCCGCCCCCAGCACCACCGGCGGGAGCAGGCCGGCGAACTGGGCGATCAGGTTCCCCACCAGCCCGACCGTGAACCACGCCCACCGCGGCCGGCCGTAGCGGTCGGCCAGCCGGTGCATCGGCCGGTCGACGTCGGCGCGGTAGCGGTCGAAGACGCTCTCCTCTGTCACTACTCCCCGAACGGCCGCCCGACCATTTAATCCCCCGACACCGCGGCGAGAGCGGCCGCCAGCCCGAGGCCGACACCGACCAGCCGCACCCGGCCCCGCGACCGCTCGCCGGGCTCGAAGCGCACGTCAAGCGCCAGCCCGTAGCCCAGCCGGGCGGCCCGTAACAACAGCCCCGGGACCAGCAGGTGTGCCGCCGCCAGCAGCGCCAGCCCCGCGGCCGCCAGCCGTCGGTCGCGGTCGCTCGTCTCCACGCGCATGTCCGCTGGTGGGCTCGCCGCCGGGAGGCTCTCCCGGTCCCGGCAAGGCGTGCGGGGCGGTACCACGGCCCCGCAACGGCTTTTCGGGGGGCGGGCGACCGGCCGGTATGGCAGGCGCGACGTTCCTGCGCGGCGAGCGCGTGGAGCTGCGGACCGTCGAGCGCGAGCACGTCGACTTTCTCCGTGACCTGATCAACGACCCGGAGGTGTGGACACACCTGAACAACCGCCCGCCGATCAACGGCGTCAGCGAGGAGGAGTACGTCGAGCAGCAGGCCGCGGGCGAGGACAGTGTGAACCTGCTGATCAGCGTCGACGGCGAGCCCGCGGGCACCATCGGCTTCAACCCGGCCACGCCCGTCGACGGCAGCGTCGAACTGGGGCTGCTGGTCGCCCCCGCGTTCTGGAACGAGGGGTACGGCACGGACGCCGCCAGGACGGTGACGACCTACGCCTTCGAGGAGCGCCGCGTCCACCGGGTGGTGGCGAAGGCGGTCACGGAGAACGTCGGCTCCTGTCGCATCTGGGAGACGCTGGGGTTCCGCGAGGAGGGGGTGTTCCCCGAGGCCGGCTACCACGGCGGCGAGTACGTGGACGTCGCCCAGTACGCCGTTCTCGAGGACGAGTGGGAGCACTACGACCGCTCGCTGGATTAATCCGGGAGCGGGGGGCGTCTCCAGTGGAAGCAGGGGGGTGCGGAGCCGTGCGGGAGGCGAAAGCGGTAGCTGTCACGGTGAAGCGCACCCGCCGCGGGCGAGCGCCGACGGCCCGAGCGGGCGGGTGTTTTTAATCGAGCTCTTTGCAAGGAGGGTCGCCTACGGCGACCCGACCCAGTAAAAAGGTCGTTTCAGAAGGTCTCGAGGTACCGGTCCAGCTCCCAGTCGCTGACGTCGATGCGGTAGTCGGCGAACTCGGCGCGCTTGGCCTCGATGAACTTCTCGGAGACGTGGTCGCCGAGCGCGTCCTGGACGACCTCGTCGTTCTCCAGTGCGTCGACGGCCTGCTCGAGGTTGCCCGGCAGGGTGTCGATGCCGTACTCCTCGCGCTTCTGCTCGTCGAACTCGTAGATGTTCTCCCGTACCGGGTCCGGCGCCGTGAGGTCCCGCTTGATCCCGTCCAGCCCGGCGTGGAGAATGGCCGCCAGCGCCAGGTAGGGGTTACAGGACGGGTCCGGCGAGCGCAGCTCGATGCGGCTGGCCGCGGGCACGCGGGCGGCGGGCTTGCGGATCAGCGCCGACCGGTTGACGTCCGACCAGGCGACGTACACCGGCGCCTCGTACCCCGGCACCAGCCGCTTGTAGCTGTTGACCGTCGGGTTGGCGATCGCCGTGATCGCGGGGGCGTGGTCGAGCACGCCCGCCAGGAAGCTCTTGGCCGTCTCCGAGAGGTTGAACTCGTCGTCGTCGTCGTGGAACGCGTTCTCCCCGTCCTCGGTGAACAACGAGAAGTGGGTGTGCATCCCCGAGCCGTTGATCCGGGGGATCGGCTTGGGCATGAACGTCGCGTGGAGGTCGTGCTGGGCGGCGATGGCCCGCACGACCGACCGGAAGGTGGCGACGTTGTCCGCCGTCGTGAGGATGTCCTCGTACTTGAAGTCGATCTCGTGTTGGCCCTCGGCGACCTCGTGGTGGGACGCCTCCACCTCGAACCCCATCTCCTCGAGCCCGTAGATGATGTCCCGGCGGACGTCGCTGGCCAGGTCCTTCGGCGCGAGGTCGAAGTAGCCGCCGGCGTCGTGGGTGGTCGTCGTGGCGCGGCCGTTCTCGTCCTCCTCGAACAGGAAGAACTCCGGCTCCGGGCCGGCGTTGGCGGTGTAGCCCATCTCCTCGGTCTCGGCGATGACGCTTTTCAGCACCGTCCGCGGGTCGCCGGCGAACGGCTTGCCCGTCGAGGTGTCGATGACGTCACAGATCAGCCGGCCGGCGGCGGTCCCGTCGTCGCGGGCCCTCCAGGGGAGAATCGCGAACGTCGAGGGGTCGGGTTTGAGCCGCATGTCCGACTCCTGGATGCGGACGAACCCCTCGATGGAGGAGCCGTCGAAGTAGATCCCCTCGGTGAACGCCTTCTCCGCCTGGCTGGCGGGGATGGAGACGTTCTTCACCGTCCCCAGGATGTCCGTGAACTGGAGCCGGAGGAAGTCGACGTTGTTCGCCTCGATCTCGTCGAGCACGCTCTGGGCCTCCGCGGAGAGGCCGCCGTCTGTCGCGGTGTTGTCGTTCGTCATGTTTTGCAGTCGCTACGGTAAACTCTCGGGGGCGATAAAACGGTGCTGGTTTGTGCAATCCCTTCCGTCCCCCCCGAAACTGGATATTCGTAAACTTATAGTACCCGGAGACGGTGGGTGGCTGTAATGACGTACGAAAACCTCGACGAGAGGCTGGTCAACGCACTGTTGGACGACGGACGGGCGAGCCTGCGGAGCCTCGCCGAACGGCTGGACGTCTCGGTGACCACCGTCTCCAACCACCTGAAGGATCTCGAGGAGGAGGGGGTGATCGACGGCTACACGCCGCGGGTGGACTACGACGCCCTGGGGTACGACGTCACCGCCGTCATCCAGTTGAAGATAGAGGGCAGCGCCATCACGGACGTCACCGACACGCTCCGGGAGGCCAAACAGATGACCTCCGTGTACGAGGTGACCGGCGACCACGACGTCATCGCCGTCGGGAAGTTCCGGGACACCGACGGCATGAACCGCCAGATCAAGACGCTGCTGGAGGACGCCGCCGTCAAGGAGTCCAACACCAGCGTCGTCCTGAACACGGTCGCCGAGAACGAGCAGTTCCCGCTGGACGTTTAAACGGCCGGCGACAGCGCCACCGCCACGTTCAGCAGGCTCACGCCGACCCCCAGGCCCGCCAGCGTCGCCAGCCAGCCGCGCCACCACGGCAGCGTGCGGATGAACCGCTCGCCGGCCAGCGCCAGCAGGCCGATCGCGACGCTGGCACCGAGTTTCACCACGAGCAGCCCGACCGGGTCCCCCAGCAGCCCGCGGACCAGTGGGTTCCACTCCAGGTGGGCGCCCGCGAACGACGCCGCCGTCAGCGTCGACAGCGTGTCGGCCACCCCCCAGACGAGCACGACCGCCACCACCAGCTCCACGTACTGCGGGTCGCCCGGTTCGACCTCGCGCCAGTGACGGGCCACACCTCCGGGAGGGACCGGTGTCGTATGAACGTGTCGCGGCGCTGTCGCTACCGGGAACCACCGAAAGAAGCCGTCGGTCGGGAGCCGGTGCGCGTCGAGAGGTGGTGTGGCCGGCCGGGCTTACATCCCGCCCATGCCGCCCATGCCGCCCATGCCGCCCATGCCGCCCATGCCGCCGCCCATACCGCCGGGGCCGCCGGGCGCGCCACCCTCGTCGTCGTCGTCGTCCGTGCCGCCGCCGGCCAGGTCGCCGGCAGCGATCACGTCGTCGATGCGGAGGATCATCACGGCGGCCTCCGTGGCGGACTCGATGGCCTGGGTCTTCACACGGAGCGGCTCGACGACGCCGTCGGCCTCCATGTCGACCACGTCGCCGGTGTAGGCGTCCAGCCCGGCGCTGGTCTCGCCGCCGTCGTGGCGGCTGCGCAGGTCGACCAGCGAGTCGATCGGGTCCAGCCCGGCGTTCTCGGCGAGCGTGCGCGGGATGACGTCGACGGCGTCGGCGAACGCCTCGACGGCGAGCTGCTCGCGGCCGCCGACGGAGTCGGCGTAGTCACGCAGCGCCAGCGCCAGCTCCGCCTCGGGGGCGCCGCCGCCCGGCAGCACCTGGCCGTCCTCGAGGGTGACACGGACCACGCCCAGCGAGTCCTCGACGGCGCGCTCGACCTCGTCGACGACGTGCTCGGTGCCGCCGCGCAGCACGAGCGTGACGGACTTGGCGTCCTCGACCTCCTGGACGTAGATGGCCTCGTCGCCGCCCAGCGCCTGCTCGCTGACGCTGCCGGCGAAGCCGAGGTCGTCCGCCTCGAGGTCCCAGAGGTTCGTGACCACGCGGGCGCCCGTCGCACGGGCGATCTTCGAGCAGTCGCTGGACTTCGCGCGGCGGACTGCCAGGATGCCCTCCTCGGCCAGGAAGTGCTGGGCGAGGTCGTCGATGCCCTCCTGGACGAAGACGACGTCGACGTCGAGGTCGACGAGGTGGTCGACCATCTCGCGGAGCTGCTCTTCCTCCTGGTCGAGGAACTCCTGGAGCTGGTCGGGGTCGGTGACGTTGACCTCGGCGTCGATCTCGGTCTCCTGGACCTCGAGCGCGTCGTCGAGGACGGCGACGGTGGCGTCCTCCTTGAAGTACGGCATGTTCTCGTGGACGCGCTCCTTGTCGATGATGACCCCCTCGACGAGCTCGGAGTCACCGATGTTGCCGCCGACGACCTTCTCGATCTTGACGTTGTCCAGGTCGATGCCCTCCTCGTCGGCGACCGCGCGGACGGCGTCGACGACGAGCTCGGCCAGGGTGTCCTTCGCGGACTCGGCGCCCTTGCCGGTCATCGCCGTGGCGGCGATCTGCTGGAGGTGCTCGACGTCGTCGTCGCCGACGTCGATGGCGTTCTCCTCGAGGACCGCCTTCGCCTTCTCGGCGGCCTGGCGGTACCCCTGTGCGAGCGTGGTCGCGTGGATGTCCTGGTCGAGCAGCTCCTCGGCCTTCTGGAGGAGCTCGCCCGCGACGACGACGGCGGAGGTGGTCCCGTCGGCGACCTCGTCCTCCTGGGTCTCGGAGACCTCGACGATCATGTTCGCCGCCGGGTGCTCGATGTCCATCTCCTTGAGGATGGTCACGCCGTCGTTGGTGACGACGACCTCGCCGCTGGAGTCGACGAGCATCTTGTCCATCCCCTTCGGGCCGAGCGTGGTCCGGACGGCCTGGGCGACCGCTTTCCCGGCCGTGATGTTCATCGACTGTGCGTCCTGCCCGGAGGTGCGCTGGCTCTCCTCCGAGAGTACGATGAGGGGCTGTCCGCCCATCTGCTGCTGCGCCATAATCAGCCAATAGTTGAGTTGCCATTCTATATAAATGTACCGGACCGGGCTGGAGAACCGCACGAGGGGACGCCCCGACCGTGTATGTCAGCCACTCACACACCACTGTTTAAGTGTCGTTCGCGCCCTGCCGTCCGGCGGCCCGGGTCGGCTTCCGTTCGTCGGGGCCGACGCGGGGCCCTCCGGACCGACCCCGGGTCCTCGGAGCCGACGCCGGGCCCTCCGGACCGACGGGAGCACCGGTGGGAGCCGACCGACCCGACCGAGCGTCCGTCGCTCGAGCCCGCCCCTACCCGCTGAAGCGGTGGTACTCCATCCCCTTGTGCTTCAGCTCGTTGTGCTGCTCCTCGAGGAAGGCGTACACCCGGCCGTGGGGCGCGCCGTCGAGGAGCATCTCGGCGGCCTGGCGGACCACGTCCACCTCGCGGGGCTGGCCGATCGTCGACAGCGTGGTCCCGTAGATGACCACCGACGCGCCCGTCAGCTCCTCCATCAGCTCGCGTGTGCGGCCGCCCTCGCCGATGAGCCGGCCCTTCTGGCGGCGGGTGTCGGTCTCGTTGCGGGTCCACTCGTCGATGTTCACCACGTCGAACATCATCATCTCGTCGTCCAGCAGGCGGAGGGCCTCCTCGGGGGCGAAGCCGCGACCGATGGCCCGGACGATGTCCGGGCCCTTCAGGCCGAGGACGGGGTCGCCGACCTGGTCGATGGCGACCGCCCCGTTCTCGGAGTCGATGTCCAGCCGGACCTCGGCGCGGTCCTCGATCTCCCGCATCGTCTCGCCCCCCTCCCCGATGAGAACCCCGATGCGGTCCTGCGGAATCTTCACGTGCTGCATACCTTGCGGTACCGGCTCAGCCGGTAAAAGGCTTCTTTCGCGCGTGCGGGCCGACGGGCCGATGGTGCGGCGGATCAGCCCTCGCCGGTGACGAAGGCGAGCACGTCGTCGGTCTCGACGTCGAGGCCCTGCCGACGGAAGAACGTCGCGACGTTGTAGCAGTCCCGCTCGAGGAACTCGCGGCTGTTGGGGTGGTGGACGGTGACGGCCTGGCCGAGGTCGAGGAAGTACAGTTCGTCGTTCTCGTCGACCACGACGTTGTACTCGCTGAGGTCGCCGTGGACGAGCCCGGCGTCGTAGAGCCGCCGAGCGTACTCCAGGACCACCTCGTAGGCCGTCTCCGGGTTCTCCAGGGTGACCTCCGAGAGCCGACGGGCGCGGTTGGCCTCCGTCCCGAGGTACTCCATCACCATCGCGTTGCGCTCGACGGCGAGGGGCTGGGGCACACGCACGCCGGCGGCGCGGGCGCGCCGGAGGTTCGCGAACTCCTTTTTCACCCACGCGAGGACGACCGCCTTCTTGTCGCCCCGGATGCCCTCGAAGCGCGGGTCGCCGGCGAGGTACTCCCGCATGTCCTGGAAGTTCGAGGCGTTGATGCGGTAGACCTTGATGGCGACCTCCGGGTCGTCGACGCCCAGCGCCTCGGCGGCCTCGTCGCCGCCCAGCGCCTCGTAGACGTTGGCCTCCTTGCCGGTCGAGACGACCCCGCCGAGCGCGTCGACCCAGCCCAGCTGCACCAGCCGGTAGACGGCGGCGTAGGTGGCGTCGTCGAAGACGGACTCGTCGACCTTCAGGCGCTCGCTGTCCTTGATGCGCTTGCGGAACTCGTCGAACTCCCGGTCGCGCTGGCGCGCGATGCGGTCGGCCTCGGTGTCGCTGACGTCGAGTTCCTCCCACTCGTCGCCGGGCTCCTCGGTGGCCTCGGGTTCGAGCAGGCCGTACTCGTCTCCCATCTGCGAGCGGATACGGGGTCGACGCGGAAAAGGTCCCCGGCGCTCGCGCCCGCGGTTCGGCGCCCACCCGGGTCGTCAGGCCTCGATGAGGCCCTCCTCGCGGAGCTTCTCGGCCTCCGCCTTCTCGTAGCGCCAGGTGATGTCGGCCTTCTCGTCCTGCCAGTCCCACGGGTCGACGAGCACGACGTCGTCCTCGCGGATCCAGATGCGCTTTTGCATCTTCCCCGGGATGCGCGCCGTCCGCTCGACGCCGTCCATGCAGCGTACCTTCACCCGGTTCGCGCCGAGCATGTCCGTGACGACGGCGAACACCTCGTCGTCCCCGGGCATCCGTATGTCCTCGATGGTCTGGGAGTCCTCGTCGCTCATGGCCCGCGGTTGGTCCGGGGAGGGCTTTAAACGTGCGGTGACGCCACGAGAACGGCCGAGGGAGCGGCGGCGGCGGCCGAGGGAGCGACTGCGGCGGAGGGAGCGACTGCGGCCGAAGGAGCGGCGGCCGAGGGAGCGACGGCCCGGGACGGACGTGCCCGCGAGCGCACCGGACGGGAACCTTCAAGGGGCGCCCCCGCCCACCCCGGTCTATGCTCGAACGTATCGGCGGCGTCGGCGGGCTGGTGGGCCTGGTCGCGCTGGTCGCTGGCGTCGCACTGCTGGGGGTCGTCGACCTCCGCATCGCGGGCGGCGTCGCGCTGGTCGTCGTCGGCCTCGCGCTGCTGCTCCGGGGCGTGGTCCAGGGCGTCCTGTCCGCGATGGGCATGGACGGGATGCTCTGAGCGTCCGGTCCGGACGCTCCGGCCGGCACCGGGACCGCGGATTCCGGACGCAGCAGGTGCCGGCCGGCCACGTTTCGCGGCCCAAACCGTTAAGCTAAGTCGGCCGCAACCGGTCGGATCACCGACCGTGCCACTCGATACCGCGGGCGACGGCTGGGCGCGCGGCGAGCCGACCAGCCCCATCCACGAGGAGGTGCTCTCGTTCCTCCGGGAGAACGACTCGTGGGCGTTCCACGCCCGGGAGCTGGCCGACGAGGTGCTCGACACCGACTGGGCGCTGGCCCACCGCCGCGAGCGGGAGATCCGGCGCGTCGGCCGCGAGGAGTTCCGCGAGCGCCTCCGGGCGGGCGAGTACGACAACCAGTACGAGGACAGCGGCGGGAAGGCCGTCGCCGACGCCATCCAGACCCAGGCCATCATCGCCATCTGCAACGCGCTGGTCCACCGGGGCCACGTCGCGGTCCGCTCGGTCCCGCCGGAGGAGTCGAACATCCCCAACGACGACTGGGACGAGGTGCGGTACTTCACCTACGCCGGCGAGGACTAGTCGTCGCCGACCTCGCCGCGGTCTGCGCGGTGCTCGCTGATGAGCTTGTCGACCAGCTCCTTCTTCTGCTCGGCGCGGCGGGCCTCGGCGCGCTCGTCCCACCCCTCGATGGCCGCCTCGACCTCCGACTCGCGCGCCACGGCGAGCTCGTCGACCTCCTGGATGGTCACCTCGTCGGCGGGCGCGACCGGGACGTCCTCCTCGAAGAGGACGACGTCGGCCGCGTCCGAGAGGCCGCCGTTGCGCAGCACCACCCGCGGGCCCACGTCGGCCAGCAGCTCCGCGGTCGAGCGGCCCGCGCCGCTTGCGTCCCGGAGGTAGACGACGTCGTCCTCCGCGAGACCGAACGACTCGTCGGCCGCCCGGATGGCCTCGCGCGTGAACTGCTCGATCACCTTCACCGGGACCAGCCCCTGCTTCTCCTCGGCGACGTCGCTGAAGTTCGAGTGGTCGAGCTTCCACAGCGCCTTCAGCCGGGCGAGCTTGCCCTCCAGCGCCTCGGTCCGCTCGCGCTCGGACTCCAGCTCGCGCTCCAGGCGGTTCGTCTCGCGCTGGAGCCGGGAGACCTCCCGGCGCTCGCGGACGTCCCGGCGCTCCTCGCGGCGGGCCGCCTCGAGCGCGTCCTCCAGCTCCGCGATGCGGTCGTCCTTCGCCTCGACGGTCGACTCGAGGTCGGCCACCGACGACTCCAGGCGCTCGACCTGGCTCTCCAGCCGGCGGATGCGCTTCTCCTCGGCGGTCAGCTCGCGGGGCGTGTGCTCGGTGCCGGCCTCCTCGCCCCCGTCGTCACCGCGGAGGTCGTCGACGACCGCCTCCACGCTCTCCTCGCCGGCGACCACCCGCTTGACGACCTCGCCGCGCTCGACGTCCCGGGGGACCTTCCTCGTGACCCGCCGGATCTGGTCGTCGTGGTCGTCGTGGGCGTACAGCGCGGCCGCCAGCGCGTCCCGCTCGTGGTCGTTGTCGTAGGCCTCCTCGCGGGTCCGGTGTTGCTTCTCGTCGACCGGCAGGTCGCTGGCCGGCGTCCACCCGCCCGCGTCGAACGAGCGCCGGAGCTTCTCCACGGTGTTCGGCATCGGTGTCACGTCCGCCGCGACGACGACCGGGCGCCCGCGCTCGATGATCCACTCGGTGACCGCGGCCGCGTCGGCCGTCCGCGTCGAGTGGACGTCCAGCACCTGGCCGTCGAGGTCGACCAGCGCCACGGCCGTGGTCGTCCCCGGGTCCACGCCGACGACGACGTGGTCGCGGCGCTTCGCGAGCGGTCGGAACTCGATGCCGTCCCGGCGCTCGCGCTCGGTCTCCACGCGGACGTCCCCCGACCGGCCCGTCGACACCGGGATCTCGTCGGGCGTCGCCGCGACCGTGAAGACGGCGCTGGAGAAGCCGCCGTACTTCTCGGTGACCTCCCGCTCGTACTCCAGCCCGGCGTCGTCCAGCGTCGCGGCCACCTCGCGGGCCCGGCGCTTGACGGCCCCGTGGATGCGCCGGGTGTAGCGGTCCTCCGACCACCCGCCGCTGCCCGTCGAGCGGCCCCGCGAGACCTTCACGGTCGTCGTGTTCGTGAACGCCGTGACCTCCTGGCCGACGTTGCGGGCCGCCAGCCGGGCGGCGGCCTCGGCCTCCTGCATCGGGTCCTTGCCGTACGGGACGCCGTTCCGTTTGGCGACCCGCGAGAGCGGCTCCGGGCGCTCGGCGCCGGTGACCTGGACGAGCGTCGTCTCCGCGGGCAGCTCCCGCAGGAAGTGGACGAGGTGGTCCTTGTTCTCGGCCAGCTCGTACATGTTGTCCGTCGCCAGGAGGGCCGGCGCCTCTCCCTGGACGAGCCGCCGGAGCTTCCGCCGGCTCACCACGTCGCGCTCGACGGACTCGCCGTCGAACTGGACCAGCGCGTAGGATGGCGCGTTCCCGCGGACGTCGCCGCTCTGGACGTCCACGCCGAACACCACGGCGTCGAGCGCGCTCGTTCGCGTGCTCACGGGGGCGCCTAGGTGTCGGGCGAGTATAAATCTCGTGACCCCCGCGGTGGGGGTTTCGACGCCGCCGCGGTGGTGGTCTCGACGCCGCCGCGTCGGACCGCCGGCTCCCGGGCGAACTCTCCGAACGCCGGACGGAAAGGTTGATAACTGGAACGTGGATAGCCCCAGTACCGAATGTCGAGCGGGATGATCGACGACGACACGAGGCAGACCATCGACGAGGGCAGGGAGACCCTCGGCGAGTTCCTGGTCGCCGTCCGCGACGAGTTCCGGAAGGTGTTCCTGGTGTTCGCCCTCGGGATGGTCGGGACCGTCGTCGCCATGCAGTACTACGTCTGGGACATCCTCCGGGGGGTCACCGAGGCCCAGATGACCGAGGAGATCAGCTCCCAGTACGAGATTCTCGTCCGGACGCCGTTCGACGTCATCCTCCTGCAGGTGAAAATCGGGATGGTCGTCGGCCTCGCGCTCGCGCTGCCGGTCGGCATCTACTACGCCCGGGACGGCCTGAAGCGCCGGGGCATCTGGCCGGACGTCAGCGTCGCGCGCTGGCAGATGGCCGGCCTCGCCCTCGTCGCCGTGGGGCTGTTCGCCGCCGGGGGCGCCTACGCCTACTTCGTCTTCTTCCCGGTGATGTTCGACTTCCTGACGACCTACACCATCAACGTCGGGTTCGCGCCGAACTACGACGTCGTCATGTGGACGGAGTTCATCATCCTGCTGACCGCCTCCTTCGGGCTGGCGGGCCAGCTCCCGCTGGTGATGAGCGCCCTCTCGTACCTCGAGGTCGTCCCCTACGAGACGTTCCGCGACAAGTGGCGCTACGCGGTCGTCGGCATCTTCGCCTTCGGGGCCTTTTTCTCGCCGCCGGACCCGTTCACCCAGATCATGTGGGCCGTCCCGCTGCTGGTGCTGTACGGGATCAGCCTCTACTTCTCGAAGCTCGTCACCGCGATCAACCGCGGCGGGAGCGCCCAGGTGGTCGGGAAGCTCCGCTCGAACTGGAACCGCCTCGCCGGCACGTTCGTGCTGGCGACCGGCGCCGTCTACTACCTGGTCACCCGTGGCTACGTCGACGCGCTCAACGGGGTGCTCCGGCAGGCCCCGGCCGGCTTCCGCTACGAGATCGTCCTCGAGGGGCTGCCGCTCGCCGGCCAGCAGCTGGCGCTGGCGCTCGGGCTGGCGTGGAGCGCCGTGGTCACGCTGCCGGTGCTGGTCTACTACGCCTGGCCCGAGCTCGAGCCACGGGAACCGGGCGGGCTCGACCTGGACGAGCTGAGCGTCGATGGCGTGCGCGCGGCGCCCGCCTCGCTGTTCGCGAACCTGAGCGAGGAGCAGGCGCTGACACACGCCCAGCGGGCGATGGACGCCGACGCCCCCGCGAAGGCCCGGGCGATCCTCGACCGCTACGACGAGGTCGCGGACGACGCCGACGAGGACGCCAGCGGGGCCGGGGCGGCCGCCGGTGCCGAGGGGGGCAGCGGGGACGAGACCGCCGGGGACGCCGCGGACGGCGCGGCGTCCGACCGGCCCGACAACATGGCCGAGGACATCGGCCAGCCGACGCGCCGGAGCGCCGGCGACGTCGCCCAGGAGCGGGCCGCGGGCGTCGTCAACGCCTTCACCGAGGAGGAGACGACCGAGGAGGACATCGGCGGCTACTACTACGACCTGGCGTTCGTCTTCGAGAGCCTCACCTCGAAGATGTTCCGCATCGTCGCGGTGTTCATGCTGACCGTCGCCGCCGTCTTCGTGGGGCTGTACCGCGGCGGCATCGAGTTCATCAAGGCCGACTTCCTCTCGCGGCTCCCCGAGACGGTCGTCCCGGAGGGCGGCGTCGACATCGTGGCGCTGCACCCCGTCGAGGCCATCCTCTTCGAGGTGAAGATGAGCGTCATCGTGGGGGCGGTGGCGACGCTGCCCATCGTCCTCTACTACGCCTGGCCGGCCATCGAGGAGCGCCTCTACGGCATCACCCGGGAGTTCGAGACCGACCCGCCGCTGACCGCCGCCGCCGCCCACTGGAACCAGGTCGTCGGCGCGGCCGTGCTCGGCGCCGGGGGGACCTACTACGCGCTCTCGGAGGGGCTGCTCGCGCTCCCGTCGTCGCTGGCCGTCTCGGGCGTCTCGGTCTCCGGGACGGTGCTGGGCTACGCGGCCATCGCGGCGGGCGGCCTGGTGCCCGCCGCGCTGGTGGGGACCGTCCACGCGGGAGCCTCCGTGCGCGAGCGCATCGACCACGGCGGCAAGCAGAACGTCTTCCTGCTGTGGCTCGGCACGCTGGCCGGCGGGCTGGTCGTCGGGAGCCTCCTGGGCTACGGCTACATCGCGCCGGTCATCATCTCCTACCTGGTGGAGGACGCCATCCGCGCCGAGATGATCATCGCCTACCGCATCACCAACTTCTTCTGGCTCATCTTCGCGACGACGGTCGGCATCGGCCTGCTGGCGGACATCCCGCTGACGATGTGGCTGTTCCACCGCGGCGGCATCGTGGGCTTCGACACCATGCGGGCGCGCTGGCGCGAGGCCGTCGTCGGCATCTTCGCCGTCTCCGGGCTGGCGACCCCCGGCAGCCTCCTGTCGATGTTCCTGATGGCGTTCCCCGTCGCCGCCGCCTACCTGATCGGCCTCGGCGGCCTGTGGGCGATGACGCTGCCCTGGCGCGTTCGCGACCGGGTCGGGCGGCTCGTCGGCGGCGGCTGATCGACCGGCAGCCCCACCCGTCCGGCGGGCCGACCACGTCCACACCAGCGGACCACTCCCGCCCACGACCCCGCCGTCGGCTGTCACTCAGCCGGCGTCGAACCCTCGGACACCTACAAGGGGATGGCTCGTCAACCCCGGGGCATGCACCGCAGACAGGTCCTCGCGGCAACGGCCGCCCTCCTTCCGGCCGCCGCGGGCTGTGTCGGCAGTCCCGCCGGCAGTGGCAACCTGGCCGATCCACTGGAGATGCCCACCGCGACCCTCTCGATGGACGCGGTCGGGGACGCGGCCGTCGCGGCGGAGTTCGCCCACCACGAGCTGCCCGACGACGAGCGCGCGCTGCTGGCCCGCGTCGTGGACGAGGGGGCGGCGACGGTCGGGTGGTACCAGGAGCCCCCGCTGCACACCGGACGCCCGCTCCTCCACGAGGGCGTCGTCCACCGGCTCTCGCGGACCGTCGTCGAGCGCCGCCCCGCGACGAACTACGCGGTCAAGGTCGACATCCCCCAGACGACCCCGGACGAGGCCGCGACGGTCCGGTTCGGGGACCTCCCGGCGGCCGACCGCGCGGTCTTCGAGCGGGAGGGCTTCGCCGGGGGCGAGGTCGTCGGCGTCGGGACCGTGTTCACCTACACGCCCGGCCAGGAGGCGGACTCGGTGCTCGTCCCCGAGCCCGAGTACGACTACGTCGCCTGGAGCGACGGCACGACGGCGGAGTGGGTCGTCGACGACAGCTGGACGACCGAGCAGCGGCGCTACCGCTACCAGGCCGAGCGGGTCGCCACGGCGAGCGAGTACGGCGCCGGCATCCGCCGGGAGCACGCCTGGACCCTCGAGGGCCTCCCGGCGGCCGAGCGGGAGATCGTCCGGACCGCAATCGAGGAGGAGCAGGGCTACACCGTCGCCTCGGAGGCGACGCCCTCGCCAGCCTTCGAGTCGCTGGTCGACCGGTTCCGCCCGCACGACGAGGTCGCCGTCCACCGGGAGCCGGACCCGCTCGTCGGCGGGCAGTACCTCGTCCGTCACGAGGGGTCGGTCTACTGGACGGAGCTGCGGGTCTCCGACGGGGTCGCGGTCGAGGCGACGCCGACCTCCCGGGACGCGACCGTCTCGCCGGACGGGGA
>Ga0207797_1002018_pt1 | contig 14392 bp, 14 predicted proteins | sample PRCRCaboRojoPR_6_FD_187275 | JGI IMG/M metagenome (GOLD analysis project Ga0207797, IMG submission 187275) | Marine sediment microbial community from Cabo Rojo, Puerto Rico - PR CR 10% Liquid 1 (SPAdes) | ecosystem: Environmental > Aquatic > Marine > Coastal > Sediment | place: Cabo Rojo, Puerto... | reverse complement strand
CCAGGACGTCCTCCTCGATCCGGACCCCGAGGCCCTCGTCCCGGAGGTAGACGCCGGGCTCCACCGTCAGGACCATGCCCGGGCGGAAGGGCGTCGCGTAGTCGCCCACGTCGTGGACGTCCATTCCCAGCCAGTGGCCCACGCCGTGGTCGAAGTGGCGCTCGCAGCTGCTCTCGCCGCACAGGCCGCCGGAGTTGGCCCGCATGTACTCGCGGGCCGCGCGTCCCACGTCCGCCAGGGTGGCCCCGGGCCGGACGGCCTCCAGGGCGGCGCGGAGCGATCCCAGCACCAGGCGGTACACCCGCCGCTGGCGCTCCGTGAAGGTGCCCGAGACCGGGAAGGTGCGGGTGACGTCGGCCGTGTAGTAGCTGTACTCTGCCCCCACGTCCATGACCACCAGCTCCCCGTCCCCCGTGCGCCGGCGCGAGTCGTCGTAGTGGAGGACCACGGAGTTCGGGCCCGATCCCACGATGGAGGGAAAGCCGACGCGGACCGCGCCGCGGCGGTGGAAGGCGTACTCCGCCTCGGCCTCGATCTGGTACTCCCAGTCCCCGGGCCGCGCGCGGCGCAGGGCCCGCCGGATCCCGCTCCCGGTGATGGCCACGGCCTCGCGCAGCATCCGCAGCTCGAAGTCGTCCTTCACCAGGCGGAGTCCGGCCAGCAGCGGGCGGACGTCGCGGACCGGGCCGTCGCTCTCCGCCCGTTCGGCCAGGCGGCGCACCAGCTCCCGGCCGCCGCGGCGCGGGCCCCGCGGCAGGTAGAGGGGGCCCGGACCCACGAGCGCGTCCAGACTGTCGGCGCGGGCCATCCGCTCGAACGCCTCCGTGGGGCGCACGTCGTCGATCCCGGACCGGCGCGCGACCTCCGCCGGCGAGGGGAGGGAGCCGGTCCATCGGGCCCGGGTCGAGTCGGGCTCCGGCACGAAGACGACGGCCCTCCTCGTCCCGTCCGGACGGGCGTCCAGGACGAGCCACGAGTTCGGGGTCAGGAGGCCCGTCAGGTACAGGAAGTCGCTGTCCTGGCGGAAGTCCGAGGCCTGGAGGTACTCCGTCTCCAGGTCCTGGAGCCGGGCCGACGGCAGGACGACCGTCCCGGTGCCCACCGAGTCCAGGAGGGCGGAGCGGCGGGCCGCGAGCCGGGAGACCGGCGGGCGGACGAAGGGAGCCCGCGCCGTGTCGGCGCCGGATCCCCCGGCGGCCCGGGACGGTGGCGCGTCGGCGCCGGCGGGGACGCCGCCCGGACACAGCCCGGCGGCGATCGCCCCGAGGACGGCCATGGCGGCTCCGGCGGCCAGCCGCGATCCCCGCCGGAGGGGAGGTCGGCTCACGTCCGCCTCACATCAGGAGGTAGACCAGGCCGTAGAAGGAGAGGGCGAAGACGATCATGAGGCCGATCTGCGCGGCGATCTTCCCGGCGTTCATCTTCGCCAGCAGGCCGATGCCGCCGCCGACGATCACTGCCGCGGCGACCAGGTACAGTACCGTCATCAGACTCATCGTGCTGCTCTCCGCGTCCGTGGTTGGCTCTGCTCTCTCGTACCGTCCGTCCGGGCTCCCTCCGTGGGAAGCGGCGGGACCGCATCCGGGAGGTCCTCGCCCGCGTCCCTCGCCGCGACGCCGAAGGCCGACTCGAAGCCCGCGGCCGCCGCCCGGCGAACGTCGTCGAGCCCGGCGTCCACCCCCTCGGCCTCCAGGCTCGTCATCCGCACGCCCCGAATGCCGCAGGGCACGATGAGCCGGAAGCTCTCCAGGGGCTCCCGGGTCACGTTCAGGGCGAAGCCGTGCCAGCTCACCCACCGGCTCACGTGTATGCCGATGGAGGCCAGCTTCCGGACCCGACCGTCGGCCACCAGGGGCGGGGCGTCCTCCTCCGAGACGTCGTCGTCGGGCTCGCCCACCCAGACGCCGGTGTGGCCCTCGACCCGGAACCCGTCGAGGCCGAAGGACCCCACCGTCCGGATCAGCGCGTCCTCGATGCGGCGCAGGAACCAGTGCAGGTCCTTCCGGTGGCCCCGGAGGTCGAAGATGGGATACCCCACGAGCTGTCCCGGGCCGTGGTAGGTGACGTCGCCGCCCCGCTCCACCTCGACCCGGTCCACGCCCAGACGCTCCAGCGCCGCGTCGGAGACCGTGACGTGCGCCTCGTCGGCGTTCCGGCCCAGCGTGAGCACCGGCCCGTGCTCCAGGAGGACCAGGAGGTCCTCCTCCAGGCCGCCCTCGATGCGGCGGTCGGCGACCTCGCGCTGCCAGTCGAGCCCCGCGAGGTAGGGGACCCGGTTGCCGGGACGGAGGACGCGGAAGGAGTTCATCGCGTCAGATGTGGATCGCCCGGTCCTCTGCCGCCAGCGCCGCCTCCATGACCGCCTCGGCCATGCTCGGATGCGCGTGCGGATGGAGGGCGAACTCCTCGGTGGTGGCCTCCAGCATGCGGCCCATCCCCGCCTCGGCGATGAGCTCGCTGACGTTGTGGCCGATCATGTGGACGCCCAGCACCTCGCCGTACTTCGACTCGGCGATCACTTTCACGAAGCCCTCGTTGTCGGCCGCCGTGAGCGCCCGCCCGTGGGCCTTGAGCGGAAACTTCCCCTCCTTCACGTCGTAGCCCTCCTCCTCCGCCTCCTCGGCGGTGAGCCCGATGCTGGCCACCTCCGGGTGGCAGTACCCGACGCTGGGGATGTTGTCGTAGCGGACCGGGTGCGGATCGGCGTCGGCCATGTGCTCCACGGCGGCGATGGCCTCGTGGGAGCCCACGTGAGCGAGCATGGGCTGGCCCGCCACGTCGCCGGCGGCGTAGACGCCGTCCACGTTCGTCCGGTACCACTGATCCACCTTCACGAAGCCGTCCTCGGTCTCGACGCCGGCCTCGTCCAGACCCACGTCGTCGATCACCGGCTTCCGGCCGACGGCCATGAGGACCAGCTCCGTCTCGATCGTCTCCTCGCCGTCGTCGGTCTCCACGGTGAGGGCCATGGGGCTCGCGTCCCGGTCCAGCTCCTTCACCTTCGTCCCGGTCCGCACCTCGATGTCGCGCTTCTTGTAGGAGCGCTCCAGGGCCTTGCCCAGGTCCGGGTCGAAGCCCGGCACCAGGCTGTCCAGGGCCTCCACCAGGGTCACGTCCACGCCGAAGGCGTCGAAGACGTCGGCGAACTCGACGCCGACGTAGCCGGCGCCCACGACGACCATGCTCTCCGGCGGGTCGCGGAGCTCCAGGGCCTCCCGGCTCCCGATGACCTTCTCCCCGTCCAGCTCGAAGCCGGGGAAGGTGTTCATCTCCGAGCCGGTGGCGATGAGCACGTTGTCGGTCTCCAGCGTGCGCTCGCCGCCGTCCTCCAGCTCCACGTGCACGTTGCCGTCGGCCGTCACCCGGCCGTGGCCGCGCACGTCCTCCACGTCGTTCTTGTTGAAGAGGAACTCGATGCCGCCCGTGAGCTTCTCGCTGATCTGGCGGCTCCGGTCCACGGCGGCGCCGGCGTCGTACTCCACCTCCACCGGCCTCACGCCCATCTCCTCGCCGTGGGCCTGGACCTTCCGCGCCAGGGCGGCGCTCTCCAGCATCGCCTTGGCCGGGATGCAGCCCCAGTTCAGGCACGTGCCACCGGGGCCGCCCTCGTAGTTGTTCGCCTCGACGCAGGCCACGTCCAGGCCCAGCTGTCCGGCGCGGATCGCCCCGACGTAGCCCGCCGGACCCGCGCCGATGACCACCAGATCGAAGTTGTCGTCGTCAGCCATGAGATCGCCTCTCGATGATAGCGCCTACGTCAGCATTTCCAGCGGATTCTCGAGCATCGCCGTGAAGGTGTCCAGGAAGCGGGCGCCCATGGCGCCGTCGATCACGCGGTGGTCGCAGGACATGGTGACCCGCATGCGCTTCCGGATCTCCAGCTCGCCGTCCACGGCCACCGGCTTCTCCTGCGTCTTCCCCACCGCCAGGATCGCCGCCTCCGGCGGGTTGATGACGGCCGTGAACTCGTCGATGCCCATCATCCCCAGGTTGCTGATCGAGAAGGTGGCGCCCTGGTACTCCTCCGGCTGCAGGTCGCGCTCGCGGGCCCGCTCGATCAGCGTTCCGGACTCCCGGGAGATCTGCTCCAGCCCCTTGGTCTCGGCGTCGCGGAGCACCGGGGTGATGAGCCCCTCGTCGATGGCCACGGCGATGCCCAGGTCCACGGAGCCGTGGCGGACGATGGCGTCGCCGTCCCAGGAGGCGTTGATCTCCGGGTGCCGGACCAGGGCCTCGGCCGCCGCCTTGAGCAGCAGGTCGTTCACGCCGACCGACCGGTCGCCGCGCTCGTTCAGCTCCGCCCGGAGCTCCAGGGCGCGGCCCATGTCGATCTCGCGCGTGAGGTAGTAGTGGGGGACGGGGCCGATGGACTGGCTGAGCCGCTTCGCGATGGTCTTCCGCATCTGGCTCAGCTCGACCCGCTCCTCGCGGAGGGGCGACGGGCCGGCCGGGGCTCCGGCGGCGGGACGCTCCGCGCCCCGCTCCAGGGCCTCCTCCACGTCGCGCTTGATGATCCGGCCGGCGGGCCCGGACCCCTCGACGCGGCTCAGGTCGAGCCCCTTCTCCTCGGCCATCCTCCGTGCCACCGGCGAGGCCCGCAGGCGGCCGTCGCCGCGGCTCGGGCCCCCGGCCCCGGCGGCGGGCGCCCCGGCCGTCTCCCGTTCCCCGCCGTCCTCGCCGGCGGGCTCCTCGCCGGCCTCACCGGCCTCCGCCCCGGCCTCGGCCGCGGCGGCCAGTTCCTCCTCGCCCCCGCTCTCGGCGGCGGCCGCGCCGGCGGACTCGGACTCGATCTCCTCCAGGAGGTCGGAGATGTCCTCGTCGGCCTCGCCGATGACGCCGATGGTGGCTCCCACCGGCACGGTCTCGCCCTCGCCGACGATCCTCTTCCGGAGGACGCCCTCGCCCATGGACTCCACGTCCATGTTGGCCTTGTCGGTCTCGATCTCGGCGACGACGTCGCCCTGGGCGACCTCGTCCCCCTCCTCGAGCTTCCATTCGACCAGCCGCCCCTCCTCCATCGTGGGGCTGAGCTGGGCCATCACGACCTTCGTCGCCATTTACCTGTCCTCGATGTAGCAGACCTTCTCGATCGCGTTCTCGATGTACGGCGCGGAGGGGAAGGCCAGCTTCTCCAGGTTCCGCGCGTAGGGCATGGGAACGTCCAGCCCCGAGACCCGGGCGACGGGCGCGTCCAGCCAGTCGAAGGCCTCCCGCTGGATGTCGTCCACCACCTGGGCGCCGATCCCGGCGGAGGGCCATCCCTCCTCCACGACCACGGCCCGATTCGTCTTCTTCACCGACTCGATGACGGTGTCCACGTCCAGGGGACGGAGGGTGCGGAGGTCCACCACCTCGACGTCGACGCCGTGCTCCTCCAGGACGCCCTCGGCCGCCTCCAGCGCCTGCAGCACCATCTTCGAGTGGCAGATCACCGTGGCGTCCGATCCCTCCCGCTTCACCTCGGCCTCGCCGATGGGCACCAGGAGGTCGTCCTCGTCGGGGACCTCGCCCTTGGTGTTGTAGAGCAGCTCCCCCTCGATGACGAGCACCGGGTCGTCGTCCCGGACGGCGCTCTTGAGCAGCCCCTTGGCGTCCCTCGGGGTGGCCGGCGCCACGACCTTCAGCCCCGGCACGTTCGAGTACCACGGGTCCGGACACTGCGAGTGCTGGGACCCGAGCTGCAGCGCGGCGCCGCCGGGGGCCCGGAAGACGACGGGCACGTTGTACTGCCCGCCGGACATCTGGTACATCTTCGCCGCCGAGTTCACGACCTGGTCGAAGGCCAGGAAGGAGAAGTTCCAGGTCATGAACTCCACGATGGGACGGAGCCCCGCCATGGCGGCGCCCACCCCGATGCCGGAGAAGCCGTACTCGGCGATGGGCGTGTCCCGTACGCGCCACTGGCTATCGTCGAAGTGATCCAGGAGCCCCTTGGACACCTTGTAGGCGCCGTCGTAGACGCCCACCTCCTCGCCCATGAGGAAGACGGAGTCGTCGCGCTCCATCTCCTCGACGTGGGCCTGGTTCAGGGCCTCCCGGTACGTGATGCTCGGCATCGCTCCCCCCGTCACTCCAGCGCGTCGCGGAAGCCGTCCCGCCGGTCGATGCCGTGCGGGAAGGCGTCCGAGTAGATGTCCTCGTAGACCGCCTCCGGGTCCGGCTTCGGACTCTCGTCCGCGAACTCGGCGGCGGCCTCGACCTCGTCGATCACCTCTTCGTCCATCTCGTCGTACTCGTCCTGGCTCACGATCCCGGCGTCGTCCAGCCGCTCCAGGTACGAGAGGATGGGGTCGTTCTCCCGCTCCTCGTCCACCTCGTCCTTCGGTCGATACGTGCCGTGGGCGGGGTCGGCCATGGAGTGGCCCATGTAACGGTAGCACCGGGCCTCGATGAAGGAGGGGCGCTTCTCCTCACGGGCGATGCGGACCGCCTCGTCCGTGGCCTCGCGCATGGCCATCACGTCCATGCCGTCCACGGCGGTGGCGTGCATCCCGTCGTAGCCGCAGGCCCGGTCCACCAGCTCGTCCACGGCGGCCACCCGGTCGATCTCGGTGCCCATGCCGTAGGAGTTGTTCTCGCAGATGTAGACCACCGGGAGTCCCCACTTGGCGGCCATGTTCCACGACTCGTTCAGCGAGCCGATGTTCATGACCGAGTCCCCGAAGAGGCACAGGACGACGGAGTCCTCCTCGCGGTAGCGGATCCTGTAGCCCACGCCGGCGGCGATGGGCAGGTGGGCGCCGACGATGGCGTGGCCGCCCATGAAGTTCCGCTCGCGGTCGAAGAGGTGCATGGAGCCGCCCTTGCCCTTCGAGCAGCCGTCCACCCGTCCGTAGAGCTCGGCCATCACCGTCTCCGGGCTCATCCCCCGGGCCAGGGCATGGGCGTGCTCCCGGTAGGCGCTGACGATGTGGTCCCGCTCCTCGAGCTGGGGGATGCCGCCGGCGGCCACCGCCTCCTGTCCGATGTAGAGGTGGCAGAACCCGCCGATCTTGCCCATCTGGTAGGACTCGGCCGTCTTCTCCTCGAAGCGGCGGTACAGCATCATCTGGCGCAGGAGGTCGCGATGCTCCTCCTCCGGCAGATCCAGCAGGTCGCGGTGACCCGCGGCGTGGGGTGTCTCTTCCTTGGTGGCCATCGTTTCCGTCGGTTGTGGAGTCACGGCTCGGGGCGGCGTCGGTTTCCCACCCGCGGGCGCGCTCCGGCTCATCCTCATCGGATCTCCATCGGATCTCCGGCCGGGGGCGGGGCCCGATCGGGGCGCGGGCGCGGCGCACGGTGCGCCGCCGGCGGCGTCAGGCGGTGGCGGCCTGTCCGGCCCGGGCCCCGCCCTGCTCCCGGCGCTCGCGGTGGCGGGCGTGGAGCTGCGCCACCTGGTCCTCGGCGTGGTAGCTGCTGCGGACGAGGGGCCCGCTCTCGACGTGCAGGAAGCCCTTCTCCTCCCCGACGTCCTTCCACATGTCGAACTCCTCGGGGGAGACGTACCGGTCGATGGGGAGGTGGTCCTCCGAGGGGCGGAGGTACTGGCCCAGCGTCAGGATCTGGATGCCGGCGTCCAGGGCGTCGTCCATGAACGCCCGGATGTCGTCCTCCTCCTCGCCGATGCCCAGCATGATGCCCGTCTTGGTGAGCACCTCGTCGGAGATCTCGCGCGCGTGCTCGAGCACCCGCAGGGACCGATCGTAGCGGCCGCCGGGTCGGGCGGTGTCGTGGAGCCGCTCCACGGTCTCCATGTTGTGGTTGAAGATGGCGGGAGCGGCGTCGATCACCGTCTCGACGGCGTCCAGGTCTCCCTGGAAGTCCGGCGTCAGGACCTCGATCGAGCAGTCCGGGAGGCGGTCCCGGATCTGGAGGATGGTGTCGGCGAAGATGCGGGCCCCGCCGTCCGGCAGGTCGTCGCGGTCCACCGACGTGATGACCACGTGGTTCAGGTCCAGGATCTCGATGGCCTCGGCCACCCGCCGGGGCTCGTCCTCGTCCAGCTCCTGCGGCCGGCCGTGCCCGATGGCGCAGTAGGGGCAGTTCCGGGTGCAGGTGTCCCCCATGATCAGGAAGGTGGCGGTGCCCTTCTGCCAGCACTCCCCGATGTTCGGACAGTGGGCCTCCTCGCACACGGAGTGGAGGTCCAGCCCGCGCATCATGTCCTTGATCCGACGGTAGTTGTCGCCGCCGGGCGCCTTCACCTTCATCCAGTCCGGCTTCCGCTTCGGCCAGTCGTCCGGATCCGGCGCCGCCTCGGTCGTCTTCTGACCCGTGCCCGGCCGTCCGTCGCCCCCGGGGCCGCCCCCGGAGCCTGCGCCGGGCTGGATGACGTCGAGCTTCTTCATCGTCGTCCCGTGGTGTGGAGCGAAGTGCTGAGGAAGGGACCGCCCTGCGGCCCCGAGATGGTGGCAAGTCGCGCGCCGGGCCGCTCAGCGTGCGGCTAAGATACCCGGGCGTTTCCTGCACGTCCACACGGCGAAGATCCCGGGGCGACAGGGGCGCCGAGGCGCGTTGCCACGCCCGAACGGCGCGCTTATCCTTTCCCGGATCCGGCCCGCACCACCGCAGCACCGCACCGACCATGACATACATCATCACGCAGCCCTGCATCGACACGAAGGACGCCTCCTGCGTGGACGTCTGCCCCGTGGACTGTATCTACGAGGGCGAGGAGCAGTACTTCATCCACCCGGAGGAGTGCATCGACTGCGGAGCCTGCGTCCCGGAGTGCCCGGTGGAGGCCATCTACCCGGACGACGAGGTACCGGAGGAGTACGAGGACTTCATCGCGAAGAACTACGAGGCGTTCGACGTCCCGGCCCCGGCCTGAGCGTCCCCGGGGCCTCCGAGGGTGGTCGCCGCCGGGAGGGACGCCCCGACGGTGCCGCCGGCCGGCACGAGGACGGGGGAGCTGAATGAGCCGCACCATCGACGTCGACGGCGACGACTGGACGGTCCGGGCCCTCTCCCGCGAGGCCTTCCGCCAGGAGGCCGACCCCTGGCACTTCGTCCGCGTCCGGTTCGACCCCCCCGACGACGCCGTGGGGCTCCTGCCCCGCGAGACCTGGATGCGGATCGAGGAGGACGTCCCCGCCCGCGACGTCCTGGATCAGTACGAGGACCCGGAGCTGGTGGAGACCTTCCTGGCCGCCGAGGAAGTCGAGGAGTAGACGGAGGGAGGGCCGTACCCCGACTCTCCCCCCTCTCCGCCGGGCCGCCAGCGCCCGGCACAGCGGTTGCGCCCTGCATGACCGCTCGCGGCGTCCGGGCCAGCTCCGGGTGAGGGAACCCCGGCCCGGCGCCCCACCTCCACCCGACTCCAAACGATCCGTCCCATGCGCGGACCGACCAGCGGTTTCCTGGACCGCGTGCACCAGGACACGCTCATCGACGACCGCAGCCGGCTCGCCGGCGAGGTGCGTTCGGTCTTCTACGCCCTCGTGGCCTCCATGGAGCCGGAGGAGGCCGAGGAGTGGGTGGGGCGGCTCCCCGCGGACCTGGAATCGCTGTGGAAGCCCCCCTATTTCGAGGTGATCCGCTCGCGGGAGGACGCCGGCGACGACCCCGGCGCGGCGACGCGTGCCTCCCGGCCCGTGGAGCTCCTCCGCCGCCGGCTCCCCCCGGAGCGCCGGTCCGAGGCCGACGGACTCATGCGGGCGGTGCTGGCGGCCCTGGGGGAGCGGATCCCCCCTGCGGAGCGGGAGGCCGTGGAGCGTGGACTGCCCGAGGAGCTCTCGGGCCTCGTCTCGTCGACCTCCTCCTCGGCAGGCTCGTCGTGAGCACCGGCCCGGGGACGGGCCCGTGACGTGGCTCCTCCTGGCGGCGGGAGCCGCCACCTTCTACGCCCTCCAGGGCGCGTGGACGAAGCGGATCACCGCCGAGGTCTCCCGCCTGTCCGCCACCTGGGCGCTGTTCGCCTTCTCCTTTCCGCTCCTGGGCGGCTACCTGGCGCTGCGGGGCGTCCCGGCCGTGGAGCCCGCCTTCTGGCCCGCGCTGGCCGCCAACCTGTTCGTCCTCTATCCGCTCTCCATGTACCTCTTCGTCTCGGCCATGACGAAGGGGGACCTGGGCCTCACCTACCCGCTCCTGGCCCTGACGCCCATCATGATCGTCCCCGTGGAGTGGCTCCTCCTGGGGGACACGCCGGAGCTGCAGGGGCTGGCGGGCATCGTCCTGGTCATCGCTGGCGTCTACCTGCTCAACTTCCGGCGGGAGGACGCCTCGCTGCTTGCCCCTTTCCTCGCCGTGGCCCGGGACCCGGGAGCCCGGCGGGGGCTGGCCGTCGCGGTGCTGTGGGCCGTGGGGGGCACCGTGGACCGGGTGGCCGTGGTCCACTCCTCTCCGGCCTTCTACGGCACCGTGATCACCGGCGGCCTGACGCTGTTGGGCCTGGTGCCCCTGGCGTGGACCGGTGCGTTCCGGAGGCCGGGGAGGTCGGCCGCCGGCGGCGATCAGCCCTCCGGCGACGGCGACCCCGGGGGGTCCGACGAGGGGAGCCTGTCCCTGCTCACGCCCCGCGCCGCCGGGTTCCTGCTGGTCCAGGGCCTCCTCAACGGGCTCATGTTCGTGTGCCAGATGGAGGCCCTCCGGCTCTCGCTGGCCGCCTACGTGATCACGATCAAGCGCACCGGCACCCTGCTCTCGGTGCTCCTGGGTTGGGCCTTCTTCCAGGAGGGCCTGGTCCGGAAGCGCCTGGCCGGCGCCGCCGTCATCGTGGCCGGCGTGGCGCTGGTGGCCCTGGGGGGCTGACCCGGACGCGGGAGGCGGACGCCCGCGCCCGGGAGCCCGGGGTCGGGGCGGAGGCCGCTACTCGCTGCCCTCCTGCCCCCGGTAGATGAAGACGATGTGGGAGTCCTCGGGACGGATCACGTCGCCGGGCTCGAGGTCCGCGGCCCCGAGTCGGTCGGCGGAGACGCTGGACGACGACGAGCTCGTCACCGTGAAGGTGGAGCCGTACATCTGGTTCGGGTGGATGCCGCAGTAGAACTCCCAGGTCCCCGTCACGTCGGGCACGAACTCGTACTCGCCCGACGACTTGGTGGAGCTGCCCGCGGCGGAGCCGTTGGAGGGGACGCCGTCGCCGGAGTTGCCGCCCTGGCCCTCGCCGCTGGTCACGTTGTGCTGATTGTTCCCCACCCACTCCCAGCGCACCGTGTCGCCGAGGGTGAGCTCGACGGAGGCGTCGGTGTTCCGGCGCCCCTGCGGGTCCTCGAAGTAGTTGTCGCCGACCTGGAAGACGGGCTCGGCGTCGGAGCTGCCGGCCACCGTGATCTGTGCCGAGTCCGCGACGCCGCTGGCCGAGGCGACGATCTCCGCCATGCCGTCGCCCTGCCCCGTGGCCACGCCCTGGTCGTCCACCGTGGCGACCGACGTGTTGGTGGAGCTCCAGCTGAAGTCGGCGCTGACGCTGCTCCCGTCCTCGGCCTCGGCCGAGGCGCTGAACTGGGCCGTCTCGCCGGCGGCGATGGAGTCCTCGGCCGGACTCACGCTCACCGACGCCACCGAGGGCTCGGGCTCGGTGCCGGTGTCGCCGCAGGCGAGCGCGGCCAGACCTGCCGCTCCCGCTGCCAGCGCGACCATCGCGAATCGACGCATCGTCGTGGTGCTCTTCATGGTGTTTCCCGTGTTCGTGTGAGCATCTCCGGGGCCGCGATCGGCGGCCCTCGCCGTGAAGCGTGCGCTCCGAACGAGATTTAGGGACGCTTCAACTACATTGTATATACACCTGATGTAGATACACACACCCTCGTGTGCGTAGAACGCCCCCGGCGGACGGCGCGTTCCCGGAGCGGACGGAGGGGCGGCTCGACCCGAGCCGGAGCGTCGGCTAACCTCGGGACACGCGGGGAGCTCGGCCCGGAGGCCCATGATCAAGTTCCACTACCACACCGCGGACCGGGACATCGACCGCCTGGACGTGCAGGCGGGCGACCGCCTCTGCCACGTCTACTCGGACGAGTCCCTGGGCGAGCTGCTGGAGTGGGGCCGGCGCCACGGGCTGGAGCCGGAGTGGGTGGACCGGCGGAACGACCTGCCGCACTTCGACCTGTACGGCGCCCGGCTGGCCGTCTGCGGCGAAGGGGTGAGCGACCGGGAGCTGGTGCGCGACCTCAGGCGCTGGCGCCGCGGGGAGGCCGGGAGCGCGGGCGGGACGGACGGCTGACCGACGGCCGTCCGCCCCGCAGGGTCGCTCAGTACGCCTTCAGCTCCGTCATCGCCTCCGCGATGTCGTCCACCTGCGGCAGGATGGCGTCCTCGAGGCTCGGGGCGTAGCCCACGAAGGTGTCCGCGGCCGCCACCCGGCGCACCGGGCCGTCGAGCCACTCGAAGACCTCGTCGGAGATCCGGGCCGAGATCTCGGCGCCCCACCCGAAGGACCGCGGATCCTCGTAGGCCACCAGCACCTTGTTGGTGCGCTTCACCGACTCGGCCACGGCCTCCATGTCCAGCGGGTTCAGGCTCCGGAGGTCGATGATCTCGGCGTCCACGGGCGCTCCGTCTCGCTCCAGCTGCTGCACGGCCTTCACGCTCCGCTGCACCAGGGCGCCGTAGGTGACCACGGTGAGGTCCGTCCCCTCGCGCACCACGTCGGCCTTGCCGAAGGGCACCATGTAGTCCGGGCCGGGATAGCGCGCCTTGTTGTAGGTCTGCCGGTACAGGTGCTTGTGCTCCAGGAAGATCACCGGATCGTCGCACCGGATGGCCGTCCGGAGCATCCCGTTGGCGTCCAGGGCGTTCGAGGGACAGACCACCCGCAGCCCCGGCGTGTGGGTGAAGAGGCTCCCGCTGGACTGGGAGTGGTACATGGCGCCCTTGATGTAGCCGCCGTAGGGCGCCCGGATCACCGCCGGCGCGTTCCAGTGGCCGTCGGACCGCCAGCGGAAGGTGGCCAGCTCGCTCCGAATCTGGTTGAAGGCCGGCCAGATGTAGTCGACGAACTGGATCTCGGCCACCGGCCTCAAGCCCCGGACCGCCATGCCCACCGCCCGACCGGCGATGTTGGCCTCGGCCAGGGGCGTGTTGTAGGAGCGGTCCTTCCCGAACTCCCGCTGCAGGCCGGCGGTGACCTTGAACACCCCGCCCTTGCCCTCCACCTCGTCCAGGACCTCCTCGCGGCTGGCGTCGGCCACGTCCTCGCCGAACACCACCACCCGGGGGTCCCGCTCCATCTCGTCGTGGAGGCACTTGTTCAGCAGGTCCACCATCGTCGTCTCGTCGCCCTCGAACTCGGGCTCGGTGTCGAAGGCGTCCGAGGTGGGGTCCCGCTCCTCGTCCTCCGAGTAGACCTGGGTGTAGACCGTCTCCTCGCCGGGCTGCTCCTCCTCCAGGGCCCGGTCCGAGGCCTCGAAGACCTCGTCGTCCACGTCGTCCCGGATCTGCTCCAGCTCCTCGTCCGTGGCGATCTCGTGCTCCACCAGGTACGCCGCGAAGTTGGTGATGGGGTCCCGGGCGGCCTCCTCCTCCCGCTCCGCCGGCGGCTTGTAGAGCTTCTCGTTGTCCGACATGGAGTGGTTGTATGGACGGATCACGTGGGCGTGGACCAGCGCCGGCCCCTTCCGCTCGCGGCAGTGGGCCACGGCCTCCTGCATCACGCCGTAGCTGGCCAGCGGATCCGTCCCGTCCACTTCCCGCACCAGCAGGTCCGGGAACGTGCCGACCAGGTCCGAGATGCTGCCGCCGGCCGTCTGCACCTCCACCGGCACCGAGATGGCGTACCCGTTGTCCTCCACCAGGTAGATGACGGGCAGCTTCTCGTTGCTGGCGGTGTTCAGCGACTCCCAGAACTCCCCCTCCGAGGTCGACCCGTCGCCGCCGCTCACCAGGACCACCTCGTCCCCCTGGATCTCCATCTGCTCGGCGGCGCCGATCCGCTCGCCGCGCACCAGGGCCTCGGCGCACCCGACGGCGGGCAGGAACTGGCTGCCGACGGGGCTCGACGAGGTGGGGATGTTGAAGTCCGGGTGCCCGAAGTGGGCGGGCATCTGGCGGCCGCCGCTGGCCGGGTCGTCGGCGGCCCCCACGGCCTGCAGGAACATCTCGAACGGCGTCATGCCCAGCTGCAGCGCCAGGGCGCGGTCCCGGTAATAGGGGAAGAACCAGTCGTGTCCCGAGCGGGTGGCGAGGCCGGCGGCCACGTTGATCGCCTCGTGGCCGGCGCCGCTGATCTGGAAGAAGATCTTCTGCAGCGTCTTCATCTTGATCTCCCGGTCGTCGATCGCCCGGGAGAGGTACATCGTGCGGTAGATGGAGAGCAGATCGTCGTCGTCGAGCCCGAAGCGCTCCTCGGTCTCGATGTCCGTGCTGATCGTCTCCAGCGGCGTCGGCATGGGGGATACCTCTCTGGGTGTTCTCTCGGTATCGGTCGGGGAGTGCGGGGTCGGCCCCACCGGAACGTTCGGGGCGGCCCGCG
>Ga0207797_1002017_pt1 | contig 14397 bp, 10 predicted proteins | sample PRCRCaboRojoPR_6_FD_187275 | JGI IMG/M metagenome (GOLD analysis project Ga0207797, IMG submission 187275) | Marine sediment microbial community from Cabo Rojo, Puerto Rico - PR CR 10% Liquid 1 (SPAdes) | ecosystem: Environmental > Aquatic > Marine > Coastal > Sediment | place: Cabo Rojo, Puerto... | reverse complement strand
TGGGCAGCGTCCCGCCGTGGGCGAGCGGGTGATGCCAAAGAACGGCGCCAACGGGCCGGTGGCGGACGCGACAAGCGTCTTGGTGATGCCCCCGACGAGAGTCCCCAGAAAGCGGCGACGCGAGGGAAGGGACAGCGTCGGGCGTCGTTCCGTGGGACGAACGGGGCCGAAACAAAAAGCCGTAGGCCCTGCAAGGTTTCCCCGGTCCGGACCACGGAAGGGGCGTTTCAGCACCGCCGCGCATTAGCGTCAGCGATAGCCTCCGCCGCGTCGTCCGCCGCTGCGCCGGTTCGAGTCGCTACCGAACGAATACGAGACGGTGACCATCACCTCGCGCTGGCTCCAGTCGCGGCTGCTTTCGGAGTAGAAGCTGTCGGTTTGCCGCTGCAGGTCGAAGTTCATCGCGTCGAACACGTCGCTGGCCCGGAGACTGAGGCTTCCCTTTCCGTCGAACAGCTCCTTCTGGAGGGCCACGTCGCTGCTCATGCGCGCCCCGATCTCGCCCCCCGCGATGTCCATGGGCGCCCGGTAGAACTGGCTGAGCTGCAGGTCGAGCCCGGGGCCGATCGGAAACGTCAAGTTGGCGCGGCCGGAGTAGGCCATGGCGTCGTTGCTCAAGTCGGTGTCCACGTTGCTTGCATCGGTCACCACCCGGTTGGCGTTGACGCTCACGTTGCCGCGTACCCAGCCCTCGACCTCGAGCGAGGTGACCACCTCGACGCCGTAGGAGTCGCTCGACGCGAAGTTGTCGAAGGTGAGCACCGTCACGCCGTCGGGGCGCAGTTCTTCCCGTCGCTCGATTTCGTTGACCGTCCGCCGGAAGAACGGCGTGATCGACAGGGTCGCAGGGGTCCACTTGCGGGTCAGGCTCAGCTCGAAGGAATGGATGTACTCCGGATCGAGCTGCGGATTGCCCTGAAAGCGAAACGTCGGGTCTTCGTTGTCGTCGATCGGATCCAGCTGCCAGGTGCCGGGTCGGCGCATGCGCTTGCTGTACGAAAGGCGCGCCTGGTACCGCTCGCTGGGCTTGTAGGTCAGGAACGCGCTCGGAAACAGATTGAAGTAGTCGTTTTCGAACGACTGATTTCGGTTCGGAAGAGTGAAGGTGGTGTAGGTCTGCTCGGCGCGAACCCCGGCTTTCGCTTCGAAGGACTCGCTGAGCGGTGCCGTAATCTGTCCGTACAGGGCATGCGTCTGATCGTCGTAATCGAAACGATCGGTGGTCTGCGTCTCGGCCGTTCCAGACTCGGGGTTCACCGTCTCGAAGACCTGGTCGGAGATCTGGGTGCGGAGCTCGCCCTGATAGCCCGTCTCGATCGTGGCGGTGCCCAGAGGGCGGGTGTAGTCGAGCTCCAGCGTGCCTTCGTCCTCCGTCTCGTCCATCCGGTCGCGCTCGCGGTCCTGCAGGTCGCCCAGCTCGCGTCGGGCCGTGAGGATCCGTTCGGTGTAGAGGCCGTCCTCTGACTCCCATTCGCGCTCGTACCGGAGTTCGGCCTCCAGGCTGTGGTCTGCCTCCCACTCCTGGCTTGCCGACAGTCGGGCGTCGAGGCTTTGCTCGTCGCTGTCGGAGTCCGTGAGCCGAGCAAAGCGGTCGAGCATGGTGCCCCCCACCGTCTCGCGGATGTAATTGGTGCGTCCGTCCTGCGTCTCTGCCTCGGTCGAGAGCACGGTCTCGATCGAGACCGAGGTGGCGTCGCTCGGGCGGTACTCCACCTGCGTGTTCAGGGTGTGGGACCGGTCCTCCTCGCTCTCGGTGCTCGACTGGTCGAGGAGCACGGCCGGGTCGACGGTCAGGTTGCGGCGGAACCGCGATCCGCCCTCGTCCTCGGCCCCACCGCGAAAGCCGTAGTTGGTAAAGAAGCGCCACGCGCCCGACTGGTAGCCAACGTTCCCGGAGGCGGTGTAGGAGCGGTTGTTGCCCACTCCGGCCGTCACGCCGCCGCTCCATCCGGCCGACCGGTTGCGCTCCAGCACAATGTTGATGATGCCGGCGGCGCCCTCAGGCTCCTGCTTCGCGGACGGGTTGGAGATCACCTCCACGCGCTTCACCGAGGCCGCGGGCAGGCTCTGCAGAAAGCTGGCGAGCGACTGTCCGGAGAGCGACGTGGGCTCGCCGTTGATGTGGACGACCACGCCCTCGCTGCCGCGGTAGCTGATGCTGCCGTCCAGATCGACCTGAATCGACGGCAGGTCGTTGAGGACCGTGCGGGCCGACCCGCCGGCCGTCACGAGCTGCTTGCTGGTGTTGTACACGGTGCGGTCCGTTTGCACCTCCATGGCCGGCCGTTCCGCGCTGACCGTGACCTCTCCGAGCTGCTCGGTGGCGGTGCGGAGCGTAACCGTTCCGAGGTCCCGTTCCGGCCGCGTCCGCACCAGGCGAACGTCGGTCAGGCGCTTGGCGGTGTATCCGACAAAGCTGATGCGCACGGTGTACGTGCCGTACGGAAGGTCGTCGATGGCGAACGCTCCGGTGCTGTCGGTGGTCACGCCCGTAACGAGCGAAGAGTCGGCCGGATTGCGGACGGCCACCGTGGCGCCCGCAAGGGGCTGCTCGTCGTCGGCCGTCACGACCGCGCCCGTGATGCGGCCCTGGCCGTCGGGAGCATCTTGGGCCTGTGCCGGAAGCAGGGCGAGGCAGAGAAGCGCGAAAAGCAGCGAGATGCAGCGAGGCAGGGTCGGCATGATCGGGGGCAGAGTCCGTGTGGAACACACAACCTATGGGAGACTCTGCAAGCGGAAGGCCCCTCTGCATGATTCCGCCGGGTTCACGAAATGCACAGGCGTGCCACGAACGTCACGCGGCTCGGCACGAGCCTGGACGAAGATCCGGACGTCCAGGCGCCCTGCCCGCGTAGCCCCCGGAATCGGCTTCCAGTGCCCACCCGGTCAGCGGGACGAACGGACCGTGACAACCCCGGTGGATTCGAGGGCCGCGAGGTCGGCCTCGGGCACGTGCCACTGCCGCGTGAACCGGCCCTCGGCAATCGTCTGGCCGTCGGCGTCGAACAGCAGGTAGTCTTTCAAGCCCATCAGTCGGAGGGCCGGTACTTGGTTGCCGAAGGCCCCCCGGTCGTGGGCCGCCTGGGCCGTCCACCACGGACGGCCGGAGCTCACGAGAACGTAATGCGACCCGCGCGGAAAGATGTACGCGAGGCCGTAGTCGGTCGCCGTCGTGTCGACGCGGAGCGGGAGGCGGTCGCCGAACCGAGCAATGAGCTGATTCGACTGTCGGGTGCCGAACAGTACGAGGTTGGAGGTTTCGAGGTCGCTCTCGCGGACGTTGCGGTCGGCCACAACCCGCGGGAACACCTTCACGCGCCGCAAAAACGCGCCACGGTACACCGACCAAGTTGCGGCGGTCGCGGCCCGCTTCCGCCGGCGCTGAAGCTCGGCATCGGACGGATCGTCGGCCGTTCCGTAAACGTAGACGTGCCGCGCGGCCACGGCTTCGCTCATCGGTCCTTCCTGGCCCGGCCGCTTCGCCAGAGGCGGGGCGTCATAGCGTCCGGCGGCCCATCCGTCGTCGGTCGAGTGGAACGAGAGCGTGTCCGCCGCCATCACCGAGAGGGAGTGCCCGTCGATAGACAGCGACAGCGGGCGGCCGGTCTTGGCCTGCGGGTGGTCCGCCAGGTAAAGCGTAAAGCCGTCGAGGGCCTGCGTCGTAATCGCAAGGCGATTGGTGTCGGTGAACGCTGCGTCGATTTGGGCTGGCGTTCCGGGCGTCAGAGCATCGATGCGCACCCAGTGGGCGGTGTTGTATTTGTACCGGCGGGTGGTAAAGCGCACCCGGTCGGGATGCGCGGTACGTTCGTGTTGATCAAACCAGTCGAAGATCTGTCCCTTCGCGTAGGCGTTTTCCCAGCTGAAGTGCCCAACGCCAGGGTACTCGGTGTACGACACGTCGGTGCCCAGCGCGTCGAGGGTGTCGCGCCAGCCACGCACGCTGTCGGGATGCACGACGGTATCGTCGGCGCCCTGAAACAGATGCACCGGCAGGTTCAAGGCGTTCGGGGCGTAGTCTTTTGCTGAGGGCGGCGGCGCCGGACAGACCGCCGCAATGGCGGCCCACACATCCGGACGCGTGAGGCCCATCCAGAGCGCGCCTCCGCCCCCCATCGACAGGCCCGTCAGGTAGATGCGGTCCTCATCAATGGGGAAGCGGCGCTTCACGTCTGCCAGCACGTCCATCACGTCGCGCTCGGCGACGGTCTGGTAGCCCATGGTGCCCCGTGCATAGGGCGAAGCCACGATGTAGTTGACGGCCTCCCAGTCGGGGAAGTAGCGACTGGCCTCGACGTCGTTCTCGCCGGGCTTGTTGCTCTTTCCGAAGACGCGCCGCAGGTTCAGCCGGTGATTGGACCCGGCCCCGTGCAGGCTAATGACGAGCGGATACTCCGCCGATGCATCAAAGTCGGGCGGGAGGTAGATCGCGTAGGGCTGGTCGGTGTCGTCCACCGTGGAGAAGAAGGTGAGCACCTGCGGCCCCGAGGGAAGCATCTGGGCGTGGCCTGTCGAGAGGAAGCCGAGACAAATCGCCACGGCAGCGAACGCGACCCGGGGGCGACGAAGGGCGGTCATCGTACAAAGCAAGGAGTGCGGAACGGAGAGAGGCTCCCAACAAGAAACGTGATGCAGGATCCGTTTCCAACACGTATGCGTGCTGCCTCCCAATCTTCAAACCTCCACGGGGCCTCCAGCACAGAGCCTCACTCCACCTCGACGTCCGCGTCAATGCGCTGCTCCTCCAACTGGTCGCGCAGCCCAGAGGCCAACCGCTGGTCGACGATGCTGGGCATGACCTTGGCGATGGCCCACGCGAAGTAGCCTTGCATCCAGGCCGCCTCGGCGGGATTGGTAATGTCGATTTCGAGCTTGCGGGAGCCGGAGGTGTCTACGTCGGCCTCGATGCCGCGCGAAGCGAGTTGCTTTCCGATCTCCTTCGCCATGTTGTCGCGGACCTGCCGCTCGATCACGCCGCCCTTCATGTGACCCGTGGCCGCGGCTCGGCCGCCGCCCTGGCGACGCGCTGCTTCTTTGGCGTTAAGAATGGTGATGGTGATCATCGGGGGAAGGTCCGTTGTGGGAGTCCGACCAAACGCGCCCACCTCAATCGCCCCGGCATTGCTCCCGTTCCGGGGCCGAGGTCATATGTTTGCGAAGAACAGCGTCCGGAACCGGAGTTTGCTCCCCGTTTCGCTCCCCGTTGAGGCCAAGACGGGAAAGGGGCACCGTCTGCAAGTCGCCCGCATCGACGAACAGGAATCGTCCGTCCGAGAGCGCGGTGGCGCCCCCTCCGTACGGCAGGTCGCGGCGCTGTGTCGCGTGCCAGCCGTGGTCGGTGCGCTCGTATGCATCGCTGCCGTCGGGCTCCGTCCGGTAGATGCCCGGCGTCGGGCTCCGGGCGAAGAATCAGAAGCGAGAGCCAGAGACGCATGAACCGGAGGCAATGGGGATACAGATACGAAGGTCGATGCGCGGTAGGAGCATCGGAGGCAAGAACGCAGAGGTTCCGACCACGGACAACTCGGATGCGGCGAACCGTAGCTGCGGCGCGACGAACCGAAGCCGGGGAAATCCGCATCATCGCAGGCGCTGAACGGCTTCGTACCCCGCGTGCGCCATCACTGGCAGGAGCGCAACCACTGCGAGGACGAGAAGCACGTCCGGAGAGGACGCCTCGGCGCCGAACGCGTCCGGGCGCGACCGGAACAGCCAGGCGCTGTAGGCGGCCAGCCCCCCGAACAGGAGCCCAAACATGTCGAGCAACGTCACCGTCATGCCCAGGGCGCCCCGAATCGCCGCCCGCCAGCCCGGACCAAAACACGCATATGTGGCCCAGGCCGTGTAGGCGAGATCGGGCAGCAGAAAGTCGGAGGGGTCGGCGGGCTGTCCGGTCCACAGATGCAGGCTCATCCCGGTGAGGCCCTGGACGCACAGGCTCAGAAACAGGACGTGACCCAGGATAAAGGTTCCGACTGCGAGCGCCTCGGCCTCGGTGTCCAACTGTTCGCGAAACAGCCGCCAGAAGCTGAGCGCCAGAAGGGTGGCCGCGATGAGGTACAAGGCCGGGCGGAGTCCGGCGCCGTCAAGGGCGAGGACGTCCTGGGCGCTGGCCAGCAGCGCGGCCATCTGGGGGTCCGACGTTTCAGAGGCCGACGGCAGGGCGGGGCCCTGCAGGACCTCGAGCCCGCGCAAGATGCGTTCAATGCTCGCGTTGAAAACCAGCATGGCCAGCATGTATCGCCCCGGATGCATGACCGACGTGCGGTCGCCCTGCAGGTACGCCGTCAGCGTGGCACCAGGGCGGAGGGTCAGCGCTTTCATCGTGGGCCACAGCCCGCTGTCGAGGTTAACCAGGTCTCGGAGAAACCCCCCGATGACGTGAACTGGGGAGACGGTGGGATCGGCCTCCTGCCCGCACTTCGGACAGTAGTTGCCGGTGAAGCGATGCCCACAGCCGGGACATGCTAGTGCGGCGTCCGCGTCGGGGCCGGGAGCCGCCTCTGCGGGCAACGAGGAGTCGGTCGATGGATCGCCGGTTGACGTCGAGGAATCGGAAGCGGTCATCGCACCGAGGGCCGGACGGGCAAACTTCGACGTGCATACAACTCGATGAACAGGATCGCATCTTGCTCGTCCAGAGTGTGTTCCAGCCCGGAACAAAATGTACATGTGACTTCGCACTTGCACCGGAGCGGCCCATGAATCCGCGCCCGCTGCGTATGAGTACAGGAGTCCGAACCTTGACCTGCACCGACACGGGCCGAATGGTATGCCGGACGACGACCCCCCCGACGCTGCTCTTGCAGAACGCTGCCGGACCGAGATTGAGGCCCTGCACGACATCTTCGAAGCCTGGTTGGGCGGGACGCGCCCGAACACCGACACCGCCTTCGCACGGATCCGGAAGGCCCTTGCCCCGACGTTTCAACTCATTCATCCGGAAGGGCGGTGGATGGCGCGCTCCGACATCCTTGGCGGGTTGCGCGACAATCACGGCGGCCAGCCCGATCTCACGATCGACATCCGCAACGTGCAGGTTCTGGACGCGGGCGACGCTCTCGTGGTCGCAGCCTACGAAGAATGGCAAGAGACTCCCGACGCCACGGATGCTCGCCAGAGTACGGTGGTGTTTCGGCAGGATCCGGAGGCACCAAACGGCCTGCGGTGGCACCACGTGCACGAGACCTGGATGCGTCCGCCGTCGTAGGCACGGGCCGACGGCGACGTTCTTCTGCGTTCGTTTCACCCGGCATCTCCGACCCCGATGAATTCACGACTTCTGTTGTCCGCAAGCGCTGCGTTCCTGGCCCTGACGGGCGGCGTGGCCTTTATTCTGCCGCAGGAACTGCTGGCGCACTTTGGCGCTGCCCCGACGGAGGCCGCCGTGGTCTTCGTCGAGATGATGGGAGGGGTCTACATCGGGTTCGCCATGCTGAACTGGATGGCTCGCGGCAACCCCATCGGGGGCATCTACAGCCGACCTGTGGCCGTGGGCAACTTCACCCACTTCTTTGCTGTTGCCATCGTCCTGCTCAAGCAGTTGATGGTAACGGCCTATCCGGCGGAATGGGGGATCGGGGCCGCCCTGTACAGTGTGTTTGCGGCCGGGTACGGGTTCCTCGTCTTCGGGCCGGGCCCGGCCGACCGATAGCCGCCGCATCCGGTTCGATCTGCGATCCGTGAGGCCCGAGAGCGCACGGCCGCACGTTCGCGTTTTGCCTCGCTTGCAGTCCACCTCCCATGTCCGATTCGCCCCCGTCTTTTGACGCCGACGCGTACGCTGCCGCCGTGCAGCGCGAGGACAACGTCGTCGAGATTGTGGTGCCCGACGACTATACCGGCGCGCACCGGCTCGACAAGTATCTGACGCGCTTCTACCCCAAGGCGTCGCGCACCAAGATCCAGCGCTCGATCAAGAAGGGGCACGTGCGCGTCAACGACCAGCCCGCGAAGAAGTCGGCGACGGTCGAGCCCGGCGACCGCATCGTGTTTCGCCTCATCCAGAAGCCGCCGATGCAGGCGGAGCCGGAGCCGATCCCGCTGGACATCGCCTACGAAGACGAGGATCTGCTCGTCGTGCACAAGCCCGCCGGAATGGTTGTGCATCCGGCGCCCGGCCATCGTTCGGGCACGCTTGTCAACGCGTTGCTGCACCACGTGGACGGGGCGACGGTGGCGGCCGATGCGGAAAGCGCGCCCGCCGCCGACGAGACCGTGGGCCTGTCGATGGTCAACGCCCTGCCGGAGGATCCGAACCATCCCGTTGTGCGGCCCGGGATCGTGCATCGGCTGGACAAGGGCACCTCGGGCCTGCTCGTCGTGGCAAAGCGCGACTGGGTGCACCGCGAGCTCGCCGCTCAGTTCAAGGCGCACACCGTGGAGCGGCGGTACCGGGCCCTCGTGTGGGGGCATCTCGATCCGCCGAGCGGCACGATCACCGGAGCCATCGGGCGCGATCCGCGCCACCGGCAGCGGATGGCCGTCGTGCCCGAGGACGAGGGCAAGTCCGCCACCACGCACTACGCGACCGTCGAGCATCTGGCCCATACGTCTGTGGTCCGGTTCACGCTGGAGACGGGGCGCACGCATCAGATCCGCGTGCACGCCAGCCACGTGAACCATCCGCTGTTTGCCGACCCCAAGTACGGCGGCGACCACGTCCGCTACGGCACGCAGGGCGGCTCGCGGAAGACGTTTATCGAACGCCTCATCGCCACGCTCGACCGGCCTGCGCTCCACGCCGAGATGCTGGGCTTCATGCATCCGCGCTCGAACGAGACGATGCGCTTTGAGGCGGACCTCCCGGAGGACATGCAGTACGTGCTGACGCGGCTGCGTGACGTGGAAGGGGCGTGATTGCGTGGGCAGGGGGAGAGAGCACCGGGGGTTTGCCCTCAGCCGCGCTCGTGCCGAATGCTGCCTCCGATCGCCATGGCGGCGAAAAAGAGGGCGAGATCCTTGAGCAAATACTGGCCCTCTGGGGTGGGGACGAACGGGAAGTGGATAAACGTGATATCGGGGAGGAGGACGAAGGCGAGGAGCGTGCCCGGAATCCGAATCAGCAGCAGAAAGAGCGAGACGCGCACCGTGGGACGATAGAACATTGCCAGCCCGATCGCGATCTCCCACCATCCCAGAATGAGGACCATGACGTCGGGGGAGCCCCAGTAGACGGTCTGCGCCAGCAATGAAGTGGCGGTTTCGTGGCCCATCGGTTTCAGCAGCCCGAGCCACACGAATAGCGCCGCGAGCGACAACCGATGCAGGCGGTGGCCATATCGGTCAAGCCATTCGATAATTTGGTCGTCCCACTCGGACAGACGATTTCGTGCGGTGGCCCACTGGTCAGGCATGGCAGATGTCAGTGTCGACCCGAATTGCAGGAGAGGAGTCCTCCCAGCCGTCGTGCGTTCCCCCGACAAAAACTATCTTGACGCGCAGCAGCCATCGAGGCAGCTTGCGCCCCGTCCGGTTGTTCGGGCCCCGGAGCGTTCAACCGTGGACGGGGACAGGCGGGGAAGGGCGTCAGCCGAACTCTCGGTTCAAGAGCATTCGAAAGACCCCGAGACGTGAACCGAAGCGGCCCTATTCCTCCACGTCCAGAAGCTCCACCTCGAAGATCAGCGTTGCATTCGGCGGGATGGCCTCGCCCGCGCCCTGGGCGCCGTAGCCCAGCTCCGGAGGAATCACCAGCTGGCGTTCACCGCCGACCGTCATGCCCTTCACCCCTTCGTCCCACCCTTGGATGACCTGTCCGGCGCCGAGGCGAAAGGTGAACGGCTCGTTGCGATCGTACGAGGCGTCGAACTGCGTGTCATCGGTCAGCCAGCCGCGGTAGTGAACGGTGACGTTGTCTCCTGCGGTGGCCTCCGCGCCGTCGCCAACGGTGAAATCGTGGTACTTCAGGCCGCTATCGGTGGTGACGTACGCATCATCGGGCACCGTGCGGGGCACCGGCGTGTCGTCTCCGCCGTTGTCGCAGGCGGAGAACACGAGAGCAACGCCAAGGAGAAGAAGGATGGGAAGGGAGCGTAGAGCGTGCATGGGAAAGCAGTGCGTGTAGAGATGGATGGAAGCGTCCACTCAACGCAGAGATCTACGCACGGTTGCCTCGGAGGCGCTGGAGGCTGTGGATGTTCTGAAAGAGGGCACCTGTTTAGCGACTCCGAGGTTGTGGAACGCACGTACGTTGAGAGCGCCGACGGGCGACACCCACGTGCTCGCTCCTCCGGCGGGAGAGATGCTGTGGTGATTATCAAGCGTTTCAGGTCCCTGGAGGAAGGGATGCGCCAAATGGGCGTCCTGATTTCAAGACCCCCCTAGCAAATGTGCAGGAGCTTCCGCATCGCCGCTCCGATGACGACCATCTTCTCCTTTCCTCGCTCCTTGAGCCAATCCCCGAAGGCCTTCACCGCTGCGTTGAACCGAAGGGCTGTCATTGTGGGAAAGTACATCGCTCGTCGCAATCGTCCGTTGCCGACTTTCGACATACGAGGGGCACCTCGAACGGAGGTGCCCGATTCTCGATGGCGCGGCACCAAGCCGGCATACGCCGCGGCCTGCCCCGACTCGGCCGGCTCACAGCGATTCAGCCGTGAGGCGCCGAACGCGAATCGTGCCGGTGCCGTTCAGTCGCGGCCCCAGCGTGCCGGGGGCGGCGTCCCCGTGTCCGTGATCTCGACACGCCCAACATTTTCGTCCCTGCCCTTACGCCCACCGTGAGTTTTTCTTTTGATCCATTGGCGGAAAGGGGGAGAGACAAACAAACAGTTCAGCCGCGGCGTAACAGACGACTGCAAAATTGATCCCCAAGTCTACGGAAGCGTCAGCACGTTGGAAGCGCTTCCTCTCCGCGATTCACTCCCGACCGGTCTGCTCCTTCCATGGATACTGAGCCCTATCAGCCGACGCATCCCGTTCGCTTCGTCACCGCCACGAGCCTGTTCGACGGCCACGACGCCGCGATCAACATCATGCGGCGCATCCTGCAGTCCACGGGCGTCGAGGTCATCCATCTCGGTCATAACCGCTCGGTGCAGGAGATCGTGGACACCGCGATCCAGGAGGACGCGCAGGGCATCGCTGTGTCCAGCTACCAGGGCGGACACATGGAGTACTTCACCTACATGCACGACCTGCTGGAGGAGAAGGGGGCCGGGCACATCAACATCTACGGCGGCGGAGGCGGCGTCATCGTGCCGGAGGAGAAGGAGGAACTCGAGGCCTACGGCATTGCCCACATCTTCAGCCCGGACGAAGGCATGGAGATGGGCCTGCAGGGCATGATCAACACGATGGTCGAAGAGTGCGACTATCCGATCATCGACGCCGACTTCCGTGTCGAATCGTCCCCCTCGCCCCGCGATGCGCAGGTGGTTGCCCGCAACCTCTCGAAGACGGAGATCGGAGAGCCGGTGACGGTCGAGATTCCGGTCTCCGCGGGCGGCGAATCGTCCACCGTTGAATCGGAGAAGGTCCAGATTGGCGGCGACGGGCGTCCGAGCGGCGACGGAAGCCCGCAAGCGACAAACGTTGAAACGTTCAACGTTCAACGTTCAAACGTTCCAACGCTGGGAATTACCGGAACGGGCGGCGCGGGCAAATCCACGCTCACCGACGAACTCGTCCGCCGCTTCCTGAATGACTTCGACGACCTGGAGATCGCGGTGCTGTCGGTCGATCCCACGCGGCGGCGCACGGGCGGGGCGCTGCTCGGCGACCGCATCCGCATGAACGCGATCTACGGTGCGAACACCGAGCGCGTGTACATGCGCTCCTTCGCCACGCGCGAGGCGAATCGCGCGACCAGCAAAGCCCTGAAGGAGGCGATGGACGTGTGCCGCGCGGCGGGCTTCGACCTCATCATCCTGGAGACGGCCGGCATCGGCCAGAGCGACACGGAGATCGTGGACCTCACCGACCGCTCGCTCTACGTGATGACGCACGACTTCGGCGCGCAGACGCAGCTCGAGAAGATCGGCATGCTCGACCTGGCCGACTTCGTGGCGATCAACAAGTTCGAGAAGCGCGGCTCCGAGGATGCCCTGCGCGACGTGCGCAAGCAGGTGCAGCGCAACCGCCTGCGGTTCGACGAGGACCCGGAAGCCATGCCGGTCTACCCGACGATGGCCTCCCACTTCGGCGATCCGGGCGTCACGCGCCTCTACCTTGCGCTGCTCGACGAGCTCAACGACGCGTTCGACTTCAACCGCACCTCGCCCACCTACGACGCCGAGACCGTGCCGGAGGTCGATCCGTCCGAGGTCGCCATCATCCCGCCGGAGCGGCAGCGCTACCTCGGCGAGATCGTGGAGGCGTGCGAGGGCTACCGCGCGTGGGCCGAGCAGCAGGTCGAGGTCGCCCGGAAGTGGGGCGAGGCAAAAGGCGCCCGCCGGCAGGTGGACGACTGGGCGCCCGAGGACCAGGAGCAGCTGGCCGGGCGTCTCGACACGATGACGCAGCACTGGTGGGACCAGCTCGACAAGCGCTGCAAGGACATCCTGGAGAACTGGGACGACCTCGCCGAGGAATACCGGCAGGAGGAGTTCACGTACACGGTCCGCGGGCGCGACTTCACGGTGCCGCTCTATCGAGAGAGCATCAGCGGGACGAAGATCCCGCGCGTGGCGCTTCCGAAGACCAAGGACCCCGGCGAGCGGCTGGAGTTCGCGCTGCTGGAGAACCTTCCCGGCTACTTCCCCTTCACGGCGGGCGTCTTTCCGTTCAAGCGCGAGGGCGAAGATCCCACGCGCATGTTCGCGGGCGAGGGCTCGCCGGAGCGCACGAACCGTCGCTTTCACCTCGTCAGCGAAGGGAGTCCGGCGAACCGGCTGTCGACGGCGTTCGACTCCGTCACGCTCTACGGGCACGACCCCGCCGAGCGACCCGACATTTACGGCAAGGTGGGCAACGCGGGCGTATCGATCTGCACGCTCGACGACATGAAGAAGCTCTACTCGGGCTTCGACCTGGCGGACCGCAAGACGTCCGTTTCCATGACGATCAACGGCCCGGCGCCGATGCTCACGGCCATGTTCTTCAACACGGCCATCGACCAGCAGGTGGAGCAGTACCTGCGCGACGAGGGCCGCTGGGACGAGGCCGAAGCGGAAATCGAGCGGCGCCTCGGCGACGACCGTCCCGAGTACGTGCCGTACGGCCCCGACGGACAGCCGCAGCCCATGCCCGAGCAGCACGACGGGAGCGGGCTCGGTCTCCTCGGCTGCACCGGGGCCGAACTCGTGGAGTGGGGCGTGCTGGACGAGGACGAATATCAGCGCATCCGGGACGAGACGATCCACACCGTGCGCGGCACCGTCCAGGCCGACATTCTGAAGGAGGACCAGGCGCAGAACACGTGCATCTTCTCGACGGACTTCGCCCTGCGGATGATGGGCGACATCCAGCAGTACTTCGTCGACCACGACGTCCGCAACTTCTACTCGGTCTCGATTTCCGGCTACCACATCGCCGAGGCGGGCGCAAACCCCATCACGCAGCTCGCCTTCACGCTCGCCAACGGGTTCACGTACGTGGAGTACTACCGGAGCCGGGGCATGGACGTCGACGACTTCGCGCCGAACCTGTCGTTCTTCTTCTCGAACGGCATGGACCCGGAGTACAGCGTCATCGGGCGCGTCGCACGCCGCATCTGGAGCGTGGCGATGAAGGAGCTCTACGGCGCGAACGAGCGGAGCCAGAAGCTGAAGTACCACATCCAGACCTCCGGCCGCAGCCTGCACGCGAAGGAGATCCAGTTCAACGACATCCGCACGACGCTGCAGGCGCTGATGGCGATCTACGACAACTGCAACTCGCTGCACACGAACGCCTACGACGAGGCCATCACGACGCCGACGGAGGAGAGCGTGCGCCGCGCGATCGCCATCCAGATGATCATCAACAAGGAGCTGGGCATGGCGAAGAACGAGAATCCGCTGCAGGGCTCCTACATCATCGAGGAGCTCACGGACCTCGTGGAGGAGGCCGTGTGGCACGAGTTCGAGCGGATCAACAACCGCGGCGGGGTCCTCGGCGCGATGGAGTCGATGTACCAGCGCGGCAAGATCCAGCAGGAGTCGATGAAGTACGAGGAGACGAAGCACTCCGGCGAGCGGCCCGTCATCGGCGTCAACACGTTCACGCGCGACGAGGACGCGGAGACGCCGGAGGAGGAAGAGGTGGACCTCATGCGCTCCTCCGACGACGAGAAGCAGCATCAGCTCCAGAACCTGCACGCCTTCCAGACCCGCTACGCCGAGAAGAACGACGCCGTGCTCGCCGACCTGAAGCAGGCTGCGCGCGACGGCGCGAACACGTTCGCCGTCCTCATGGACGCGGTGAAGTACTGCTCCCTCGGCCAGATCACCGAGGCGCTCTTCGAAGTCGGCGGCG
>Ga0207797_1002016_pt1 | contig 14403 bp, 12 predicted proteins | sample PRCRCaboRojoPR_6_FD_187275 | JGI IMG/M metagenome (GOLD analysis project Ga0207797, IMG submission 187275) | Marine sediment microbial community from Cabo Rojo, Puerto Rico - PR CR 10% Liquid 1 (SPAdes) | ecosystem: Environmental > Aquatic > Marine > Coastal > Sediment | place: Cabo Rojo, Puerto... | reverse complement strand
CGCCTCCCGTCGGCGGTGGCGGTCCGGGGTCGACGCCCGGCGCCGGGCCGGGAGCCGGGAGCGACGCCGCGCCGTTCGTGCGCCGGGAGGCCGGCGTCCCGGAGCTCGACCCGGAGGCGCTGGCCCGGGTCGGCGACGCGCTGACGGCCGAGCGCGGGCTGCTCGTGGCCGGGCCGGCCGACGCGACCGGCGTCGACCCGCAGGCGGTGGCGTCACTGGCGCACGCGACGGGCTTCCCGATCGTCGCCGACCCGCTATCGGGCCTCCGCTACGGCGGTCACACCCGCGTGACGACCGTCTGTGGCGCCTACGACGGCTACCTCGGGCCGGAGCTGGTCGACGCCTGGCCCGACCCCGAGGTGGTGCTCCGGCTGGGCGCCTCGCCGACCTCGAAACCCCTCCGGGAGTACCTCGCGGCCGTCGACGCCCGCCAGCTCGTCGTCGACCCGGCGGCCGGCTGGCGCGAGGCCGAGTTCACCGCGACCGACCACGTGGTCGCGGACCCCTCGCGGCTCTGTGCACGGCTGGCCCGCGGCGGTCGAGGGGAGGGACCCGCGGCGGGACCGTCGAGCGACGACTGGCGGGCCCGCTGGGAGCGCGCCGAGCGGGTCCACGGCGACGTCGTCGAGGAGGCGCTCGGCGAGCTCGGCGGGGAACGGGCGTCCCCTGCCGCCGAGGCGGACCGGGAGGGCGAGGCCGTCACCGGGACGGGAGCCGTGGAGGAGAGCGAGGACGGGGACGGGAGCGAGGGCGACGTGCCCGCCGGCCCCGTCGCCACGACCGCCGACGCGTTCTTCGAGGGCGCGGTCCTGGCGGACGTCGTCGACCTGGCGCCGGAGCCGACGACGCTGTTCGTCTCGAACTCGATGCCCGTCCGGGACCTCGACCGGTTCGGGGCCCCGACCGACGCCGGGATCACGGCGCTGGGGAACCGCGGTGCCTCGGGGATCGACGGGATCGTCTCGACGGCGCTGGGCGCGGGGAGCGCGACGACCGACGACCTGACGCTGGTGACGGGCGACCTGGCGTACTACCACGACATGAACGGCCTGCTCGCGCTGGGCCGGTGTGACGTCGACGCGACGGTCGTCCTCGTCAACAACGACGGCGGCGGGATCTTCCACCTGCTCCCGATCGAGTCGTTCGACCCCCCGTTCACCCGGCAGTTCGTGACCCCCCACGGCCTCGACTTCGCGCCGACCGGCGAGCTGTACGACCTCTCGTTCGCCCGGGTCGGCGACCGGGCGTCGTTCCGGTCGACGTACGCGGAGGCAGTCGCGACCGACGGAACCCACGTGATCGAGGTGACGACGGACGCCGAGTCGAGCCACCGGCGGCGCGAGGAGCTGCGGGAGCGGGTCGTGGATCGGCTGCTCGACGGGACCGGGGGAAGCGAGGGGGCCGGCGGGACCGACGGGACGAACGACGGCCGGGCCTGACGGGACGTGCGGGGGGACGTGCGACTGACAAGCCGGGCCACGGTCCACCGGTCCGCGGTCCACGATCCGGACGCCGACAGCGTCGGCCGGGAGACGACCGACGGAACTAACAGCTCCCGGTCACGACCAGCCCGCGTGTCCAGCCCCTCCACGTCCACGACCGCGGAACTCGAGCAACGCAAGCTCCGCCGGGACGAGTCCCGGCCGGGCTGGGACAACCTCCTGGGCGACTGGTACCGGGCGTTCTGGGAGGTGATGATCGCCCTCGCGCCGATCCACTACTCCCTGCTGTACCTCCCGGAACACCCGTTCGCGAAGGGGGCGGCCGCGCTGTTCGCGTACGTCGCGCTCGTCCTCGCGGTCGGCCTGTTCGCCGGCGGCTGGATCTCGCGCGCCGACGACTGGCCGAACTACTCGCTCGCGTCGGCCGGGGCGCGGCTCGTCGCCTACAACGGGAGCGTCTGGGCGGCGATGGCCGGCGGCGTCGTCCTCCGCGCGTACCCGCCGGTCGGTGCCGCGTGGGCGATCGCCGCCCCGGTCGTCGGCGCGGCCGCGGTGCCGCTGGTGACGCGGCTGCTCCGTCGGCTCCCTCGCTGGTGACGCGGTTGCGCCGTCGTCCCGGGTCGGTATCCCGCCTGCGCCGTCGGCGTCCCGCCCGGTGACCCTCCCGACGGACTGCCGCGATCGCCCACAGGGAAGCTTTTTGCGCGCTCCGGCCGGCGCCCGGGTATGGGTTCGCGTACCGTCTCTGCACTGTTCGACCCCGACCGCTGGGAGCCGGTCGAGCTCGACGAGGAGTTCCGCGACGTCACCTACCACCGCGGCGTGGACGTCCCGGCCGTCCGGATCGCGTTCGACCGGCCGGCCGTGCGCAACGCCTTCCGCCCGGGGACCGTCGACGAGCTCTACCGCGCCCTCGACCACGCCCGGAAGCGGGCCGACGTCGGCTGCGTCCTCCTGACGGGCAACGGCCCGTCGCCGAAGGACGACGGCTGGGCGTTCTGTGCCGGCGGCGACCAGTCCGTCCGCGGCGAGTCGGGCTACGAGTACCGCGGCGACGACGAGGCGGCCGCGGACGACGACCCCGCGGTCCGGGAGGCGCGCGCCGGTCGGCTCCACGTCCTCGAGGTCCAGCGGCTGATCCGGTTCATGCCCAAGCCGGTGATCGCGGTCGTCCCGGGCTGGGCCGTCGGCGGCGGTCACTCGCTGCACGTGGTCTGTGACCTGACGCTGGCGTCCGACGAGCACGCGAAGTTCCTGCAGACTGACCCGGACGTCGCCTCGTTCGACGGCGGGTTCGGTTCGGCGTACCTCGCGCGCCAGATCGGCCAGAAGAAGGCCCGCGAGGTGTTCTTCCTCGGCAAGACCTACTCGGCCGCGGAGGCCGCCGAGATGGGGATGGTCAACGAGGCGGTCCCCCACGACGAACTGGAGGACGTCGCCGTCGACTGGGCGACGGCGATCACGAGCAAGTCGCCGACGGCGATCCGGATGCTGAAGTACGCGTTCAACCTCGCGGACGACGGCATGGTCGGCCAGCAGGTCTTCGCCGGCGAGGCGACCCGGCTGGCGTACACGACCGAGGAGGCCAGGGAGGGCCGGGACGCGTTCTTGGAGAAGCGCGACCCGGACTTCTCGGAGTTCCCCTGGCACTACTGAACGACCCCCGGCCGATCGCCCGTCGAAGCCAGCCACCCGTCCACGGTCGGCGTCCGCTGCAGTCGCGAGCGACAGTCGAGGCCGAATCGAGAATACAAAAATAAACATCACCTGTATTTTTGTACTTCGGGTTCGACGACGCCGGTATGGAGAGACCATCGACGCCACGGGGATCGGCTCCACGGGGACGTCGTCGGCTCCCGCGCGCGTTCGCTGGCTGGACGGCGCCCGTCGACGTCGCCACCGGCACAGTCGCGGGAGGGACGGATGCCTGACCGGGCCGGGGACGGCGAGCCCGGGGCCCCGTCGGGGCTCCGGCGCCGGCTGGCGGACGCGCTCTGGCGGCGGCACGCCAACCCGCTGAGCGGCTGGTCCCGCGTGCTCACGCTCCCGGTGTTGATGTACGGGGTCTACGCCCGTCGCCCCCGCGTCGTCGCCGCGGCGATCGGGTTCGCCGTCGTCAACCCGGTGCTGTTCGCCCCGCCGGACGACGCCGACGCGTGGATGACGCGCGTCGTCCTCGGCGAGCGGATGTACTACAGACACAGGGAGGGGCGACGGCCCGTCGACCTCCTCAACTACGTCAACGGACCGATCACGGCGTACGCCCTCTACTCGGCGTACCGCCGCCGGGCCGGGCGGACCGTCCTGTTCACCGCAGTCGGGATGGCGACCAAGTTCCTGTTCGTCGCCTACGTCGCCCGGTACTACCGCGCGAACCGCGACCGGTATCCCGAGGACGTGCCGGCGTTCGATGGGGCCTGACTCCGCCTGCGTACCTCCCGACGTGGGACCGGGCGTCTGCGCTCGACCGACCGATCGACCGACCGAACCGTTATGCCGCGCGCCCGTTCATCGGGTAGCGTGTCCCCCCGCACCCGCCCGTCCGACTCCCTCCACGCCCGCACCTCCACGGCGAACGGCCGACAGTCCAGGCGACGCCTGCTCGCGACCGGCGGCGCGACGACCCTCGCCGCCCTGGCCGGGTGTACGGCGGTCCGGTCGCTCCTCCCGCGCAGCCGCCCCGAGACCGTCGACTGCTCGGGGCCACCCGAGTCGCACCCCTGGCCGACGTACGGGTACGACCCGGCCCGGACCGGCGCCGCCCCGGAGCGGGAGCTCCCGCCGGCGGACGCCGAGGCCACGCAGTTCTCCGGGGCCGCACCCGAGGGGCCCGGCAACAGCGTCGACGCCCCGCCGGTCGTCGGCGACGGCACGGTCTTCGTGGCCGGCGACGTCGCGGTGGAGGCGCGCGACCTCGCGACCGGCGCGCGACGGTGGTCGGTCGACCCCGACGACGGCGTCGCGACGAGCCCGGCGCTGGCCTGCGGCGTGGCGTTCGTGACGGCGCTCAACCGGACGTACGCGCTCGACCGGACCGACGGGTCGGTGCGCTGGCGGACCGACCGCGGCGGCGGTGTCGACCCGGCCGCGTCCCCCGCCGTGGGGGACGGGACGGTCTACGTTCCCCGAACCGGTCGCCTCGAGGCGACGACCGGGCGGCGGCTCGGCTCGCTCGACGCCGGCCGCTACTCAGCCCAGGGGGTCGCCGTCGCCGACGGCGTCGCGTACGCGAGCGGGGTGAACCGCGACGAGGGGCTCGTCGCGGCGGTCGACGCCGACGGGGAGCGGTGGACCGCCGACGTGGGGCCGGTCTACACCCTCCCGGTCGTCGCCGACGGAACCGTCTACGCCGTCGCGAAGGACGGCGAGTGCCACGCGGTCGACGCCGGTGACGGGTCGGTCCGGTGGACGGCGCCGATCCCGGAGGGCGTCCACGACGCGCCGGCCGTCGCCGACGGCGTGGTCGTCGTCCCGGCGGGCAACGGCGAGGCGGCGACGGGGATCGACGCCTCGACCGGAGACCGCCTGTGGACCGTCGAGACCGGGCCGAGCGTGGGATCGCCGGCGATCTACGGCGACCGCGCGCTCGTCCCGGGCGCGAACACCGGCGTCCACGCCGTCGACCTGGCGACCGGGGAGCGGCTCCAGCGGTGGGACGTGCCGTCGGTCGGCTCGACGCCGGTCGTCGCCGGCGGGCGGCTGTTCTACCGCGCCTGGCACCGATCGGCGGTGTACGTGGTCGGGTGAGCGGCCCGTCACCGCCGACGTGAGAGCTCCAGGGCCGTCACCGGGGCCGACTGGCGAAGGACAACGCTAACACCGCCGGACCTCGTCCGTCCGACCCGTGCCGACGTTCAGTCGAACCGGCTCGGGGGCGTGGCACGTCGTCGGTCCGGACGGCTGCCGGTACGGGCGTGCGTTCGCCGAGGATCCGGACGCGTCGCCCGACGAGAGCGCGACGGCGACCGACGTGATCGCATACGAGCCGCCGGCCGACCGTGGCTCCGAGTCGCCTGCGGCCGCGGATCCGGGGCGGTCGTCGTACGGGCCACGGGGCGACCAGCGGCTCGTGTTGCCACGCGCCGTCCGCGAGAGCGACGCCGACCTCTGTCGGTCGTGTCGCTCGGTCCTCGAGCGCCACCAGGAGCGACGGGCCCGGGTGATCGGCGAACTGAAGCGATCGGCGACGCTCCGCGACGGCGACTGGACCGTCACCGACCACGGGGAACCGCAGCCGTGCGACTGGTGTGGAGCCCACGAGCGCACGACGTGGCACAGCGAGCCGCTCCGCTGTCGGGTCTGTCCGGCCTGCGGACGGCTGTTCGACGGCCCGTTCGGCGATCCGGGGGACGGCTCCGGCCCGTTCGACGGCCCGGGGGACGGTTCGGGTCCGGACGCGGACCGACTGCCGGACACCCCGTCGGAGCCGGTCACGCCGGTCCTGCTGGGCACGACGCGCGCCGGCTACGACCCGACCGAACTGGTCGGGAGCAACAGACCGGTCGTCAAGTACCGCGAGCGACGGCGGTACGTCGACCTGGTCCTCGACCTCGGCCGGACCGGCCACGCGTTCACCGGCGAGGCCGTCGCTGCGCTCGACGAGGTTCGTGCCGGGTACGCCGGGCGCGTCGCCGGCGACGACGACCACCGCGTCGACGTGGCGCTGTCGGTGGGACCGGCGTCGCGATCCGTGACGCTCGAGGGGATCCTCGTCGACGATTCGGCGGCGGTGATCGAGGCCGTCTGGGCCGTCCTGCGCGATCCCGACAACTGGTTCCCGATCGGCTGGCCCGAGGGAAGCCAGGTTCACCACGGGGCGGCAGCGCCGTCGATCCCCGGCGACGACCCCGTCGCCGAGGCGTTTCCCCGGCTCCGGACGCGGGCCGATTCGGCCGAGAGCGCTACGGGGACGGAGTCGGGCGAACCGCGGGTCGCGACGCAGTCGCTCCGGGCGGCGACCGATCCCGGCCGCTACGAGCGCGGGGTGGACTACCACGAGCGTGGGCTCGTTACCGACCTCGTCCGGGTCGACGACGTCGTCGAGGCGAGCGTCCAGGGGAGCCAGCGCAGGCCGTACGAAGTGCACGTCCGGCTCGACGGCGGCCGCTACGTCGACGGCCGGTGTGACTGTCCGGACGACGCGGTGCCCTGCAAACACGTCGTGGCGGCCGCGCTGGCCGCGCGTGACGGCGGGGACGTCGAGGGAACGAGCGCCGGTCGATCGCTGGAGGGGGTTCTCGACGAGGCGTCGGCCGACGACCTCCGTGCGCTGCTCCGCGACGCCGCCGAGGACGACGTCCGGCTCCGGAAGCGGATCTACGACGAGCTCGACGGGGAGTGATCGACCGACGTCCGCCCGGTTCGAGCGCCGAGTCGCGAGCCGGATCGGGAGAGTCGCGAACCGACCTGCCACCACGTTTCGTGGACCGGGTCGGGACGTCGATCCGGACGCCGACCGGCTCGCGACCCCGTTTCGGGCGAGGACCGGGTCGGGACGTCGATCCGGACGCCGACCGGAGCCGGACCGCTTACGGCCGCCGCGTCCCAACGACCGCCAATGAGCACGCAGAACGTCTCCCGGCGCGAGGCGTGGATCATCGCCGCCCGGCCCCAGACCCTGCCGGCGGCGATCGCGCCGGTGGTGGTGGGAACCGGCCTGGCGCTCCACGACGGCGTGTTCGCGCCGTTGCCCGTGGTGGCCGCACTGGTCGGGGCGGTCCTCATCCAGATCGGCACGAACTTCGCGAACGACTACTACGACGCGATCAAGGGCGCCGACACGGCGGCCCGGGAGGGGTTCACCCGCGTCACCGCGGGCGGCCTGATCGACCCGGGCGAGGTCAAGCGGGCGATGTACCTCACGTTCGCGGCGTCGATCCTCGTGGGCGCCTACCTCGTCTGGGTCGGCGGCGTCCCGATCCTCGTGATCGGGCTGCTGTCGGTCGTCTCCGGGATCGCCTACACCGGGGGACCGTACCCCCTGGGCTACCACGGGCTGGGCGACCTCTTCGTCTTCGTCTTCTTCGGCCTCGTGGCCGTCACCGGGACCTACTACGTCCAGGCGGCCGCCGCGCTCCCGGTCGGCCCCTTCCCGACCGGCGTCCCCCCCGGGACGCTCCCGCTTGACGCCGTCCTCGCGTCGCTGCCGATCGCGGCCGTCTCGACGGCCATCCTGGTGGTGAACAACGTCCGCGACCGCGAGGAGGACGCCACGACGGGCAAGCGCACTCTGGCAGTCCGGTTCGGCGGGGGGTTCGCCCGCGGGGAGTACGTCGCCCTGCTCGCGCTCGCGTACCTCGTCCCCCCGGTACTCCTCCTCGTGAGGGGGTTCGGGCCGGCCGTCCTCCTCCCGCTGGTGACGCTGCCGTACGCCGCCCTCGTCGCCCGGACGGTCGTCACCGAGTCGACCGGCGAGGCGCTCAACCCGGCGCTCGAACGGACGGGGAAGTTGCTGGCCGGCTACGCCGTCCTGTTCGCCGCAGGGCTGGCGCTGGCGGCCTGAGGGGGTCGCCGGATGCCGGCTCGACTCCGCGACCTCGTGCTCGACCCGTTCGCCCTCGAACTGGCCAGCCCGCTCTCGACCGCTCGCGGCCCGATCGACCGACGGGAGGGCGTACTCGTCCGGGCGACCGTCGACGGCGTCCGGGGGGTCGGCGAGGCGACGCCGCTCCCGGGCTGGACGGAGCCGCTCGACGACTGTCTGGACGCGCTGCGGTCGATCCGGGAGCGCGACGTGGCCGAGGCCGCGGCCGCGCTCGCCGACCTCCCGGTCGGGGAGTACCCGGCGGCCCGGCACGGCCTCCAGCTGGCGATCGCCGACGCGCGGACCCGCGCCGCCGGGGCCGGGGTCCCGCTGGCAGCCCACCTCGCGAGCCGCGGGGGGGTAGACCACCCGTCGGCCGACGCCCTCGACGCCGACGAGGACCGCACCGACCCGTCGCTCCCCGACGTCGACGCCAGCACCGGATCGACGGACGTAGTGCCCGATCGGGTCCCCGTCAACGCGACCGTCGGCGACGAGGACCGCGACGCGACGGTCGCGACAGTCCGGGACGCGGTCGGGGCGGGGTACCGTGCGGTGAAACTGAAGGTCGGGGCGAGGGGGCTCGACGCGGACGTCGAACGCCTCCGTGCTGCACGCGGGGCCGTCGGACCCGACGTGGAACTGCGGGCCGACGCCAACGGTGCCTGGGATCGCGAGACGGCCGCTGCGGCGGTCGACGCACTGGCGGGCGTCGTCGACTACGTGGAACAGCCGCTCACGGCCGACGACCTCGCCGGGCACGCCGACCTGCGTGGACGCGGCGTTCCGATCGCGCTCGACGAGTCGCTGGCCGGTCGCTCTCCCGCCGCGGTGCTGGCCGCCGACGCGGCGGACGTCCTGATCCTGAAACCGATGGCGCTGGGCGGCGTCGACCGGGCGCGTGCCGCCGCGTCCCGGGCGATCGAAGCGGGAGTCGCGCCGGTGGTGACGACGACGATCGACGGCGCGGTCGCGAGGGCGGGTGCGGTCCACCTCGCGGCGTCGATCCCGGGGGTTCGACCCTGCGGGCTGGCGACGGCCGGCTTCCTCGCAACGGACCTGCTCGCCGACCCGGCACCCGTCGCGGACGGTTCGGCGGCCGTACCCGAGGGGCCGGGCCTCGGGGACGCCTTCGACGGTCTCCGGGCGTCGGGGCTCGGCGACGAGACGGATGGCACCGACGAGTGACGACGTGTGGACCTGTCGGGGCACGTCGCCCCCGCCAGCGCCCCCCGAACGGCCACCGTGTTCGGGGGCACTGTCAAGTACCCCCCCACCGCAACGAACGATCATGGCATATCAGCTCGACGACCAGCACGAGGCGGTCCGCGACGCGGTCCGCGAGTTCGCCCAGGGGGAGATCCGGCCGGTCGCGCGCGAGCACGACGAGGAGCACCGGTACCCGCACGACCTCGTGACCGAGGCGGCCAGGTACGACCTCGTGGCGCCGCACATCCCCGAGGAGTACGGCGGGGCGGGGATGGACCTGCTCTCGACCGCCGTCGTCACCGAGGAGCTGTGGCGGGCGGACCCCGGGATCGGGCTGTCGATCAGCGCCCGCGGTTTCGGGTCGGAGATGCTCATCCGCTACGGCGACGACTGGATGCGCGAGGAGTGGCTCCCGCGGATCGCGGCCGGGGAGTCGGCGTGTGCGAGCGCCATCTCGGAGCCGGCCCACGGCTCCGACCCGGCCGGCATGGAGACCCGGGCCGAGCTGGACGGCGACGAGTGGGTGGTGAACGGGACGAAGACCTGGATCACCAACGGGACGATCGCGGACGTGATGGTCGTCTTCGCGAAGACCACGCCCGGCGACCGCCACCGGGGCATGTCCGCGTTCCTCGTTCCCACGGACGTCGAGGGGCTCGAGACCCACGAGATCGACAACAAGCTCGGGGTCCACGCCTCCGACCTCGCGGAGGTCGTGCTGGACGACGTCCGGGTGCCCGAGGCGAACCTGATCGGCAGCGAGGACGGCGCCTTCTACCAGCTGATGGACTTCTTCGCCGTCGGGCGGACGAACGTCGCGGCCCAGGCCGTCGGCGTCGCACAGGCGGCCGTCGAGGAGGCCCGCGAGTACGCGAACGAGCGCGAGCAGGGCGGCCAGCCGATCGCGGAGTACCAGGCGATCCGGCACAAGGTCGCCGAGATGGCGACGACCACCGAGGCCGCCCGGGCGCTCACCTACCGCGCGGCGACGGCCGTCGAGGAGGGGTCGAAGTTCGAGGGCGCCAAGCTCGCGAGCATGGCGAAACTGTTCGCCTCCGAGCGGGCCGTCGAGACCGCCGACGAGGCGATCCAGGTGTTCGGCGGCGCGGGCTTCGTCACCGACCACCCGGTCGAGCGGTTCTACCGCGACGCCCGGATCACCAAGATCTACGAGGGGACCAGCGAGATCCAGAAGAACATCATCGCCGACCAGTTGCTCGACTGAACCGGTCGGGTCGGCCCCCGTGCCGAGGCGGATCGATCGCGTTCAGTGTCCGGGCTCGTCGCCGGGCGGGTCCTCTCGATCGCGATCGCCGGGAGCCGCGTCCGCTGGCTCGGGATCGGGGTCGGAGTCGAAGTCGGGGTCGAACTCGGAGTCGGGATCGGAGTCGGGCCCGGACTCCCCGGTCGACGTCCCCTCGGTCCGGTCGACCAGGACGGACCGGTGACCGAGGTAGACGGCGGCCACGGGCGGCACGAGCAGCGTCGCCAGCGCGTAGGCCCACTTCGCCCGGCCGACCTCGACGCCCGCGACGCCGAGCGCCCGCGTGTCCTGAAGCAGCGCGGCGGCGGCCAGCGGCGCCAGGAGGAGGGTGGAGACGCTCCGGACGGTCGCCCAGACGAGCGTTCCCTCGACGAGCAGCCGCCAGTCGAGGAGCGCCAGCGGGACCCACGCCGCGGCGGCCGCGACGAGGAGAGCGAGCCACGGGCCGGACTCGTCGGGCTCGGTGCGGTCCTCCGGGTGGACGACGGGATCGGACGCCGGGTCGAGGAGGGACACGACCCGGCTAGCGGCCGACGGCGCTTGAACGGCTCGCTCCCCGGCGGGAGCGCCAGAGCGAAGTCGCTCGGCGGTGACCGCCCGGTATGGTCAGCGTGACGGTCTGGAACGAGTACCGCCACGAGCGCGAACTCCCCGAGGCGTCCGCCGTCTACCCGGACGGCATCCACGCGGTCCTCGCGGAGGCGCTCGAGGAGCGCGGGCACGACGTGACGACTGCCACCCTCGACGAGCCCGAACACGGGCTCCCGGAGCACGTCCTGGAGGGGACCGACGTGCTGGTCTGGTGGGGCCACGAGGCGCACGACGAGGTCCGGGACGACGTCGTCGACCGGGTCGTCGAGCACGTCCGGGACGGGATGGGGTTCGTCCCCCTCCACTCGGCCCACAACTCGAAGCCGTTCAGGCGGCTGATGGGGACGTCGTGCTCGCTGAAGTGGCGCGAGGAGGGAGAACGCGAGCGGCTGTGGGTCGTCGACCCGGCCCACCCGGTCGCCGACGGGCTCGGCGAGTCGTTCGTCGTCCCCGAGGCCGAGATGTACGGCGAGCACTTCGACGTGCCACAGCCGGACGCGCTCGTGCTCGTCTCGTGGTTCGAGGGCGGCGAGGTGTTCCGGTCGGGCTGTGCGTACCACCGCGGTCGCGGGCGGGTGTTCTACTTCCGACCGGGCCACGAGACGCACCCGATCTACCGCCAGGACGAGGTCCGCCACGTGATAGCCAACGCCGTCCGGTGGACCGCGCCCGGCGACGGCCCCCGGCCGGCCTACGAGAACGTCGCGCCGTCCGAACCGCCGGAGTAGTCGACGATCAGAGCCCCGCTTCGGGCGGCTCCCCGTCGAACATGGCGTCAAGACAGTCGACGAACCGCTCGTGGTCGATCGACGCGAGCACGGTCGTCCGGGGATCGGCCTCGAGGACGCCGTCGGGGTCGACGACGCTGTGGCCGCGGGTGAGCCCCTCGCGCTCGTCGACCTCGACGTACTGGCGCGTCGCGGACTCGCGGACCTCGGGCGCGAGCATCGCGATCGCCGCCAGCGAGTCCGGCGAGGTCGCGGCGTCGAACCCCTGCGTCTCGGCGGTGAACGCCCGGACGTGCTCCGAGATGGCCTCGAAGACGCGGGCCATCTCGGTCTCGTTGTCGTAGAGCCGCCGGAGGTCGTCGTCGTCGAGGAGCCCGTCGCGGAGCGTGAGCCCCCAGTCGACGAGGTGGACGTCGAACTCCCGGACGACGCGCCGGGCGGCGTCGGGGTCGACCCAGAAGTTGAACTCCGCCGCCGGGGTGACGTTCCCGCGGCACTCGACGGCGCCGCCCATCACCCAGACCTCGTCGAGGAGGTCCGGGAGGGCGGGCTCCCGGACGAGCGCGAGCGCGACGTTCGTGAGCGGGCCGATGGCGAGCAGCGACACCTCGCCGGGCGACTCGCGGGCCGTCTCGACGATGTAGTCGACGGCGTACGCGTCCGCCGACTCGATCCCCGTCGGCTCCGGATCGAGGGTCCCGAGCCCCCGGGGGCCGTGGACGTCCGTGGCGTGCTCGAACGCCTTCACGAGCGGTCCCCGGGCACCCTCGTGGACCGGCACGTCGGCCGCCCCGGCGAGGTCGAGCGAGAACTTCGCGTTCTCGACCTGGTGGTCGAACGGGACGTTCCCGGCGACGACGGTGACGCCGTCGACCGTCAGGCGGTCCGATCGGCAGGCGGCCAGCAGCGCAACCGCGTCGTCGCCCGCGGTGTCGGTGTCGACGATCACCCGGCGCGGTGTGGGCATACGTCACGTGGGAAGCCGGTCGGGATATGCGTTCGGGGACGGGGATCCGGGAGCCGAAGAACCAAGCCCCGGGGGCGGCACCTACCGATGGATGAGCGACGTCGTCAGTCTGGGCAGTGTGAACGTCGACCACGCGGGACGTGCGGACGGGCAGGCGATCGAGCGGCTGGCGGCGGGTCACTCGTGGTTCCCTGCCGCGGGGGAGACGGTCAGGGTCGGGTCGAAGCCCACGGAGTTCGAGCGCTACCTCTCCGAGACGGCGATCGGCGGCAAGGGCGCCAACCAGGCCGTCGCGGCGGCGAAAGCCGGCACCGACGCCGCGTTCCTCGGCGCCGTCGGTGCCGACGCGTCGGAGTTCGGCGTCCTCGAGACGCTCCGGGGGCACGGCGTCGACGTCTCGCGGGTCCGGGAGACGGACGGACCGACCGGCTCGGCGTACATCCTCGTCGACGAGACCGGCGAGAACCGGATCGCGATCCTCACCGGCGCCAACGGCGCGGTGACGCCGGACTACGCCGAGTCACACCTCGACGCCGTGCGCGCCGCGTCGGCACTCACGCTCCAGAACGAGACGCCCGCGGAGACGACCGAGCGCGTGCTCTCCGCACTCGACCGCACCGATCCGGTCGATCGGCCGGCGGTCGTCTTCAATCCTGCACCCGCGGCCGGCGCGGGCGGGCTGCTCTCGCACCCGTCGCTGTCGGTCGTCCTCGTCAACGAGACGGAGTACGAGACCCTCGGGGGCGATCTCGAGGGCGTCGAGACGGCCGTCGTCCGCACGCGCGGCGGCAAGGAGGTGCTCGTCGACGACCGGCGGCCCGGGGTGACGCGGGCCCCCGGGCTCCCCCGCGAGTTCGCCGTGACGCCCCCGTCCGTCGATCCCGTGGATACGACCGGCGCCGGCGACGTCTTCGCCGGCTACGTGGCGGCGACACTCGCCGACGGCGAGGACCTCCGGACGGCCGTCGAGACGGCGACCCTCGCGGCGGCGCTCTCGACGGAAGGCGAGGGCGTCCAGGGCGCGACGCCGACCGCCGACGAGGTGCGGGCGTTCCGGGACCGGCTGGGGCGGTGACGCGGACGCACCCGACGGCAGACTCGGCGCCCTCTCGACACGAAACCGGCGTTTCCGGTCGACTCGACGGGACGGGGGCGCCCGTGCCCGCTGACGGACTGGCCGGACCGGGAGCCGTCCGGGAGCGCGACGACGACCGGCGCGACGGTTCCGCTGGAACACCGTCGAGTCGCGTTCGGACGAGTCACGGGTCCGTAACGTTCGACGGGTTCTGACGGTGGACCCGAGAAAACCGTTAATCCTGAACCGCGCGTACGGTGGTCGGGTGACACGGATCGCCCGGTGAAACGACATGAAGGGTATCGAAGACAGGGTGGCGCTCGTCACGGGCGCCGGGTCGGGAATCGGACGCGCGACCGCACTCCGCTTCGCCGAGGAGGGCGCGCGGGTCGCGGTCGCGGACGTCGTCGCGGACGGCGCGAAGAACACGGTCAGCGAGATCGAGGATGCGGGGGGCGACGCGGTCGACTTCCACGTCGACGTGAGCGACGCCGACTCCGTAGCCGCGCTGGTCGAGGACGTCGTCGAGTCGTTCGGTGGACTCCACGTCGCACACAACAACGCCGGGATCGAAGGGAACGGCGGGAACATCACGGACCAGACC
>Ga0207797_1002015_pt1 | contig 14409 bp, 14 predicted proteins | sample PRCRCaboRojoPR_6_FD_187275 | JGI IMG/M metagenome (GOLD analysis project Ga0207797, IMG submission 187275) | Marine sediment microbial community from Cabo Rojo, Puerto Rico - PR CR 10% Liquid 1 (SPAdes) | ecosystem: Environmental > Aquatic > Marine > Coastal > Sediment | place: Cabo Rojo, Puerto... | reverse complement strand
GGACGAGATTGCCGGCGACACGATGGAGTCGATCCAGCACTTCACCGACGAGACCCACCCGGTGTGGTTCCACTACCTCCCGCGGATCTGCAACCACTGTACGTACGCGGCCTGTGCGAGTTCCTGTCCCGTCCCGGCCATCTACAAACGCGAGGAGGACGGGATCGTGCTCATCGACGAGGAGTCCTGCCAGGCCTTCCGGCAGTGCAACGAGGCCTGTCCGTACAAGAAGGCGATCTTCAACATGGCCGAGGGGATCTCCCAGAAGTGCGTCGGGTGTTTCCCGAAGACCGAGCAGGGGAAAGCGCCACAGTGCTTCGAGAACTGCCTGGGCAAGATCCGCCTGCACGGGTACATCAATCCCCCAGACGAGGCCGACGGGTCCGACCCGGCCTCGGAGCCCACGAACCCGCTTGACTTCGTGGTGCACGGGAAGGAGATCGCGAAACCGTTGTACCCCCAGTTCGGGCTGGAGCCGAACGTCTACTACGTGCCGCCGATCACCGCACCGGTCCCGTACCTGGAACAGCTGTTCGGCCCCGGCGTCGAGGCGGCGATCGAGACCTACCGGGCCATGCGGAACGGCGAGGAACCCGAACTCGAGGGGCTGTTCAAGCTGATGGGCTCGACCGAGTGGTCGATCACGGCCTTCGAGATCGACGGCGACGACGCCGTCGGCTACTACGAGGGCGACGAGGTCGGTCGCGTCCCGATCACGGAGCCGACGACCGACCGGGAGCGCTACGACGAGGACCGCGAGGTCTACCGACTGGACGTGACCTGATCATGAGCAAGGATTCCATCCTCGGCGACTCGCCGAGCGGCACACGACCCGGCCCGGCCGACGTGGTCCCCGGGGAGAGTCGGTCTCGTGACCCCGACGGGTCCGACGAGCCGGAGCCGGACCTGTCGGTCGCCCGGGACGTGCCCGGTGACGCGGAGCGCGCGTTCCACCGTGGCCGACTGTACGGCTTGCTCGCACTCGGGTTCGAGCGGCCGGACGCGGAGCTCCAGTCGGCCATCGAGGAGCGGGCGTTCCGGAGCGATCTCGTCGCGTCAGCGCGGGCGGTCGACGGGGCCGTCGCGGAGCGGGCCAGGGCCGTCGCGGCCGCCGTCGAGGACGCCCCACCGGACAAGAACGAGTGGGTATCGCTCTACGGCGTCGAGGAGGGCGTCACCGTCTCGCCGTACGAACTGACCTACATGCCGGGGCCGCTGATGACCAACGTCCGCAAGCTGGCGGACCTGAGCGGCTTCTACGAGGCGTTCAACCTCGAGATCGTCCCCGGGAAGAACGACCGGCGGGATCACCTCTGCTTCCTGCTCGAGTTCCTCGCGCAACTCGCCTTCCGCGAGGCGTCCCTCCGGTCCCACGGGGACGAGGAGGGCGTCGCGATCGTCGTCGACGCGAGGCGCCAGTTCATCGAGGCGCACCTGGGACGGTGGTACTGGCGTTTCACCGACGCCGTGAGTCAGCGCGACGACGGCTTCTACGCGGCCCTCGCCGAGCTCCTGGCTGCCGTCCTCGAGGACGAGATCGATCGACTCGAGCTCGACCCCGACTGGGTCCCCGACGATCCCCAGGTCACCGAGTGGACCGAGGACGTCTTCGGCGACTCGGGCCGGGGCTGTGGCGGCTGTGGCGTCGATCCACAGGGAGCCGACGGGTTTGCCGCGTCGGACGACGACGCGGCCGGACCGGCCGATCCAACCTTCGAGAGCTAGCCATGCCAGACAAATCCTCGACATCGACGGCAGACGGCGACCGACCTGACGAATCGACACCGCTCCAGTTCGACGACGAGTGGGAAGCGCGGGCGAGCGAGCGCCTCTCCGAGACGGAGTTCGACACCGAACTCGGCATCGAGCTCGCCAAGGACGCCCAGCGCGTCGTGGCGGGGGAGCTGAGCGAACGGGCGTTCCACGAGAAACACCACGACGCCGTCCGGGACGAGTTCGGCGAGGACGCCCGCCTCCTCGACGCCGTACTGACCGAGCGTGAGGAATCGGACGAGGGCGAGGGCGTCGCGTCCCGCGTCTCGAGCCTCTTCGAGGACGAGTCCTCGCGCCGGGAGTTCGTCAAGAAGGGCGGCGCGGCCGGGATGGGCCTGTCCATGCTGCTGGGGAGTCCCGACGCCGGATCGGCGAGTACGGCCCCGGCAGAGGACGCGGACGCTGAGGACACGCGGTTGGGGATGGTCATCAACCTCAACAACTGCGACGGCTGTCTCGAGTGCGTGACCGCGTGCAAGGGGCTCCACGGCACCTCCCGGGGGGCCCACTGGATCTACGTGATGGCCTACACCGACCCGGACCTGGAACACGAGAACTTCTTCGTCAGGACGTGCATGCACTGTGCGAACGCCCCCTGCGAGAAGGTGTGTCCCGTCGGCGCTCGCCACACGAGGGAGAAGGACGGTCTCGTCCTCACCGACTACGACATCTGCATCGGGTGCCGGTACTGCATGGTCTCCTGTCCCTACGGGGCGAACTACTTCCAGTGGGGCGACCCCGACTCCCCGCGACAAAACGACCACTTCACGCACGACGAGCGTGACGTCTGGGTCGACGGCCCGCCGCCGAACGGGGCCATGGGGAAGTGCACCTTCGAGCCGGCCTGGCAGGACGGCCAGGCGGGCGAGAAACTCGTCGGAACCACCATGTGCGAGATGGCCTGCCAGCGGGACGCGATCCACTTCGGCGACCTGAACGACCCGGAAAGCGATCCCAACCAGCACCTCGAGGAGTACCGGGCGAACCACCCCAACGACCGCTCGGAGTTCGAGGACCGGAACCCGGACACCGTCTCGACGTTCCGGGCGATGGAGGAGCGGGGCACCGAGCCCGGCGTGATCTTCATCGGGAACGAGCCGTCCGTGCACGCCGAACAGGTGGAGGGGCCGGTCACCTACGAGGACAAGGGCCTGATCGACGACCGGAAGTCGGAGATACTCGACGACGGCCCCGCCGGCGACGACGACGGAGGTGAGCTCGCGTGAGCACCGGCACCTCCCCGGAGGCGATCCTGCGGCCGATACACACGTACTCCCGTCGCTACGTCGCGACCGTCGCAATCGTGTTGGCCCTCATCGGGTTCTGGCTGTTCCTCTACGCCCAGCAACTCCAGCACGGGCTGATCGTCACGAACCTCGGCGACTGGGGCTCGAGCGCCGGCGTCCCCTGGGGCCTGTACATCGGCGCGTTCATCTGGTGGGTCGGGATCGCCCACGGGGGGATCATCCTCTCGGCGGCCGTCCGACTCCTCGGTCTCGACACCTACCAGCCCGTCGCCAGGATGGCCGAGCTGCTGACGATCGCGGCGCTGACGTGTGCCGGCCTGTTCATCCTGATCCACGTCGGCCGGCCGGACCGCCTGGTGACGAGCGTCGTGCCGGCCTGGCCCACCCGCGTGCAGTGGTCCCCCCTCATGTGGGACGTGACGGTGATTACCGCCTACTTCGTCCTCACCGCGACCTACCTCCTGCTCACCGTCCGGTACGACATCCACCGGTTGCGCGAGCAGCTCCCGGACGCCTTCGAGCCCGTGTACAAGCTGCTGATGGTCGACTACAGCGAGACGGAGGACGCCGTCGTCGAGCGGATGGTGTGGTGGCTCGCGTTCGCGATCATCATCATGGCCCCGCTACTCCTCCACGGCGGGGTCATCCCGTGGCTGTTCGCCCTCCTGCCGTCGATGGCCGGCTGGGAGGGCGGCGTCCAGGGCCCGTCGTTCCTCTCGATCGCACTCACGTCGGCCGTGAGCGGCATCATCGTCATCGCGGCGGTCTTCCGGTCGGCGTATGGCTGGGAGGAGCTCATTCCCGAGGCGGTCTTCCGGGGCCTGGCCAAGTGGCTGGGCTTTTTCAGCCTCATGTTCCTCTGGCTCCAGCTCCAGCAGGTCATCACCGGGGTCTTCGCCGCGCCGACGACCCTCCAGCACGCCACGGAGGTGAAGCTCGCGACGCCGACGTACTGGGTCGCCATCGGCCTCGTCGTCGTCGCGTTGCTGTACATCTTCGCCACCGTCCTCCGGCCCTCGCTGTTCGACATCAGGGTCATGGCGGTCCTGTCCATCGGCGTGCTCCTCGGGACGCTGATCGAGAAGACCCTGTTCGTGGTCGAGGGACTGCAACACGCCCACTTCCAGCTCTACGAGGGGGTCCCGGGCCCCTACATCCCGTCGATCGTCGAACTGTCGGCCATCGGCGCCACCGTCGCCATCGTGGCGATGTTCTTCCTCTCCGTCTCCAAGGTGATCCCGGTGGTCGAACTCCACGCGGTCGAGGACGAGGAGGAGGTGAACTAGACCATGCTGCCACTCTCCGCGTCCGCGTCCTACACGCTGCCGTTCGTCGGCCCGGGCACGTACCTGATCTTCGGGATCGTGCTCCTGCCGATCTACATCATGCTCGTGGCGTGGTTCGCGGGCAAGCCCCGCACCGCGAAGAAGGGCCTCCTCGGCGTCGCGTACCTCGTCGGACTCACGACCGGGCTCTGGGGCAGCCTCTTCGTCGCCACGATGGTGATCCTCTACCTGTTCTTCTGACGGCGGGATCGACACCTTACCATCCACAGACACGCTACCCATGACACTCACCGAAGCGGAACTGCGGGATCGCCTCGCTGCCATCGAGGATCCCCTCAACGACGACGACATCGGCTCGCTCGGCCTGATCGACGAGATCCGCGTCCACAACGGGACCGCGTCGATCTCGCTGGCGTTCAACACGCCCTACGCGCCCGCCGAAACGGAGATGGGGACCGCCATCCGTGACGTCGTCGAGGAGGCGGGGCTCGAGCCCGACCTCACGGCGAACGTCGGGGACCGACACGGCTTCAACCAGGACGTCCTGCCCGGCGTCAAGAACGTGATCGCGGTCGCCTCCGGCAAGGGCGGCGTCGGCAAGACCACCGTCGCGTGCAACCTCGCAGCGGGACTGGCGGATCTCGGGGCCAGGGTCGGCCTGCTCGACGCCGACGTCCACGGGCCGAACGCTCCGAAACTCATCCCGACGGCCGACGAGCCGGGGATGGCCCCGAACGGGGACATCCTCCCGCCGGAATCCGACGGGATCCGGGTCATGAGCACCGAGTACCTCATGCCCGACGAGGGGCACGAGCCCGCCGTGCTCCGGGGGCCCATGGTCAACAACGTGATGATGAAGTTCATCAACGAGGTCCAGTGGGGCTACCGGGACTACCTCGTCGTCGACCTCCCGCCGGGAACCGGCGACGCCTCGCTGAACCTGCTCCAGACGCTGCCGATCGCGGGCGCGATCATCGTGACCACGCCACAGGAGATGGCCATCGACGACGCCAGGAAGAGCCTGCGCCTCTTCGAACAACACGACGCCCCGGTACTCGGCATCGTCGAGAACATGGCCGCCTTCCACTGTCCCGGCTGCGGGGACGAGCACCGCGTCTTCGGCCGCTCGGAGGCAGTCGAAGCCTTCGACGCACGGGTCCTGGCACGGCTCCCTGCCCACCCGGACTTCGACAGCGAGCGGAACGACGACCCGGTCGTCCGCAACGGCGACAGTCCACTCCGGGACGACCTGGTGGAGTTCGTCGAGACGGTCGCCGACACCCTCGGCGAGGTCAACAGACGGCAGGTGGCCGAACACGTCGAGGCCTCCGCAGCCAGTCCCTGACAGACGAACGCGCGCGTTCCTCACGGGCTACGAGCCGGCCAGCCGTCACGCCCGGTCCAGCGCCAGTTCGACCTCGAAGGGATAGACCGCCGACGCCAGGGGCGGCGGATCCGCCGGCCAGCGCGCCCCGAAGAACCCGGGGAGGCGGTAGGTCCCGGACGGCACGGCGTCGGGCACGGTGTAGGTCGCCGTGCGGTCCTGGCCGACGGGGACTGCCTCGACGACCGTCGCCTCCCGGACGCGCTCGCCATCGAGGTCGAGCGACCACGACGTGGACTCGGTCCGTGTCTCGGCGGCGTACAGCTCCAGGTCCTGGTCGCCGACCTGGAGGACCATCGTCGCCACCGCCGCGGTCCCGAGTGCGGACTCGCGCTCGACGTCGACGACGTAGTCGTCGCTGTTGAGGAGGTGGTACTCGCCGTCGTGGTCGATCCAGAGGACGCCCGGCAGGCCGGCGTGGCCGAAGAGTTCGACGGGCTCGCCGGCCGCGACGGCCGTCGTGTCCCCGCCATCGGTGACCGACAGCCGGACGGTGAAGCCGGGCCGGTCGTCCGTCCCTGGCGAGCGCGGCTCGACGGCGACGTCGACCGGGACGCGCTCGTACTCGGCCCGGGTGACGCCGACGTAGTAGACGGTGCCGTCCAGCCGGACGAACGGGTCCTCCCGGACGGAGCCCTCGGGCTGGAGCGTCTCGAAGAACGCGTCCGGGACCGAGTCGGGGAGGAACGGCGGCGACGGCCGTCGGGTGCTCGCGGCGACGGCCGATTCGCAGAACGACCGGACCGCCGACGAGAGCGCGGACGCGTCGACGATCCGCCGGCCGTACCGGTCCTCGTCGGTGATCTCCCGCACCGCGATGCGGTAGGGCGGCTCCGTGTGGCGCCACGTCACCTCAAGCCCGAAGACGCCCCTGGCGTCCTCGAGGTAGTCGTAGCGCTCGAGGAAGTCCCTGACCGTCTCGGGGACGGACGACCGGCTGTGCGGGACGCGTGGGGCGTTCGGGCCGTTGTACTTCAGCGCCTGGACGAGTTCGCCCACCGCGGGGTCGAACTCCTCGGCCCGCTCGTGGAAGTCCCGCGCGTCGAAGACGGCCGACTCGTTCGCTGGCGTCGCCGCCGGCCCGGGTTCCACGAGCAGTTCCGGGACCTCCGGCTCGAAGACGTAGACGCGCCCGTCCACGCGGACGTAGGGTCGCGCCACCCGGTCGGTCATCGACCGGCCGCGCAGCGAGTCGATCGCCCTGAGGAGGTCCGGCGAGACCGTCTGGCGCTCGAACCCGCCGTCGACGGCCGCCTCGATCGCCGCCCGGAGGGGCTCGGGCAGCTCGGCCAGCTCGCGGACGTCCCCCGGCTCGACCTCGCGCTGGTTGGCCGCCTCCGGCCGGAGCGCCCCCGCGAGATACCGCTTCGGCGAGAGTTCGACCGAGACCGTTGCCCCCTCCTCGGCCGTGCCGAGGCAGCCGCCGAGCGGGATCGCCGCCGCGCCGGCCGCCGCGAGGACCGTTCGCCGGTGCATGCCTGACCCTGTCTTCCCCCGCCGGACACTAAAGCTGTCAGAAGGTTCAAACGCGATTTTGAGCGTCCGGGCGCGGAGCGGTCGGGTGGGCGAGGCCGCCCCCGGCGCCGCGTCCCTGGAGCGGAAATTTATGCCGTCCGGACACGACGGGCCGCGGGGAGGGCCGAAGGTATCGATGCACGCGAGCAGAGCCCGCGCCGGGTTCAGTCGCGGGCCGGGAGGGCCCACGATGGACCCGCGGACCGGCATCCGGCCACGCGAGCGATGGCGGCAGGGGACCCATGGCTAGGTTCCGGGCGGACGTCGAGGGCTGTGGCTGCCTCCGCTGCCAGGGCGTCGGGCTGGCCGTCCGTCGGCGGTCCCTCCCGGCGGTCTTCCGCTGGAGCGCCCGCCTCCCGATCGAGCGGCCCTCGATCGCGGTCGCGTTCCTCGCGGTCGGCCTGGGGCAGGCAGCCCTCCTCGCGACGCCAGGGGTCGGCGTCCCCCTGGCGGCCGTCGTCGGCGTGCTGGGGGCGGCCGTCGGTCGCGGCTACGTCGGGATCCTGGGCCGGGCGGCCCTCGGCGGCCACCGGCTCTCCCCGAGCGCCGCCCTGCGGCGCCTCGCCCGGCGGCTGCCCGCCTTTCTCGCCGCGGGTGTCCTGGCCGGCGGTGCCCTCGGCGCGTTCGTGTGGCTCGTCACGGCGTGGCTCGCCGGCCCCGTCAGGACGGGACTGGGCTCACTCGGGGCGGCCCCGCTCGCCGGCGAGGTCGTCGTCCTCGTCGGCCTCGCCGCCGGGACCGTCTACCTGGTGACCAAGCTGTGGTTCCTGCCGGAGGCGTGCTTCGTCGGCGGATACGGCCCCATCGCGGCGTTGCGGGTCAGCTGGCACGTCGCCAGCCTCCGCCGGGCGAAGGTCCTGGCGCTGGTGGGCGGGTTCGGCCTGCTCCTCGGCCTCGGCGTCCTGTTCGACGCACGGGTGGCGGCTCCCGACAGTCCCGTCGTGCTCTCGCTGACCGTCCGGGAGACGACCGTCGTCCTGCGCTCGTTCGGCCTGTCCGCCGCGAGCGGGGCCCGGTTCGCGTTCGACGTGCTCCTCGCGACGGGCTACTCCGGGGTGTTCGTCCACCACTACGTCGGGAGCGTGCTCGAGCGGTGAGGAGTGGCGCCGGGGGACCAGTGGCTCAGGCCTCGAGGAGGTCGGACAGTCCCCGGGCGACCGAGCCCAGCGCGGCCATCGCGACCGCCGGGAGGCCGATGGCCTCGGTCATCCGGGCGACGGCTCGCCGCAGCACCCGCCCGTCGTCGGCCCGCCCCAGCACCAGGACCGTCGGCGACGCGGCGACGGCGTAGACGTCCATCTCCCGGCCCTTCTCGGAGTAACACGTGTCGACCACCTCGACCAGGTCGACCGCCTCGAGGTTCGAGAGGTGATAGGCGGCGTTCTGCACCGAGACGTCCACTTCGTCGGCGAGTTCCGAGGGCGTCAGCGCCTGCGCCTCGAGGGCCCGGAAGACGGCCATCCCCGTCTCGGAGGACAGCGCCGCCATCACCGCCGCGGCCCGCTCGTCGTCGGCGTACAGCACCGACGGGTCGCCCTCTCGCTGGACCGACGCCTCGGAGCCCGATGAGAGTAGCCTGGCCATGGGTCGTCCCTTCTGACTGGGCCCTCGACCGCCGACCGGTAAGGTCCTGCGGTCACTCAAAACCGAGTTGTAGTCTTCCGGGAAGCCTAGCCGTCGGTCCCGCGAAGCACGACCGCGACCACGAGGCCGTAGAGTGCCAGCACTGCGACGATCGAGAGGAACAGCGCCGTGTAGCCCAGGAGCGTGAGGACGAGGCCGAGGGCCGCCGGCGCCGCCGTCTTGCCGGCTTCCTTCAGCACCCGGAGGCCCCCGACCACGCCGTTGCGGTTGTGTGGCTGGACCATCGCCGACGTCGCGTCGTTGACGAGCGGGTCGAACATGGCGTCGCCGACGCCGTACCCGACGGCGACGACCGCCAGGTGCCAGACGTCGGTCGCGAACGGGACGGCCGCGAGCACCGCGATCAGGACGAGAATACAGGCGAGCAGGGCGAGACGCGTCGAATACCGGGAGATCCACCACCCGGTCGTCGGACTGATCAGTATTCGGACGCCCGCGAGTCCGATCAGGAGCCCCGCAAGCGAGGGACTCACGTCCATGGTTCGGACGGCAAAGATCGGCAGGAAGGTGTAGAACCCGAACAGCGAGAAGAAGCGGACGAATCCCCCGCCGAGGACGACGAGGAGGGCTGGCTCGCCCAACTCCTCGGCCAGCGAGGCGACGTACGTTCTGATCGTGCCGCGGATCGAGCGCGCCTTCGCCCGCTCCGGGGCGGTCTCGGGCACGAACCAGAAGACCGCCGCCGCGGCGAGGAACGACGTTCCATAGAGGAGAAACGGGTACTGCCAGGCGAGGCCGGCGAGTGCCCCGGCGATCACCGGACCGACGGCGAGCGTGGTCCCGGCCGTACTGGTCCGGAGGCCCTGGGCGGTCGTCCGGCGCGATCCCTCGAAGAGGTCGCCCAGTAGCGTCACGGACAGCGGGGCGATGCCGGCCATCGCGACGCCCTGGAGGCCGCGGAGCGCGAGCACCAGCGGGAAGGTCGTCGCGGGGACGATGGCGACCCCCGCGACGCCGAACAGGAGCAGGCCCGGGATGGCGACCCACCGGCGCCCGACGAGGTCGCCGAGCACGCCCACGACCGGTGCGAGGATCATCGGCGGCAGGGTGATCGCCGTCATGACCAGGCCGGTTCTGGCGTCCGAGACGCCGAACCACGTCGCCATCCCGGGGAGGGCCGGCGAGACGACGAGGCTCAGCGGGAGCACGGCCGACATGAACAGGACGGCGAGCAAGGCGGGGTCGACGGCGAGCGAGCGGATGTGCCCCCGCGTGGTCGAGTGCCCCATTGCCTCGGTGGCGGAGGTCCCGGGCCGGCACCCTAATCTCTTGGCATCTCCGGCGCGATTCAAGGTCGAGCCGGCCGTCTCGAGCAGGCCGTTCGGCCGCTCCGAAAACGAATTTCCCGTCGCTCGCGAATCCGAACCGAATATCCGTCCAACGGACCGGCCAATTGATGATGGACTGGAACGGGCCCGACTGGTCGCTCCCCTGGCCGCTTGTCGCCGTGGGATTCCTCCTCCTGGCGGTGCCACCGCTGGGTCTCTTCGGCTTTGCCGTCCGGGGGACCCTCCTCCCCCAGGGGATCCTCGTCCTGAGTCCGGTCCTGGTCGCCGGGACGCTCGGCGTCGGGGTCGGGATCAGGTACGAGTGGTGGGAACTGCGTCGCGTGATCCACCGCGGGGCGGTTTCCGTCGACGATGCCCACTGGAACCTGGTCGCCGTCGTCGGCGGGACACTCGCGACCTTCGCCGGCGTCGCGGAACTGGGGATCTCCCCGATCGTCGCCGCCAGCCTGGTCGGCGTCCTCGCCGCCGTGGTCGTCACGCGCCTGGCCGTGCCCGCGTACTGTGGCGCCTTCGTCGGGATGACCTCCCCGGCACTGTTCGGGTCCTACTGGTACGCCGCGCTCGCGGCGGTGCTGGCCGGCCTCGTCTTCGTCGTCGCCGAACCGGTGTTTCACGGCCTGGGTGGCAAGCTGGGAACGACGGCGTTCGTCGGCGTGACGCTGGTCGTCTTGCCGACCGGCGGCTCCTTCCAGAGCGGGGCCATCCCCGGCGTGCCGGGCCTCCTCCTCGTCGTCGGGTTCGCGGCACTCGCGGCGGTCGCCACCTTCGCCATCCACACGCGCTCGGCCGCGAGCCCGGTACTGGCCTCGGGGCTCGTGGGGGCGATCGGCGGGGTCGTCCTTCCGCTGGTCGTGGCCCCATCGGGAGCGCAGGTCGCCGCGGCCGTGTACTCGGCCTCTTTCGCCGGCATGTCGAATCCGAGACGAATCCCGACCGAGTGGTGGATCGGGATCACGGGGGTCGGCGTCGGGCTGGTCGTCGCCTTCAGCGCGCCCTTCGTCGGGGGCTCGGGTGGGAAGTTGGGGACGATCGCCTTCGGCGCCTGTCTGGGCGTCCACGGGCTCCTCCGCACGGTCGACGTCTTTCAGCTCGCGCGCCGGGGGTATCGCCCCCCGGCGGAGGAAACGACCTGAGCGGGGCCCGTCGGACGGTCCCCGATCGACCCCATGGGGCCCCGGCCCGTCCGTACTTACATAGGTGCTCGAACCCGAGGGCACCCATGGCAGCGACCGGCTGGGCGGACCTGAATCCGGGTAGCAAGGCGAGCTTCCTCGCACTTGCCGGGGTCGGCCTGTTCGTCGTGGGCGTGATCCTGGCGCCACTCCTGGGCGCGTTCGCCTTCTTCTTCGTGGCGCTGGGCGGCTTCGCCGTGGTCGCCAGCCCGATCATCTGGGTGCTGCTCAAGTGGGACGCCCGCTCGGCCGGGTAGGTCGACGGTCCCGGGCTCGGCCCGTGGTCGACCGCCTGGTTTTTCCCCGACCGGGCCGATTCGTTCCCATGGCCGAGGCCGACACCGGCCCCAAGCAGGTCGACGATCCGGACTACCACAGCGTCGACCACACCGCCGTCCAGACCTGCGGCTGGACGAAAAACGCCCTCCGGGGCGAGGGCAAGTGCTACAAGAACGTCTTCTACGGCATCGAGTCCCACCGCTGCATCCAGATGACGCCCGTCGTCAAGTGCAACGAGCGCTGTGTCTTCTGCTGGCGGGACCACGCCGGCCACGCCTACGAGCTGGAGGACGTCGAGTGGGACGACCCGGCCGCGGTCGCCGACGCCTCGATCGAGCTCCAGCGCGAACTCCTCTCGGGCTTCGGCGGCAACGACGCGGTCCCACGCGGGGTCTTCGAGGACGCCCTGGAACCCCGCCACGTCGCCATCTCGCTCGACGGCGAACCGACGCTGTACCCGTACCTGCCCGAGCTCATCGAGGCCTTCCACGAGCGGGACATCACCACGTTCCTCGTCTCGAACGGCACCCGGCCCGAGGTGCTGGCCGACTGTGACCCCACGCAGCTGTACGTCTCCGTCGACGCGCCCGACCGCGGGACCTTCGAGTCGACGGTGAAGGCCGTCGAGGACGACGCCTGGGACGCCCTGGTCGAGACCCTCGACGTCCTCGCCGCGAAGGACGACACCCGGACGGTCATCCGGACGACGCTGGTCGAGGGCCACAACATGCACCGCCCGGCGTGGTACGCGGCGATGTGTGACCGCGCGGCCGCCGACTTCGTCGAGCTGAAGGCCTACATGCACGTGGGCCACTCGCGGGGCCGCCTCGACCGCGACAACATGCCGTCCCACGAGGCCGTCGTCGACTTCGCCGAGGAAGTCCGGGCGTTCCTGCCCGACCACGACGTGCTGAAGCAAGTGCCAGCCTCCCGGGTGGCGATGCTGGCCCGCGAGGAGAACACCTGGATCCCGAAACTGGAGAAGGACAGCGACTTCTGGGCGGAATCGGGCGCCTGAGCCGGCCTCAGACCGGCGTGAACCAGTCCGCGTAGGCCTCGGGCTGGTCCTCGACGATCTCGAAGAACTCCGTCTGGATGTCGTCGGTGATCGGGCCCTTCGTGCCCGCGCCGATCTGGTTGTCGTCGACCGAGCGGATGGGCGTGACCTCGGCGGCCGTGCCCGAGAAGAACAGCTCGTCGGCGGTGTAGAGCTCGCCGCGGGAGATGGTCGCCTCGTCGTGGACGACGTAGCCCTGGCCCTCGGCGATGTCGATGACCGACCGGCGCGTGATGCCGTCGAGGATGGACTCCGCGAGCCCGGTCGTGTAGATTTCGCCGTCCCGGACGAGGAAGAGGTTCTCGCCGGGGCCCTCCGCGACGTTGCCCTCGCCGTTGAGCACGAGCGCCTCGACGTAGTCGTTGCCGCGGGCCTCGAGGGAGGCGAGGACGCTGTTGACGTAGGCGCCGGTGGTCTTGGCGTTCGTCGGGATCTGGTCGGAGCCGTACTTCCGCCAGGAGGAGACCGCGACGTCGACGCCGTCCTCGAGGGCCTCCTCGCCGAGGTAGGCACCCCAGGGCCAGGCCGCGATGGCCACCCGGACCGGGCAGTTGCTCGGGTTCAGGCCGAGTTCCTCGTAGCCGTAGAAGGCGATCGGGCGGACGTAGCAGGACTCGAAGGGCTGGCGGCGGATCAGCTCGACGGTGGCCTCGGTCAGCTCCTCGGGCTCGAAGGGAATCTCCATGTCGTAGGGCTTTGCCGACTGGTAGAAGCGCTCGAGGTGCTCCTCCCAGCGGAAGATCGCGGGGCCCTTCGCGGTGTCGTAGCAGCGCACCCCCTCGAAGACGCCAGTGCCGTAGTGGAGCCCGTGGGTGAGGACGTGCACCGCTGCGTCGTCCCAGTCCAGGAACTCCCCGTCCATCCAGATCAGTTCGACGTCCATCTCGTCGAATCCCATACACTCCCCTGCAGGCCCCCCGATACAAGTCTTTACGATTGTGTGTGAGCGTCTGGCGCGGGCGGCGGGCTCGGTCGCCGGTCAGTCGGCGTCGGCCCCGCCCGCCGTCCCCTCCTCCCGCACGGTCGCGAACTCGTGCTCGGCCAGTTCCCGGTCGACGTACTCACCGATGAGCACGAACAGGTAGATCGTGCCGACGGCGACGCCACCGGCGAGGATCATGAGAACGGCGGCGGTCCCTTCGGCCGTCCCGGCGTTGACGCCGGACTGAATCTCGCCAATCAGCGCGAACGTCATCGATCCGACGACGAGGAATCCGACGGTTCCGTAGAGCCCGAACCTGGCAGCGAGGTCCAATCGCATGTCGCGCGCTTCGACGGCATGTCAAGTAATTGTTTTGATAGTGAGACGCCGGGACGATGCGACGTGTCCCCCAATGTCCGTGTGGCCGTCGGCGACTCGACGGAAATCCGCTGCGTGCTCCGGGCTGGGCCGGTCCTACCCCAGCCGCTCGAGTAGCCGGGCGCCCTCGACGTAGGGCAGGTCGTGCCGGGCGGCGTAGGCCCGTGCGGCCGCCGGGGGGAGCGCCCCGCCGGTCTCGTCGTCGAGCATCTCGCTGACCACGACCGCCGGCGGGCGGTCAGCGGCGTTCGCGAGGGCGATGCCGAGCTCCGTGTGGCCCTCGCGGTCGGCAAGCAAGCCGGGCGCGGCGCGCAACAGGTGGACGTGCCCGGGCGAGCGGAAGGACCCCGCGAAGTCGGCGCCGTCGGGGTCGGCCGCGACGTCCGCGAGCGAGCGGATCGTCAGCGAGCGGTCCTCGTCGGTGATCCCCGTGTAGGTGTCGCGGTGGTTGACCGTCAGGGAG
>Ga0207797_1002014_pt1 | contig 14412 bp, 13 predicted proteins | sample PRCRCaboRojoPR_6_FD_187275 | JGI IMG/M metagenome (GOLD analysis project Ga0207797, IMG submission 187275) | Marine sediment microbial community from Cabo Rojo, Puerto Rico - PR CR 10% Liquid 1 (SPAdes) | ecosystem: Environmental > Aquatic > Marine > Coastal > Sediment | place: Cabo Rojo, Puerto... | reverse complement strand
AACCAGCAGCTTGACCTGGAGAGGTCGATAGAACTTTTCGAAGAAGGCGTTAAGCTGGCCGAGGAAGTTAAAAAGGGTTTATCCGAGGCAGAGTTCAGACTCAAAAAAGTAGTTGATGACAGCGAACTGGACTTTGAGGCTGAGGATTTTAACCTGTAAAATTAAGGGCTGCCGAACCTCCGCACTGTTCCCGGACTACCTCAGATATACCAAATACGTAAACACCTTAAGTGAGGTCGAGAAATGAAAAAGTTCGATAGTTTGGATTCACTTTTTCGCGAAACCACGTCAAATTTTCCTGAAAGCGAATTCAAGACGTCCGTGCCGTCACCCGAGAATGGTTACGATTATCGCAGCTTGTCCTTTCAGGATCTCGCTTCCCTCGTTGGTCGCCTGGCTCAAGCGATGGTCGATGAGTTTAACGTCGGCCAGGGGGATAAAGTCGCCGTAATAGGACGACCGCACCCGAAGTGGGCGGCATCATTTTTTGCCGCTCAGCGTGTGGGAGCCACAGTAGTTCCTATAGCTTATAACTTTACTTCGGAAGAGATCAGGCGCGTGCTGCACGAGTCCGAGGCCAGACTGGCTATTGTCCAGAGCGACAAACACTCGGTTGTCTCCAAGAAATTCGGTGCCCTGTCCCATCTGGAAAACCTCGTCGTTTACGGAGGAGATGTGGAGGAGGGTTTCCAGTCCTGGGATTCGTTTCTATCCTCCGAAAAACTAATGGAGAAACGACCTCAGGACGAAGACGAAACGGCAGTGCTAATGTATACTTCCGGTACCACCGGCCACGGCAAAGGTGTGATGCTGTCTCACGAAAACCTGCTGGTCAACGTTCACGATATTGCCGAGACCCTGGACGTTACCCCGGAAGACTGTATGGTTTCTATCCTGCCCTGGGATCATATTTACGGGCTTACCACTACCCTGCTGGTTCCGCTGGCTTTTGGCGCCTCGATGGTTTACACGATGGACTATCGCAACCTGCCAAACGTCCTGAAGAGTAACGACGGGACCATTCTTCTGGGTGTACCGAAACTGTTGAACGCGCTTTACGAAGAAACCATGGAAAAGATAAATTCTACCTGGTGGACCCGCTGGCTTTATAAACTTGCCCCGGGATTGCTAAAATCTACGGTGAAAAAGAAGTTTGCCGGCAAGCAATTCAGATTCATTACGTCCGGCGGGGCGCCCCTGAGCCCGAAAACGGCGAACGGCCTGCGCGACCTGGGTATTGGGGTCATGGAGGGATACGGGTTGACCGAAACCTCGCCCGTTCTGACGTTCACTCCGGATCCTTTTACCGATAAAGCGGGAAGCGTCGGAGAACCTCTTCCCAGCGTCGAGGTAAAGCTTGAAGAGACGGACGAAAAAGACATCGACGAAGTACTGGTAAGGGGACCGATCGTGATGCAGGGTTACTACAAAAACGAACAGAAGACAAAAGAAGTGCTGGAAGAAGACGGCTGGTTTCATACCGGGGATTCGGGCTCCATAGACGAGGACGGCTGGCTATTTTTAAATGGCAGGACGAAAAACGTAATCGTTCTTGAATCGGGTAATAACGTTTATCCGGAGGAAGTAGAACACGAACTGGGCAGGATCTCCTTTATCGAAGAAGTAATGGTGAAAGAAGGAAAGCGGAACGGCAGGGCGGTCGTCTCAGCCGTGATTTATCCTGACTACGAAAAACTCGCGGAAAAGGGAATAACTGAAGAGAGTTACATAAAAACCTTCCTCTGGGAAAAGATCAAAGCGGAATCAAAGAGCCTGGCTCCCTACATGAGGATAAAAAGTAAAAGGGATATTGAGATACTGGAAGAACCCTTCGAAAAGACGCCGACGCAGAAGGTCAAGCGTTATCTCTATCAGGAAGAGGAGAAGGAGAAAGAAACGGCGGAATAGGCTTTCCTTTAGTACCTGATCGAGAAGTTCTCGAATTCACCCTTTGCTTCTTCCCAGTCTACGTTTACCTCATCCACCCTGGCTCTGCTGGGTCCCCTGTTTGCCCAGGAGATCAGGTCCCTAATTTTTTCCTTTTCCCCTTCAACCACGGCTTTGACCGATCCGTCGTGCAGGTTTTTCACCCAGCCGGTCAATCGTAGTTCCCGTGCCTTGCGCCTCGTATTTGCCCGAAACCCGACGCCCTGAACTCTGCCCGTTATCGCAAGATGTGCTCTTTTTTTACCCATTGCGCTTTCATGATAAGGAAGGAGAGGGAAATTTCAATTCCCTCTTTAGCCTTAATGGAGTCCGGATTTTAGCTCATTGACCCGTTTGAACAGTAGAGCTCTTGCCGTCGCGAAGCCAGGCTATAAACTCTTTGCTCCCAACAGTGTAATCAACGCCTCCGACAACTATAATTGAAGAGAATTTACGGATTGAAAAACTGGGTGCAGAGATGAGCCAGGTTCCCTTTGCCCTCTTTCTCGGTATTGTCGGAGGTCTGATCTCTCTATCTTTTCTGGTGAGGTATGCCGTTCAGGGCCAGTTCGAAAAGTACTCCGGGGTGTCCTCTGAAGAATATTTGTCGGTAAAAGAATTATTTGAAAGAGTGAAAAAGGACGAAGGACTCGAGGAGATATCCTTTGAAGAAGGGGAAGACGAGTTCGGCGGCAGTTACCTCCGGGAAGAAGGCCGAATCAGAGTGCCGAGGGTAAAGGAAAGTACCCTGCTTTCGCTCGGTATAACGGCCCATGAAATAGCCCACGCGGTCCAGGAAAAGGAAAAAAAGTTGACTATCAAGTTCGTCACCTGGCTTGAGTCGCTCGGGGTGGTTTTGACCTACATTTTTCCTCTTTTCCTGGTTGCCGGTTTTATATTCTACTTTCCGCTGCTTTACCTCGGCCTCGGGTTTTATGGCGCAATCATCTTAATTTGTTTGATTGAAATCCCGGTTGAAGTAGAGGCCTCCCGAAAAGCAATAATATACCTAGAGCGCTACCAGGAAATTACCGAAGGGGAACGGAAAAGACTGAAAAGATTACTCGGTTTGGCTATACTTACCAGACTGACTTATCTGACGGTCGGTTACCTAAACCTGATAGACTTTGACGCTGAGAGGTGAGAGCATGGCATCCGTAGTCTTCGCGCCTTCCATACTGGCAGCCGATTTTGGCAAATTAGAAGAGGAAATTTTAAGTGTCGAAGGTGTAGCGGATTCTATCCACGTGGACGTCATGGACGGCCATTTTGTCCCCAATATCACAATCGGCCCGGTTGTGTCGAATTCCCTCAAGGAATCCGAGGAAATAACGGCTCCGTTTAACATCCATCTGATGATCGACGATCCGTGGAAATACGGGCCGGAGTTCACTGTGGGGGGAAAGGATTTGATAATTTTTCACGCCGAGGTGACGGATAGACCGCGCAAATTAATTGAAAGGTTGCGACAGAATGGCTCCAGGGTCGGTATTTCTCAGAAGCCGGCCAGCCCCGTGGAAAATATATTTCCGCTCTTAAGTGAACTGGACGAGGTGCTGGTAATGGGGGTCGAGCCCGGATTCGGCGGCCAGGAATTTATGCCGGAGGCACTGGAGCGGATCGAGCGACTCAGAGCGAGGATCAGCGAGGGGGGTTACGATACGGAGATTTCGGTGGACGGAGGGATGAACCCATCGACTGTCGGGGAGGTGGCCGAAGCCGGAGCGGATAAAATTATTGCGGGTTCTGCCGTATTCGGCAAGGAAAACCGGAGGGAAGCAATCCAGGAAATGAAGGAGGCTTTGAAGTAACTGGTAGCTAAAATGAAAAGAGATAAAGAGTACATGAAGCGAGCACTCAGTCTGGCCAGGCGCGGCGGTGGTTACGTCAACCCCAACCCTCAGGTCGGGGCCGTGATCGTCAGAGATGGTGAAATCGTCGGGGAAGGCTACCATGAGAAGTTCGGCGGGCCGCACGCGGAAGTGAGGGCCCTCGAAGACGCGGGTAAACTGGCCGGAGGAGCGACGATGTACGTTACCCTGGAGCCCTGTGTTCATTACGGCAAGACGCCGCCCTGTACGGATGCAATAATTGAAAGCGGCATAGACAGGGTTTTCGTGGCCATGAAAGACCCCAATCCGAAAGTGTCCGGTGAAGGGGTAAATAAATTAAACCAGGCCGGCATCGAAGTGACTCTGGGTCTGCTGGAGGAGGAAGCGGCGAGGGTAAATGAAATATATCTCCATTATGTGGAAACGGAGCGACCCTTCGTTCTACTCAAGCTCGCCATGACGATGGACGGAAAGATAGCGACGAGGATGGGAAATTCTCGCTGGATATCTTCGGATACGTCGCGGGAATTCGTCCATGAGTTACGAGCGCGATACAGCGGGGTTCTGGTCGGGGTAAATACCGTAATCTCGGACGATCCCAGGTTAACCGTCAGAAAAGCTGATGGCCCCGACGGAGCCAGGTTCGTCCTGGATTCCCGGGGGAGGACTCCACCAGATTCCCGCCTGCTCAACCTGGATAGTTCTGCCCCGACCGTACTGGTTACCGGAGAGGGTCATTCGACCGGCAAAGTAGAGCCCCTGAAAGCGGCCGGGGCGAAAGTCTGGGCGATTCCTCCGAGCGAGGACCGGATCGATTTATCCGCTTTGCTCGAAAAAATGGGCGCAAGGGGCTATGACAGCCTTCTGGTTGAGGGAGGAAGCGAAGTTGCCTGGAGTTTCCTCTCTCAAGGACTGGTTGATAAAGTCAGGTTTTTCTACTCCCCCAGGATCGTTGGCGGCAGGGAAGCCGTATCCGCCGTTTCAGGAAAGGGGTTTGAAAAAGTCAGTGAAGCGATAAGTCTCGCGGAAACTTCTATGGTCAGATTCGGCGAGGACTTTTCAATAGTCGGCTACCCCGCTTACAAATAAAAGTGGAAGGCAAGGACGGCAAAAGAGGCCGATATGGCGTAAATTATCAGTACTGCAGGGAGATGACCGAAGGTTCGGTGCAGTTTATGGTGTAAGTGTTCCTGATCCGCTTTCATCACCCCCCGATGCGAGGTTACACGTCTCCCGATTGCCAGCAGCGTATCCAGTACCGGCACGCCCATTAAAGCAATCCCGGCAAATAAAGGCCAGCCGAAGTGGGGGGTCACATCCGGCCGGGATAGAGCCGTAATAACCAGATAGGAAACGAGAAAGCCCGTCAGGTATGAACCACCGTCCCCGAGGAAAAGCCTGGCCGGATAAAAGTTGTAGAGCAAAATCGCTCCGAGAGCGGCTATGGTCCCACCCAGTAAGAAAGACGCGGGCTGGCCGAAAGTAAGTAAAAACAAAGGGGAAAGCGAGATTATCGCGACCCCGCTGGATAAACCGTCCAGCCCGTCTATGAGGTTAAAGGCGTTTGTACCGCCGACGAGCCAGAAACCGAGAAAAGCCAGTTTGGGCAAGCCAGTCAGGGTCAGCCCCCCTGTCTCGGAAAAGAGAATTCCCGGGGGCTGGAGGGAAACCGTTCCGAGTAAATAAGTTACTGCCGCGATCTGTGCCAGCAGTTTCACCCTGGCCGGTAAACCTTTCAGGTCGTCAATTAAACCCGTAAAAAAGACCAGAAGTGCCGCAACGGTCAGATGGGCCCCGTTATCCGCGAAAATGACCAGTATCGGTATTATTCCCAGGGCCAGGGCCGGGCCTCCCAGAGGTTTGGCCGTTCCGTGTATCTTTCTGTTGCTACCTTCAGGATTGTCAAATAAACCGAACTCAGGAGACAGTTTGATCAAAATAGGGCAGCTTACGGCGGTAATCAGGAAAGCGATCCAGATGCTGGCTGCCTGACTGGAAAGCAAAGTCGACTTTAAAGTCAATCCTAAATTCTGCATAATCTCCCTGGACAAATGAATAGCGTAGAGATTCTTTCACAGGCGGCAAAAAGTGATAGTCTCACTCATGCCTATTTAGCTCCCGTGAGGTCCGGCACTAACCTCGAGGGTTATGCTGCCGAACTGGGTCAGACCATTTTATGTCCCCCGGACGCGCAACAGTGTGCTCGGAGGGTGGTAAGAAGAACCCACCCCGACTATCATCTGGTAACCGTATTGAATGATAATAGGAAGATCTCGATAAGCCAAGTGGATGAGATAATTTCGGGCTCCTCTTACTCTCCAGTGGAGGCGGATAAGAAGGTCTACGTAATTAGCCGGGCCGAGGACCTGTCCCCCGAGGGCGCAAATAGCCTGCTAAAAATTCTGGAGGACCCACCCGACTTCGTCTATTTTTTGTTGCTTTCGGAAGCTCCTCATAGTTTGCTGCCCACGATAATATCCCGGTGCCAGCAACTACCCAGAGGGGGGTCGAGCGTCGAGGGTATGCGAGCCCTTCTTGCCGGAGAGGGTTTCGAGACGGCGGAGACGGATTATCTGCTCGAGGTAGTTAACCGAAAGTCAAATCTGCTGGACGAGCTGCTTGAGGCAGACCTGCGTTCGCCACTGGAGCGAAAAAAGAATCTTCTGGCCGAGCACGAGGATAACGATCTGATTGAGCTCAGTGAGAAACTGGTTGAGAAAGAGGCCCTGGTCGAGCTGGACGTGCTGGCCGGATTGATCTTCGAAAAACTCGAAGCCGCCGGCAATTTTGAGCTCTTGGCTTCGGCCGCTCAATTAAAAGAACTATCCCGGGAGGAACTTGAATTCTTCCTCGAGAAAGGGCTTAATAAATATAGAACCGGATATCGGGAAAAGCTGCAGCAGGGGGCTTCGGAAAGCCAAGCCAAAAATTCTAGCGTGGCGCTGGAGAAGGCAAAAGCATTTGATCGGACACTGGATTCGCTTGAAACCAACGCGAATCTCCAGTTGCTGATAGAAAGCCTCTGGTTGCAATTGAGCGATTTGACCCGTAATTTTAACGAGCCGAGCGCGCAGCTGAAATGATTTTTATAGGCTAGCGGGATTGTAGGACGGGTTCCTTAATCCGGGGCGAAGGCTTATAATTAAGTCGTATATTTTTAGTGAAGGATAAAAGGGCAGGGTGAGCTCAAGTGTCGGAAGAGTATCCAGTCGGACTAAAGAAAACAAAGCGGAGAAAAGTTGTCGTCGAGTTCGACGACTCCGACGTATCTCTTAAAGAAAGATACGTCATAGAAAAGGAAAACATCAGGGAAATGGGGGTTGTTTTACCGAAGGACATGCGAGAAGAGGATGACCCCACCGGGTGGACATCTGTCAGGCAGGTAACGGATCACGACGCCCTTCAGGCCGAACTGAATCAGGAGGAGGCCGATAAAGCAATTCCCCGGGCCCAGGAGATGGCGGATAAACGATCTTTGCCGATGACGATAATTGGTGCCGAATATACGTTCCAGAAATCCCAGTTGAAGTTTTACTTCAAAGCTCCTCACCGCGTCGATTTTCGCGGTCTGGTCAAGGCACTCGCCCGGAATTACTCGACCCGGATAGAACTCGAGCAGGTTGGTCCGCGCGAAGCCGCGTCGATTCTCGGGGGAGAGGGCCGGTGCGGTCAGGAGCTCTGCTGTCGTCGCTTTCTCTATAACCCCGGCCCGGTTCCGATGGACTTCGCTGAAAAACAGGAAATATCGGTCTCTCCGGAAAGAATAACGGGAGTGTGTGGCCGGCTCGCCTGCTGTCTGGAGTACGAACTGGATAATTACGTGGAAAGCCTGGAGAGGATGCCGGAAAAGGGGAGTCGGGTGAAGTCCCCGGAAGGCAAGGGTGAAGTCGTTCAGAGGAACGTCCAGAAGGAAACTATCAGGGTGAAACTGGGAAAAGAGGAAATTGAAGAGTTTGCTTTGAAAGAGGTAGAGCCAATTAGTGGAGATAGCCGGGGCTGAATTTATTCCCTGACTTTCAGTTCGCCGTCCTCCAGTTCGTGGCTGAGCTCTGACAGCAGGTGTTCCTCGATTTTGCCCTCTAACCTTATCTTATCGTCCCTGTATTCCTCAGAAGTAACTTCCCCGTTCTTGTGTAGCCAATCGAGGAGTTCAGCTTTGCCGTAGGGAAGGTTGAGTACGACTTTTTTGATCTCATCGCCCAGTTTCTCGGCCATAAACTTCTTTAGTTCTTCCAGGTTATCCCCTTCTCTTGCCGAAATTGCCACGGAGTCCTTTATACCATTTGTCTCGGCTTCAAGTTTCTTGCCGTCGCCGACGAGGTCAATTTTGTTCAGCACGTTTATCATCGGTGGCCTCTGATGCTGGTCATCGAAGATTTCCTCGTTCAGTATCCCGTTGACGGTCTGCCACCGGGCTTCCAGTTTGTTCTGCGTTACGTCCATCAGGTTTAACAGCAAGTCGGCCGCCCGAGCCGATTTCAGCGTCGCTCTAAAAGCGGGGATGAGCTGGTGCGGCAGTTTTCTGATCAGACCGACGGTATCCGTGAGCAGGATCTTGCGCTTGTCCGGAAGTTCGAACTTTCTCGTGATGGGGTCCAGCGTGGCAAAGAGCTTGTCCTCCTCAAAGCCTTCGGCTCCGGTCAGCCTGTTCAGCAGAGTGGTCTTCCCGGAATTCGTGTAACCGATCAGAGCAACTATGGGCCTGTTGCTCTCTATCCGGCGTTTCCTTCTTACGTCGAGTTCCTTGTCGGCCTCTCTCAACCTGGCCCTGATCGAATCGATCCGACGCTGTACCTTATCTCTATCCCGGGCTAACCTGGTTTGACCGGGGCCTCTCGTTCCTATACCTCCGGCCTGGCGTTCGAGAGATTCTCCCCAGCCCCTCAGTCTGGGTAGCAGGTATTCGTACTGGGCCAGTTCGACCTGGAGCTTTGCTTCCTTCGTCTGAGCTCGCTGAGCAAATATGTCCATTATGAGCTGGGTTCTGTCGACTATCTTGGTACTCAGCCTCTCCTCCAGGTTTCTGGCCTGAGCCGGCCTGAGTTCGTCGTTGAACAGGACTACCTGGGCTCCGAGATCCTGGACCATTTCCTTTATTTCCTCGGCCTTTCCCTTTCCGATATAGAACTTTGGGTCGGGCTTTGACCTTCTCTGAATTACCCTGTTCTGGATCCTGACGCCGGCTGTTTCTGCCAGGGAGGCCAGCTCCTTCATTGCCTCGGCCGTAGTCCAGAGCTGGTCATCGTCGAAGCCGGAGAGGTCAACGCCGACGAGAATTGCTCGCTCCTTTGCCTTGACCCTCGCTCGCTTTCCTACTCTGTCCTCTATTAAGTTCAGTTCGTCGTTAGCCATCGTCATCGACCCTTTCTACTTTGGCCCCCACGCCACGGAGATGCTCCAGGAGCTTGCTGTACCCCCTGTCAAGGTGTTCCAGACCGGCGACTTCCGTTCTACCCTCACTGGCGAGGCCGGCGATAACAAGTGAAGCTCCGGCTCGAATGTCCGTTGCTTCTACTTCAGTGCCCCGGAGAGCATCCTTGCCTTCGATAAATACGGTACTGGAATTTGTGACCGAGATATCTGCTCCCATCTTGCTCAATTCCGCAACGTGACCGAATCTGCTGTCGAATACCGTTTCCTTGACGACGCTTTTCCCCCTGGCCAGGGTCAGCATCGAAGTAATCGGCGCCTGGAGATCGGTTGGAAATCCGGGAAACGGTAACGTGATTATCTCCAGGTTTTCCGGCCTGCTGGTTTTTCGCACCCTGATGCTCCCGTTTCCTTCTTCGATTACTAAGCCCGCTTTCCGCAATTTTAACGTAAGCGGTTTGAGGGAGGAGGTGTCGACGGACTCAACTTTTACGTCGCCCCCGGCGGCCCCGACGGCTATCATGTAGGTGCCGGCAGCGATCCTGTCCGGAAGTACTTTATAAGTGGTGCCTGAAAAATCCCCTCTACCGGTCACGCTGACGATCGAACCATCAAGTTCGATATCCGCTCCTAGTTTTTTCAGAAAAACCGCCAGGTCCCTAATTTCGGGTTCCTGGGCTCCGTTATAAAGTACTGTAGAACCCTCTGCTCCGACAGCGCCCATCAACAGCTGTTCGGTGGCTCCGACAGAAGGGTAGTCAAAGAAGATGTCGGTACCGTTGAGTTTAGCCGCGCTGGCAATTATCTTTCCGTCATGCTGGTCGATTTCCGCCCCAAGCTTTTTTAGACCTTCGAGATGCAGGTTAACGGGTCTCGTCCCGATATTGCAACCGCCGGGAAGTGGAACCTCGGCCCTGCCAGTCCTGCTCAGAAGCGGTGCAAGTACGAGGAAAGAAGCCCGCATCTTGCGGACGAGCTCCATCGGAGCTTTGTTCGAATCTACCTCTCCTGATATCCGGACCGAATTTGGACCGGTGGACTCGACCTTTTTCCCGAGCTCCTGGACCATCTGTAGCATTGTTTTAACGTCCTTGAGGCCGGGAACGTTCTCAAGCTGGATAGGGTCATCTGTAATAAGCGTGGCCGCTATGAGAGGTAGGGCGGAGTTCTTGGCCCCCGGAACTTCGATGGTACCTTCGAGGGCCTCTCCCCCGTGAATAATTAGTTTTTCGCTCATTTACCCGTTCCGCATCAGTTCGAGAAATTGATCGTTGTCTTCCGTGGCTTCAATTTTCTTCTTGATGAATTCCAGAGCTTCTTCGTTGTCCTCCATTTCCCCGATCATCTTTCGCAGTATTCTCAGTTTGTTTAATTTCTCGTTGCTCAACAGGAGCTCCTCTTTTCTCGTGCCCGTCTGCTCCATGTCTATGGCCGGGTAAATACGCCGGTTTGCCAGCTGTCTGTCGAGTACCAGTTCCATGTTACCCGTTCCTTTGAACTCCTCGAATACCACCTGGTCGAGCTTGCTCCCGGTTTCCACGAGAGCGGTACCGATGATCGTCAGGCTACCGCCTTCTTCGATATTTCTTGCAGCACCGAAGAACTCTTTCGGCTTATAGAGAGCCGCGGGATCAATTCCGCCGGAGAGAAGCTTGCCGCTGTGGTCCACCGAAAGGTTGTAAGCCCGGGCAAGACGGGTGATTGAGTCCATGAGAATTACTACGTCCTTTTTCGATTCGACCAGGCGTTTTGCGTTATCGGTAACGAGCTCTGCGACTTCTGTGTGGTGTTTTGGCTCCTGGTCGAAGGTGGCCGCCACGACCTTACCCATGTTGATGGACCGCCTGATATCCGTAACTTCCTCCGGCCGTTCGTCTATCAGCAGGATGATCAATTCTACCTCAGGATGGTTGGCCGCCAGTCCGTTGGCGACTTTCTTGATCAGGGTAGTTTTACCGGCTTTCGGCGGGGATACGATTAACCCTCTCTGCCCCTTACCTATCGGAGCGAAAAGGTCGATTATCCTTGTCGAAATGTCGTTGGGGTCGTGTTCGAGTTTTAACCGCTGAGACGGATGCAAGGGGGTTAAGTACTTAAATTCTGTTCTATCCCTTATTTCGTCCGGGGGAGAGTCGTTTATCGCTATTACTTTGAGAAGAGCTTTATAGTGTTCGTCATTCTTCGGGGGTCTGGTCTGACCCACGACCTTGTCGCCGTTTTTCAGGCCGAATCGCTTGATCTGTGACGGCGAGACGTAGATATCGTTTTTGCCGGGAAGAAAGGTCTTATCCCGTAGAAAACCGTATCCGTCCGGCAAAATTCCAAGAATACCTTCCGAAAATCCCTGCCCTTGCTCTTTCGCTTCTGCTTCAAGAATTGCGTATATGATACCTTCCTTATTTTTCGAGTCCAGTTTTATTTCGTATTCGTCTGCTATTTCTTTTAATTCGTCTAAATTTTTCTCTCTAAGCTCTTTTAGTTCCAATTAACTCACCTCAAAAGTCAGATAAATTCTATTTCCTTTACCTCTAGTGGGGTGCAAGGGGTTGAAGGTACTTAAATAGTTTGCCTCGTCAATCCATACACGAATTATTTCTGCCAGTACCCGCTCAAGTCGGTTTCTGTGATTAGTAGTGCTGTGTTTTGTCGCTTCACGGGTAGGATCGTATTTCTGCAAATTCTTGCCACTCCATTCAATGAAGCCGTTCCAGATTTTTGATAACTGGCGGGCCATTTTCTGTAGTCTTCTTATTGTGCTCCGCGCCCGAAAGTTACTCGTTCACCGTGTTGTTCTTCACAATCCAACTCATTCAATCCTATGGATTTGATAAACGTTAGTATATCTCATTTTGAAAATAACTTTTTGAGGGGGTACGGAACAACGAATTGATTATTTTACAAAATTATTATAGAAGACCGCGGTTCAATTGTCAATAGAGCTTAATTTTACCTTCTTCTTTTGTAACCGTATAAGCCGATCAGCCCTGTTTCCGCCGATCGATAGTTCATTTTTTTAGATTCGTCGGTGTAAACGTAGTTTTGATAATGTTTCCGTACATTTTCAACCGGGATTTTATTCCTTCGGCAAAGCCTCTTTTCTCTTCTTTCATTACGTGCGTCACGCCCGTTAGCTTTACTTTAGTCGTGGAGAGGTTTTCCGATAGGGATAACTTGGTTAATGCCATTTCCACGCCGAATTCCTCTGCCTGTGACCTGTTTAGTTTCTCCCATATTTCCCGTGAGAGAATCCTCTGGCCGGAAAGGTGGGGGCTGATCTTCTGTGAGATGTCGGTATTTAACCTTCCTTTGTGAAAAACGCCGATGACCATATCCCAGTTTCCCTCTTCATAAGTTCTGGCCATTTCATCCACGTGATCAGGCTTCAGGCCGCGAAGATCGGCGTCGAGAAACATAAGTGTCGAGTATGAAGCGGCTTCCACCCCCCGCGAGAGAGCGTTGGCTTTGCCCGTATTCTTTTTCAGGCTAATTAGAGTTGTTTCTATCTCGCTTTCCCTGACCTTCTGTGGCGTATCATCCGTGGAACCGTCGTCGATCACCAGTATCTGGTTGACACGATCCGCTTTGTCTATTGCCTCCAGAACGGAGCATATCCTCCCCGATTCGTTATAAGCAGGGACGATCGCGGATATTTTCAAGTTATTTTTTCCTCCAGTACTTCGACTATTTCTGCGGTTTCTTTTTTATCCACATCTATTTTTTCCGTCCTTCCGTCCCTCGTTTCCAGTTCTATATTTCCTTCCTTCAACCCTCTGGGACCGATTATAATCTTAAACGGAATGCCTATCAGGTCCGAGTCGTTAAACTTGACTCCGGGCGATTCATCTCTGTCGTCCAGCAAAATGTCAAAACCCACGGTTTCGAGTCCTTTGTAAAGTTCGTTTCCCAATTTCTCCGAGTCGTCTCCATCCGAACCGAGCACGATAAGCTCGGCGGAAAAAGGTTTTACCGCGTTAGTCCATTTTATCCCCCGGTCGTCGTAGTTTTGCTGGATTACTGCTGGCAGCAACCGGCTGATACCGATACCGTAGCATCCCATAACGTAGGGCTTTAAATTACCCTCCTCGTCGTGATACTCGCCGTGAAGGCTATCGGAATATTTCGTTCCGAGCTGGAAGATCTGCCCTACTTCGATACTTCTGTGAAAGCTTAATTCTTTCCCACATTTTGGGCAGCGGTCACCTTCCTCGACCTGTCGTAAATTGATGAAATCGACATCATTCAGGTCCCGCTTCCAGTTCACGTTTTTCAGGTGGTAACCGTTTTTGTTTGCCCCGACGGTAAAATTCTTCATCGATTTGATGTCCAGATCGGCGTAAACGGGAATATCCAGCCCGACCGGTCCGATAGAGCCGAAGTTTGCCCCCGTTATTTGTTTTATTTCTTCTTCAGAAGAGACCATTTCCGCCTTTTTTGTGCCCAGATAATTTACTAGCTTCATTTCCTCTATACTGTCGTCTCCTCCAACCAGTGCGGCTACCAGTCCGGAGTCGGTTCGGTAAATAAAAGTCTTGACTATTTCTTGAGACGGAACGCCGAGGTGTTCCGCCACTTCGTCCACCGTTTCCATTCCCGGGGTCTCTACTTCTCTCATTTCTTTGAGTTCTTCGTCTTTCCCGTCGTGATTGACCTCGTATTTTGCGATTTCCGTGTTAGATGAATAGCCGCAGCCATCACAGAGGACAATTTCCTCCCCGCCCTCGTCGGCAAGAGCCATAAATTCCTGGGAGTAATTACCGCCCATAAGTCCGGTGGGTGCTTCTACCGCCACCCAGTCAAGCCCCAGGCGGTCGAAAACCCGCGCGTAGGCATCGTACATTTCCTGATAAGTTTCGTCCAGGCTCTCCTGTGATCCGTGAAAGCTATAAGCATCTTTCATCAAAAACTCTCTGGAACGCATAACCCCGTGGCGTGGCCTTATTTCGTCCCGGTATTTGTCGTTTATCTGGTAGAGGACCAGCGGGAGGTCCTTGTAGGAATGCAATTCATCCCGGACCAGGTCCGTAATGATTTCCTCGTGCGTCGGGCCCAGGGCGAATTTTCTCTCCTTTCTGTCGGCCAGCTTGAACATCTCCGGACCAAAATCCGCCCAGCGGCCGCTCTCCTCCCAGAGCTCGGCGGGTTGAATTATCGGTAACTTGATTTCCAGAGCGCCAGCTCGATTCATCTCTTGCCTTACTACCTCTTCAATTTTTTTCAGAACTTTGAAACCCATGGGGAGATAGCTGTAAACCCCGGCAGTAACCTTGCGGATCAATCCTGCCTG
>Ga0207797_1002013_pt1 | contig 14416 bp, 13 predicted proteins | sample PRCRCaboRojoPR_6_FD_187275 | JGI IMG/M metagenome (GOLD analysis project Ga0207797, IMG submission 187275) | Marine sediment microbial community from Cabo Rojo, Puerto Rico - PR CR 10% Liquid 1 (SPAdes) | ecosystem: Environmental > Aquatic > Marine > Coastal > Sediment | place: Cabo Rojo, Puerto... | reverse complement strand
GCTCAAACACCTAAAATCAAACCTGGACGCTTACACATACAAACTTGTACACCGGACAGCACAAACCCCTGTAACTTCCATGAACAGCGCGTTCGACGGTTTTCTCGCCAACCGGCGCGAGTCGATCCTTCAACTGGTGCTCGTGGCGGGGTGTCTCATTCTCGTCACGCTGCTGACGACTCACTTTGTCGTGCGGTTTGACTGGACCGCCGAGAACCGGTACACGCTTTCGCCCGCCAGCAAGCAGATCGTGGCCGATCTGGACGATCCGATTACCGTTACGGCCTACTTCACGGACAACCTGCCGGGACGGCTTCAGCAGGTGAAGCAGCGCTTCCGGAGCCTGCTTACCGAGTTTCGAGCGGCCTCCGGCGGCAACATCGAGTACACGTTCGTCAACCCCAATGCCACCTCCGACGCCGAGCGCGCGGCGCGGCAGGCCGGCATCCGCCCCGTCACGGTCGACGTCCGGCAGCAGGACCAGGTGTCGCAGAAGCGGGCCTACCTCGGCGCGACGTTCCAGTACGGCGACGCGACGAAAACGCTCGGGTTCGTCGAACCGGGGTCGTCGCCGGAGTACCTCATCGCGCGCACCGTGAAAGAGCTGACCTTGACGTCAAAGCCGCGGATCGGCGTGCTGCAAGGCCACGGCGAGCCGTCGCTCCAAGCCATGACGCAGCTACGCGATGCCCTCAGCGCGCGCTACACCGTGACGCCCGTCTCCGGCATCGACACCACCGGGGTGCCGCCCGACGTCGAGGTCCTGCTCGTCGTGCGCCCGACGCAGTCCCTGTCGACACCGACGACGCGTGCCATCGACCAGTACCTGATGCGCGGCGGGCGCGCCATCTTCGCCCCGAATCGCGTGGATGTGAGCCTCCGCATGGGCGCCGTGAGTCCGCAGACCACGGGCCTCAACACCCTTCTGTCGGCCTACGGGGTGCCGGTGGATCAGAACCTGCTGCGCGACGCGCAGGCCAGCACCGTGCGCATGCGTCAGCGTCGCGGCGGCTTTCAGGTTGTCAACCGCGTGCGCTTTCCGTACTTCCCCCAGATCACCCGCTTTGCCGACCATCCGATCACGAGCGGCCTGGAGACGGTCGCCCTCCGGTTTGCCTCGTCGGTCGATACGGCCCAGGTTGATTCCGCCGCGAGCGCCACCGTGCTTGCCTCCACCTCGAACCTGACCGGATCGACCCAGCCGCCGACGCGCATCACCCCGCAGCAAGAGTGGGCGCGCTCGGACTTCCCCGGATCCAGCCGGCCGGTGGCGGCCCTGCTGGAGGGCACCATCCCGTCGGCCTTCGCCGGGGTGGACACGCTGGACGTGGCACGCACGCGAAGCGAAGACACTCGGCTCGTCGTCTTCGGCGACGGGGACTTTATCGTCAACGGGTCGGGCGGCGGCCGCCGGGGGCGCCAAAGCCGCCAACGACAGCTTCCGCAGGACAACGTCAACCTGATGGTGAACGCCATCGACTATCTCGCGAACGATACCGGGCTGATTGCGCTCCGCACGAAAGGCGTAACCAACCGCCCCCTGATGCAGGTGAGCCCCGGCACAAAGGCACTGCTCAAATACGGCAACGTGCTGCTGCCCATTCTCCTGGTGCTCGGCTACGGCCTCGTCCGCTACCGCCGCAACCGGGCGCGGCGCGAGCGCTGGAAGCTGGACCGCGACCCGTCGATGGAAACGGCCTGAGGGCGTTTGGACCTCGACCGTTGCCAAGGGTGCCGACACGCTCGACCGGCCTCGGACATGTTTGCCGCAATTGAGTGGGAGAACCGTTCAACGTTGAACGGTATCACGTTTGAGAGCAACGTGCCCTGATGGTCCAGGGACACGCCGCGTGTTTCCGAGTCCTCGCTGATCGCAAAACGTCCCAACGAGTACGTTCCAACGAGTCCATGACGAACGCGACGAAGACGCTGCTCGTCCTGTTTGCCGCTTTGCTCGCCCTGACGCTAGGAGTACGATGGACGCAGTCTCCAACGGCGAGCGAGGCGTTTCAGGGGCCGCTTCTGACGGTCGACTCGACGCAGATCGCAGGCCTGTCCCTCCGCCCGCAGGCCCCGTCCTCGCCGCTGCGGGTGGCGCGCGGCGACACCACGTGGACCGTCCGCCCGCCCGACACCTCGGCCGCCTACGCCGCCGACAGGCCGACGGTGGAGAACGCCCTCCAGACGCTGCTCTCCCTGACGCCGAGTGCCGTGGTGACGCGCCAGAGGTCGAAGCATGCTCGCTACGGCGTGGACAGCACCGGCACCCACGTCGCGATCCAGGACGACGACGGCGAGACGCTGCGCACCGTCATCGTCGGGCAAAGCCAGCCCGGCAGTCGGCGGGCCTCGCCGACCACGTACGTCCGCATCGTCGGGCGCCCCGACGTCTACGCGGTCAACCAGATGCTTGCCAGCACCCTCCCCACCTCGACCGCCGCCTGGCGCGACAAGTCGGTCTGGCGTGTCGACCGGGCGCGCATTACGCGGGTGGACTTCGCGTATCCGGCCGACAGTTCATTCAGCATCCGCCGCGTGGAGGGCGGCACCGGCTGGGTCAGCAGCGGCGACACCCTGGCGTCCCGCGCGGTGTCGCGTCTGCTGCGCCCGCTCTCGGTGCTGAACGCCAACGGATTCGCGGAGGGACGATCCCCGTCGCAGCTGGCGCCCCGCTATACGCTGCGCCTGCACGTGGAGGACGGACCCACGCGCGCCGTGCGCCTGCAGCCCGCGGGAACGGGCACCTACCGCGCCGCCGCCTCGGGCTATCCGCATGTGTTCACCGTCTCGAAGAACCGGTGGGACCGGGCCGTTCTGCAACCGCGCGCCGCGCTGCTGGCGTCGCCGGAGGGTGCGTCGGCCGGCGCCTCATGAAGCGCAGCGCCCGCGGGGAAACACCGGGCGGCCGGTCCGTTTTACCCAGCGCCTTCAGATTCGCCGGTCTTCGGTATACGCCTTTGTCCTGACGCCGCCGCGCCATGCCTTTCCGCTTCTCCGCATTCGCGTGCCTCGGGCTCGCCCTTCTTGCGCTTGGCGCGCTCGCCCCCTCTGCCTCCGGTCAGGATTCCCTCCGGAGCGACACGTCGCGCACGGCGGGCGCCGCGTGGACCGACGCGCAGATCCGAGCGGCCGCGCGGGTGATCGTCGAGATGCAGAAGCTGCGGGACCGCTATCAGCAGCAGTACGGCAATCCGCAGGAACTGGACTCCACGGAGTCGCAGGCTGTCCGCCGCGCGTTCAAGAAGGAACAGCAGCGCCTCCTGAAGCAGTCCGTGGCCGACGCGCCGATCACTGCCGAGCAGTACCGGCGCATCCTGCAGCGCACCCGGCGCGATACGACGCTGCGGCGGCGCATGCGGGGAATCGTGCTGGAGGTGCGCAAGAAGCAGGTGAAGGAGAATCGGCAAAGGCCCTGACCGTCCCCGCGCGCGCCGTCGACCTGTTTCCTCGATGCCCCTTGGGAGGCCCCGTTCTTTTTGCTTCGCGCGAAAGACTCCCACGCCGGTTGACTTTTTGCGGCCGAAGTGAGTTTCTGGGTATCCAACCGTTTCCTTCTGCATCCTCCTGTCTACCATGCGTGGTTTCTCCCTTTTCGCCAGCGTTCTGCTTGTCGTAGGGCTTCTCGCCGGCTGCGGCGGCGAAGAAACCGCTGTCGTCGAGAGCGGGACCTACGAAGGCACCATCTCGGAAGTCAACGCCGAGGAGCGCGAGATTTACGTGGACGTGCCCGACACAGGCACCCTGGAGCTCTATTTCACAGATTCCACCCGGGTCCTGCGCGACACGACGCAGGCATCGTTCGGAGCGCTACAGTCCAATCAGCGCGTTGCGGTCGAGGTGGAGAAGGTTGGTCGGCGCCTCGATCCGATTACGGTTACGATCCTGAACGACGGCGCCTAACACGGCCTGATGGACGCTTTGCCTTCCATGTGGCGGACCGAGCTTTGGCATCCGCTCGTGGTCCATTTTCCCATTGCTCTGCTTCTGGTTGGCACGGGGATTCGCCTTCTCGGAGCGCTTTACGAGCACGGGTCGCGTCTTGAGGCTTTCGTGCCGGCGGGTCGGCTCTTGATCGGACTGGGCACTGTGGGCGCCTGGATCGCGGTCTACACGGGCACGCTGGCCGATGCCGAGGTGGTGCGGTCGCTGTGCGATCCGACCGTGGTGGAAGCGCACGAGTACTGGGCCTACTGGGTCGCGGGCCTCTTCACGGCGGGCGGGATCGTCGATGCCGTTGTGTGGAGCGGACGCGTCTCCCTGCCGGCCCGTCGCGTGCTCCTGGTGTTGCTCGCCGGCTGCCTGCTTGCGGGCAGTGCAGGGGTGACGTACGTGGGCCATCTGGGTGCACGCCTCGTCTACCAGCAGGGCGCGGCCGTCCACCATCCCGGCCCCGATTGTGCAGCGTTCGAGTAGGATCGGGCCTCCCGAACGGGGTCACAGGTTCACCTGCAGGCCGACGCGAGCGGAGACCGACTGCCCGGCTGCGTCGGACGCCGGAGCGAGCACGTCGGCTTCGAGGCGCACCGGCCAGGACGGCGCAAACGTGTAGCCGAATCCTACGACGGTGGAGGCGGCCTCGGATCGGGCCGCGGTGGGTGCCGGGGCCGCCTCGCGCACGACGCGATCCAGACGGACGCGCAGGCGGTGGTTGCCCGCCACCGCATAGCCGACCGTAACGTACGCCCCCGAGGACGCCTCTCCCGATCCCGCCTCTGAGCGCCGCAGGACCTCGGCAGTCAGAAATGCGCGTTTCCGCTCCAGGTGCACGTCGGCGCCGAAGCGAAACCCGGCCACTCTGCGGCGGGGCGCCGCCGCATCGCCATACGCGGCATTGACCCCCACCGACGCCGGTCCGACCGGCGTGGCCCCCTCCCACGTCGCACGTCCGACGGACATCAGCGCGGTTCCCGCCCGGCCGGGGTCGGCGTCTGCCAGGACCGGCCGTTCGTTGAACACGCCGCCCTGCACCGTCAGGGAAATCGACGGAACGGCAACCGCGAGCATCGCGCCGACTCGTCGCCCCAGCTCCAGCGCGTTCACCGCGTCCGGGCGCTCCACGAAGGGCGTCGCGGCGGTTGACGCGAGCGTGCCGTAGCTGAACGGTGTCTTGAACTGTCCGGCGCTCAGCACAAGTGCGGGCGACAGACGCACGTCGAGGCGGGCATCCTTCAGGGCCACGCCGTCGGCCACATCGGCCTCCAGCTCGTACGTGAGCCCGCCGCGCACGGCGCCCTCGGCCGAGACGCGGGCGGTGGCCACCTGCACCCCGTCGTCGGCACTGGAATCGCTGGACGACTGCGCGACCACTTGCACGAGGGTGCCGAACTGCGGAATCTGATTGCTGTCGGAGGCCGGCTGGGCGCGCACTGTTCCCGCGAGCGCAACGAGCAGGGCGAGGCCCACGGCCCCACCGGCGCAGGATCGGAGGAGGCAACGCATTGGCGTTCCGGCACTGAGTTCGAAGGACGGCGAGACCCGGTCCCAGGTATCTCCCAGGCATCGGGGCCGGGGGGTTCGTCCTTCTATACACATGGCTCCTTACCGGCGGCTTACCAGCGCCTTACAGTTCTGTAAGGGAGCGGAAAGGGGCAGATGCCGCGGCGCCGGCCGGGGGCCTCCGGTGCTTCATGCCGTCCCGTTTCCTGCCGGAAGGTCAACGCAGAACGTCGCCCCGTCGCCGGGGCGACTCTCGACCGAAACCTCCCCGCCATGCGCCTCCACGATGGCCTTGACGAAGCTGAGTCCCAGCCCCGTGCCTTCTTCCGAGCGGCTCTGGTCGCCGCGGTACAGGCGGTCCCAGATGCGGGGCTGCTCGTCCTCGGGAATGCCGATGCCGTCGTCGCACACTTCGATGCGGACGGCTGGCGCGCCGTCGTCAGGATCGATGCGCGCGGCCCGGACGGCGACGTGCCCCCCGCGCGGGGTGTACTTGACGGCGTTGTCGATGAGGTTGGCCAGCACCTGGCGCATGCGGCTTCGGTCGGCCGTCACCTGCAGATCGTCGGGGATGTGCACGTCGAGTGTTACGTCGTTCGCGTCGGCGACGAGGCGATAGGCCTCGACCACCCCCTGCGCCAGGTCGGCCACCGGCTCGGTGTCGACCCGCAGCGGCAGCGTTCCGGCCTCGGCCTCGGTAACTTCCATGATGGTGCGGAGCATGTCCAGCACGGCGTCGGCGGCTTCGATCGAGTCGCCGAGCGCCGCCCGCAGCGCCTCCGGGTCGTCGGCGTGCTGGTGCAGAGCTCGCTCGGCCCGTCCGCGCAGGCGAGTCATGGGCGTGCGCAGGTCATGGGCGACGTTGTCGAGCGTGTCACGCATCCGATCGACGAGCTGCTCGATGCGGTCGAGCATCCGGTTGAAGAGGTGCACCAGCTCGGCAAACTCGCCCTGCGCATCGTGGGCCGGGGCGCGCGTTTGCACGTCGCCGGTTTCGATGACGGCGTTGAAGGTGTCGACGAGCCGGCGCACGGGGCGGAGGGCGCGATAGGCCAGCACCGTGCCGCCCAGGAGGGCCAACAGCACGACGGGCAGGGCAATGACGAGGAAGGTGGCCTGCATCGACTCCAGCACGTCCTCCCGCAGGTCGGCATCCATGCCCACCTGCAGCACACGATCGGCCGAGAGGCGCAGAACGACCGCCCCCAGCGGATCGCCGTCCTCGGCGGTGCCCAGCGGCACCCAGGTCTCCTCCTGCGGCGGCGGCTGCGTGCGCAAGAGCCGCACCTCGGACGGCCGCCAGTCGTCGGGGTTGTACAGCAGAAGCGTCTGCCCCTGCGTGTCGGCCAGGCGCACGAGCAGCTCCTGACGGCGCTCATCGGGGCCGCCGCGGTTGAGCGTCTCCTGCAGCGCCGGCGCTCCGCCCTGCCGGTAGACGGCGGCCAGCTCGTGGGCCTGGGCCTCCATGAAGTCGCGGTCGGGCTTCTGGAGAAAGTAGAGGAGCAGTCCGTAGGCCAGCCCGGCCAGCACGACCACGCTGAGGATAAAGAGCAGGGCATAGCCGCCCACGAGGCGCAGGCCCAGCGCCTGCGACTGCCAGTGGCGGCGGATGCGGTCACGGAATTCGGAGAACATAGCCGGCGCCGCGCACCGTGTGGATGAGTTTGGGGGCAAAGCCTTCGTCGACCTTGCTGCGCAGCCGGTGCACGAGCACCTCCACCACGTTGGTTTGTGGCGTAAAGTCGAAGTCCCACACGTGCTCGAGGATCATGGTCTTCGAGACGACGCGGCCCGGGTGGCGCATCAGGTACTCCAGCAGGCGGAACTCCCGCGGCTGCAGATCAATGGGTTCGCCGTCGCGCTCGGCCTCGCGCGAGAGGAGATCGAGGGTCAGGGGGCCGGCCGTCAGGCGCGTCGTTTCGGTGGCGCCGGTGCTGCGGCGAACCAGGGCCTGCACGCGCGCCAGCAGTTCGGCGAAGGCAAACGGCTTGGTGAGGTAGTCATCGCCGCCGGCCTGCAGCCCTTCGACGCGCTCGTCCACCGAGCGCTTGGCGCTCAGGATCAGCACCGGGGTGGATACGCCCCGCTGCCGCAGTCCCTGAATGAGGTCGAGGCCGTTGCGTCGGGGCAGCATCAAGTCGATGACGGCTGCATCGTACGACTGGTTCAGGGCGTAGCGGAAGCCCTCTTCGCCGTCCACCGTGTGATCGACGGCGTAGCCGGCCTCCTCCAGCCCCTGCCGCACGAAGTCGGCAATGTCGGTGTCGTCCTCGACCAGAAGGATGCGCATGGTTCCGAGAAGCTGCGTGGCCCGCGCGGTCGGAGACGGACGGGCGCAGAGGCACACGATGCGGCTGCCCCTGCCCGGTGCCCACCCGTTTTCAAGGCGCCGCGTGCCCTACCCCTCCGCAGCGCGAAGCGTCGTCTCCTCCCCGAGCGACTCGAGGGCCGACGGCAGGTTGTCCGGGTCGCCGATGACGAGATGCGCCCCGCGGTCGCGGAGCAGGTCGGCGTGGTCGTCGGCATCGACGTACGGGGGGGTCACGCCGATGGCCCACATGTCGGCCCGGCGCGCCGCCCGCATGTCGTCCACCGAGTCGCCGATGTACACCGTCTGGCTGGCTTCGACCTCTACGCCCGCGGCGGTCAGCATGGTCAGCGAGTGGGTGAGCGGAAACGGATTGGGCTTCGTGCGGTCGCCCTGCTTCTCCTTGCCCACCACGAGCGGAAAGAACGGCTTCCAGTTCTGGTGGTCGAGCGTCCACTCGGCCTCCTCCTCCGGGCGCCCGGTAACGACGCCCATGATGCGGCCGCTGTTCAGGCGGTCCAACGTCGCGTCGCGGATGAGCGGCGGCTCTTCGGTGATGAACCCGTCCCAGTCGTCGCCGCGGTAGAGGGACTGAAACTTCTCGATGACCCGGCTGATGGGCACCTCCATCGCCGTGTCGGTGATGATGGCGTGGGTCAGCTTCCAGTCGTCGTTGAAGCCCCCGTAGTTTTTGTAGCGCTGGATGGTGTTTTTGCCGATCTTCCGGCCGGTGAAGTGTTCGACGGTTTCCTCGATGGCCCGGCGGTAGGAGCGGGAGACATCCACCAGAACACCGTCCATGTCGAACAACAGCGCGCGGATCGTCACGTCGTGGGGCATAAGGATTGAGCGGGTCGCGTTCCAGGACGAAGAAGGCTATTCGCATGGCACACGCGGCGGCGCATGCGGTTCCGGACAACAGCGATCCGGACAACAGCGAGAGGCCGCCCGGGCCCGGCCGAACGCCGCCAGCGTCCTTGTGGAATTGCGGGCGCGCACGAATGGTTTCTGGACGCCGGGCCTCTCTGGAGGAACCGAGCCGTCGCCCAGCCTCCCAGCCGCCTGCCTCCGTTCTCGACGCGCCGCCGGTTCTCGCGACCGAAGGGCCACGGTCCCGCCCGTCCTCCCCGTCCGCGGAGAGGGATCGAACCGGCTGCGATGCTCGTTGGCAAGAGGTGGCATCGGATCTGAGATCGAACAGCGGTACATCATGGCGGGACACAACAAGTGGTCGAAAATCAAGCGGCAGAAGGCCAAGGAGGACAAGAAGAAGTCGAAGAAGTGGGCCAAGCTGTCGCAGGAGATTGCGACGGCCGCCCGGCACGGGGGCGGCGACCCGAACGGGAACGTCCCTCTCGCCCAGGCCATCGAGCGGGCCGAGGCCGAAAACATGCCCAAGGACACGATCCAGCGGGCCATCAAGCGCGGCACCGGCGACCTTGAGGGCCAGGACTACGAGGCGCAGACCTACGAAGGGTATGCGCCGCACGGCGTGGCCGTCTTCGTCGAGGCGATGACCGACAACACCAACCGCACGGTCGCCGATCTGCGCTATCTGTTCAACAAGTACGACGGCAACCTCGGCAAGGACGGCTCGGTCGATTATCTGTTCGAGCAGAAGGGCCGCTTTGCCCTCCCGACGGACGCCATCGACGAAATGACTCTCTTCGAGGCGGTCGTGGAGGCAGGGGCCGAGGACCTCACGCAGGAGGGCGATCGGTTTGTGGTGACCACCCCGGTCGAGGCGTTTGCCGACGTCGAGGCCGCGCTCGAGGCCGCCGGGATCGACGCTGCGGAGGGGGACCTCGTGCGCATTCCCGCCTCCACTGTCTCGCTGGACGCCAGCCAGCAGGCAACGGTCCGCACGCTGATCGAAGAAATCGACGCCCTCGACGACGTCGACGCCGTGTACACCACGCTGCAGGTCAACGGCGAGGCGCTCACCGTCGAGGCCGACGACGCCGACTGACGGGACGGCGGGGCGGCGTTCGCTCGTACCAGCAGACGGCGGCGTCCGACGCACGGAATCCTCTCCCCCTCGCTCTGCCCAACGCCGCCGTTGCCGCATGGTCGTCTACGGTCCGCAGGCGCAAACCGCCTCGCTTTGCGAACAGCTGAGCTGCGGCATCGACGAGAGGCGCCGTGCCCCGGACGCCGGCCCGTAGCGAGAGACGAGCGTGCGGCCGTCTCCAGGCGGCGTTAGTTCGGGGCAAACGGATTGCGGGGCAATTGAGCGCGAATCCCGTCATCCGATTCCTCTTCTTCGTGCTCCACCTCCGAGAGCGGAACCGTTTCAAACACGTCCTCGGGCGGGGACACAGACGGCGTTTCCGCCCTCCCGTTGAGCAGGGCTACGAGCTGGTCGTCGGGCCGAAGCAGGAACTGGGCGTCCTCAGACACGACCTCGATCCCTTCGTTTCGGCGGATGAAAAGAGGGATCACCTCCATTCCCTCGGGCATGTGCTCTTGCAGCTCTTCGCGGGTGTAGTAGTCCTGCGTGTTCTCGTGCGGCAGGTCTTCCGCCACGCGAAGGAGGTGCAGATCGTCGCTCGTGCGGAGGTGCGTTTCAAGGGTTTCGTAGCTGGTGTGCTCGCCGAATAGCGGTCGCCCGCGCAGGTGCTTCGGCATTTCGTCCTCGCCGGCCTGGCGACTGTCGGGGTGAGCAGCCAACTGGTAGATGTCGGTCGTGTCGAAGATTTCGGAGAAGTGCAGGGCCGCCAACGACCCGACCTCGTCGTTCGGAATGGTGATGAGTAAACGTCCGATGCCGCTGAGGTTCACCTCGTCAAGCACCGACTCCGACAGTGCATTCGCGCGCTGGGCCTGCAATCCCTCTTCGCGGGCCGACTCCACGTGCTCCGGGTTCGAGTCGATGAGGTGCACGTGGTATCCCAGGTCCTGCACGAACCGGGCCACGGTGCGCACCCACCGCTCGGCCCCGACGAAGAGCAGGCCCTCGGGGTTCGGATCGGCGAGGCCGAGCCAGCGCGCCAGCGGCGCGGCCGTCAGCCCGTAGGTGGCCACCGTGCCCACGATGACGAGGAACACGACGGGCACGAGTGCCTCCACCTCCTGCGGAAAGATGTCCCGCAGTTCGAAGGCAAAGAGCGACGCCACGGCCGCGGCTACGATGCCGCGCGGCGCCAGCCAGCTCATGAACACCTGCTCTTTCCACTCCATCTTCGTGCCCAGCGCCGAGATGAAAACCGACAGCGGCCGCACCACGACGATCAGAATCGCCAGGAACAGAAGCGTTTCCTGGTTGACGTACTGCAGCGCGCTCAGCTCCAGGCGCGCGCTCAGCACGACAAAGAGCGAGCCAATGAGCAGCACCTGCAGGTTCTCCTTAAACTCGACGATGCGCTGCACCGACACGTACGGCTGATTCGCCATGGCGATGCCCATGAGCGTCGTCGTGAGCAGGCCCGACTCGTGCTGCAGTTCGTTGGAGAGCACGAACGCCGCGACGACGATCATCAGCGTCACCGGGTTGCGCAGAAAGTCGGGCACGAGGCGCCGGTTGAGCGTCACCAGCAGAATGGTGAACCCGGCCACGCCCACCCCCAGCGACACCACGATCTCCAGCAGCAGTCCGCGTCCCACCTCCTGAATGGCGTGGGAGAGCCCGCTGCCGTGCTGGACGGCGGCGGCCGGCTCGTGCAGCAGCACGAGGGCCTCCAGCACGAGCACCGCGAGGATGGCCCCGACGGGGTCGATCGTGATGCCCTCCCACTTGGCGATGGTGCCTACGCGCCCCTTGGGCCGGATGTGGCGCAGCAGAGGCACGACCACCGTAGGGCCGGTTACGGTGAGGATGGCGCCGATGAGCACCGACAGGCTGACGTTGAAGCCCACGATAAAGTGGGCCGCCACCGCCGCCAGGCTCCACGTAACCAGCACGCCGACCGAAATCAGGTTGCGGACGGCCGTACCCACCTCCCGCAGTTCACTCAGTCGGAGGCTCAGCCCGCCCTCGAAGAGGATGATCCCAATGGACACCGAAACGAACGCGAAGACCCAGTCGCCCTGCAGAGCCGTGGGGCTGAGCACCCCGAGCACGGGTCCCGCCACGAACCCGGCCATCAGCAGAAGGAGGATGGAGGGCAGCCGAAACCGCCACGCCAGCCATTGCGCCCCGATGCCGAGAACGATAACCGTTGTAATGTCGATCAGGATGGAGCCGGGCACAGGATTCCGAAGCTGTGAAGGGACAGCGAGGGACCGTCGGCGGAGAGGGGCGCCGTGTATGTTCGGAGTTCCTCCCGCCAGAGTCAACCGAGCGCGGGCAACCGAGCGGGGACAACCGAGCGCGGGCCGCTGCGCGAGGAGACGCACACCCAATCGCGCGGCAGCCGCCCGTTCGCGATGGCCGCCCGTGGGTTCGACGGGACAGGCACGACCCTCGTGAAGCATCCGCACGCCACGATGTTTCGGACGGCTGCCTGAGACTCGCGTGAAAGCGACCGTCGCCTCCGTGAAGCGACCTGGAAGCGCTTGCAGTTTGTGGCACCGCTCGCTTTCATGAATCGCATGGCGGGCGTTGGCCCGTCGCGATCTGCACGCCTGCATCTGCTTCGTCCGACCTCTTTCGACCAACCCCGTCCCTTCGACCATGGAACCGACCACGGTATCGACCCCGCCCGAGGCCCAATCGTCCGCCCCTGAGACCGAGTCGCCCCACGGCTTCCTGGAGCAGGTCAACCGCATGTTCAATGTCGCCGCCGCCTGCACCGATCATCCGCGGGGTGTGCTCCAGCAGATCCAGGCCTGCGACAACGTCATCCGCTTCGCCTTTCCCATCAAGCGCGACGACGGCACCATCCAGGTCGTGCACGCCTACCGGGCGGAGCACTCCCACCACAAAAAGCCGACGAAGGGCGGCATCCGCTTTGCGCCCAACGTCAACGTCGACGAGGTGATGGCTCTCGCCGCCCTCATGAGCTTCAAGTGCGCCATCGTCGACGTTCCGTTCGGCGGGGCCAAGGGCGGCGTGTGCATCGACGCGCGCAACTACTCGACGGCCGAACTGGAGCGCATTACGCGGCGCTACACGTTCGAGATGGTGCGCAAAAACTTTATCGGAGCCGGGATCGACGTGCCGGCGCCGGACTACGGCACGGGCGAGCAGGAGATGGCCTGGATCATGGACACGTACAACCAGACGGCCGACGACGACCTCAACGGCCTTGCGTGCGTGACGGGCAAGCCCGTCGGGCAGGGCGGCGTGCGCGGCCGCAACGAGGCGACGGGGCGCGGCGTGTACTACGGCGTTCGCAAGGCGTGCAGCTTCCCCTCCGACATGGAAGCGCTCGGCCTTGCCCCCGGCGTCGAAGGCAAGTCGATCGTCGTCCAGGGGCTCGGCAACGTGGGCTACCACGCCGCGCGCATTCTTCAGAATGAGGGACGGGCCACCATCGTCGGGATTGCGGAGATCGAGGGGGCGATCTACGATCCGGACGGCCTCGTGCTGGAGGACGTAGTGTCGCACCGGGAGGCGACCGGCTCGATCCTCGACTTTCCGGGTGCCGACAACATCGAGCCGTCGTCGAAGGCCCTGGAGCTTCCGTGCGACATCCTGATCCCAGCGGCGCTGGAGGGGGTCATCACCGTCGACAACGCGCCGAACGTGCAGGCCAAGATCATCGCCGAGGCCGCCAACGGCCCCGTCACCGCGCCCGCCGACGAGATGCTGCGCAAGAAGGGCGCCCTGCTCATCCCCGACGTCTACCTGAACGCCGGCGGCGTCACGGTCTCCTACTTCGAGTGGCTGCGCAACCTGTCGCACGTGCGCCACGGACGCATGAGCCGTCGCTTCGAGGAACGCAATGCCGAGCGCATTCTCCGCGCCGTCGACGAGCTGACGCAGGAAAACTTCAACGAGGATCTGATGGAAAGCCTCGTGGAGCGCGTCGGCTTCGGTGCCAGCGAGTCGGACCTCGTGAACTCCGGCCTCGAAGACACCATGGCGTTTGCCTACGACGAGATTCGCAGCATCCGCGAGGAGAAGGGCATCGACATGCGCACCGCCGCGTTCGTCAGCGCCATCAACAAGATCGCCACGTCCTACGAACAGATGGGCATTTTCCCATAGTTCGCCGTGGCGGAATCTTGGCGTCACGTTTCCTCCTTCGGGTGCAAGCTCCGACCGGTTCGTGACGCGTGATGCGTGAGGGGGCTTGTCGCAGCCGCTCACGCATCACGTCTCACGCTCCACGTCTCACGCATCACGTCTCACGCATCACGTCTCACGCATCACGTCTCATGCTCCACGAGTCGCTCTTTCTGCGACCGGCGGAGCTGTTTAATGCGGTACTCGCGCGTCATCGCGGCCGACTGGCTTTCGAACGCCTCGGTGTACACCAGCGTCACGGGGCGCCGGCCGCGGGTGTACTTGGCGGCGGTGCCCTCGTTGTGCTCGCGAACGCGGCGCTCTACGTCCGTGGTGTAGCCCGTGTAGAGCGTCCCATCGCTGCACTCAACGATGTAGACGTGGTGGTCGGCCTCGCCCGATCGGTCTGCGTCGGAGGATGTGGGGTCTGCCATGAAAAGAGAGGCTACAATTGCTCGGGGGGACTGCGGAGGCTCTGGACGCGCTGGAGGCCCGGGAGGCACGGCAAGCTGCGGATGCGCGGACGCTACGGAAGCCCCGGATGCTCTGGAGGCATCGAGTCG
>Ga0207797_1002012_pt1 | contig 14417 bp, 13 predicted proteins | sample PRCRCaboRojoPR_6_FD_187275 | JGI IMG/M metagenome (GOLD analysis project Ga0207797, IMG submission 187275) | Marine sediment microbial community from Cabo Rojo, Puerto Rico - PR CR 10% Liquid 1 (SPAdes) | ecosystem: Environmental > Aquatic > Marine > Coastal > Sediment | place: Cabo Rojo, Puerto... | reverse complement strand
GGTGGTAAACCCCACGTTACAGGTACTTCAGATAGAGTGGAAGAACCTCCCCTCTTTGCTGGCCGCCGGTCCTGATGAAGGATTAGAGCCGGAAGCAGGTGAGGAAATCGTTCTGGTCTGGAGGCACCCGAAAAGCGGTGAGACAAAGGTAAGTACGGCATCACAGGAAGATCTTCTCATTATCAAGATGATCGTAGAAAAGATCGGTTCCGAAGAGATTGCAGCGGAGGGTCAGGTCCCGCAAGCCGCAGTTGACGCCGCCGTTCATCGTGCCCTGTCCAAGGGACTTATTCTCGGCCCATCGTCTCGGATCCGCCGGAGCTGGGTCGATACCGAGCCGGACGCGTCCTTGGATGCATTCGTCTCGGCTCAAACCTTCACCCTCCAATGGCATATCACCCAGGCCTGCGATCTCCACTGCAAACACTGCTACGATCGTAGTGACAGCTCTCCTGTAACCTTGGGGCAGGGACTGCACGTCCTTGACGAGCTTGTTGATTTTTGCCGGAACAAGCACGTGCGGGGACAGGTCTCTTTTACCGGCGGAAACCCCCTTCTCCATCCGCATTTTTTTGACCTCTATCAGGCCGCTGCCGACCGAGGGTTAATGATTGCCATCCTTGGGAACCCCACGTCTCGGAAGAAACTGCAAAGGATGTTGGACATCCAGCCACTCAGTTTTTACCAGGTGAGCCTGGAAGGACTCGAGGCGCACAACGACGACATCCGCGGAGCGGGGCATTTTACACGGGTCATGGAGTTCCTGGAACTCCTTCGAGATCTCAACATCCCTTCCAAGGTAATGCTTACGCTCACCGAGAACAATGTGGACCAGGTACTGCCGTTGGCGGAGAAGTTACGGAACCGGACAGAGGACTTTACCTTCAATCGACTTTCCATGGTGGGAGAAGGCGCAAACCTCCGGCTTCCTCCTCTGAACAAATTTACTGCCTTTCTGAAAGACTATGTAACGGCTTCCCGAGACAATCCGGTGATGGGATGGAAAGACAACTTTATTAATATCCTCTGCCATAAAAACGGAACGGACCTTTTCGGCGGCTGTACCGGCTATGGCTGCGGTGCTGCCTTTAACTTTGTCTCTCTCCTTCCAGAGGGAGAGGTTCACGCCTGCCGAAAATTTCCTTCTCCCATCGGGAACATCTTTGAACGAGGTCTCATTGACATCTACGATTCCCACACCGGGGAAAGATATCGCCAAGGCCCTCAAGAGTGCCGAGCTTGCCCCCTTTACTTGGTATGCCGGGGCTGCCTCGCCGTAGCCTACAGCCATGGCCTGAACGTATTTCAACAGCGAGACCCGTATTGCTTCCTGGTCCTACCGTAGCTTGTACTCGATGATCGACGAGCTCCGGTTTTCACGACCTGCTTGCCGATTGACATCTACATTTGATCTTGGAATTCACAGCGAACTGGATTGAAGCTTTTGTGCCGTCTACAAAAAGCTTTATGCCATCATTTATTCCTGGTAGGATTCTCCAGTTTCCATTCATCTTTTTCCGTTTCTCACCCACACACTCTTGAACAGGAAGGATAAACATGAACATTTCTCTTTATCTCAAGGTATATCTACTTACCATACCGGTGTTTTTCGCTTTCGATATCCTGTGGCTCGGCGTCATTGCAAAGGATTTTTACCGGAACAACCTCGGGGATCTTTTTCGAACCAATGTAAACTGGACTCCGGCAATTCTATTTTATCTCGTATACATCGTAGGCATTCTCTTTTTTGTCGTTTTCCCGGCACTGGAAAAGGGGTCCTGGGTTCGAGCCGTCGTCTGGGGCGGGCTGTTTGGTTTTTTCACATACGCCACATATGAACTGACCAATTTCGCCATCGTCAGAGGCTGGCCGTTGAAAATCGTCGTGGTCGACTTGATTTGGGGTGTCGTCCTCTGTTCCATGGTTTCGCTGATCAGTTTCCAGATCGGAAAATGGCTTGCGTAACGCAGCTGCACCCCAAATGCCGTACCTTTTCTTGGAATCCGTCTTGAGAGGTGTAGGCACGCTCACCGTGATCCAATGCTTTAGGCACGGAGGAACCACTTGCCGTGACGATTGACGTGCGGAAAAAGGAAGGAAATGCCGAAACGGTAGACCCACCGGTGCCGCTACACAAGAAGTTGGCATATGCCGCACCGGCTTTCGCGCTGGCTGTGGTGGGTATTCCTGTCTACGTTTACGTTCCAAAATTTTACACCGATGTGGTCGGTGTTCACATCACCATCTTGGGCCATTTGGTTCTGGCCGTTCGGGTTTTCGACGCCTTTACCGATCCGGCTATCGGCTTTTTGTCCGATCGAACCCAGACCCGGTTCGGCAGGCGCCGACCGTATATCGCCCTGGGATCGATTGCCCTGGCCGTAACCATTTATCTGCTCTTCAATCCACCGGACGGTTCACCCACGTTTGAGACGGCCTGGTTCGGAATCGTCTTTTTTATGCTCTTTTTATTGTGGACCGTCGTGACTGTCCCCTACGAATCTCTCGGTCCGGAAATCACCTTTGACTATCACGAAAGAACGGCTCTCTTCAGCCTAAGAGACGGTGCGTTACTCGCGGGTACGCTGGCAGCGGCGAGTTCCCCCGCGGCGATCACTTACCTGATGAACCTGTCGAACGATCCTGCTGGAGAGCGAGCCAAGTTCTTTTGGATATCGATATTTTACATTCCCCTGGTTATCGGATTCTCGTGGTGGTGTGTCCTGGCGATCAAGGAAAAGGGACCCCAGGTTGCTAGCAAGTCCCTTGACCTGAAGAAGACGATGACCACCATGCTGGCCAACCGTCCTTTTATGATTCTTCTGGTTTCCTACACTGTCAGCGCCTTTGGGAATAATCTCCCGGCCACCTTGATTCTTTATTATGTTGAATACGTGCTCCAATCACAGCATGCCGATCTTTTCCTGTTACTTTATTTTGTTTTTGGCATCTTGTTTTTGCCGGCGTGGCTTCGGATCTCCCACACGATCGGAAAGAAAAGAAGCTGGATCCTTTCTATGTGCGTCAATACCGGAGCATTCATCGGTGTTTTTTTTCTTGGTCCGGGAGACGGTCACATTTATGGGATACTGGTCTGCCTTTCAGGAATCGGCTTTGGCGCCACGCTGGCGTTGCCATCGGCCATGCAGGCAGACGTAATCGATTATGACGAACTGATTTCGGGAAAACGTCGAGAAGGGCAATATGTAGGACTCTGGTCGGTTTCCAAGAAACTCGCAGCAGCATTGGGTGTGGGCATCGCCCTGGCCGTCTTGGGCGTTTTGGGCTATGAACCGGGCGTGGAACAATCCCCCCACGTTCTGCTCTCACTCCGGGTCTTGTATGCCCTGGTTCCCTCCCTGTGTAACTTGGCCGCCCTGTTGATTGCCATCATCTATCCAATCAGTGCGGCACGTCATGAAGACATCAAGCGTGCGATTGCTGAACGCAAGTCGGGCCACTCTGTGATCGATCCCATGGATCGAAACCGAATCCTTCCCCCGACTGCGATCGAAACGGGTGATTCAGCAATGTAAGGGGTCGAAGACATGACTCGCCGGCGAGGAACTCCTGTCCATTGTTGTTTCGACCTGGTATGGTTAAGTATTAAAATATCCCGCACGGGGTAAATCCGATGAACCTGACGATACTCTTTTTGATAACCAATCTCATTGCCGCCGTCGCATTCATGGTTGCCCTCTGGCCGGTAAGTATTCTGAAAAAAGACGCGAGCATCGCAGATGTCTTCTGGGGGCTGGGGTTTGTCATGATCGCCTGGTTGAATTTCTTTCTGACCCAGGGTTATATCGGGCGAAAGCTGTTGCTCGTTTGTTTGACCACGATCTGGGGAACCCGTCTTTTTCTTCACATTTTGATGAGAAAGAGGGGAAAGGGCGAAGATCCCCGGTATGGGGCCATGCGTGAAAAGCATGGCAACCAGTTCTGGTGGGTCAGCCTCTTCAGTGTGTTTATACTCCAAGGCTTTTTACTCTGGCTCGTATCCATACCCCTACAAATCGGTCAGTTATCTTCCGTCCCCCCTGAACTGACCTGGATTGACGGTCTGGGAACATTCATTTGGATCGTCGGCTTCGGATTCGAGGCCGTGGGTGACTGGCAACTGGCCCGGTTTCTGGAAAAGCCGGAAAACAGAGGATCTGTTATGGACAGAGGACTTTGGGCCTATACCCGTCACCCGAATTACTTTGGCGAATCCTTGATCTGGTGGGGGGTGTATGTCATTACCCTCGCTGCTCCCGGGACTTTTTGGGGAATTATCGGCCCGATCACCATTACGTTCCTTCTACTCAAAGTCTCGGGTGTTCCCATGCTGGAGAAGACCCTACAAAAACAGCCGGGATACCGGGATTACATGGCTCGGACCAACGCCTTTTTCCCCTGGCTTCCCGGAAGGAAGGATTCATGAAAATGATCATCAGATTGGCAGAAAGGGGCATCATACCGGACTGGGGCATTCGCTGGGGAATTCGAAATCTGGACCGGATGCGGCTTCGAGCCGAGAGGCGGGGTGATGACCCGGAACGCCAGCAGCAGGTCAAGAACAGGCTGATCCACGACTTGCACCACAGCCCCGTGGCCATTGAAACCCATAAGGCCAACGAACAACATTACGAAGTCCCGGCATCGTTTTTTTCACACGTCCTCGGTAAAAGGCTGAAATACAGCAGCGGATACTGGCCGGCCGGCGTAGAGACCCTGGATGATGCGGAAGAGGCCATGCTGACACTCACCGGTACACGTGCCGAATTGGCCGACGGCATGGAGGTACTCGATCTTGGATGCGGTTGGGGAGCCTTCTGCCTTTGGGCGGCTGAACGATATCCGAATATGCAGATTCTCGCGGTTTCAAATTCCCAGGATCAGAGAGCCTTCATCGGTAATGCCTGTCACGAAAGAAACCTCACCAACGTCGAAGTGCTGACCCGGGATATGAACTCTTTTGACACCGCCAGACGGTTCGACCGGATCGTCTCCGTAGAGATGTTTGAACATATGCGTAACTGGGGCAACCTGCTGGCCAAAACCGCCGGGTGGCTGAAGCCGGACGGCAAGCTCTTTATCCACATTTTCAGCCACCGCCAGTTTGCGTATCCCTTTGATGTTGAAGGAGAACTCAACTGGATGGGACGGTATTTTTTCACCGGAGGAATTATGCCTTCCAATGACCTACCGCTCTATTTTCAGCAGCACATGAGTCTTGAACGCCACTGGACTCTGAACGGCAGGCACTATGAAAAGACGGCGGAAGCGTGGTTACGAAATCTAGATGCGAGGCGGGATGCCGTTGTTTCCATATTTAAAGAGCAATACGGAGACGACGCCGCCGTGTGGTTGCAACGATGGCGGATCTTTTTCATGGCCTGTGCCGAACTATGGGGGTTTCGAAAGGGGCGGGAATGGTTGGTCTCGCACTATCGATTCCACAAGAGGTAACGGAAACGATTACCAAAATCCACCGCCAAAAAACTGAAAAATGTATTATCGAAAGACATACCCAGCAGTTATTGTCCATGGATCGGTAGAAAATGTCCTCTGGTTATCTCCCTGACCTGGATGAGGGTACCTTCCATTTTTTTTGGCCCTTCGGGCTTGCCGATTTCACCGGATCTGCCTTGTTGGTGGGCACTTGAAGTAGACGTGTATGTCGGCGTGCCCACCGCCGCGCATTTCCGGCAAACTCGGCAAGCGGTGGATTTAGGATCACTCTCCTTGTTGCCGGGCAACATCGAGGGCAGGTAAAATCGGCCTTGACCGACAAAAAGGTTTTGTGAACACCACCTGAACATCTCCAAGATATCGCTCTTCAAACCCGCCTTCGCAGTAACAGAAATAGTACTCCCACATACGAATAAACGTGTTTGAGAAACCCATTTCGCGAACTCGCCCTATGTTTTCAAAGAAGCGCCGTCGCCACTCCCGCAAGGTCCTGGCATAATGGGGACCGAAATCTTCCAGGTGGACCATGCGAAGGTCGCTGGATCCGGCCATGGCTTGGCACAAGGCGGCAACAGAAGGGATACAACTGCCCGGAAAAATGTACCGTTTGATGAAATCAACCGTTCGCTTGTGCCGATCATATACACTGTCCGCAATCGTGATGGCCTGTAAGAGCATCCTCCCGTCTTGCTTCAATCGATCGCTGCAAGACCGAAAAAACGTATCCAAAAACTGATGTCCCACCGCCTCCACCATTTCAATAGAAACGAGTTTGTCGTAGGTCCCTTTCAGATCTCGGTAATCTTCCAAGAGCAGTGTAACCCGTTGATCCAGGCCTGCATCGGCAACCCGTTCCTTGGCCCACTCGTACTGTGCCCGGGAAATGGTTGTCGTGGTGATACGACAGCCGTACTGTTTGGCCGCATGGAGGGCGAATCCGCCCCAACCGGTCCCGATTTCGAGTACATGGTCGGAGGGTTGCAAATCCAGTTTACGGCAGATGCGTTCATACTTGGCAATCGACGCATCCCTGAGCGTTGATTTCGGGGTTTCAAAAATCCCGCAGGAATAGGTCATCGTGTCGTCAAGGAAAAGTTGGTAAAAGTCGTTTCCCAGATCGTAGTGAGCGGTAATGTTGGCTCTACTGCCTGCCTTGGTATTTTTGTTGAGCCGATGAAACCATTGATTGAGAGGTTCCGCAATGCGTCCCCAGCCGCGGTCCATTCGATTAAAAATGTGCCGATTGATCACCATCAGGCGTATCACATCGGTCAGATTGTCTGCAGACCAATCACCGGCCATGTAGGCCTCGCCGGCACCCACCGTTCCACCGAACAGCGCCTTCCTGTAAAATCGGTGGTTGTGGAGGGATATCGTGGGATGGAGGGAAAAGGCACCCGCCCGGCTTCCAAAGGTATATTGCCGTCCATTTTCCACAAGTGTCAGCTGGCCGAGCTCGATTTCCTCAAGCAGAGAAAACACCAATCTTCGGGCCAGCAGATCCACACCGCGGATTCTTGCATCCGATTGCTCTCGAGGTACCGTTTCGGAAGGGATGATAGATGTTCGCATTGCTTTCATGATGTCTCCAGCAAGGGTCGTTTTCTGGGATGTGGATAAAAAGGAGCCCCTTTGCGCATGAGCCGAAAGGCTTGCCAATAAATCATGGTCACCACCTTCAGTGTCATGGGAGGATACCGCAACAGCACACGCGTCAGATTCTCGTGATTTATCTCCCGCCTTTCCAGTGACAACGTGGCGTCAAAGAATTTCTGGTCCCCCCGGTAACTGTTAAAATGGACGCGGACGTGTTCGTCCGGTTCATGGAAGCGCCAATCATATCGCATCTTCATATCCATAAATGGGGAAACGTGAAACCGCTTGGAAAAGCGGTACTGTTTCCATCCCTTCGTCGTATGTTCGTTGGCGGATTCTCCCAGAACATAACAGTGTTCCTCACCCCAGGGGGTATTGTGAACTTCAGCAACGATCGTATCGACTTTCTTTCCCAAGTCATTGTAACAATAATAAAAACTTACCGGATTGAAGCAATGGCCGAAGTATCGCAGATGGGTCAGCAATCGAATCGGGCCGGAGGGGCGAGCTCCAACGTGAGCCGCCACCAGATCTCTTACGGCATCGCCCAGAGGTTTTCGAGGGTCTCCCAAATGATCCCGGCGTCGGAGGTAGGCCAGGTTTACCCGTCCCACCGACCAAAACGAATAATCTTCAAAGACCTTCTCTAGTTCCGCCAGATCCAGGAACATCATGAACAGGCGGTAGGAAAAGGCATTCTTCACCGGTAAGAAACGCCGGTGGCGAACACGCCCCTCGTAGATACAACTTACCGTCATTACAGTGTCTTCCCAAATCGTTCACACACAGCCAGGGCGCTGTTCACCCCGTCTTCGTGAAAACCGAAGCCCCAGTAGGCCCCGCAAAAATGGGTGCGATTGACCCCACTGATCTCCTTGTGGCCTTGGTGAGCGACCAAGGCCGCTCGGGTATAAACGGGGTGGTGATAGACCATTCGTTGGAGCACTTTTTCCTCGTCCACCTGGCCCGGATAATTCAGGGATACACAAAACTGAACCGGGGCGTCCAAGCGCTGTAATATGTTCATGTCATATGTTACCGCTACACGCCCCGTGCGCTTGGCGGGAACGAAATAATTCCAGCTTGCCCAGCATGATCGATTCGTCGGCAAGACGGTTTCATCGGTGTGCAAAACAGCGTCGTTTTCCTGATAGGGGATGGAGCCCAGGATCCGGGCCTCCCTGTCTGAGGGATCGGTCAACAGCTTCAACGCCTGGTCACTGTGGGTGGCAAGCACGACTTGATCAAAGATTTCAGGTCCGCCACCGGTGTAGGATATCTCCACATTGTTTTCCCGTCGAACCACTTTCGTTACAGGACAGGACAGACGAATGGCATCTGCAAAATCCCGGATCAGTGCTTGGACGTAATTCTTGGACCCCCCGCGGATGACAAGCCACTGGGGTTGATTGAACAACCGTAAAAAACCGTGGTTGTGAAAAAAGCGAGCAAAGAAACGAGCAGGGAAGTGCCAGAACCGTTCGGGATCGGCCGACCATATCGCGGCGCCCATGGGAATGATGAAATCTTCGACAAAAGCCGTCGAGTACCCTTCCCCCTTCAGATAGTCTCCCAATCCAATTTCGTCTCCGTCTCTTCGGAGCAGCCTTGTTGAACGTCTCTTGAAACGGAAGATGTCTGCTACCATTCGATAGAAACGGGGACGAAACAGATTGCCCCGCTGAGCAAAAAGGGCGTTCAATGAGCTCGGGCTGTATTCCAATCCCGTCTTTTCCGACTTGACGCTGAAACTCATCCGGGAAGGCTGCCATGCTACCTGCAGGCGGTTGAGTAGTTTGATAAAGTTGGGATATGTTTTCCGGTTGAACACGATGAATCCCGTGTCCACGGCATAGGTGACATCTCCCCACGCCACATCTACGGTGTGAGTGTGTCCCCCTATGTAATCGTTGGCTTCAAATAGGATAATTTCGTGGTCCCGACGCAGTAGGTACGCACAGACCAATCCGGATATCCCCGAGCCGATAATGGCGATCTTCATATTTATTTACTCTGATGCATCGTGCGCTCCCGGTGGACCTTCCCTGAATGCGAGATATCCCGCACGTCCTCCGGAACCGGTCTCAAGTCCCTGACGATACCCAGAAACGATAGGATGCGAAGGAGATAATATGTGACATCATATTCCCACCAGAAAAACCCCTGGCGCGCGGATATCGGATAATGGTGGTGGTTGTTATGCCATCCCTCACCCAATGTGATGAGGGCCAAGAAGGCATTGTTGCGGCTCGTGTCGGGTGTGTCGTACCGTCGGGTACCGATCATATGATCCACCGAATTGATCGTAAACGTGGCGTGATACAACACCACCGTCGAAATGAGGAACCCCCAGACCACCATTTGGGGCCCGTTGGTATGGAGCGCCGGGTAGAATGCCGCCAGGACTTCGCCAAAGACGTAGAGACTTAGGGCGAGGAGAAGAGGGATCAGGGTATCAAAACGATTGATCCAGACAAGCTCCGGATATTTCAACCAATCTTTTACGTAGGAACGCTTGGTTGGAAAATTCTCCCTCGAGACGATCCAGCCAATGTGGCTCCACCAAAAACCCCGTTTCGATGGCGAGTGGACGTCTTCGTCTTGGTCGGCGTATCGGTGGTGGTGTCGATGATGCGATGCCCACCAGAGCGGCCCTCTTTGGACGGAGGAGTTTCCCGCTACGGCGAAGAGGAACTGCCAGAAACGATTGGTCTTGAATGCACGATGGGAAAAATACCGGTGGTAAAAACCGGTGATGGCAAACATACGAATCACATACAACCCTGCCGCCGTCCCTACTGCGACCCAGCTCCAGCCGACCACGAATACCAGAAGACAAGACACGTGCAAGAGGATGAATGGAAGGATGCGGAACCAGTCCACGCCCGGCGCCGGTTGTGTTCCTATACCTTCCGTATCAAAGTCCGAGTCAATCCATCGGGACACTGCAAGCAAGAACCCAGAACCACGACGATTCTTTCCTGTCTTGTTCATTTTATCCATTTTTTCATTCACTAACACTTATTGATGGAATGAATAATCAATATATCACTTCCACTCGAAAAATGAAGCGAAATGCTTCGTTGCCGTCATCTGAGCAATCCTCGCCCTATCCATGGGGCCGATCTTTCCCCTTGTCTAACCGACGATCCTACTGGTGAGGAACCGCATAGAGTCTTTCCTCCGTAAATCCCTTGAACCGAATTTGTGTCTTGCGGTGGAGAATTGTTCGCTGTGAAGCGGAATATGAATTCATTCTGTAAGCCCGTTTAGTTGACAACTGGGGAATTGTGCTTACCTTACTACTCAGCGCTACATTTCACGACTTTTTTGTTGACTTAACGTCGGCTACATATGGTATTGTGGCTCAATATCAACCTTGGCTGTTTTTAAGCAGTTTTTTCCCAATCGATAACAAGTCCTTTTCCGTTTCTCAGAATAGACAAACGATTTGCTGTTTACCAGATGTTTGTACGTTCATCCCCTGAAGTGGATACTTTTGTACCCAAATTCAGAAAAGAAAGGAGGCATCAACGTTTTTGAGCAGCAGGCTTGTTGTTGCTTACGTAAGGAAGATCAAATCGACTTTCTGTTTCACAAAAATAACATAGAAGAAAGGAGCATAAAAATGGACGTTCAAGATTATTGCAAGTCAATGAATATGGAACTCACCGCTTGGAAGGCCAAGATGTACGATACCATGCGAAAACTGGACAAACTGGGGACTGCAGAAAGAGAAAAGATTCTGCCCAACGTTGAAGATCTGCACATGCTGATGGCCCAAATGGAAGACAGAATCACTCAGCTGGAAAAGGAGTGCCCCACGGAGTGGGCTCCCGTCAAGAACGAGATTGACGAAGCACATGTTGATATGAGATCAAAGTATGAAGAGACCATGAACGCCATAGGGAGCGCTTCTCCGGTCTCCGTACCTGGCTAAAATTTCTCTGAAATTCTTAGTACATATGTATGAGATAACGGGGCCGGCAGTTCACAGCTGTCGGCCCTGTTCGTTCGATCTCGTTTTTTTAGCCCCAAGCACTAAGGATTCTTGTATTACACGGATGTCAAAGTGGCTCTTCGTAATGGCCTGCGTTCATGCAGTGTTGTTGCTCGGTTGCTCAAGTATGAAATCAAATGACTTGGGATGCAGGGAAGGAAGACTTTCTCCGTGTCCAAACTCACCCAACTGTGTCTCTTCGCAAAGTTCGGACAAGCCACATTATATCCCACCCCTTGAATATAGTGGCAGCCTGATGGAAGCCAAACAGGCACTCTTGTCTATCCTCCATGAACAAGCCCGCTGTGAGATCGAAGGCACCAGCGATCGGTACATCTATGCCACATTTACCTCAATTTTCTTTCGATTCGTGGATGACGTGGAGTTTTGTTTTGATAGGAATTCAAAGAAGATTCATGTCAGATCCCAATCCCGTATCGGCTATTTTGATTTCGGCGTGAATCGCAGAAGAATCGAACACATCCGAAAACGCTTTGTACAAACAACACGTTCCGATTCGCTTTGACCGTCCTCGCCCCAGTCAAGCTTCCAGAATGCGAGAGATCCTGTGAAGAGCAATGCGACAAACGATCACATAAGGTGCCGCGAATAGAGGAACTCGAAAAACCACTCGACACCCGCCCCTGTCGAGCCGATCCACGCGATGGCCGGTGGCTGGAATGCCTCCGACCTGCCATGACCAGAATCGGTTGTCATCCATTTCGGTAACGACAAAAGGCACCCAGAATCCCAGGGCCGTTCGAACCCGGCCCGACGATCCCAACCGAATATGCCGATCTGAACATTCCACTGTTTGGATAGACGGGCCCCAGTGTCTCCAACGGGACGTATCCGTGAGTAAGTCCCACGCGCCTTGACAGGAAGCCTGTAACCGAAGACCGGTTTCAATGTGGGGAACTCTATTCTTCATCACCATAAATCCGTCAAACACTCTCTATCACCTGTACGTCCAGTTGATCGCCGAGAACCAGCACGAGCCGGCGAGGATTCTTGCGTGGGTTGTTGGTCACGGAAAGCAGCTCTTTTTTTTCAGTTCGTCCAAAGCACCCATATGCTCAGAAAAAAAAGGCGTCGAAAGGCTTGAAGTCATCTTGTTGACTGTCGGGAAAACTCGCTCCCATTCCCTTGGCACTATAGCCATCCAGTTCTTTAGCACATTGACATTCTACCCGCTTTTGTAGCATAGTGCCTTAGAAATCCGTAGAAATTTGTCGATCGACGGGAGTGCAATGAACACGAGTAAGTGGGAATCCAATCCGTGACTCAAACATCAACCAATCTCTCGGACAGGTACAGCACTCGGGAAGGACTTTTCGCCTTTCTTCAAGAATTCCTTCCCCTCCAAAGATTTGCGGTGCTGGCCACCCACAAAGACGGGCAGCCTTACACCCATCTGGTGGCGTTTGTTGCCGCGAAAGATATGAAGCACCTGATTTTTGTTACTCCCAGGGCAACCCGGAAATTTGCCCACATGGTGAAGGATCCCCGGGTGGCATTGATGATCGATAACCGGAAAAACAAATCTTCGGACATCAATGACGCCGCAGCCGTTTCAGCCGTGGGTACAGCTGCAGAAGTTTTCGGCGCGGATAGAGACACCGTGTTGCCTCTCTACATTTCCAAACATCCGTCCCTGGAAACCTTTGCGAAGGCTTCCAGTTGTGCCGTCGTTCGGATTGCAGTTGAAAAGTATGACATTGCATGGAAGTTCCAAAACGTTACGGAACTGAAGATGATCCCATGAGGCTCGTTCTCGGTCTGCAAGAAATCCGTGACGAGCACAGGCGAATTGTCGGCGGAAAAGGGTATGCCCTCGCACAAATGTTCCAGCGTCAAATGGCCGTGCCCGCGGCACTTTGCATTACCACCGAAGCGTACCGGAAATATCTGATCACGGATGGGTTGCAGGAACGAATTCTAATGGAACTGAATCGCAAGCCGTTTGAGGATATGCGATGGGAAGAGTTGTGGGATGCCGCCTTACGCATAGAAAACCTGTTTCTACATATGCCCCTTCCTCCGGAGGTCTTCGAAGTTCTCCTTTCATCGATTGAGGATACGTTTGGGGACAGGTCTGTTGTGGTGAGATCCTCGGCTCTTGGGGAAGACACAGCAGAACGTTCTTTTGCCGGCCTTCACGAATCGTATGTCAACATCAAAGGCGGAGAAATGATCCTGGACCATGTGCGTCGGGTTTGGGCATCTCTATGGTCTGATCGGGCCCTGCTCTATAGGCAGGAGCTCAACCTGAATATCGATGGAAGTGCAATGGCCGTCGTGATCCAGGAAATGATCGACGGAGATCGATCAGGTGTCGTCTTTGGAAAAAATCCGAATGATCCCTCACAGTCGGTCATCGAGGCCGTGTACGGGTTAAACCAAGGTCTCGTTGACGGGACCATTACGCCGGATCGATGGATCCTGGATCGCGACAGCGGCAGGATTGTGAACCATGCTTCTTCAAAACGGGAATGGATGGCGGTACCTGCTTCCGGTGGAATTCGAATCGATGAATTGACAGGGGATCGCGCCGATCATCCGCCGCTTGACTCGACAGAGATCGAGAAGGTATTTGAACTCGCCCAACAGACGGAAACCCTTTTTGGGGGACCGCAGGATGTCGAGTGGACCCTTCGAGATGACGTGCTTTACGCATTACAATCCCGTCCGGTGACGTCTGCAACATCCCACAGCGATGACGACCAGCGCGCGTGGTATCTTAGTCTCAAGAGAAGCCATGAAACGTTGAAGAGACTTAGAAAAAGGATTGAGCAACAACGGATCCCTCAGATGGAAAGTGACGCCTATGCCCTTGGGCAGGTCAACCTGCCTGAACTCTCCGACGTTCAACTTGCAAAAGAGATTGAGCGTCGGGCAACGCTGCATAGCCGATGGATGCAAATCTATGAGGAAGAATTCATTCCTATGGCTCACGGAATACGGCTCTTCGGGCAGGTATATAACACAATGGTCCGGCCGGCGGATCCATATGAGTTTATGTCCCTTCTCGGGGCCACAGAAATGGTCAGCCTGAAAAGGAACCGGATGCTTGAAGAGCTGGCCGGGATGATCCGTGAAGATACCCACCTTAAAAAGCACTTAAAACGCGGAGGGTCTCCCGCCAATTTTGAATCATTCTACCGGGCACTTACCGATTTTACGAAGGCGTTCGGGGACTTGTCTTGCGGAACCGATCAATGTGTTTCTGGTGAACAGGCAATAATAAGACTGCTTCTGGAAATGGCGAAGAGTCCATCTGTGAAACGAACGGTGCTCCGAGATGACCTGCCACGGTTGAAGGAAGATTTCACTGCTCGCTTTCCCCTTGACCAACAGCACCAAG
>Ga0207797_1002011_pt1 | contig 14420 bp, 12 predicted proteins | sample PRCRCaboRojoPR_6_FD_187275 | JGI IMG/M metagenome (GOLD analysis project Ga0207797, IMG submission 187275) | Marine sediment microbial community from Cabo Rojo, Puerto Rico - PR CR 10% Liquid 1 (SPAdes) | ecosystem: Environmental > Aquatic > Marine > Coastal > Sediment | place: Cabo Rojo, Puerto... | reverse complement strand
GGCCTGCAGGTACACCAGCACGGTGCGGTCGGCTCCGGGGACGCGCCGCTCCGCCAGCAGCAGCGGGCTCCCCGGCGTCGGCAGGCGTTCGGTCTCGAAGCCCCGCTCCCCGAAGGCCTCCTCCAGCCGGGCCACGAGCTCCAGGATGTCGTCCGGGTGGTGCGCGTCGTTGGGGTAGGAGAGCAGGTCCCGGTACAGGGCGAAGGCCTCGCCCCGGGCGCCGTCCACCAGCGCGTGCACGGAGTCCGGGGCCAGCGTCTGCTGGACGGCACCCGCGGCGGGCGGCGGCGCGGCGGCCACGGAGGCCAGGAGCAGGAGGGAGAGGAGGGCGGCGGGCGGCCGGTGCGGTGTGTCCATGGCGGAGCCGGGCGGAGGGGAAGGGCGGGCGTCCCGGGACCGGACCGGGACGACCCGGATCACCCCTCGAATCTCGGGCCGGGGGGACGCCCCGGCAACGAGAGCGTCAGCCGCCGTCCGCCGACAGGGTCACGTCGGCCTCGAGCGCCCTCTCGATCCGCGCCCGCGTTTCGCGGAGGTGCGCCCGGTTCACCTCGTCGAGGGGAGCGTCGGCGTCCAGGGCGGCCTCCACCCTCGACAGGATCTCACGCATCTCGTGCCGTGCCAGGGAGCGGGCGTCCTCCGGCACGCTCACCGCGCCCCCGAAGGTCGGGATCTCGTCGTTCAGCAGCAGCGTCTGCAGCCGCTCGAGGTGCGAGCGCTGGAGGTTCCGGCGGAAGGAGCTGATCTCCGGGGCGGAGGACGGGTCCTCGACCTCGGACCATACGGCTCCCGTGAGTCGGCCGAAGACCTCCGCCATGCCCAGCACCTCGGTGTCCCCTGTCGACCGCAGGCGGTTGTCGCGGACCCGGGCCAGCCGGTCGGGGCTCAGGAGGGTGCCGAGCACCGCGGACTGCATGGCGTTCACCTGTTCGTGGACCGGATACGCCATGGGGGTGAGGTCGCCGGGATCCCGGCTCCAGTCCGACCACATGTTCGGCGCCAGCCGGTTCAGCTGCTCCGGCTCGAACTGGAAGGCGTCCTCGGCCAGGATCTGCTCGACCAGGAGGTCCAGGGCCTCACGCTGGCGCTCGGCGGGGACGGGTCGGAAGGGGGGGCGCGCGTTCGGCTCGCCCCGGTAGTCGCGGCTCGTGTACAGGCCGCCGATCACCTTGGCGGCGGGCAGGGCGGCGGAGAAGCGGGAGAAGACGAGCGCGTCGAACCCCTGCCGGAGGCGATGCCACGAGTCGCCCTCGCCGATGAGCCGATCGTCGAGCTCCGGGAGGATGCGGCCGATGAGGCGGCTCCGGTCCCGGGCGTAGCGAAGGGGATCGGAGCCCAGGTCGTAGAGGTTGGTCCGGGGATCGACGCCGAGGCCGGCGTCCTCGTCGGTGCCGTAGGTGTGGAGCGAGTCCGAGCTCCGGCGCGCGATCTGTCTCAGCGCGGGGCGCTCGGCGGAGGCCCGCTCCACGGGATCCCCGGAGGTGGAGAGCGTGGCCCCGCCGTCGCCGGCTCCATAGACCGGGGCGTAGGCGTACTCGATGGCCCACTCGTCGTAGGTGCCGACGCTCTGGTTGAAGTAGTGGCCCTGCTCCTCCTGCCGCCCGGCGATGTTCACCGGCACGTAGTCCATGACCGAGAGGCTGACGCCGTGCTCCCGGGTGTAGCTCTCGTCGTGCAGGCGGTCGTACGGGATGCCCGTGGTGGCCTTGAAGTTGTGCCGGAGCCCCAGGGTGTGGCCGACCTCGTGCATCACCAGGTCCCTGATGGCCCCGCCCACGTACTCCTCCGGCATCTCCTCCCCGGGCTCCACCTGGCCGCGGGCCGCCAGCACCGCGTACTGCACGGCCATCTGGCGGGCCCGGAAGGCACCTGCGAAGCAGAGCCGACCGGGGGCTCCGGTCACGTCTCCCCGGGCGGCCGCACGGAGCGGTCGGCGCCAGTCGGCGGCGGAACCCGCGGTCTCCGCGGAGACGGGATCCGGGCTCACCAGGTCCCGGACGCTGGCGTCGAGCCAGCTGCGGCCGGCCACCAGGTTCTGGTAGTCCTCCAGCCAGAAGCGAATCCAGTTGGCGGCGATCAACACGTCGGCGTTCAGGATCTCGCCGGTCCGGGGGTCCACCTGGGAGGGGCCGATGGCGTAGCCCATGCCGTGGGCGGCGGTCCACCGAACCGTGGAGTAGCGCACGTCCTCGGCGCTCCACGAGGAATCGTCGGGCGCCACGCGCGCCTCGACGGCCCCCCGGTAGCCGGCCTGGCGGAAGGCCTCGTTCCAGGCCTCGATGCCCGCGATGACGTACTCCCGGTACCGCTCGGGCACGCTCCGGTCCACGTAGAAGACGATGGGCTCCACCGGCTCGGAGAGCTCCTGCGACGGATTCGCCTTCTCCAGCCGCCACCGGTTGACGTAGCGCCGGAAGGGGTCCGTGCTCTCGTCGTTCGAGAAGTCCTGCACCGTGGTCAGGAAGTGGCCCACCCGGAGGTCCGCGAGCCGCGGCTGCATCGGGTCGTCCGGCAGGTCGAAGAAGGAGTAGCGCACCCCGACGGGAATGGAGCGGTAGTCGGAGATGGCGGTTCCGCCGAAGCTCGGGGGCTCGCTGGCCTCGTAGGTCAGCTGCGCGTCGATCTCCACGTTCTCCGGAAAGCCGCGGACGGTTCCCAGGTGGCTCCGCTGCGAGTCCAGTCGCGGACCGCCGCCCTGGTAGTAGCTGCCAAGCCGGTCTGCAGTGCCCGAGTAGTCGGAGACGACGAAGTCGGTGAGGTCGAGCAGCAGATGTCCCGTGGAGTCGTGCCGGCTCTGGATGTCGAAGGCGCCGACGACGGAGTGGCCGACGTTGTCCTCCAGGGAGGTCTCCATGGCGGAGCCGGAGTCGGCCACGAAGCGCGGGTTGCGGCGGACCAGGTAGATCCGGTCGCCGCTCCGCCGGAAGCGGAGCATCTGCGTGCTGCTCGCCGGCAGCCCCTCCTGGGTGAACATGCCGCCGATGCCCTGGCTGTAGTGCATCAGGAGGCCGAAGTCCTCGCCGAGACGCGCCGGCGGGAGCTCCAGGTACAGCGTGTTGTCCCGCTTCCGGTGGAGCGTGAAGTAGCCCTCGATCTCACGGGTGTCCTCGAGGACCTCACCCCACTCCTCGAAGGGATCGTCCTCCTGCCCGCGTGCCTGCTGCGCGCCGGCGGCCTGACCTCCACCGGAGTCACCGGCCCCGGGCGAGGGGCCCTCGGCCGGCTGGTTGTTGATGGTGAGGCATCCGGCCAGGAAGAGAGGGGCGAGGAGAGCGAGGAGGCCCTGTGCAGGGCGGGCGGTTCGTGACGACATGGAGCGTCCCTTTCGGATTCGAGGGGCGCGGCCCGGCCCCGAGCCGGTCGACTCCGGGGGGCGGCGCCTGCCGTGACGGGAGATCCTACGTGTGCGTACCATACAACGGCGCCCGCCTCGTCCGAAGTTCCGCCGCGGCGGCGGCCGGGCTTGCCGCGGGGGACGGTCACGGGTCACCTCTATCGTGTCCGCAGGGAGCTGGCGGAGCGGCTCCCGGAGACGAGGGAGATGACGGCGCGGAGGGAGGGGAGATGAGCGACTTCCACAGGACCCGGTCGCCGTGACCGGCACGCTGGTCGAGATCACGGCGGTGATCGTCATGCTGGGCGGGCTCCTCCTCATCCCGCTCGGCATTCCCGGCCTCTGGGTCATGATCGCCGCCCTGGCGGCGGCCGTCCTCCTCGGCGCACCGGTGGCCTGGGGCACACTCCTGGCTCTCGCCGTCCTGGCCGGCGTCGCCGAGCTGGGCGAGTACCTGGCGGTGAAGCTCGCCAGCGACCGCTACGGCGGCTCGAACCGGGCCTTCTGGGGCGCCATCGGCGGGGGAATCATCGGGGCCGTCGTGGGCACCCCGGTGCCGGTGGTCGGCAGCCTGATCGGCATCCTGATCGGGACCTTCGCCGGCGCCGTCGTGGTGGCGTGGATGGAGTCGCGGGACGCCGGCGGCGCGGTGAGAGTCGGGTGGGGCGCCGTCCTGGGCCGGGCCGCGGCGGCGGCCGTGAAGACCGGGGCCGGGCTCGTCGTCCTCCTCGTCTCCGTGGGCTCCTTCTGGCTGTGGTGAAGCCCCGGAGCTGACGGCCCCGGCCGGTCCTCCGGACCCTGCGGCGTTCGAACCGGGCGTCCCCCGGGTTGTCCAGGTGTGGTATCGATATCCACCCGTTGCGCTTTCTTTATCTATACAATAGTTTGTCACCCGTGTGATGGACGGGTATCGCAACGGGAAGGCACCGTAGGTGAACGACGAGAAGAGCGAAGAGCGGGGGACCCGGCACTCCATCGGCGTCGTGGCCGATCGGACCGGGCTCTCCGTGCATCAGTTGCGCGCGTGGGAGCGGCGTCACGGGGCCGTGGACCCGGAGCGGACCGAGGGCGGACACCGCCTCTACACGGACGCGGACCTCCACCGGCTCGAGCTCCTGGCGGATCTCACCGACCGCGGCAGGCGGATCGGACAGCTGGCCGGGCTTCCCACCGAGGAGCTGTCGGCGCTCCTGGAGAGGGATCGACGCAGCGAGGGCGAGCCGGCGGAGCCCCAGCCGGCAGCCGAGGACGGCGACCTGGCCAGGGCCCGGCGCGAGGCGCTGGAGGCCATCGAGACCTTCGACGCGGACGGCCTCGAGGCCACCGTTCGCCGGGCCTCGCTCAAGCATGGCCTCCGGACCTTCGTCGACGAGCTGGTGGTGCCGGTGCTGACGGAAGTCGGGACGCGCTGGCACGGCGGGGAGCTGGGCGTGGCGCAGGAGCATCTGGCGTCCGGCGTCTTCTCGCGGGCCCTGCAGCACATGCTCGAAGGGTCGGCCACGAACGCCAGCGCCCCTGCCATCGTGGTGGCCACGCCGTCGGGGCACCGGCACGAGATCGGGGCCATGGTCGCCGCCGCCGTGGCCGGGAGCGAGGGGTGGAAGGTGGTCTTCCTGGGGGCGGATCTGCCGGCGGACGAGATCGTCCGCACCGTGCGGGAGGTCGGCGCCCGTGCCGTGGCGCTCAGCCTCGTCTACGGGGTCGACGGTGCGCCGACGGAGCAGGAGCTCCGGCGGCTCCGGGAGCAGCTCCCGAACTCCGTGGAGGTCCTGCTGGGCGGTCGGGGCGCGCGGGAGATCGACGGCGCCGCGGCCGGAGACGGCCTCCGGGTCCTGGACGGCTTCAGCGAGTTCGGCCGTCGGCTCCGCCAGCTGGAGGAGACGAGCGCCGGCAACGGGGGGGAGGCCCAGGGGTGAGGGCCGCCGCGGACGGCGGGGGGTCGGCGTGACGGGCTGGCTCGTCCCGGCCGGGGCCCCTTTCGGGATCTACGCGACCGGACTGGCCGTGGCGGCGGCCGTCATGGTGGGCGCGTGGCTGGTGAGCCTGTGGCGAACGGACGCCAGCGTCATCGACAGCTTCTGGGGTGCGGCCATCGCGGGGCTCGGCTGGTACTACGTGATGTCCACCGGCCCGGACGGGGCGGTGGCGTGGATCGCCCTCTTCCTGGTGACCGCCTGGGGAGGCCGGCTCTCGGCCTACCTGACGTGGAGGAACTGGGGCGAGCCCGAGGACTTCCGGTACCGGAAGATGCGCGAGAAGCACGGCGACCGCTTCCCGGCGGTGAGCCTGGTCTCGGTCTTCCTCCTGCAGGCGCTCCTGGCATGGGTGGTCTCGGCCCCGCTCTTCCAGGCGGCCGTGGGGCGCGGCGGCCCGGGTGCGGTGGGATGGATCGGGGCGGGAGTGGCCGTGGCCGGGCTGATCTGGGAGATCGTGGCCGACTGGCAGCTCCAGCGCTTCCTGGCCGAGCGCAGCGACGGGGACGAGGTCCTCACCGGCGGGCTGTGGCGCTTCAGCCGGCACCCGAACTACTTCGGGGAGTTCGTCTTCTGGTGGGGCATGTTCCTGCTGGTCGCCTCCACCGGGGGCTACCTGTGGTCGGTGGTCGGGCCGGTCCTCATGTCGGTGCTACTCCTGCGGGTCTCGGGCGTCCCGATGCTCGAGGAGAAGCTCGAGCAGCGGCCGCAGTTCCGGCGGTACGCGGAGCGCACGAACGCCTTCTTCCCGTGGTTCCCCGGCGGGTCGGACGGGGCCTGAGCGGAGCCGTGGCGACGTCCGGGAGCGGCCCGCGCCGCGTGGCGGTGGTCGGAGGAGGCGTGGCGGGGCTCGTGGCGGCGTGGCTCCTGGGCCGCCGCCACGAGGTGGTGCTCTTCGAGGCCCGCGACCGGCTGGGGGGACACGTCCGGACGCTGGACCACCGCGACGGGCGCCGGTACAGGCGGCTGGACACCGGGTTCATCGTCTTCAACCGGAAGACCTATCCGCTCCTCTCCGGCCTCTTCGACCGGCTGGGGGTGCCGACCCGGGGCACGGAGATGTCCTTCTCCCTCTCCTGCCGGGACTGCGGCCTGGAGTACGGGGGACGGGGGATCGCCGGGCTGATGGCGGATCCCGCGAGCCTCCTGCGGGAGGAGTTCCGGGCGCTGCTGCGCGGCTACCGGACCTTCGCCCGGGAGGGGAGGAGGGTGCTGGAGAACGGCGCCGCGCCCGGCACGGTGGACGACTTCGCGCGGGAGAGCGGGCTCCCGACCCCCTTCGTCGACCACTACCTGCTCCCCATGGCCTCGGCCCTGTGGTCGGCGCCGCTCACGGCCGTGCGCCGGTTCCCGGCCCGTCTGCTCCTCTCCTTCTTCGACGATCACGGGCTGCTGCGGCTCGTGGACCGCCCCCGCTGGGAGACGGTGGTGGGCGGCTCGGACCGGTACGTCCGCCGCCTGGTGGAGCGCACCGACGCCCGCTTCCTCACCGGATCCCGGGTCGAGGGCCTCCGGCGGACCGCGGACGGTGTGGAGCTGCGGCTGGCCGACGGCCGATCCGGCTCCTTCGACCGGGCGGTGGTGGCGACCCACGCCGACCAGGCCCTGGGGCTCCTGGCCGACCCCTCCCCGGAGGAGCGGGAGACCCTGTCGGCGTGGACCTACACGACCAGCGACGCGTGGCTGCACTCCGATTCGACCTTCCTGCCCGACCGGCAGCCGGCGTGGTGCTCCTGGAACTACCGGCTCAAGGACTGCCGCGGTCGGGACGACCGCCCCCGGGTCACCTACTACCTGAACCGGCTGCAGCGGATCGACGGCGAGCGGCCGTACCTGGTCACGCTCAACCCCTCCCGCCGGCCGGACCCGGACGGCGTCCTGGACCGGACCACGTTCCGACACCCGGCCTACGGCCCGTCGGCCGTCGGGGCCCAGTCCAGGCTGCGGGAGCTGAGCGGCCGCGGCAGGATCCACTTCTGCGGCGCCCACGAGGGCTACGGCTTCCACGAGGACGCCGTCCGCTCGGCGTTTCGGGCGGCGGACGAGCTGGGGGCGGGCCTCCCGTGAGCGCAGGGGAGGCCGCCGCGGCCGCGACGGAGGCCGTGCCGGTGGAGGACGTCTCCTCGGCGCTCTACGCCGGCACCCTCCAGCACCGCCGCCGGGAGCCGGAGGAGAACGACTTCCGGTACGGCGTCTATCAGCTCCTGCTGAACCTGGACGAGATCCCGGAGCTGGCCTCCCGGATCCCGATCTTCGGACACAACGGCTTCAACCTCACCTCCTTCCACGACGTGGATCACCTGTGGGAGGAGGAGCGGCCGGTGCGGGAGAAGCTGTCGCGCTGGCTCGGGGAGCGTGGCCGGGAGCTGCCCGGCGGTCCCGTGCTGCTCCTCACCAACGCCCGCGTGCTGGGCTACGTCTTCAACCCGGTGAGCTACTTCTACTGCCTGGATCCGGCGGGCCGGGTCCGGTTCGTGGTGGCCGAGGTGAGCAACACCTTCGGCGAGCGCTACGCCTACCTCCTGGATCGCCCGGCCCCGGGGGCGGAGCCGGGCCCGGGCGGGGCCGTGATCTCGGACCGGAAGAAGCTGTTCCACGTGTCGCCGTTCATGGACATCGAGGGCCTGGAGTACCGGTGGATGGTGGGGGCGCCCGGGCAGGAGCTGGCCGTCCACATCGACGTCCTCGACGGGGAGCGCACGTTCTTCGACGCCACGCTGCGGCTGGAGCGGCGCCCGCTGGAGACGGGCACGCTGGCCCGGGCCATGGCCCGTCACCCGCACATGACCGCACGGACGATCTTCCACATCCACTGGCAGGCGCTGAAGCTGTGGGTGAAGGGAGTGCCGGTGCGGTCGAAGCCGGCGCCCCCGGAGGGCGTCCTGCGCGAGCGGGAGGACCGATGAGGCGGCTGGCGGCGCGGGCGGTGCTCCGGGGGCTGGAGGGGCTGGAGAGCGGGAGCCTGGAGCTGGAGCTTCCGGACGGGTCGGTGCGCCGGTTCGGAGAGCGCGGGGGGGCGGAGGGAGGCGACGACGCGCCGGACGCGGCGATCCGGGTCCGGGACTGGCGCTTCTTCCGGCGTACCCTGTTCCGGGGACAGGTGGGCGCCGGCGACGCCTACATCCGCGGGGAGTGGGAGGCCGACCGGCCGGCGGACCTGGTGGAGCTGGCGGCCCGGAACCGGGGGGCGTTCCGACGCGCCGCCCCGCTGGCCTGGATCGGCGGCGCGGTGGACCGGGTCCGTCACTTCCTCCGGGCCAACACCCGGTCCGGCGCCCGCCGGAACATCCACGCCCACTACGACCTGGGCGACGAGTTCTTCGCCTCCTTCCTCGATCCGTCGATGGCCTACTCGTGCGCACTCTTCGAGGAGTCGACGCCCGGCGCCGGCGACGGGGAGCGGAGCCTGGAGGAGGCCCAGCGGGCCAAGCACGGCCGGATGGCGGAGCTCGCCGGCCTCCAGCCCGGAGACCGCGTGCTGGACATCGGCTGCGGGTGGGGCGCCTTCGCGGAGTACGCGGCCCGGGAGCGCGGGTGCCGGGTCACCGGCATCACGATCTCCCGCCGGCAGCTGGAGTACGCGCGCCGCCGGATGGAGCGGGCCGGGGTGGCGGACCGGGTCGAGATCCTGGACCGCGACTACCGGGACCTGGGGGAGGAGGGCTACGACCGGGTGGTCTCCATCGAGATGCTGGAGGCCGTGGGACACCGGTATCTGCCCGACTTCTTCGAGGCGTGCGACCGGGCGCTGAGGCCCGGCGGACGCGCCGCCCTGCAGGTCATCACGGTCCCGGACGAGAAGTACGGCCTCTACCGCCTGGGCACCGACTACATCCGCCGCTTCGTCTTCCCGGGATCGCACCTCCCGTCCCTGGGGGCCCTGGTGGAGGCCATGGCGGAGGGAACCTCCTTCCAGGTCCGCCGGGTGCACAGCCTGGCGCCGGACTACGCCGAGACGCTCCGGCGATGGCGACGGCGCTTCGAGCGGGCCCACGGCGACGGCCACGGGTCCCCCGAAGTCGGAGACCGGACCGGCGGCCTCGACCCGGAGCTCTACCGCCTGTGGCGCTTCTACCTGGCGTACTGCGAGGGCGGCTTCCGCGCCCGGGAGATCGACGACCTGCAGATCGCCCTGGGCCGCCCGGCCCGGAACGGCGGGACGCGGGCAGGGGGGAGGCGGTGAGCGCGGACGCCGCGTCCCGGTCGCGGGAGCCCCTCCCGATCCGGCTGGCCGAGGCGGGACTGCTCCCGGAGCCCGTCCTCCGGTGGGGGATCCGCCGCCTGGTGGGGAGCCGGCTGCGGAGCGTGCGGCGGGGCTGGACGGACGACTCCCTGGACGGGCTGATCCGCGACCTGGAGGAGCGGCCGATGTCGCCGGCGCCGGAGGCGGCGAACCGCCAGCACTACGCGCGTCCGCCGGGCTTCTTCCGACAGGTCCTGGGCCCCCGGGTCAAGTACTCCGCGGCGTACTGGCCGGAGGGCACGGAGACGCTGGCCGACGCCGAGCGGGCCATGCTCGACCTGACCTGCCGCCGGGCCGGCGTCGAGGACGGCCACCGCGTGCTGGACCTCGGGTGCGGATGGGGCGCCCTGACGCTGTGGCTGGCCTCCAGCTACCCGCGGGCCGAGGTGACGTCGGTCACCAACTCGCCGCAGCAGGCCCGCTTCGTCCGGGAGGCCGCCCTCCGCCGCGGCGTGGAGGGGCGGGTCGACGTCGTGGAGACGGACGTGGCCGACTACCGGCCGGAGGACGGGAGCTTCGACCGGGTGCTCTCCGTGGAGATGTTCGAGCATCTGCGCGACCACGGTCGCCTGCTGGAGCGGATCGGCCGATGGCTCACGCCGGACGGGCGGCTCTTCGTGCACGTCTTCTCCCACCGGCGGTACGCCTACGAGTTCACGGGGGAGGGGGCCGGCGCCTGGATGGGACGGCACTTCTTCACGGGCGGGCTCATGCCGGGCCACGACCTCCTGCCGAGCCTGGACGGGGCCATGACCGTGGAGCACGACTGGTGGATGAACGGGCGCCACTACGCCCGCACCGCGGAGGCGTGGAAGCGAAACCTGGACGCCGCGCCGGAGGAGGCGGCGCGCTCCCTGGCCGAGGCCGGCGAGCCCGACCCCCGGCTGCAGGTCCGCCGCTGGCGGCTCTTCTTCCTGGCCGTGGCGGAGCTGTTCGGGTACCGCGACGGCGGGGAGTGGGGGGTCTCGCATTACCGCTTCCGGCGGCGGGAGACCTCCGGACAGCCGCGGCCACCGACCGAAGACCGAACGAGCACGTGAATCCCACCAGCGAAGAGCCATGATCGAGACCGAGGAGACCCACGAGATCGATCGCGAGGACCTGGAGGGCGAGGAGGAGGTCGACCTGCTCCGGAGCTGGGCCTTCGTCCTCGTCCACCTGGGCGCCGTGGCCGCCCTCTTCACGGGGGTCAGCACGGCGGCCGTGGTGGCCGGGCTGATCACCTACTGGGTGCGGCTCTTCGGGATCACCGGCGGCTACCACCGCTACTTCTCGCACCGGAGCTTCGAGACCAGCCGGACCTTCCGCTTCGTCCTGGCGTGGATCGGCGCGTCGGCGGCGCAGAACGGCCCCCTGTGGTGGGTCTCGCACCACCGCCTCCATCACCGGCACGCCGACACGGAGGACGACATCCATCCGCCGGGCATCCGGGGGCTGTGGTGGGCGCACGCCGGCTGGATCCTGTGCCGCAAGTACAAGGGCTACGACCGGAGCGTCGTCCGCGACCTGGCCGAGGCCCCGGAGCTGCGGCTCCTGGGCCGCTATCACCTCCTGGCGCCGATCTCCCTGGCCGCGCTGCTCTTCGGCGTCGGCTGGTGGCTGGAGGCGCGCTTCCCCGGGCTCGGCACCGGTCCGTGGCAGATGGTGGGCTGGGGGTTCTTCGTGAGCACGGTCCTCCTCTACCACACCACGTTCCTGGTGAACTCGGTGGCGCACGCCGTGGGGGGACGTCGCTTCAGCACCGACGACGAGAGCCGCAACAACTGGCTCGTGGCGCTGCTCACCCTGGGCGAGGGATGGCACAACAACCACCACCGGTGGCCCACCTCCGAGCGGCAGGGCTTCTACTGGTGGGAGATCGACGTCACCCACTACGTGCTCCGGCTCCTGGCGTGGGCGGGGCTGGTGTGGGACCTGCGCGAGCCGCCGGAGAAGATCTACGACGAGGCGGAGGGACGTCGGGCGCATCCGGCCGGGGAGGGGTGAGCCGGGCCGACGCCGCGCGCGGCGTCAATCTTGCCCGTTCTTGCGGCCCGCCCGGTCCCCGGATTCGGCCGCGGCGACTCACTCCCATTCCCAGAGACGACGAACTGCGACGGAGGAAACGGTGCTTACGGTTCGTGACCTGATGACGGAAGAGCTGTTCACGGTGACCCCCACCACCACGCTGCGCGAGGCCGCGGAGGCCATGTCCGAGGAGCACGTCTCCGGCCTCCCGGTGGTGGAGGACGGAGAGGCCGTGGGCGTGATCACCGCCACGGACATCCTGAGCTTCGCGGCCGACGCGCCCGGCGTCGAGATCGACCGGGGTCGGTCCAGCGGCCTGGATCAGGTTCCCGAGGGACGTCAGTGGGAGGAGGGCGCGGAGATGCCCTCCGACACCTACTTCACGGGCCGATGGGAGGAGGAGCAGACCTTCAGCTTCGGCGAGATGCTCCCGGACACGGAGCGCCCCGAGTGGAACGTGCTGGAGGAGAACCACGTGGCCGAGGTCATGACGCGCTCGCTGCACACGGTGTCGGCCGACGAGGGCGTGCAGGAGGCGGCCCGGTCGATGCTGAAGTCCCGGGTCCACCGGCTCCTGGTCGTGGAGGACGGCCACCTGCTGGGCGTCATCTCCACCACCGACGTGATGGAGGCCGTGGCGGAGAAGGGGATCGGGGGCTGACGTCCCGCCGGGCCGTCGATGCCCGTCGCCCGCGGGGCCGGGTCGGCGGGCTCAGGCCTCCTCTCCGCCGTCCCCCTCGCCCCCGTCGCCGCCCCCGCCGCGCTGACCCAGGCGGTCGTCCATCAGCATCAGGCCCGCTCCGGAGTCGCCGGCCCGCTCCAGCTGTCCGATGAGCACGGTGAAGGTCCGCTCCTCCTCCACCTGCTCGTCGACGAACCACTCGAGCATGCTCTCCGCCGCCGGGTCGTGTACCTCCTCGGCCAGATCCACGAGCTCGTGGATCTGCGAGGTCACCTCCTGCTCGTGCTCCAGCGCGGCGCGCATCACCTCGACCGGCTCGTCGAAGTCGCCGGGCGGACGCTCCAGCGCGTCCAACTCCACCCGGGCGTTCCGGTCGTGCATGTGCCGGATGATCCGCTCCGCGTGCTCCTTCTCCTCGTCCGCCTGGGCACGCATCCAGGAGGCGAAGCCGGGCAGGTTCTCGGCCTCGAACCAGCTGGACATGGAGAGATAAGTGTAGAAGGCCTGGAGCTCGTGGTTGACCTGCTCGTTCAGGCCCGCGCGCATCCTGTCGTGCATGGTGGATCTCCGTTGGGTTGAGGCTGCCGTCCGCCGAGGTCCCATGATGCCGCCGGACCGGGTCGTTTTCCAGGCCGCGTCCCCTCGGCCGGCGTCAGACGTCGGGCGGGACGAGCCCCGTCCGGACGGCGAAGCGGACCAGGCCCGCGAGGTCCCCGATCTCCAGCCGGTCGCGGATGTTGCGCCGGTGGGACTCGATGGTCTTCTGGCTCAGACCGAGCTTCTCGGCGATCTCGCGGCTCGTGTATCCCTCGGCCACCAGCTGCAGCACTTCCCGCTGTCGGGGGGTGAGGCGAGCCAGCCCGCCGACCTGTTCGTTCTCCGGGGCGCCGCGGGCGGCCAGGGCCTCTTCCGAGACGTCGGGCCCCACGAATCGCTCGCCGCGACGGAGGGCCTGGAGCGCGCTCCGCAGGAGGGACTCGTCGGCGTGCTTCTGGACGTAGCCCGTGGCGCCGGCGTCCAGCGCCTCCAGCACGTGCTCCTCGTCGGTGTGGACCGAGAGGATCAGGGTCCGGATCTCGGGCCACCGCTCCCCGAGCTTTCGCGTCACCTCGATGCCGTTCAGCTCGGGCATCGTGATGTCCAGCATGGCGACGTGGGGCTGCTGTTCGGCGATGACCTCCAGGGCGGCGCGGCCGTCGCCCGCCTCGCCCACGACCTCCACGTTTCCGAAGGATTCCAGGATGGAGCGGAGCCCGGCGCGGACCATGTCGTGGTCGTCGGCCAGGACGACGCGGAGTCGGCGGGCCCGGAGGTCCCCGGTGTCGCCGCCCCGATGGGCGGAGCCGGAGGCCGCGCCCGGGCTCACGAAGCGTCCAGGGGCAGTCGGGCACGGACCCTGGTCCCCCGGCCGGGCCGGGAGTCGACGTCGAGGGTGCCGCCGACGCTGAGTGCCCGCTCCAGCATGCCGGTGAGCCCCAGCTCCTCCTCGGAGCCGTCGCCCGTGCGGAAGCCCCGCCCGTCGTCGGCCACCTCGAGCACCAGGTCCTCTCCGGGGTCCCCGGAGGGACGGAGGGTCACGGTGAGTCGGTCCGCCTCGGCGTGGCGGATCACGTTGGTCACCGCTTCCCGCGCGATTCGCATGCAGGCGGTGGCCGTGCGTTCGTCGGGGGACGTCGCCAGGTCCCGGGCCCGGAACCGGACGTCGAGGTCCGCCGCCGATCCCTCGGAGCGGACGAACTCCCGGAGCGCGGGCACCAGCCTCCCCTCGTTCACCAGGGCCGGCCGCACGGAGGCGCTCAGCTCCCGAACCTCGTCCAGCGCGCCGTCCACCATGGAGAGCAGCTCGTCTCCGCGCTCCTCCGGCCCGGACGTTCCGGGGGCGCGGCCCGTGAGCAGCCCCTCGATCCGAATCCGGATCGCCGTGAGCGTCTGCGCCAGGGAATCGTGCAGCTCGCGGGAGAGGCGCCGGCGCTGCTCGTCCTGCACCTGCAGCAGGCGGTGGGAGAGGCGGCGTAGCCGGCGCCTGCTCTTCTCGAGCCGGCGGGAGTATCGCTCCCGGTCGGTGATGTCCCGGGAGGTGACGATCATCCCCTCCACGGGCGGCGAGCCGAGGGGGCGCACGCCCTGGACCTCCAGGAGGCGCCAGTCGCCGTCGGCGTGTCGGATGCGGACCCGGGTGGA
>Ga0207797_1002010_pt1 | contig 14420 bp, 8 predicted proteins | sample PRCRCaboRojoPR_6_FD_187275 | JGI IMG/M metagenome (GOLD analysis project Ga0207797, IMG submission 187275) | Marine sediment microbial community from Cabo Rojo, Puerto Rico - PR CR 10% Liquid 1 (SPAdes) | ecosystem: Environmental > Aquatic > Marine > Coastal > Sediment | place: Cabo Rojo, Puerto... | reverse complement strand
CGACCCCGCGGACGGCGCCCGTTTCAGAGGGCTCCGGGGGTGAGGCCTTCCTCCGCTCCCTCAGCTCCCGGCCTCGGCAGCCTCAAATGGGTCTTCACAAGGGCGGACCCCAAAGGTCCGGAGAAGATACCCCGGTCCGCACCTGGAGCGGGGGCGCCGGGGCGGTTCTCGGCTTGACATCTCGAAACGCTTCCATCAGATTGGACCGGTCTCCGGCCGGCAGGCGACTGAACGAGACAGGAGGGGAGCACCAGCATGTGCGGGATCGTGGCGTACTTCGGCGACGCGGGGAACAACCTCACCCGCGTGCTCACGGCAATGTCGGCCATCACCTACCGGGCGCCCGACAGCACGGGGGTGGGCTTTTTCGGCGACGACACCGAGTCGCTGCGGACCCGCAAGTCCCTGGGATCCGTCGCCCCCCTGGTCGACGTCCTCGTCGACGACCCCGCCTACCCGAACACCGCCGAGTGGCTCCACACCGTGCTCAAGGACCCCGGGGACTCCACCCGGGACGCCCAGAGGCGGCTCCTTTCCTTCGAATCCCTTTCCCCGGAGGTCCTGGACGCCCTGGAGCGCGGCGAGGCGTCCTACGCCTCCTTCGAGGATCTGGTCGATCCGGACCGTCCCTTGATCATGGGGCCGGGCCGTCCCGGCCGGCCGGACCCGCTGCCCGAGATCCGCATTCGCTCGAGAAAGCACTTCCAGCGCACCATTCAGGAGCTCACCTGCACCTACGACCTGTCCCCGGTGGTGGTTCGCACCCTGATACGGAGGTCCCTCTCCGAAGCCCTGCACCGCGACTTCGAGGGGGGGGGCCTGACCGCCAACCCGTTCGAGATCCTGAATGCATTCGACCGGCTGTTCGACACCGCCTCCCGCGAGGAGCGCTCCCCGCGGCCACAGCGCATCTACGGCGGCACCCAGCCCGACGCCCCTTACGCGGAAAGGTACCTGTGGCGGTACCTGGTCCGCTGCCCGGTACGAATTCCTGCGGACTTCGACCGTGACGGCGTTCGATGCCTCTTCCGGCTCCTGGACGCCTCCCTGTTGAGCCGGTCGTCCGTCGACCCGGGTCTGGAGGACGCCGTGCAGGAGACCTTCCAGAGGGTGTGGCCGGAAGCCGGGGGCTTCCGGAAGTCCGGAGGGTGGCGGGCTCTGTACTGGACGGAAAAGAGCGTCAACGTGTTCGGCAGGGCGGCGTCGGCCGTCCTGGCCCACCTGCAGCGCCACGAGATCCTGCCGGACCTGGCCCTTTCGGCCGAAAGCGAGGAATCCGACCTCGAACCCCGGGGGGACGGCCGAACCGATCCCTTCACCCTGCGGGCCCTCGCCTCCCCCGTCCTCAGCCAGGGGAGGTGGGCCCTCCAGTCCCCCGTCACCCTCAAGAACGCCCACCCCTTCTTCGATCACATGAAGCAGCGAATCATCGTCCTCAACGGGCAGTTCAGCGGGGACGTGGAGGAGCAGCTCCGCCGATTCCTCGAGAACGTGGCCGGTCACGGTTTCCGCAGCCGGAACTCCTCCGAGTACTTCGCACTCCTGTGGGGGTACTACTTCGACGTGTTTCATGGCGAGCAGGGACGCTACGAGGCCATCCGGGCCCAGATCGACCAGCACCTCGAGGCCTTCGGCGTCGGGAGCCGCTCCATCGACTACCAGACCTACCAGCGCCTGCACGGGAAAACCGCGGCCGAGCTCGACGCCGTCGCCTTCGTGGAGGCCGCCCGGTGCATGGCCCGTGACGGAGGTCAAATCGCCGTCTCCGGGATGAGCCTGCTCAGCCCCCGCACCCTCTACGTGGCGAGCCACAATCGGCCGGTGTTCATCGTCCGCCGGGCGGGGACCCAGGACATCATGGTGGTCTCCGACGTCAACGCCGCCATGGGCCTCTTTCCCCAGAGAACCATCCACGAGAAGGCCCTGGAGCTTTACCGGATGCGGAAGAGGCACCAGTCCGAGAACGCCGGCCTTCGCTCGAGAAGGGCCCCGCGGGACGAGGTCCTGGCCGCCAAGAAGCGCCAGGAGCAGGAGGAAGAGCGCGTTCTCGAAACCTTCTCCGTCAAGGTGTATCCCCTGGAGGGCGAGGAGGCCTTTGCCCGCATCCAGACGACCCCGACCTCTTCCGGACCGGCGAGGACCGTGACCATCACGGATTTCGAGGGGGCGCCGCTGCCCTCGGTGGAACCGTTTCAAACGCGGCTGACCCCGCTCCAGACCGGGAAGGACATCCACCGCTCCTTTTACGAAACCCACCTCCTGGAGACCCCGGAGCGATTCGAGAACACCCTCCAGTTCCACGTGTCGGAAGACGGAGAAGAGCCCCGGTTCGGTCTCAGGGAGAGCCTGCTGAGGCGCCGGTTCGGCCGGAACATGGGCTCCCTGGGCCGCATCGTCCTCCTGGGCATGGGGAGCGCGCATCACGCGGGAATCATGGCGAGGAGGGTGCTCCAGCGGGTCCTGCCCGGCATCGACGTCGTGTCGCTGAGGCCCGTCGAGGTGGAGGATTTGAAACGGGCGATCATCCCGGAAAAGGATCTGGTCGTCCTGCTGAGCTGGTCCGGGACCACGGCGGAGATGGTCCGGGCCGCCAACGAGCTCCTGGCCGTGAAGGCGGCCTGCATCGGGGTGACGGAAAAGGTGTTCTCCGACGTGGGGCTGATCACCTCACGCAGCGTGGGCGTCATCCCCGTGCTGAGCGGCGAGGAGGTCACCGTGCCGGGGCTGAAAAGCATCCTCTGCATGATGTTCAGCCTGTCGCTCTTCGCCGTCTGGCTTTCCTCCAGGGCGCGGCCGGGCACGGAGACCGACACACTCATGGAAGGGCTTCAGGGCCTTCCGGAGGTGCTGTCCGACGTGCTCAACGACGAAGGCCTCGCCGCGTTCTGCAAGGACCTCGCCTCGAAGAGCGCCATGAGCCGGTGCGCCATGATCATCGACGCCCTCTACTCCACGGGGGTCGGCCGCGAAGCCGCTTTCAAGCTGGAGGAGACGAGCTGGAACGCCATCGGCCGATCGCTGGACTACCGGGAGGCCCTGGAGGGCCTGCCGGCCCACGACCCCGCCCGGGATCTCGTGCTGCTGAACGCGACGAACCAGGCCCGCATGCCGGAGGCCCTCGGCGTCATGAGAAGGCTCGCCGAGGAAGGCACGCCCTTTGCCGCGGTGGGGTTCGCGGGCAGGCACCAGGCGGAGATGGAGGAGGCCGTCGACGGGCGCTTCGCCGCGCTCCCCAAGGTCATGGACGAGCTCCAGCCCTTCGTGGATCTCATGTTCCACTACCGGTTCGCCTTTCACTACGGTCTCGCGCACGGCCGGACCTCGGAGGACTTCCCGCGCAACCGGGCCAAGTCCGTGACCGCGGGGCGCTCCAGCGGTCGCAGCGGGCTCAGCCCCGCCGCCGAGATCCTGGAGATGGAGGCGTGGGGAACCGGCGGGACCGAGTGCGCGGAAGCGCTCCCGTCCCTTCGCGACGAAAGCCGCTGGGAACGGGAGGCCTCCGACACCGCCGAGAAGGACTACTATGCCGGCATGCGAAGGCTGGCCCTCGCCCTGCTCGAGGAGGGGGATCCGGAGGCCGTGCTGCGCACCTCCCGTTCCCGCCCCGCCAGGCTCTCCAAGGCGCTGTTCGAGCAGGTTCCGGACGAGGGGGAGATGCTCCTGGTGCCGATGGACAGGGCCGCACACAGCACGGCCCGCACCCTCGCCCTCCATTGGGGCCGCCTGCTCGGTTGCAGCATTCGCGTGGCCACGCCCGAGGACATCCTGGCCCACCCCCCCCAGGACGTGGTCTCCTTCTTCCTGGCGACCCGGGCGCCGGTGCACCAGACCCTGTCGACCACGCTCGAAAGCGGATCCTGTCCCTGCTTTTACTGCGGCCCCGAGCCGTCCGCGGACGTCGCCGAGGCCCTGGACGCGTCCCTCGGGTACTGCGCTCTTCCCGAGGACCTGAGCCCCTGCGCCGAGGAGGCCCTCTACGCCGGTCTCTTTCTCCTGTTCATCGACGCCTGGAAGCGGGTGAACCCGGCCAGAAGCGCGACCGCGCTCCAGGGCTTTCGCCGGTGCGGGCCCGCGATCCAGGCCGTCCTGAACAGCGGATCCTTGAGGGAGTCCGTCACCGAGGCCGTGCGCGACAACCGGAACTACCACACGGCCTTTTTCATCGGGCAGGCCGGGGGGACGGGAACCGCCTGGGTGCGGCGCTTCGACGAGATCTCCCCCCTCGTCATGGAGTCCTATCTCTTCGGGGAGAGCGTTCACGGCCCGCTCGTGACCGTGGACTCCCGCGTCGAGGAAAAGTTCGTACGCATCGAGGCCCGTTCCAGGATGGTGTCGATGCACGGGGAGGACCGGGTGTCCGCCTGGGAGGCCCTCTGCCTGAGGGAAGGATCGATCGACGAGTTTCTGGCCAGCCCCCCGCGGAACGTCCCCGTCTATCCGCGCAGCCCCTTCTATGCCGAAGGCAGCTGGTACTTCCCGATCCTCAGGCCCGACTACGACCCGGGAGACGACAACCTGATCCTGATGGACGCCACCAGCGATCGGTTCCTCGGACAGATCCTCGACGAGATGGCGACCTACGGTTGCCGTTACGCCCGGGTGATCCTGATCACCCAGGAGGCGCTCGAAGGGAGGCCGGAGCGGAGAACCCTCCACCGATATCCCATCGGCCATGCGCTCCGCCTGCCCCCCCTCTGCAAGGCGGGAAAGGAGTCGCCCATCCCGGACCTCGCACTTCCGCTGGTGTTGAACCTGCTCAGCATGGCCATGGCTTCCGAGACCAGACGGGGAGACGGGAGGAGAGCATGAACGTCACGGTGTACCAGACCAACCCGAAGCTGCTCGACCTGAACCACAACATCGAGCACGTGCTCGAAAAGATCAAGGAGGGCCGGGAAAACGGGGCTTCGCTGATGGTCTTTCCGGAGCTGGCCCTGACCGGGTACTTCGTGGGACACCGCTATCACGAGGCGGCCCTTCGCCTCGACTCGGAAGAGATCCGCGCCGTGGCCGCGGCCACCAGGGGGACGGCGGCCGTGGTCGGGTTCATCGAAGAGTCCCCGTCCATGAACTTCTACAACTCCGCGCTCGTGGCCGTGGACGGGGCCCTCCTTTTCGCCTATCGGAAGCTCAACCTCCCCAACTACGGCGTGTTCGAGGAGCGCAAGTTCTTCTCGCCCGGCAAGCAGGTCCCCGTGTTCAAGCTGAACGAGTTCACGGTGTCCGTCCTGATCTGCAACGATCTCTGGCACCCATCGCTTCCCTACCTCGGGGTCTGCCAGAAGGCGGACATCTTCGTGACCGTCTTCAACTCCTCCCAGGGGTCCATGGGGACCGAGTTCTCCAACATCGAGAGCTGGGGGATCATCAACAAGTTCTACTCGAGGATCTTCGGCATCTACAACGTCTGCGCGAATCGTGTCGGCGAGGAGCGCCACGAGGATCGAAGAAGGTTCCCGGGCGAGCCCGGCGGTCCGGAATCCACCGCCGCGTGCCCCGACGCCAACCCGCCCTACCGGTTCTGGGGGGGCAGCGAGATCATCAACCCCTTCGGTCAACCCATCGTGCGGGCGGCCTTGTACGATGAGGACGCGATCTCGGCGCAGCTCTCCAGGGACCTCCTCCGCCGGAAGAAGATCCTTCTCCCCTACCTGAGAAACGACGATCCCTACTTCACCCACCGGGAGCTGCAGCGCATCCTCTACGATTAGCGGCTCCACCCGGGCGGAGCCCTCCTTGCCGATTGACCCTCCCGGACCGATTCCATATACTCGAAGCAGAGCCCGGCTGGACGAGCCGGAGCGCGCGCTCATCGCGCGAGCGACGCCTCACAGCGAGGACATCCGGACCCCTTCTCGAATCGGACCGGGTTTCGACACCGCTTGCGCTGGAACAGGGAGGCGAGAGATGAAGCTCACGGCCAGAGACCTGATGGTGACCGATTTCGTCACGGTGCGACCCGATGCCCGGGTGAGCGATGCGGCCCGCATCATATTCAACGGCGATGTCCGGCCCACCGGTTACAAGCCGTTCGGGATCATGGTCACGGACGAGTTCGGCGGCCTGGCGGGCATGATTTCCATGGTCGACATGCTCTACCACCTGCGGCCGCCGTTCATGAACTACGAGATGGAAAAGCCGGATCTCTGGGAAGGGGAGATCGAACCCTACATGGAGCAGTTCCGCGACCTCACCGTGGAGCAGGTCATGAGCACGCCCGTGGTCACGGCGGCCCCGGAGGACCACCTGGTCGTCGTGATCGACCGGATGGTCAAACGGGGGGCGCGTCGCGTCCCCGTCATCGAGAACGGACGCATCCTCGGGATCGTCTACCTGTCGGACGTGTTTCACCGGCTGTGCAAGACGTGGCTCGAGGAAGACGCGGCCGGCTGAACCGGTCCGGGCCACTCGGCCGGCCGGACCGGTGGCCGGCGACGCCGCGGTTTTTCACGACTCCGCAATCCCCTCCTTGAGGGCCATGGGAGAAGGCACGGGGATGGGAGCGCACCGGTCCTTCACCGGGTTGTACATCAGGCGGTACGACGTGCCCCGGTTCCCCTCGTCGTCCATCTGATCCCAGCCACGGACGTAGTAGGGGCAGGCGTCATTGAAGCAGATGTACATGTAATCGTTGTCCCACGTCTGGCAAAAGGGGTTGTCCGGAACCGCCCATTTCCGGAGCGGGTCGCCGCAATAGGGGCAGCTGAGGGTCTCCTTGATGCGCGTCTTGTTCCGTTCGATCTCCTCCCGATCGAACCCCTCGCCGTAAGGCAGCGGGCGCACGCGGGGGAGAGGAACCCCGGAAGCCGCCCCCTCCTTCCTGGTGTAGACCGCGAAGACCGGGTCGCTCTCGAGGGCCGTGCCGGCGTACTTGTCGTCCTTGGGCCTCGGGCGGCCCTTGGAGACGAACTCCCGAGCCCCTTCGAACCCTCCTGCGGACTGGAGAAACTCGTGCACGAGGATGAGCCGTTCCCCCTCGTCCGCCTCCCTCCAGACCTTGACGGCCTTCTGGGGGAACATCCGGTTGGAGAACACGACCAGGAAGAGCCCGCCGGGTTTCAGGACCCTCCGGACCTCCTGGAACACCTCCACGGGCCGCGTCATGTAGTCCACGGATACGGTGTTGATCACCGCATCGAAGGCTCCCCCCGGGAAGGGAAGACGGGGCTCCCGGTTCAGGTCGTGGATCACCGTCTCGGTCAGCGACGGGTTGGCCTCCAGCTCGTTGCGGTTCAGGCCGAGACCCACCACCCGGGAAGGGCGGACCCCGGCGGGAATGTGCGAGTCCCAACCGGCCATCAGGTCCAGGATCACCGGCTCCTCGACCGCGATCAGGGAGCCGATCACGTGCTCCACCGTTGCGAGGGCGGTCCGGTCCAGGTGGCTCACGAACCGGTCGGTTTCGTAGAAAAGGGCGTCCTCGCTCTCGTCCCGCCTCGAAAAGGCGTCGGAAGAGAGAATCGGGCTGTCCGGTTGAACGGGCCTTCCGCTGTGCGCCTGTTCCAGTGACATCATCACACCTCCAAACGAAAAAAGCCGGGGTTTGCGTGCTTCCGCACGGCATCAACCCGGCTCGTGGCCCCGTGTTTCGGGCAGGTTAACGAAGCGTGTCTGTTTCCTTTGTACCCAAGGTAATCACACACCCCGACCTGTCAAGGGTCGATCCGCGGAACCGGCGGCCCGGCTTTTGATTGATCCCCTCCGCCCGCCCGGGGTATAAGGGAGGGGAATGCTTTCGACGCGTCGAGCCCCGGCCCGCGCCGCGGAGGTCCGCGGCGGCTCCCGCCGGCTAGAGGGCCCGGTGCCCGGTTCCGGAGGTCTGTATGCCTTCATCCCCTGTCCTGGTCACGGGTGCAACGGGCTACGTGGGAGGGCGGCTGGTCCCCCATCTGCTCCAGAGGGGGCATCGCGTCCGGGCCGCGGGGCGCTCCCTACCCAAGCTGGCCTCCCGCCCGTGGGCGGGTCGGGAAGGCGTGGAGACGATCCAGGCCGACGTCCTCGACCCTTCCTCCCTCGATCGCGCCGTGGCCGGGTGCCGCGCCGTCTACTACCTGGTGCACTCCATGAACCCGGGGACCCGGAACTTCGCCGAGACGGACCGACTGGCCGCGGAGAACATGTCGCGGGCGGCGGCCGAGGCCGGGGTTCAGCGGATCATCTACCTGGGCGGTCTCGGCGAGGAGGGCGGGGACCTGAGCGAGCATTTGCGCTCGCGCAGGGAGGTGGGGCGGATCCTCGCCTCCGGACCGGTCCCGACCACCTTTCTCCGCGCGGCCGTGATCCTGGGATCCGGAAGCGCGTCCTTCGAGATCCTCCGCTACCTGGTGGAGCGGCTGCCCGTCATGGTCACCCCGAAATGGGTCGACACGCCCTGCCAACCCATCGGGATCCGGAATGTCGTCGGCTACCTGGCCGGCTGCCTGGAGAACGATGAGACCGCGGGGGGGACCTTCGACATCGGCGGTCCGGACATTCTGACCTACAGGCGGCTCATGGAGATCTACGCCGAGGAGGCCGGGCTCCCCCGCCGCCTGGTCCTCCCGGTTCCCCTCCTCACCCCGAGGCTGAGCTCCTACTGGATCCACCTGGTCACCCCGATCCCCTCCTCCCTTGCGCGTCCCCTGGTGGAGGGCCTGCGCACGCCGGTGCTCTGCCGGGACCATCGCATTCGGGACCTGATCCCCCAGGACCTCCTGAGCTGCCGACGCGCCATCGGCCGGGCCCTGGAGAAGGTCAGGGCGAACCGCGTGGACACGTGCTGGTCGGATGCCGGCGACCTTCGAGCCCCGGAATGGGTCCACTGCGGCGATCCCGCATACGCCGGGGGCACGGTCCTGGATTGCACCTACAGGGTGGTGCTGTCGGGCACGCCGGTCGACGTGTGGCCGTCGGTCGAGCGAATCGGCGGTCGCTCGGGGTGGTACTTTGCGGACTTCCTCTGGCGGCTGCGGGGCGCACTGGATCGCCTGCTCGGCGGCATCGGCCACCTCAGAGGCAGGCGCCACGCCACGCGCCTTTCCGCCGGCGACGCCCTGGACTTCTGGCGGGTTCTCGAGGTCTGCGCGCCTCGTCGGCTCGTTCTCCTGGCCGAGATGAAGATGCCCGGGGAGGCGGTGCTGGAGTTCGGGCTTCACGAGCGCTCCGAAGGGCGAACCGAGCTGGTCCAGCGCGCCCGGTACCGTCCCAGGGGCCTCCTCGGGCTGGCGTACTGGTATGCACTCGTCCCCCTGCACGAGTGGCTCTACCGCGGCATGCTGAGGAAGATCGCCGCCTCCGCCCGGAGGCCGGTGCTCGCGGGCCCCGAGCGGCTTGCACCGGCACCCGGAACCGCGTGCGAAGGCGGACAGGGGGGGCCGCGAGGCGACAGGACATGAGGTCGGAACGGCCGTTCCTCGAGGAGGGCCCAGGGCACCGCGTGGGGCCCGGCCTCACCCCCGGGCCCGGAGGCGTCGCAGTCTTGCCGGGATGTCCCACGCCGCCATCAGCCTCGCGGTGGCCGCGGGGACGAGGTGCTCCCAGGGGAGCCCTGCGGCCATTCGATCGCGGACGTCCGCGGCGCTGATCCCCTTCTGGTCGGGGGGCCTCTCCCAGAGGAGCTCGACCCGGAGTCCCAGCTCCTGGAAACGGGCCTGCTTCCTGCGACCCCACTCGTCGTAGACGGTGATGAAAAACGTGGCATCGGAAGGAACGTAGCAGCGGTAGAGGTGCGGAAAGTTGACGGGAAAAGGAACGATGGAGAAGGCCTCCAGGGCCACGCCCGATTCCCGGAGAACGTCCCGAACCATGACCTGTCGCTCGAAGTAGGAGAGGGGGTTGGCCTCGGGAAGGCTGCGATCCGGATCGGCCGCATCCTCGGCGGTGAGCACGGGGTCCGGGTTGGTGATCCCGACGACCAAATGGCGGCAGCGCTCCTTTCCCGCCAGGAGGTAGACGACGTGGTCGATGTGGAGCACCTGGAACCGTCCGTGTATGACGCCCGTGTCAACCATGATGGAGAAGCAAAAAGCCCTGAACCTCGAGATCTGCCCTTGGAATATCAACAGGTTATAGCGCCCTCAGCGGCGCGTGAGCGGGTTTTTGCGAATGCGTCAACCATGATGGAGTCGAACAGAGCCCCGAGCCCTGAGATCCGCCCTGGAGGTGTCAACAGGCCGCACCCCTATGCCGTGTTCGGTCCGACCCGCCTCCGGTCCCCGGTCCCTTCATCGGGCCGGGCGCACAGCGTTCTCTTGAGCGCGACCCCGATGACCTCCAGGGTGTAGGGTTTCTTGACGTACTCTCCGGCGCCGAGACCCTGGGCCTCCCGCACGCGCTCGTTTTCGGCGAAACCGCTGGCAACCACCGCCTTCTGCCCCGGATGAAGACGACAGACCTCGCGGTAGGTCTCCAGGCCGTCCATCCCGGGATCCATGATCATGTCCAGCACAAGGACATCCGCGCGATTTCCCCGCATGTAGGCCAAGGCGTCCTCGCCGCTCGAAGCGGTCACCACCTCGTAGTTCAGCCTTCGGAGCATGCGGGTGGCGATCTCCCGCTGTTCCTCCACGTCGTCCACCACGAGCACGACCTGTCCGTCCCCCATGAAATCATCCACGGGCATGCGGATCCGGGGGTTCACCAGGGCCTCCCTGGCCACGGGAAAGTACAGCTCGAAGGTCGTTCCCGTCCCCTCGCCGCTCGTCAAGTCGATATACCCGCGGTGGTCCTGCACCGTGCCCCAGACCACGGCCATCCCCAGCCCGGTCCCGCTTCGTCCCATGACCTTCTTGGTGTAGAACGGCTCGAAGATGCGCCCGAGGTCCTCCCTGGCGATTCCCGCACCGTCGTCGGAAACCCCCAGCACGACGTACTCCCCCTCCCGAACGTTTTCGTACCCCCTGATCGGCCGGTCCACATAGCGATTCACCGTGTAAACCCGCACGCTCCCGCCGTCGGGTTGCGCCTCCGCCGCGTTCGAGACCAGGTTCATCAGGGTCTTCCGAAGATGGACGGGAGATCCCTGGACGTTCAGCAGGTCGGAGCACAGCTTCGTTTCGATCCTCACCCCCGGGTGGTACGTGACCATCTTGTCGTACTCGGGCGAGGCCAGGTAGTCGGCGACCACGTCGTTCAGGTTCAGGACCTCGGTGCTGGTGACGCCCCGGCGAGCGAGCGTCAGCAGGTCTTGAACGATGGCCGCCGCCTTGTGACCGGAGTTCTGGATCGTGCGAACGGGCTTTCTGAGCGGGCTGCCCTCGGGCAGCTCGAGGAGGAGGAGGTCGGGATAGCTGACGATGCCGGAAAGGACGTTGTTCAGGTCGTGGGCCACCCCGCCCGCCAGGAGGCCCAGCGCCTCCATCTTCTGGGACCGGGCCAGCTTCTCCTCCAGGCCCTGCTTGTCCTTTTCCGCCTGCTTTCTCTCGTTGATCTCCTGCTGGAGGTGCTCGTTGCTTTTCCGGAGCTCGGCCGTCCGCGCCTCCACCATGTCCTCGAGCCGCGTGTTCAGTGTCTCCAGCTCCCGGTTGGACTCCTCCAGCCTCGACGCGTAGGCGTCCTTCGCCTGGATGGCGTCCGTGAGGGCGACGTGCTGCTCCTTCAGGCGTGTCGACATGCCGTTGAAATCAGAGGCCATCTCGCCGATCTCGTCGCCCGTGTGCAGCTCCACCTGCTCGCCCAGACGGCCCCCGTGCACCTTTCGTATGGCGTCCCGCAGGACGGAGGCCGGCCGGATCACGGACCGGGACAGGAAGACGTTCAGGAAGAGGGACATGATGAGGAGGGTGCTGAGCAGCAGGCCGACGAAAAAGGCGAGGGTCATCAGGCTCTCCCGCTCCATGTCGGCCAGGTTGTAGTGCATGCGCAGGTAGCCGATCTTCTCGCCGATGACCTGGATCAGCGTGGTGTACTCGACGTAGGATCCCTCTCTCCCGCTTCTCTTCTCGAACACGGGGCCGTTGTGGACCGCGCCTCTCTTCTGCGGAAGCAGGTGTTCCGGAGCGGAGCGTTCCGTGGAGAGGACCGGTTTGCCTTCCAGATCGTAGACGGTCAGGACGGCGATGCCCTGGACCCTCTGCATCTCCTCCAGCGTGCGGGCCAGGGCGAGATGCTGCTCGGCGAACACCTCGTTGGCGAGCTCGTCGCGTTTCTGCTGGAACACCGTGTCCAGGAGCACCTCGATCTCCTCGAGACGGGCGTTCCGCCGGTTCACCTCGAAAGGATAGAGCAAGGTCCAGAAAATCACGACGATGATCGCGCAGGTGACGAAGATCGCCGCGTTGATCTTGAATCGAAGCCCCTTGTTCAGCATGGTTTCGTGCCCGCCGCTCCCGCCCGGTCCCCGTTCACGCCACGCCTCGACGGGGAAGTCGGTCGTCCGGGAACGCCTCCTCTTTCAAGCATTGCCGGCATGCCCGGGGTGCGGTCTCAGGGTGCAACGGAACGGACGAGGACGCTTCGGTTCTCCTCGAATCTGAGAATGCTCGCCTCTTTGCTCTTGGGATCGCCGCTCTCGCCGAACTCGATGGTCCCGGTCGCACCGCGAAACCCCTGCGTGCGGTAAAGGGCCTCCAGCACGCCTTCGCTCTCGGTGCCGCCGGCGCGGCGAACGGCGTCCGCAAACAGCAGGACCGCGTCGTAGGTGAGCGGAATCCGCATGTCCGTGATTCGTTCCACCCCGAAGCGCTCCCGATACAGCCGCTTCAGGATCCGATTGTTCTCGAAGTTCAGGTCCGGGTGATAGTGGGTTGTGTAGTAGGCTCCCACCACGGCGTCACCGCCGTACTTTCTCATCTTTTCCCCCCACCCGTCCCCTCCGAGGAAGGTTGCGTCGATCCCCATCTTCGCGGCCTGTTGGATCAGGAGACCGCTGTCCCTTGCATAGCCGGGGACGTAGATCACGTCCGCCTCGCAACAGCCGAGCCGTTTCAGCAACTTTTCGAAGTTCACCGCCTTGCCGGAGTAGGCGCCTTCCCAGACCACGCTCCCGCCCGCCTCCTCGAACGCCCCCCGGAACATGTCGGCCAGGGTGATGGAGTAGGCCTCGTTGATGTTCTTGAGGACCACTGCGGCGCGGGCTCCCAGCTCTTCGTACGCGAACCGGGCCATGACGCGGCCTTGAAACGCATCGCTCATGCAGGCCCTGAAGACGCAGTCCCCGATCCAGGTGACCTCCGGCTTCGTGGCCGTGGGGGTGATCATGGGAATGCGGGCCTCCTGCAGGACCGGCGCGGTGGAGAGGGCGTGCGAGCTCCAGAGCGGCCCGATCACGCCGGCGACGCGGGATTCCACCGCCCGAACCGCAGCGTTCTTCGAGCCCAGAGGCGTGCTGCGGTTGTCGATGACCAGCAGCTCCAGGGGGCGACCCAGAACGCCTCCGGCGCGGTTGGTCTCGTCCACGGCCAGCCGCGCCGCCCGAACGGCGGGCCGGTTGTCCTCCGAAGCAATGCCCGTCTGCGCGAGTATGAGGGCGAGGCGAACGGGGTCCTCCGCACGGGACCGAGCCGGCTGGTACGCGGTCCCCGCCGCGGCAAGCCCGAGAAACACCAGGAGAATCGCGGTTCCCCTGCGTACACTGTCCATGAAATCCCGCTCCCTCGTGCGTGCTCGAATACGTTGACGGCCTTCATTCCCCGAGGTTCGGGGCCACCGTTTTGAGGTAGCGCGTGGAGCCGTTCGAGATCTCCATGATCACCGCCTCCTTGAACGGGTCGCCGTGCTCGTTGAAGCTGATCGAGCCGGTCACCCCTTCGAACGCCCGGGTCTCCGCCAGGGCCCGGCGCAACGCCTTGGCGTCCGTCGTGCCCGCCCGCTCCAGAGCGTCGGCGATCAGGAGGACGGCGTCATAGGCCAGGGCTTTCGACGCGTTCATCAGGCCGGCGCGGGAGTCCTGCGATCTTCGAACGAGATCGACAAATGCTCGAGAAATCTCCGTGTCCGCGTGCTCGTCCCAGTGGGTGCAGTAGAACCCGTTTTCCAGGGCCCGGCCGCCGCGCTCCAGAAAGCTGTCCCCCACCCAGCCGTCCCCCCCGAGAAAAACGGTGGAGATCCCCGCCTGATCGGCTTCACGGACGATGACCCCGCTCTCGTCGTGTCCCGGAAGGAAGACGATTTCCGGCCCCGGGCGGCCGATCTGCTCGACCAGGCCACGAAAGCTTTCCTGGGAGTGCTTGTAGTCGAGCTCCATCTCCACGCGGCCGCCGCCCTCTTCGAAGTTCCTGCGGAACTCCCTGGCCAGGCCGAGGCTGTAGTCGCTGGCAAGGTCCTTGACGATCACCGCCTCCCGCGCCCCCAGGTGCTCCAGGGCGAACTGGGCCATGACCCGCCCCTGGAAAGGATCCGTGAAGCAGACCCGGAAAATGCAGTCCCCGATCCGGCTGACGTCGGGATGGGTGGACATGTTGGTGACCATGGGGACGGCGTGCCTCTGCGCGACCCGGGCAACG
>Ga0207797_1002009_pt1 | contig 14421 bp, 10 predicted proteins | sample PRCRCaboRojoPR_6_FD_187275 | JGI IMG/M metagenome (GOLD analysis project Ga0207797, IMG submission 187275) | Marine sediment microbial community from Cabo Rojo, Puerto Rico - PR CR 10% Liquid 1 (SPAdes) | ecosystem: Environmental > Aquatic > Marine > Coastal > Sediment | place: Cabo Rojo, Puerto... | reverse complement strand
GCCACCTCTACGCGGTCGCTCCACGGTTGCGCCTGGAGCCGGTCGGCGTCGCGCACGAAGCAGCGGACCGTGTACCCTTCGCGGAGCAGGCAGGGGACGAGGCGCCCCCCCACATAGCCGGTGGCACCGGTAACAAGAACGGTAGGAGAGGAAGGCATGGGGCAACCGAGAAGCTCAATCCGAAAGGAGATGCATATACGGCCGACGCTGAGAATAGATTGATGACGGAGCCACCAGCCGTGAACCGCTTCAACGGGCCATTACGAAAACGTTTCACCAGATCCAGGAAACCAGATCCCCCCGTCGGACTTCCATTGGACGCATCTCGGACCGAGGGCTGGTCCCAGGAGCATTTTCCTCCCTACGCCCTTCTCAACATCAATTCGACACGCAATTATGGCTGAAGTAGATGACACCAAAACGTGGCCCGAGCTTGCCATTGCCCTCTACGACAAGCTCACCGGCCGCGGCGCCCAAATCACCTACGAGTTCGACGATTTTGACCTCTATGTTCCCAGCAAGGTTGGGGACGACGCAGAGCACGCCCACTGGAAAATGGATGGGACCCTGAAGATCCGAACGAAGGAAAGCTGATTGGAAATCCCTCCGCGGTCATTCCGCGATTTGTTTGATTCGGCACGGCAGGGGGCGTCTGCTCGAATGAGCAGCGTCCCCGGCGCCGTTGCCGTACTGAAGACCTCGTCGCACCCCGTCTCTTGTCTGCTGCGTCGAGGCGAAGAACGTTCACCTCTTTCACGGATGCGCTGTACACGTCATGGCCCTGCCCCTCGAAGTCCTCGCCGACCTCCGCCTCGCCGTCGACGGAGAAGACATTGACATTCGTGGGACTGGCGATCACGTCGTCGTCGATTTGTCGAGCCTCCGGGCCGGGCGCCGTCTTCTTAGCTCCGGCCCCTTCGCGACCGATCGTGCACGGACCACCGGTCGCATTCACGAGGCCCTCCAGATCTCGGGCATCACGGCGGAGGTTCGATTGCAGGGCGACACCATTGCTCGAATTGGTGAAGGGGCCCGTCCCGGTCCGCTCGGGCGGCTTTTGAATCTTGACGGTGTCGACGTCCGTCCTACTCGTCCGCTGCGCGCCGCCGCGCGTCGTCGCCCGCTTGTGACGGCCGCCGTAGTAATCGGCCTACTCGTAGGGCTCGGCTGGTGGTTGCTGCGCGAGTGACGGGCGTAACAGCCGGAAACGATTTCCGACGGAACGGAGTCCCTGTGGCCCATGCTCTTGCCCAACCGTTCCGTGTCATGTCGCAGCGTACCGTGCGCACTTCGCTCCTCTTCTTCGTCGTCGGCAGTCTCCTGATTGGCTGCACTAGTCCCTCCGCGTCGCCCGAGCCGGAGTCGGCCCGCATCACCGACGCGTCGTACCTGACCGCCGATCTGTGGAACGACGGGCAGGCCGAGGTAGCCTTTTACAGGGTCGAGCGGACCCGCGACCAGTACGGTCGTCCCAACGAGCAGCGCTTTACGGCGGGGACGTACCTCGTGAAGCACCGGTTCAGTCCCGCGAAGATGACGAAGATGACCGACGGGTCCGGCGTCTCCTCGTTTAAGTACGCCTTCTTCTACGAGCTGGAGAGCGGCTCGTACCAGTACAAGCGCAATTGGGTCGTCAACGTACGACAGGAGGATCTTCGCCCCTACAAACAATCGTTTACCAGTTTCGACTGGTGCTCCAACCTGTACCGCGAGATCGCCTTTCCGCCCGACGGCTCCATCGAGGTGCGCAAGCGCAGCGACGATTACGGGAACCGCCGCTCGGACTTTGACCCGCAGCCCAACTCTTACCCGCCCGCTCAGATTCCGCTGCTGGTTCGGGGGCTCGACTTCAGCGAAACGGATACGGTCTCCTTTTCCGTAGCGGTCGCGGACAGTGGCGCCCACGTGCCGGCTCGGGCGGTGCTGGCAGGCACCGATACGGTGGAGACGGAAGCGGGTCGCCTTGAGGCCGAGCGCATCACCGTCTCTTACGAGTCAAAAGTTCCCTCGCTGATCGGCGAGTCGAGCGACGCGACCGAGACGTACTGGCGGGGGACGGGGCCCGAGCGGCTTCTCGTGCGGATGCGCGCCGAAAGCGGCCGGTACCGGATGAGTCTCGTGGAGCACCTCCGCACACCGTACTGGGAAGAGAATCTCTGGCCCAAGCTGGCCCGCGTGAGCGAGCGTCCGTGAGCGGTCGGGGAAGTATGGCCTCTACCGCATTTCCGAACAGATCCCCTGTGCGGAAGCCTTGAAGGGGAGGCCGCTCCGTGTGGGCGTCTGTGCGTTTCGGCGTGCACACGCACGAGAGAACTCCATACACCCAAACCTCCTCACGCATCGGGAGTGGTGGAACCGTGGGTGTACACATCCTCGTTCAAAACGTCCTCTCCTGCCGACCAATTTCCCCAGGCGAATGAAACGATCCCTCAAGATCGGGTCCGTGTATGGGATTGGCATCTTCCTGCACTGGACCTTCCTGCTGCTCGTCGCCGCGATCTTCGCATTTTATTATGTGCAGAGCCAGAGCCTTGGCGCCGCCGTGTCGGGAATGGGGCTCATCCTGGCGGTTTTTCTCTGCGTGATTCTGCACGAGCTGGGGCACGCGCTCACGGCCCGGCGCTTCGGGGTGCCCACCCGGAGCATTACCCTCTACCCCATTGGCGGCCTTGCGCGGCTGGAGCGCATTCCGGCCGAGCCGATGAAGGAATTCTGGATTGCCATCGGCGGCCCGGCGGTCAACATCGTGATCGCCACCGTACTCGCCCTTGTGCTTTTCGTGACGGGGGGAACCTTCGCTCCCGACGCCCTCCAGGCGCCGGGACAGCACCTAATCGCGTCCCTGATGTGGATTAACGCCGTGCTAGCGGGCTTCAACCTGCTCCCGGCCTTTCCCATGGACGGGGGGCGCGTGCTCCGGGCGCTCCTGGCCCTCCGCCAGGACTACGCGCAAGCCACCCAGACGGCGGCCAACGTGGGTCAGGCCATGGCCATTTTGTTTGGACTGGTCGGCATCATGTGGTTCAATCCCATCCTTCTGTTCATCGCACTCTTCGTCTACGTCGGCGCGCAGCAGGAGTCGCAGCAAGCCATGTACCGCGCCTTCACGGAGGGCACGCCGGTGCGGCAGGCCATGGTGACGCGCTTTACCACCCTCGCCGTCGACGATACCCTCGACGACGCGGTCAACGAGCTGTTGGCCGGCACCGATCACGACTTTCCCGTCGTGGAGGATGGGCGCATCGTGGGCATCTTGCGGCGCAAGCAGCTCATCCAGTCGCTCTCCAATCACGATCGCAGCACCCCGGTGGCTGAGGTGGCGGACCGAGACTTCTCGACGACTGAACCTGGGGCGCCGCTCGACGAGGTCTTTCAGCAGATGAATGCGGACAACCGCTCGACCGTCCCGGTGGTGGAGGGCAATCAGCTTGTGGGGCTCCTGACGCTGGAAAATGTGGGCGAACTCATCATGGTGTCGAGCGCCCTCAAGACACAGGCGCGCGGAATACGGCAGGGACGGTCGTCGGGGCAGCCGCTGGGGGGAGAAGGGGCGCCGTCGTCTCCCGGCTCCACGGCGGTCCCGTGAAGACTTTCGAGGAATTGGGATGGACGCCCTCCTCGCCCCGCATTTCTGCCGGTGTGCTCCTACGTTGAGACGCGCTTTGGGGCGGGAGGACGGTGACGCGCCTCGCACTCTTCTGGTTAACGCCTTCCAAGCATGAACCGCCGAACGAAAATCGTCTGCACCCTCGGCCCGGCCACCACGGATCCGGAGACCATCCGTCGTCTCGTGGCGGCGGGGATGGACGTGGCGCGCATGAACTTCTCCCACGGCACGCACGAGGAGCACAAACAGCGGGTGCGGCGGGTGCGAGAGGCGGCGCAGAAGGAGGGGAAGGTCGTCACCATCCTGCAAGACCTGCAGGGCCCGAAGATTCGGGTGGGAGAGGTGCAGGGCGGCTCCGTGATGCTGCGCGAGGGAGACGAGGTGACGGTCTCGACCGAGGGCTCGGAAGAAACGACGGGGAATCGCATTTTCATTGATTATGAGTCGCTGACGCAGGACGCCGAGGAGGGGGAGCGCATTTTGATCGATGATGGGTTGTTGGAGTTGAGGGTAACAGGACGGAACGGTTCGAGCTTGCGGGCCACCGTCGTAGAGGGTGGGCCATTGCGGTCGCGGAAGGGGGTGAACCTGCCCGACATCCGTATCTCGACGCCCCCGATGACCGAGAAGGACCTGAAGGACCTGGAGCTCGGGCTGGAACTGAACGTAGACGTGGTGGCGCTCTCCTTCGTGCAGCAGCGCTCCGACGTGGAAGCCCTCGCCCATCGCATCGATGAAGTGGGCAAAAACACCGGTGTGGTTGCCAAGATCGAAAAGCCCCAGGCTGTCCGAAACATCGACGATATTCTCGACATCGCCGACGGCATCATGGTGGCGCGGGGGGACCTCGGGATCGAAATGCCGATGGAAGAGGTCCCGGGCACGCAAAAGCGGCTTATCCGGAAGGGCATGGCGGCGGCCAAGCCGGTCATTACCGCCACGCAGATGCTGGAGAGCATGGTGGAAGATCCCCGCCCCACCCGCGCCGAGGCGAGCGACGTGGCCAATGCGGTGCTCGACGGGAGCGATGCGGTCATGCTCTCTGCCGAGACGGCGGTAGGAAATCACCCCGTCCGGGTGGTAGAGGCGATGAACCAGATCATCCGGCAGGCTGAGGACTACTGGTACGAGCAACGCCGGTCCCTCACCATGGCCCCCAATCAACTCGAACGGGGCGGAAGCGTGACCGACAGTGTTAGTTTTACGGCGTGTCGGCTCGCCGAACAGGTGGGGGCGGAGGCGGTCTGCTGCCTCACCAACTCGGGAGCCACCGCGCGGGCCATCGCTCGGCACCGGCCTAGCATGCCCATCTATGCGTTTACCGACAACCAGCGCGTCGTTGCGCAGCTGGGAAGCCTCTGGGGCACCGAGGCCTTCTACATTCCCTTTCAGCAAGACACCGATCAGGGCATTGCCCGTGTCCACAGCGTGCTCCGCGAGCATGAGCTCGTGTCGCAGGGCGGTCAGGTCGTCATGACCGTCGGGATGCCGCTGCCCGCCCGCGGCCGCACCAACACCGTCCACGTTAGCTCCGTGAAGTAGCGAGGGACCGGGAGAGTGCAGGCGAATGGGATCCCGCGGGGACGAACGCTCATTGTAGAGGCCAGCGAGCCACTCTCCTTCCCCGACGCGGTTGACGGGTCGTCATGGGTCGTTTTCATCCTCGTCGCGTGCAGTCCTGGGTCCGTCCCGTCTGTGCCGTTGGACTCCTTGTAGGGCTCGTGGTGTTGGCCGCGGGCTGTGGACGCGGGTCGTTTGTCGGGCGCCAGTACGACGACTTTACGGCCTACTACAACACCTTCCACAACGCACAACAGGCCTTTGAGAAGGGGCTGGAGTCGGTCACCCAGTCCGAGTCGGAGATCGATCGGGGGCAGTACATCTCCCTCTTCCCCAATCCACAGGCCGGATCGGACGGGTCGTCGTTCGAAAAGGCCATCCAGAAGAGTGCGGACCTGCTCCGGAGCCATCCGAACTCGAAGTGGGTGGACGACGCGCTGATGCTGATCGGTCGGTCCCGCTACTATCAGCAGAATTATTCGGGCGCTGTTCAGAAATTCCGGGAAGTGGTCGCGCTAGAGGGGGAGCGCGAAGGGGAGGCGCGGTTTCGGCTGGCTCGGACGCTGGTGGCGGCCGAGCAGTATGCGGAGGCCCGAGAGGCCCTGCAGGTCGGACTGGAGCAGGAGGGGGACTTCGGGACATGGTCGGCCCGGATGCGACTGGTTCAGGGCCAGCTCTTTGTCCGTCAGGAGAACTGGGAAGAGGCCGAGCAAGCCCTCTCGCGGGGGCTGGAGGGATCGCTCCCCGACGTGGCGGGGGCCCGCGGGGCGTTTTTGCTGGGCCAAGTGCGCGAGACGCTCGGTGACCTCGACGGGGCGAGGGCCGCGTACCGACAGGTGCTGGACTACGATCCGACGTATCAGTTGGCGTTTGCGGCCCGCCTGGCGGCCCTTGAGATGCAGGGACGGGACGGCGATCCGGCTCGGGCCCTGGATCGTTTAGAGTCGCTGGAGCGGGACGACAATACCCCCGAGATGAGGGGAGAGATCGCCCGGGTGCGGGCGCGGCTGTACCGGGAGCAGGGCCGGCCCGAACGAGCGAGGACGGTCCTTACCGACGTGCTCCGGAGCGATGATGCACCGTCCGGCACGGTCGAGGGGCGCGTTCACTACGACCTTGCGGCTCTCTACCGCGACACGTACGAGGACTTTGGGACGGCGGCGGCTCACTTCGACACGGCCGCTACGGCCCTTCCGTCCCGGTCGGGACGGCGAGGGTCGGGCGCCGAGCCGCGTGCCCAGGTGCTCCCCGGCACCCCCACCGACGCCGCCACGCAGGCAGAGCGCTTTCAGGGCCTCGCCCAGCATGCCCGGACGGTGGCCCGGATTGATTCCTTGTTGCGCCTCGGTCGGATGCCCCCGTCGGAATTCCAAGAGGCCGTGGAGCGGATCCGTGAGCGGCGTCGGAAGCAACAGCAGCAAGAGGCCGCCCGGTCGCGCCAGCGCAATCGGCAGCGGTTCGGCGGCGGGATGCGGACGGACGGGCGACGCGACCAGTCGGCCCAGGCTCAGCAGAATGCCGTACAAACGCGGGGGTCCGACGCCGGCTTTCTCTTCCACCGCGATCCGGCCCTTGTGCAGCAGGGGCGCCGCCAGTTCCGTCAGACGTGGGGCGATCGGCCGCTGGTGGACAACTGGCGCCGGGTCAACGCCATTCAGAGCAGCGCCACGGCGGATGCGGGAGACGAGGACGCACAGGGGGGATCGCCGTCGGGCACGCAAGCATCACAGAAGCGGCTGGTCGATCTCTCGGTGGTGCCGCGCGACTCGGCGAGCCAGGCGCAGATGGAGAAGAATCGGGCCGTCGCCCGGTATCGACTGGCCAATGCCCTCTACCGGGATGCCGCCCGTCCCGACTCGGCCGAGACGTGGTACCTCCTGATTCTGGGGGAGGATAGAGAGCACCCGGTGGCGAAACAGGCCCTCTACGGACTGGCCCAGGCGCATCGGGCCCAGGGCGACACCGCCGCAGCGCGGGAGGCGTACCACTATATCGTCCAGGAATATCCCGGCACGCCCTACGCAGACCGCGCGCGGGAGCAGCTCGGGCTGGAGCCCGTCGAATCCGCGGCGGCCCCCGATTCGGCGACGCAGGCCGATTCGGCGTACGCTCGGGCCTACACCGCCTGGCAGAGCGGGGGACACGACGTCGCGCTCAAGGAATTTCTGGCTGTGGCGAAGACGTACCCCAGAACGCCCACGGCGTCCCGGGCCCTGCTGGCCGCCGGGGTGGTGTATCATCGCTCCGTTCGGCGGGATACGAGCAGTCGTCTCCGGACCCAGTTTGCGCGCTACGTGGATTCTCTCGCGCAGTCGAACGCCTCAGACGGATCGACGGGGAAAGCCGACACGACGACAGGATCACGACCGGCATCCGCCTCGCCCGGGCGTGCCTCTCCAGACACCGCCAGAGCCTCGGACGGTCCCCAGCGCGCCGCCGACACGACCGCTCGTCGGAGACGCCCGCCCCGAAGGACGCCGCAGTCCGACACCACGACGGCCGACACCACGAACGTCCGGACCCCAGTTCCGGACTCGCTGGCGCGGGATTCCGTCCGTGAGGCGGACTCTACAGGTGTGCCTCGCGCGCTCCGCAGTCCCCGACGCCCGGACAGTACCACTTCGGAGACACCGGCCTCGCCGCGGGACACCACGATCCAGTCCGAACCGAGGGCGACCGCCGATTCCGTGACCACAGCTCCGGATTCGAGTCGTCAGGCAGCCGGGCGTAAAAACTCGCCCGATCCGCTGGAAGGGCTCCTCACGTACTTGACCGAGCAGTATTCGGACACCCCCGCGGCGAAACGGGCCCAGAAACTCCTCGAATACCTCAAGCAGCAGCGCGCGGCGGCAGACTCCGCCGCTGCCGACACGTCCCGGTCAACGGCCCTGTCCCGAGCCATGTCGTCGGATACCACCGGGGCGACGGTCTCGGATTCTGCGCGGGCGGCCGCGGACGATCCACAGGCCCCCACGGCAGCTCCGGACTCCGTGACCGGCCCCAGGCAGGCGGGCCCCGACACCACCCGGACCGCCGAGGCGCCGGCCGACACCAGTGGTCGGCGCCCTGCCCGGCCCGCAGACAATCTGCCCGAACGGACCCCCGATCGGGACAGCGCCCGGGCGAAGGGGCAATGGGCCGTCGTTGTCTCTTCTCAGGAGACGCAACCGGCGGCCGAAGACATCGCCTCAAAGTATGAAGACCGCTTCGATCCGGTGCAGGTCGTCTCGGCGACCATTGACGGCACGCGCCAGTTCCGGGTGACGGTGGGGCGATACGACTCCATGGCGGCCGCGGAGCGCGTTCTCGACCGGCGGGACGCTGATCTGCCGGACAATGCGTGGGTGCTCAAACTCCGTTAATGTGGCTCGGAATTTGGGGCATTTGTGCCCCAGAAAGCGAGGACCTCCCCGACCATTCATCGGTGAGAAGAGGAGCGAGTAGAATTCCCATCCGTACACACGGAACGCCTTCGTCATGTCCCAGCGCCCCCCCACATCGTCGGAGAACGATCCCGACCCGACCCGCAATCCCTCGGGGCCGGAGCGTGTCTGGTCCGTCGTTCGCTCGCGGTATGTGCTTTGGATTGGTGGGGCCGTCGTCCTTGCGCTCGTCGTTCACTTTGGGCTTAAGTGGCGGAGTGCCAGCGCGCCCTCCACCGTCGAGTACAGCACCTTTCTCGAATACGTCGAGTCCGGCCACGTCGAACGCGTCGAGATCGTCAACGGCTCGCGCATTGAGGGCACGTACACGGCGGAGGCGGTGCAGGAGGGAGTGGTCAAGGTTCCCCCGGCCGACGAGGGCTTCTTCGGCGCTTCCTCCGACCAAACCCGGCGGATATTCGTCACCACCAAGCCCGGTTCGCACGAGTTGACTGCATTCCTCCAGCGGCACAACGAGGCGGCCGGATCTACGGTCGCCTTCACGGCCTCGCAGGAGGAAGACTGGATCGAAACCCTGTTGCTGTGGGGCCTGCCCCTCGGGCTCATCATCGGCATCTGGTTCTTCTTCATGCAGCGCATGACGGCCGGAGCGCGGGGCGGATCTCTCGGGGAGAACACGGCCACGCTGTTTGAGGACGCCAGTTCGGGGGGCGTGACGTTCGATGACGTGGCGGGGCTGGAGGAAGCGAAGGCGGAGGTGGCGGAGGTCGTCGAGTTTCTGAAGACCCCCGAGAAGTTTACCCGGCTCGGCGGCGCACTGCCCACCGGCGTGCTGCTAGTGGGGCCGCCGGGGACCGGCAAGACCCTCATGGCGAAGGCCGTGGCCGGGGAGGCCGGGGTGCCGTTCTTCTCGATCTCCGGGTCGGACTTCATGGAGATGTTCGTGGGCGTGGGCGCAAGCCGGGTGCGCGATCTCTTCGACCAGGCCAAGCAAAAGGCCCCGTGCATTATTTTCATTGACGAGATGGACGCAATCGGCCGGACACGGGGACAGGGGCAGGTGAGCAGTGGCACCGACGAGCGCGACAACACCCTCAATCAGTTGCTCGTGGAGATGGACGGCTTCGACTCCGACGAGGGCGTGGTGATCATGGGTGCGACCAACCGCCCCGACGTGCTCGACTCGGCCCTGCTCCGTCCGGGACGGTTCGACCGCCAGATTGCTATCCACAAGCCTGATCGTCGGGAGCGGACGGACATCTTCCGCGTTCATGTGCAGAGCCTGCTCCTAGACGACACGGTCGACCTGGAGCGTTTGGCCCGTCAGACGCCCGGATTCGCGGGGGCGGAGATCGAAAACATCTGCAATGAGGCGGCCCTGCTTGCTGCACGGGAGGGGAAGTCGGCGATTCAGATGACAGACTTCGAGCAGGCCATTGATCGGGTGATTGCGGGGCTGGAGAAGAGCAACAAACTCATCTCGCCCGAGGAGCGCCAAGTCATCGCCCACCACGAGTCCGGCCACGCCATCGTCGGGTGGTTTCTTGAACACACCGATCCGGTGGTCAAGGTCTCCATCGTGCCCCGGGGCGTCTCGGCGCTCGGCTACGCGCAGCACCTCCCCGAGGAGCGCGACCTCTACTCGAAGGAGGCGCTCATGGATCAGATGACAATGACTCTCGGTGGACGGGCGGCCGAAGAGATGGTCTTCGGACAGGTCACGACCGGTGCGCAGGACGATCTTAAGCGCGTCACAAAAATGGCATACGCCATGGTGGTAGACTACGGCATGAGCGACCGCGTCGGCCCCCTCAGCTATAATCAGTCCGGCCGGGGCGAGGAGCGATCCCTGCTCGGCAAGCCCTACTCGGACGCCCTGGCTGAGACCATCGACGAAGAAGTGCAGGGCATTGTCGAGGAGGCGCGGGCCCGGGCGACGGATCTGCTCCGCGAAAAGCGCGATCTCTTAGAAAGCATGGCCGCTGCACTTCTGGACGAAGAGGTCCTTGATTCGGAGGCCCTGATGGAGCTGCTCGGCCCCCCACCGCACGGGGCCTATGTGGAGATGAACGAGGGGCTGACGCCTCGACCGACGGAGCCATCCGCCGATGGCGTTGAGGCAGGGGACCAAGATGGAAGTTCCTCTGAATCTGCCACAACGGACGACTCGTCGGAAACTCCGGAGAAGACTGCTCCGTAGGTCCCCTCTGCAATACGAAGTGGTCGCCCGGACAAAGAGGCACCGCTCCACAGCGGCGAGCCCGGCTCGCCCTCTTTTTTGCCCTTACGACGAATAAGAAATCGATCTACCGATACAGATTGTTGTATCGGTTGTGGGCTCGGCTCCTCGCCCTTAGCGGCGTTCTGAGCTGGGGGGAATTCTTTTCATTCCTTCTTTGCCCCGGTTCCGGGACCCTGCGTCCAGGAATCGTGGTAGATAACGATTGTGCGCACGAAGGATTGTCCTTCTGCGAGGCTCCCGCCATCCGACACTGATTCGACAACCGACCGACACCGACGTGCCGACGACACAGCAACTGATCCGAAAAGGACGGAAGGACGAGGTGGAAAAAAGTGATGCCCCGGCGCTTGAGGGAAGCCCTCAGCGTCGCGGCGTATGCACGCGGGTGTACACCACCACGCCGAAGAAGCCGAACTCGGCGCTCCGAAAGGTGGCCCGTGTGCGGCTCACGAACGGCAATGAAGTGACCGCCTACATCCCGGGCGAGGGACACAATCTGCAGGAGCACTCCATCGTGCTCGTGCGCGGAGGGCGAGTGAAGGACCTTCCGGGCGTGAAGTACCACATCGTCCGAGGGGCCCTCGACACGGCCGGTGTCGAAGACCGACGACAAGGCCGCTCGAAGTACGGCACGAAGAAGCCCCGCGACTAAGTTTTGAGAGGATTCTGAGGCGTCCGATGGCTGGACGCCTTTCCGTTTGCCGCCGAATTACTAGACGAGACCACGGAACCGTTATGGCCCGAGACGACGCGCCCGAGCAGCGCACCACCCAGCCGGACCCCATTTACCGGGACGACATGGTCTCCCGGTTCGTGAACGCCATCATGCGGGACGGGAAGAAGAGTCTGGCGCGGCGCATCGTGTACAACACCTTCGATGTCATCGAGGAGCGCTCCGGCGAAGACGGCCTGGAGGTCTTTAAGAAGGCCGTGAACAACGCCGCCCCGCTCGTCGAGGTGCGCAGCCGCCGCGTCGGTGGAGCTACCTACCAGGTACCCACGGAGGTTCGGCCGGAGCGGCGCATTACGCTCGCGTTCCGGTGGATTATTCAGTACGCTCGGGCCCGCAAAGAAAAAAGCATGGTCAACCGTCTCGCTAGTGAGCTGATTGACGCAGCTCAGGGCGACGGCGGGGCCGTCAAGAAGAAAGATGATACCCACCGCATGGCCGAGTCCAACAAGGCCTTCGCTCACTTCCAGTTCTAGCCCATCTTTCGGGCATCTGGAGAGATCGGGGGCCGACCCCGGTCTGCACCGAGCGATCGAGCATCTAATTTGAGCACGTACCTATGGCCACCAAGAAAAACGAAGGCTTTCCGCTGGAGCGGACCCGGAATATCGGCATCATGGCGCACATCGATGCCGGCAAGACCACCCTCACGGAGCGGATCCTGTTTTACACAGGGCGTCTGCACCGCATGGGGGAGGTGCACGAAGGGGCCGCGACCATGGACTTCATGGAGCAGGAGAAGGAGCGGGGCATTACCATTACGTCCGCCGCCACGACCTGCTACTGGGACGATCACCGGGTGAACATTATCGACACGCCCGGCCACGTCGACTTTACGGTCGAAGTGGAGCGGTCCCTCCGCGTGCTCGACGGCGCGATTGCGCTGTTCTGCGCAGTCGGCGGCGTGGAGCCGCAGTCCGAGACGGTCTGGCGCCAGGCGGAAAAGTACGACGTGCCGCGGATCGGATTCGTGAACAAGATGGACCGAACCGGCGCGGACTTTGAGAACGTCCTGGAAATGATGGAGGACCGCCTCAGTGCCAACCCGGTCCCCGTACAGTATCCCATTGGGGCCGGCGACATGTTCCGGGGCGTCATCGATCTGATTCGGGGCAAGGCCATCGTGTACGACGATGACTCCCAGGGCATGAAGTGGGACGAGATTGAGATCCCCGAAGACCTGAAAGCAAAGGCCAAGCACTGGCGCATCAACCTGCTGGAGAGCGTCGCCGAATACGACGACGCGCTCTTGATGAAGTACCTCGACGAAGACGAGGAGGTGGAGCCAGCGGAACTGGAAACGGTTATCCGGGAGGCAACGCTCAACCGCGACATCACGCCCATGTTCTGCGGGTCCGCTCTCAAGAACAAGGGGGTCCAGCGCGTGCTCGATGGGGTGAACAAGTACCTACCGAGCCCGAACGACGTCCCGCCGATTCGGGGACATCATCCACAGGATGAGGACGAAGAGGTGGTGCGTCACCCGAAGGAGGACGAGCCTTTCAGCGCGGTGGCGTTCAAGATTACCACCGATCCGTACGTTGGGAAACTGACGTTCATTCGCGTATACAGCGGCACGCTGGAGTCCGGCTCCCGCGTTTACAGTCCCACCCGGGACGAGGACGAGCGCGTCGGTCGCATGATGTTCATGCACGCCAACAGCCGGGAGGACGTGGACATGCTTCGTGCCGGGGACATTGCCGCTGTGGTGGGGCCAAAGAACCTCAAGACCGGCGACACGATCTGCGACCCGGATCACCCGGTCGTGCTCGAATCGATGGACTTTCCGGAACCGGTCATTCGCATTGCGATCGAGCCGAAGACGAAAGCCGACCGCGACAAGCTGACCAACGGCCTCACGAAGTTGGCCGAAGAGGACCCGACGTTCAACGTTCGCACCGACGAGGAGACCGGTCAGACGATTATTGCCGGGATGGGAGAGCTCCACCTCGAAATTATCGTCGACCGGCTCAAGCGCGAGTTCAAGGTCGAGGCCAACGTCGGGCGTCCCCAGGTTGCTTACCGCGAGGCCATTACCGAGATGGTGGACGAGCACTATGTCCTGAAGAAGCAGACCGGAGGTCGCGGCCAGTTCGCCGAGGTCTACATGGAGGTCGGCCCGAATGAGGACGAGGACGAAACCGGCCTCGTGTTCGAGAATGACATCAAGGGCGGCGTCATTCCGACAGAGTTTATTCCCTCCGTCAAGCGCGGTATCCAGAGCGCGATGGAAGATGGCCCTCTCGCCGGATACCCGCTTGAAGGGGTGTCGGTACGTCTTTACGACGGCGATCACCACGAGGTCGACTCCGACCAGAACGCCTTCGAAATCGCGGGCCGACTCGGCTTCCGCGAGGCCGCCCGCCGCGCCAATCCTGTGCTCATGGAGCCCGTGATGGGGGTCGAGGTCGTGACTCCCGACGAGTACATGGGCGACATTATCGGCGATCTCAATGGGCGCCGCGGCCAGATTGGCAAGATGGGGCAGCGGAACGACGCGCAGGTCATTAACGCCGAGGTGCCGCTCTCCGAAATGTTCGGATACTCGACGGACCTCCGCTCCCTGTCGCAGGGCCGGGCCATCTACACGATGCAGTTCAGCAGCTACGAGCCGGTCCCCGAAGAGATTGCGGCGGAGATCATGGACGAGGATGTCGTCGGCGCCGCTGCATAGCACAAGTCTACTGCCCTCCTTCTCCACATTCGAATCCACACACATACCGAACCACACAGACCACCATGGCCAAGGAAGAGTATCAGCGAGAGAAGCCGCATGTAAACGTAGGGACGATCGGGCACGTGGATCACGGGAAGACGACGTTGACGGCCGCGATCACGAAGGTATTGGCCGAGCGCGTGGGGGGAGCGGGGGCCAAGACGTTTGAGTCGATTGACAACG
>Ga0207797_1002008_pt1 | contig 14423 bp, 14 predicted proteins | sample PRCRCaboRojoPR_6_FD_187275 | JGI IMG/M metagenome (GOLD analysis project Ga0207797, IMG submission 187275) | Marine sediment microbial community from Cabo Rojo, Puerto Rico - PR CR 10% Liquid 1 (SPAdes) | ecosystem: Environmental > Aquatic > Marine > Coastal > Sediment | place: Cabo Rojo, Puerto... | reverse complement strand
GAGGCCACGTATTGTGCGAGCGGTGAGCGGGAAGAACGAGTGAACCGGGAGCGACTGCGTGGCCGACCGAAGGGAGGCCACGTTTTGTGCGAAAGGTTACCGACTCCCCTGCCGACCGGTCGCCGGTGACCGGTTGGAAGCCAATCTAGAATGGCGATTCGATCGGGGCTGTTGGCCTCCGGTGAAGATGCGTTACAGCCTGGTTTGCCGCGCCCGGAGGGGGGTTGACGGCTATTGCGGGCCTCTTGCAATCTGGGACTACCACGGAACACCCACCATGACGAAGTCCACGAGCGATCGCACGGTCCGGGGCGACGGCCTCGGCGCGCGTCGGTCCGATAATGCCCACGCACATACGGTTCCCGTCCCTGTGATCGACCGGATTCTCGCCGCCTCGCTGGACGAGGTGCGGAACGGCCACGCGGTGGCACCGACAGAGCCTCACCGGGACGCCAGCCCCGCGGAGCGGGTGGGCGGCCTAATGGGCGTCCTCGTCGTCAATATCGACGCGCGGTGCAAGCGGGTCCTCGAACCGCAGGGGTCGTGAACAGCATCATCGGGCCGGTCGACTTCGATCACGTCCTCACGGCGGACTTGCTGGACGAGCCCTTCGAACCCCCGGGCCAGCCATCGAACCACTAACGGAACGGGAACGGATCCTCGGGCGGCAAGGCGGGACGAACGCCTCGTGCGCGTGCGGGCGCACACTAATTAATTGCCCACCACGTACGTTTGATTGCGACACTATGTACCATAGCTACCCACCGGACGGTAGCTTAATCACGCCGGTCCGTCAACATGTCCAGCATCGATGCTCGGGGAGCGGGAACCGGGACTGTTCGCCGTCGACGCCATCGGCGTCCTGCTCGTGGCGTCCGGAGTGGCCTACCTGCTCGTGGAGGTGGAACCGATGCTCATCGCGCTGGCCGAGATCGCGTTCCCGCTCCTGTTGGGGGTGCTCGTCGTCGGTTACGGGGCGTGGTTGCGTCACACCGGCATGTCCGCACGCGGGATCGAGATCGTCGGTCTCGGGAACGCGCTCGGTGGCGTGGCGTTCGCGTTCTTCACCGGGTGGTTGTTGTACGTCGCGACGCTCGAGTTGCAACTGCCCCGCGACGCGACCTTCATCCTGCTCAACGGGATCGCGATCGGCGTCGTCACGGGTGGCTTCCTGGGGACCCTTTACGTCGGGCTGCAGGAACAGCAGGCGACGCTCCGGCGCCGGAACCGGGAATTGCGCCGGCAGAACGATCGACTCGACCAGTTCGCGTCGATCGTCTCCCACGACCTCCGCAATCCTCTGAACGTGGCCCAGGGGCGGCTCGAACTCGCCGCGGAGACGGGCGAGGAATCACACTTCGACGCCCTCGGCCGAGCGCTCGACCGGATCGATTCGATCCTCACCGACATGCTCGCCTTCGCGCGCCAGGGCCGTACCGTCGAGGACGTCGAGTCGGTGACCCTCGAGGGTCTGGCCACGGGTGCGTGGGAGGCCGTCGAAACCGGATCGGTGAGCCTCGACGTGGAGGGATCGATCGCGTTCGAGGCCCACGAGAGCAGGCTGAGCCAGGCACTCGAGAACCTCTTCCGGAACGCCGTCGAACACGGCGGGGACGATCTGGGGACTGTCTGGGTCGGCCCGCTCGATGGCGAGCGAGGATTCTACGTCGAGGACGACGGCCGGGGCATTCCCGAGGGCGATCGCGAGAAGGTCTTCGACTCCGGGTTCTCGACGACCACGGAGGGGACCGGCTTCGGGCTCCCGATCGTAAAGGCGGTGATCGAAGCCCACGGCTGGTCGATGGAAATCGAGGCGGGGAGAACTGGCGGGGCTCGGTTCGAGGTGCGGGGCCTGGACTGAGTCAGGTCTCTTCGGGGGTCTCTGTCTCGGGGCTGATCGTCTCGCCGCGGAGCCAGCACGGGACCACGCGGTACATCGTCACGCCCAGAGCGATCGCCAGCAGGGCGACCAGCCCGAAGATCACGAGTGTCACGTCGACCATGCCACCGGCTAAGCGATGCCCTCGTATAAAGGGTTGGTGCGATTTACCACGCATAGGAACGGACGCAGGAAATCGGCCCATGACCGCAGCCAGAAGACGAAGCGGTTGGGAAAATCGAACGGGCTAGACGGCGGTGGAGATGTTGGAAGACTCGAACGGGTCAGACGGGGGGCTGGTCTTCGGGGTGCTTGCGGCCCCGCTGCTTGCCGGGCGAGCCGACGCGGCCCGCGATCCACAGGATCGCGATGAACGGCCACAGCGGCAACAGGATAAACGCGATGCCCAGCATGATGATCCAGCCGAACGCCGACATCTCGCGCGGATTGTGGAACGGCGTCGGCGGCGTGACTGTGTCGACCATGGACGGGGGTTTGGGGCCCTAGGGCAAATCGGTGACGGTTCCGGCTGGGGACCCCCGACCGCCTACTGGTACATCCCGGGGAGGCCGCTTTCGGTGCGGGCGGTGGACTCGTCCTCGACCATGCGCTGGTACTGTTCGGCGATCTGTTGCATCCGGTGGCGGATCTCGTCGGCCTGCTTCTCGAGTTCGGTGGTATCGATGTCGAAGTCCACGAGCGGTTCGAGTGCGGTTTCGATGACGGCCTGGGCGGCACCTGGATCTGGCAGGTAGGGATGGGCCTTGACGATGAGCACGGCCGCCGGAACCTCGTCGTGGTAACACGCCTGGACGAGGGCACCGGTCACCCCTCCGACGAGCCCGGGCTCGCCCGCGAGACCGATCGCTGCGTCCTCCAAAGCTTTCCGCATCCCAGTCGTCGTCGCCACGCCCGTCACGGCGCCGCGTTCGCTATCTGATTGGGCGGGTGCGCCCGCGAGGAAGATGGCCCGATCGAAGTCCTCGGCGAGGTCCGAGAGGACACACTGGGCAAGGGGGGCAAACGTCTGGGGCGGCATCGCGAGGTCGCTCTGGAGGGTCATCACTGGGGGGTCCTCGCCGGCGTAGACCCGGACCGGGTCACGGACCATCCCCGATTCGAAGGTGACGACCGGGGGGAAGCTCTCGTCGGAGATGCTGCCGTGATGGGCCAGTTCGAGTTGCCTGGTGATCTGATCGACCGCGATGGAGGCCACGAGGCCGTGGCCCGGGAGTCCCTCGATGAGCGTCGGGCTGCGGGCGTCGACCGACGTGAGTTGCTCGAAGGTGGCGGGTTCCTGGGGCTGCATACACCGAGTTTCGTCCCCCGGGACCGTAACTGCTTCTCGGCGCCGACCGGAGACCGGGTGCGTGCCGCTGGCCCGTACCTGCAGACCGTAATCCTCATTGACGGACTGGGCCAACCCTCGCCAACTGTGCCCGATACGTGTCGGTGTCGAGAGGTCGGACCGAGGCAGTGCAGTCCCCGCAGCCGGGGGTACAGATGGTAGAAGCGCTGGCCGTCGCCTCCGGGAAGGGTGGCACCGGGAAGACCACCGCGACCCTCGCACTCGGGATGGCGCTTTCCGAGCGCTACGACGTCACGGTGGTCGACGCCGATACCGGGATGGCGAATCTCCTCTTCCACGCGGGTCTCGAAGACGTGCCGGTGACGCTCCATGACCTGCTGGTCGGGGACGAGTCCGTTGCCGTCTCGGAGGCGGTCTATCACCGTTTCGGGATGGACATCGTCCCCTGTGGCACCAGCCTCGAGGCCTTCCAGGCGGCGGAGCCGACCAGGCTCCGGTCGGTCATCGCCGAGTTGGCGGGGGAAACGGACGTCTTGCTGCTCGACTCGCCCGCTGCGCTTGGGAGCCGCGGGGCCGTGTTGCCGATCGTCCTCGCGGACCGGGTCGTGCTCGTCGTCCAGCCGACCATCCCCGCCATCACCGACGGGCTCAAAGTCCAGGAGTATGCCACCGCGTATGGCACTGGGGTGGCCGGGCTCCTCTTCAATAAGGTCCACGAGCCGAAGTCGGTGGCGCGGATCACCGACCGTGCCGGCGCGTACGTCGACGGCCCGGTTCTGGGAACCGTGCCGATGGACGACGCCGCCCGGGCGGCCCGCAAACGGGGTCGGCCCCTCCTCGCCCACGCCCCGGAGAGCGAGGCCGCCGCGGCGTTCCGCGAGGCGGCGTCGTCGATCGATGTCGACGCGGGCGGGGCCGAGGGCGTCGCGGACCGCTTCCGGAACGCGGTCATTCCCGAGGCATGACGCTGCCCGAGGGCCAGACCACCTTCGACCGGGTGGTAATGTCCGTGGGAGAACCGCTCCGAGCGGCGCTGGACCGCGAGACCACCGGCTACGGGGCGATCATCCCGCAGGCGGGGCTGCTCGGCGACGGGCCCGGCACCGGCGTCATCTGGTTCGAGGACGGAATTCCGACCGGGGCGCGCCATACCGGGACCGGGCGCACCGGCTCCGAAGCCCTGGCGGACATCGCCGAGACCGGTCCGTACAGGGTCCGGCTGGTGGCGGCCGAAGTGCCGCAGTCGCTGGGCCAGGCCGCGGAGTTGGCGCCTGGCGCACCGGCCGAACAGGTCGCCGGCGATTCCGATTTGGCGGCGCGGACCAGAGACGCGGCCACCCGCGAGGGTCCCGTGGGGGACGCCCGTGAACTCGACGCCGTCGAGGCCTTCCTGGCGGACGAGGAGAAGATCGACGCCATCCAGCGACAGGCGGCCGCGGAAGCCCGCAAGCGCGCGGCGGAGTGGGGCTTCGAGACCGTGGACGAGGCGGGGGCGGAGCCACCTGCGACGGCGCCCGAGAGTGTGCCGCCGGCCACGGCAGCTCGCAAGGACCCCGACCGGGACCGAAGGCGTGCTGAGGACTCGGGCTCCGAAGCCGGCTGACTCGGAGTAATCGGGCGCGACGGTCCCGGCCCATGCGGTCAGATCAGGCCGGTCAGCCGAAAGACGACGAACGTGATGGCGACCAGCCCGCCCGAATGGAGGAGTGCTTCATACACGCCGCGCCCAGCGCTCCCCGCGAACCAGCCGGCGGCGAGCATGCTGGCCTGGGTGAGCCAGTAGAACAGGGGCCGGGGACCGGCTGCCCTCAGGGAGGTGGCCTCCAGAACGACCCCCGACACCGGGCCGGTGGTGGGCCCGCTCGCGCTCTCGAGGACCATCAGGTTGACTGCGACCACGATGGCGACGATGAGGAGCGCGACCGTCCAGCCAACCCCGATCACGAGCGGGGCGCGGGACCGGCGAGCGGATTCGCCGTGGAGTAGCCGGCCGGTCTCGGTCTGGACGGTCGAGATGGCAGACCGGGTGTCCGCACCGGCCTCGAGCGCGCCGACCGCCAGCCCGATGGTGCGACCGGCCATCGGCGTCCCGATCCGACCGATGAACCGCTCCAGGGCTCGCTTGCGGACGGGGCCGTCGTGACCGCCCACCTGGAGGTCGAACGCGAGCGCGTCGACCGGGGAGTTGAGCGGGCCGAGGTCGGTCTCACGAGCGACCCCGTCGACTGCATGTCGAAAGGGTCTGCCGCCGTCCATCCGTTCGGCCACCGCGTGGACGAACGTCGGTAGGCGTCTGTCCATCGCCGCGCGCCTGCGAGTCCGGCGAGCGTCGACCAGCCCGACAGGGATGCCGACCACGAGGTATCCGACGACGAGGGCGTGGGGAACGGTCCAGCCGCGGGCCCACAGGAGCAAACTTCCCGCCAGGGCGACTGGTCCGAGTACGACGAGTGCGTTGGCAGGATTCCGCGGGCTCGTGCGCACGACGTCCCGTACTCGCGTCGAGCGACGTGCCACAGCCCACCTGTGTCCGATCGGTCGCAGGAGATGGGCCAGCATGGCCGCGATTCCACCGATCACCAGGATGAGGCCGATGCCGACGGGGGCAAGGAGCGCCCGAAGGTCGGGGATGGAAACACGCGAGACCGGGACCGGGAACGTCGAGGCCGTCACCAGCCAGGCGCCGAGAAGCACCACCGGCAGGAGTGCCAGGGCCAGAAAGATCGCCACGACCCGGGACCGGTAGCGGGCTTCGCGGCGGTGCGCTCGCTCGTCGGCCGTCGCGAGCAGTCGGCTTTCGATTCGGAGGAAGGCACGCAACTCGTCGGGCCCGTCCCGTGCACGCTGCCGGAAGCTCCGCAGGAACGGCGCGAGCGCGTCGGTCGAGGGGGTGTCCCGAGCCACTCGTCGGATGCCGTCGTCACCGCTCCCCTGGATCGTCGCGTGCCGGAGTATCGCCGCGAAGCTGTCGGCTGTCGCCCCGTGAATCCGGCGCTTCTCGACCACGGTCTCGAAGAGTGATCGGGGATCGGTGGTGCCCGCAGCGACCACGTGGAGGTAGCGCACCGCTCCTGGAAGCGTTCGCTCGATCGCCCGGCGACGCCTCGCGACGAGGATCCGCAGGGCAAGGCTCGCGAGCAGTTGCGTGCCCATGAAACCGATGAGAGCGGCCAGAAGCCCGACCACCCCCGTCTGCACTGTCGGACCGAGTGGGACACCGGTTGACGCCAGGCCCGGAACCCGCACGCGAATCGGCCCCGTGCCGACGACTCGTGGCGCCAGCAGGCCCGTTCCAAGGGCGAGTGCAGCAAGCGCCACCAGCCAGGCGACCGTGTAGAGCCCGACGACGTAGGTCTCGAAGCAGACCTGCGGATGCAAGGCCCGGAACCGGCCTTCGTCCCGCGCGTGCCGCCGAGCGTCTGCGTGTCTCCCGAAGGCGGCATACGCCAGGGCCTCGAACCGACCCATCGCCTGTCGGGCCCCGTCGAGCAGCCCCGTCATCACGACAGGGTCCGCTGGATGCGTTCGACCGTCGCCGCCTCGTCCGTGCGCATGTCGGCGAGGAACCCGAGCAATGCCGCGCGATCGGTCATGGACTCCGCCTGCAGGTACTCGACGTACTGTCCTCGGCGTTCGAGGTCTGCGGGATCGAACGAATCGTCGCGGTCGGCCAGTTGCTCCACCCCCCTCGCAGTCCCGCCCTCTTCGCCGGACCGCCCGGAACCGAAAACCTGCGTCCACTCGACAGCGGCCCGAGCGGTCTCCCGACCCTCGGCTGGTGGGACTGTGCCTCGAGCATCTCCAGGTGGCGACTCCCCTGCCGGTATCCAGCCGGTGGCCGGTTCCGAGGTGGCTCGATCAGGCAGTTCGACCAGCAAATCGACCGTGTGGAGGGTGCGGCCGGAGAGCCCGGCCGACGTGGCCGCGTCGACGAAAAATCCCCGGTCCGCGGTTCTGGCGGCGGCGAGGGATCCCCGACCGGCGGCGAGCACGGATCCGAACCGGCGCATGGGCTCTGGCGCTCCGATACCCGCCAGCAACACCATTCCGGGATCGAGACCGGCCCGGTCGCCGACGGCAGTCCGGTCGTCCTGGGGAACGGCCTCTCTGCCGATCGTGACGCCGGTCTCGTGCGGGACGGTAACCGCTCGTTCGGTGCCTGGGAGACTCACCGGGCGGGCCTCGGGTGGGACGAAGGGCGCGTGGGCGGCGAGCGCCGCGATGGGCTCGGCGCGGGCCGAGCCCACGAACACGACGCTACCGGTCTCCGCCAGAACTGTCCAGATCGCTGCCACGAGTTCGGGGCCGAGCACGCCCCGATCGACGAGTTCGATTGGGGACGGCGGCGCGGCACGCTCTGCGGTGATCGAGATGTGCGCGCCGGTGCCCGCAGCTGCCGGGAGCGAAATCGAACACTCGAGAGTCCGTGTTCGACCGGCCTCATCGGACGGGACGGAGCCGCCGCCACGGCCGTCCACGGGGCGCTCGACAGCCACCGTTGCGACCGGTCGATCGCTGCTGAGTTCGACGCCCCCCTCGGCCGCGAGCGACCTGGCCAGACGTCTGAACGCGTCCGGGTCGGTGATCGACAGGTTGGTCGGCATACGGCTCTCTTCGAGGGCAGCGTCCGGTTGTGGGACCACGGTGACTCCCTCGCCGATCCCGGGGACCTCGATTGCGCGTATCCGTGGATCGCGCATCGGGATCGAAAGCGGGCCATCTCCGACGAGATCACGGGCGACGTGATAGGCGAGGTCGTCGAGACGGTCCGACAGACGGTCCGTCCGGAAAACCGTCTCGGGCGCCCCGATGGAACTGGGGAGCCGACCGAGCGCCCGACGGAGTCTCCGGCGGATCCTCGAGAGGTCCGGCCCGCGAAGGCGACGGGCGAGCAGCGTTCTTGCCCGCTCGATCACGGCCCCTGAGCGGTCCTCCAGAACCGAGTCCGGTGGGGCCTCCAGGAGCCGGTTCCTGACTGCCTGGAGGTGCTCCTCGTCATCGCGGCGGCGCGATGGCTCCGCGACTGCGTACCGCGTGTGATAGGTGTCCGCCCCGAGGACGTGGCGGCGATAGACGACGACAGGCACCGCGAATCCCTCGTACTCGACCGTCGTCGCCGCCAGTCGCTCGCTGAGGAACCGGTCCAGGTGTGGCGTGTCCGTGTCCAGTTCGGTGACGACCGGTGCAAAATCGCGGGTGTGGACCGCCAGACGGTCGCCCGAGGTGTCCGCGATGCGGATGCGGTCGTCGAGGGCCAACGGCGTCAACTCGCCCAGGCCCCGGCGCGAAGCGTCCAGATGGTAGCCGAGACGGCGGCGGGCAGCGGGCGAGCGGACCTGGCCGCCGGGGTGGCGCCATCCGGACTGACGCCCCGCTGCCAGCTGATCGATCGCTTCCTGGCGCGTTCGCGGCCGGGAGTCGGCCTCATCCTCGGTCGAGGCCTCGACTCGCGTGCGGGCTTCCTGCTCTCGATGGCTCAGCGCCGGCTCCCGGGTCCGGTATCGATAGCCCTCATCGGTTTCGGTGACCGTCGCGACGACACCCGCGCCGACGTGGTACTGGGCCCTGACCCCTGGGGCGTACCAGGCCGCCCGGTCGTCAGGGGGGACCGGGCCCGGTACCGTCGCCGGCAACTCGGCACTCATGGGAGGTCTTTGCCGCGTCCCGTGGTTTAAAGCCTCGCACTCGAGGCCGCCTGGTCCGCCCTTCCCTCGTGCGATTCTGCTATTTTAGAGTGGGCGTCGGTAAGGCAGTCGGTTGTTGTGGGGAGTATGCGGGGGCCTGCTCAGCGCAGAGTCACGATGGGGCCCGAATCGAAACCGACAAATGGCGTCTGCGGGGAAGATGAGAGTAGCCGAGGTAGCCTAGCCCGGCCAAGGCGGTTGCCTCGAGAGCAACTGTCCGCAAGGACTCGTGCGTTCAAATCGCACCCTCGGCGCTTCTCGTTCCCTGCGTGAGGAGACCACCATCGTGCTCGGACTCAGTCGTCCGCCGGCACGCTGTCCGCAGGCACTTCGGCGAGCAGCCGGTCGAGACCGTCGACGATGGCGTTCACGCTCGCGAGCGTGATGTCCGCCTCGCTTGCGGTCACGGCGACCGACCGGTCGCCCCGCGTCATGGTCACCTCGACGGTGACGACGGCGTCGGTACCGCCGGTAATCGCGTCGACGTGGTACTCCTCGAGGTGGAAGGAGAGGTTGCCCAGTGCCGCCCGCGCAGCCTTCATCGCGGCGTCGACCGGACCGCTCCCGGTCCCGCTCGCGACGCGCTCCTCGTCGCCCACCTGGAGTCGAACGCTCGCGGTGGGCGTGCCCGAGCCGCTGGCGGCCGTCAGATCGAGGAGTGTCACCTGCCGCTCGCGGTCCCGCCCGGTGACGTCCTCGGCGATTGCCAGCAGGTCCGTATCGGTGACTCGCTTGCCCCGCTCCCCGAGTTCCTTGACGCGATCGACGACGGCCCGGAGCTGTTCCTCGTCGACCGAGACGTCGTGCTCGTCGAGGGCAGCCTTCACGCCCGCGCGGCCCGCGTGCTTCCCCAGGACGAGACGTCGCTCCCGCCCGACCGCCTCGGGCGGATAGGGTTCGTACATCCGCTCGTCCTTGAGCGTGCCATCGGTGTGGATGCCGCTCTCGTGGGCGAAGGCGTTCTGCCCGCTCACAGCCTTGTTCGGTGGGAGTTCCACGTCGGTTGCGTCGGCGACCAAGCTCGATAGGCGGTAGAGCCGCTTCGTGTCGACGGTCTCGACGCCATAGGCGTGCCAGAGGGCCACCGCGACCTCCTCGAGGGCCACGTTCCCGGCCCGCTCGCCGATGCCATTGACGGTCGCGTGGACGAGGTCCGCACCGGCTGCGACGGACGCGAGCGTGTTCGTGACCGCCAGACCCAGGTCGTCGTGGGTGTGGGTACTCACGGGCCCGAGCTCCGCGAGGCGACTGACCGCCTCGTAGGCGTGCTCGGGGCTCGTGTGCCCGACGGTGTCCGCGAACGCGAACCGATCCGCGCCGGCGTCGTGAGCCACGCTCGCGAGTTCGACGAGGAAGTCGAGGTCGGCTCGGCTTCCGTCCTCGCCGATGACCTCGACCCAGAGGTCGTGGTCTCTGGCGTACTCGACGAGTTCGGCCGTCGTCTCGAGGACGCCATCGCGGGTCGTGCCCACCTTGTCCTCGACGTGGCGGTCGCTCGCCGGCACCACCAGGTTGATGCCGTCGACGTCGACGTCGAGAGCGAGGTCGACGTCGTGTCTGACGCCCCTGGCGAAGCTGGTGACCGTGGCGTCCAGGTCGAGATCGGTGACCCGGTCGATGGCCCGTTGCTCGCCCGGTCCGGTGCAAGCGCTCCCCGCTTCGATCACGCTAACGCCGGCCGCGTCGAGTTCCCGGGCGATGGTCGCCTTCTCGTCGGGGGAGAGCGAGACGCCCGGGGCCTGCTCGCCGTCCCGTAGTGTCGTATCCAACAGCTGTACGTCGCCGTCCATGTGGGTGGGGCTATCTCGCACCCGGAATAAATCGATCCGTGGTCATCGCTGCCACGCTCCCAGGGAAGCCCCTCCAGTACTTAAAGGGTCCAATCAGACAGATTTCGCAAGAATTGACGGGATCTGCGCTGGCCGCATCACTCGGCAAGTCGCACGTAATCGCCCACTGACACGTCGTCGGCCGCACCTGCCGGTAGTTCCACGAGCATATCGGCCCGCTCCTTGGCGAGCCCGGTCCAGGGCGAGAGTTCCTCGATGCGGACCACCGACCCGTCGACGACCCAGAGCACGTCGATCGGGAAGGGGACAAAGAGCATGTGCACGTCCCGCACGTCGACCTCGTCGAACCGGAAAACCAGTGCGTAGTCCGTTGGGATCGAGCGTCGGAACATCAGCCCGCGCATCTGGGAGAGCAGCGAGTCAGCCGTGTCGACCGCGTGAGCCAGGATACGGGTGTTCCCATCACTCTCGTGGGGGTCCGCGTGTGAGCCATCGCTCTCGTGGGGGTCCGCGTGTGAACTATCAATCTCGTCAGGATCACCCCGTGGACCATCACTCTCGTCAGGATCACCCCGTGGACCATCACTCTCGTCAGGATCACCCCGTGGACCATCACTCTCCTCAGGAGCCCCCTGTGGAACGTGTTCCAGGTGCACGGCCGTGCCCTCGCGGGCGCGGGCGAAAAGGGTTACTCTCGGCGTTTCAAAAACTGGGCCATGAAGAAGACGCCGTCGGGGACCGCGGTGGGCGTCGACGACCCGTACGCCCTCGCGGACCTGTGCGACCACGCCACCGACGACGGCCGCTGCCGCTTCCCGCTCGAGAACCCTGGAGAGGACCCACTCTTCGAGGACGATCGTCGGGCGTCGGACTTCGCCTGCCCCGTGGCCGAGGACGAATGGGAGTGGGCGGACTGTCCGCACTACCGCACAACCGGTCGGGACGGGGAGTGTGCGAGGTGCGGTCTCGAGGAACGCCGGGACGCCCACGAGGGCGCGACGCCGCTCCTCGAGGAGCATCATCTCTCCTACGAGGACGATCGGGATCTCGGCCACGAGATCACGGTCACGCTCTGTCGCTGGTGTCACGCGAAAGTCCACAACTCCTGGGCGCGGATCGGCGACGACGTGAACCCGGACCCGGAGGCGGTCGCGGAGGCCGAGGAACGCCGGAGCCGGGAGCTTTCGGAACTGTCATTCGAAACTGCGGCCGAGCGGTTCGACGGAAATGGCAGGTGAAGCCACGCGTGTTCCGGCTCTCAGCAGGGACCGCAGCGGCCGTCGCGGTGTCCGCCGCGGAACGGGTGAGTTTTTAGGCTTCACTGGGTTACTCCCCCTCAATGACGAAGATATCCGTGGTGGACAACCACGGGCAGTTCACACACCTGGAGCATCGCATGCTCCGGGACCTGTCCGGGGTGGAGACGGAGCTGGTCGAGAACACCACGCCGCCGGAGGATATCGACGCCGACGGGCTGGTGCTCTCCGGCGGTCCCTCCATCGAGGAGACCGGAAACTGTGCGGCGTACCTCGAACTAGACATTCCGGTACTGGGGGTGTGCTTGGGCCATCAACTCATCGCCGAGGAACTCGGCGGCGAGGTCGGGTCCGGCGACTACGGGGGGTACGCGGAGGTCACCGTGGACATCATCGACGAGGAAGACCCGCTAGTCGGGTCTCTGGCACCGTCGATCCGGACCTGGGCAAGCCACGCCGACGAGGTGAAGACGGTACCGCCGGGCTTCGAGCGCACCGCCGACAGCGACATCTGCGCGGTCGAGGCCATGGCGGACACGGACCGGGACCTCTACGGCGTGCAGTGGCATCCGGAGGTGTCACACACCGAACGGGGCGAAGAGGTCTTCGAGAACTTCCGGGACATCTGCGAGTGACATGAGTGCGACCCAGGGCGAACTGGCCGACCTCTCGAAGTACATCTTCCGGACCCCCAGCTGGTACGCGACGATGGGCGTGGGGATGCTCATCGCGGCCTTCGCCGGGGTGGCGGCATTCGACTCCCGGTACATCTTCGAGGACGTCTGGCTTGGGCTGTTCTACCTCGGACTGCCCACCATTATCGCGAGCGTGACGACCTCCCCCCTGGATCGGCTCGTCGGCGGCCAACTGACTTTCAACCGGTCGACCCTGCTGGCCACGGTCAGTCTCTTCCTGGTCGTGGCAGTGCTCACCGGGGCTGCCATCGTCACGGCGATCACGCCGCTCGGTCAGAACTTCGTCTATGACGTCCTTATCGGGGTGCTTGCTTTCATCTTCGCGTTCCGCTTTCTGGTCGTTCACGCGGTGTCCCGAACCCACGCACTCGCCTCGGCAGTCCCGGCGAGCGTCCAGACGCTCACGGCCGGGGCCTTCCTGTTCGTCTACAGTGGGACGATCAATTACTTCGCGGTCGGCGGTGGCCCGTACTTCCGGGCGCTCCTCTCCCGGCCCGATCGCGCGCCGCCGGAACTCACCTACGCCTTCGTCCCGCAGGACTTCCTCCTCCTCATCGGGATGTCGGTCCTGTACTGTGGGGTCGCGTACGGTTTCCTCCGGATCATGGACCGGCCGTGGCGCCGGAGTCTCGACGTGAGCTCGCTCGATTTCCTCCGGGGGTTCATCGGTCACATCGCCGAGGGCAGCCGCGAACTAGAGGACTTCTTCGAGAAGATCGGCGAGGAGGCGGTGGTCCCGGTCACGGTCATGGCCTTCGAGCGGGAGGACGGCACGGAGAAAGCCCGCTGGGTGCTCCCCATGATCCATCCCGGTCCGATGGGGGACATCGGGGGTGGGAACCTCCCCCAGCGCGTCGCCGAATCTGCTGAGGGCCTCGCCTTCCCGCCCCACGCGACGGCAGGTCACGACTTCAACCTGGTGACCGAACGCGAGGTCGAGACGCTCATCGATGCCGCGGACCGGGCCCACGAACGGATCGACTTCGTCGACCGGGCGACGCCCGTCACCCGGGTGGAACATGGCGAAGCGTCGGTCCTGGGCCAGCGGTTCGATGACGACGGGTTGTTCGTGACGACCTTTGCACCGGGCTTTGCGGACGACGTGGAGTACGCCGTCGGGCTGGCCGCCGGTTCGGAGGCGCGGGTCCAGGGACTGGACGAGGTGTTCCTCGTGGACGCGCACAACAGCAATAATGGGCTCAAGGGCCAGCACCTCGGACACGTGGTCCCCGGGAGCCGGCGGTCGTTCGAACTGATGCAAGCGGTCAGCGAGGCGGCCGCCGAACTGGTCGAGGCCGAGACGGAACCGATCCGGCTCGGGACCGCCTGGGACCGGACGAACTGGCGGCCGGAGGACGGCATCGGCCCGCTCGGCATCCGGGTTGCAGTCCTCGAGAGTGGCGACCAATCGGTCGCATACGTGCTGATCGACGGAAACAACATGGAACCAGGCCTGCGGGGTGACATCCGCGAGGCCATCGACGGGATGGACGAGATCGAGATCATGACGACGGACACCCACATCGTGAATACGGTCCGATCCACGAACCAGGTCGGTGCGGCGCTCGACCGGTCCGCTCTGGTCGACCGCGTGACCGAACTGGTCGACCGCGCGCACGACGACCTGGAACCGGTCCGGGCGGGGATGGCGTCCGCGACGGCCGAGGTCACTGTCTTCGGGAACGACCGCACGGAGACGCTGGCGAGTCAGGCCAATGCGGTCATTTCCATGGGCGGCGGGCTGGCTGCAGCCATCATGGTTGCGGTAATCGCGGTCAGCCTCCTGATCTTCTTCCTGACCTAATCGCGG
>Ga0207797_1002007_pt1 | contig 14425 bp, 13 predicted proteins | sample PRCRCaboRojoPR_6_FD_187275 | JGI IMG/M metagenome (GOLD analysis project Ga0207797, IMG submission 187275) | Marine sediment microbial community from Cabo Rojo, Puerto Rico - PR CR 10% Liquid 1 (SPAdes) | ecosystem: Environmental > Aquatic > Marine > Coastal > Sediment | place: Cabo Rojo, Puerto... | reverse complement strand
CCCGCGTCTCCGGCCCCTCGGCGAAGCACGACGAACAGCAGGTCGGCCGCGACCACGAACTCGCCGACGAGGACGTCCTCCGGATCGTCGCCCGGAAGTGAGCCGGTGACCGGGACCGCCCGCCCGACGACCGACGGGGGACGGCGGACGACCGACGAGGATGGGACCGACGACGACGACCCCGCCGGGTCCGGCGCCCGGTCGCCCCTGGCGCTCGCCGCCGTCGTCGCCCTCGCGTTCGTCCCGTGGTCGGTCCAGACGTTCGCCCGCCCGGGCTCCGGCCTGTCGCTCGTTTTCCCGTGGGGCCTGTTCAACACGGCGCCGCCGCACGTCACGACGATCTACCACTTCCTGTTCGTCTACACAGCGGGCCTGCCGGACTACATCCTCGCGTGGCCGATCTCGGTGCTGCTGTGGGGCGTCGCGGTCGTCTCGGCCGCGGTCGGCTACGCGACGGGGCGGGAGGATCCCCGGGTGACTGCGCTGGCGCTCGTCCTCGCGGGCGTCGCACAGCTGTCGGTCGCCGTCGGGTTCAGCGTCCAGCCGTACCGAACCGCCTGGCCGCTCGGTACGCTCGCGCTGTGGACCGTCGCCTGGTGGTTCTACGGCCCGGCTATCCGGGCATCGTTCCTCGGACAGCGCGCCTGACGCACCGGAGGGGCCGCCGTCCCGACCTGGCTGGAATCGACGACGGGGGATGCCACGGCGTGGCGTCCCGTTCCGCGTCCGGTACGCTTTTCGACGCGCCTGCCGACCCTCCGCACATGCAGGGAACGCTCGACCACGTGATGATCCGCGTCGAGGACCTCGACGCGGCGATGGACTGGTACACGGAGCACCTCGACTACGTGGAGCAGGGTCGCTGGGACGCCGAGACGTTCACCAACGTCTTCCTCGGCCCCGAGGACAGACACGAGGACGGCGCGCTCCTCGAGCTCACCTACAACCACGACGGGCGGTCGTACACGATGGGCGACGCCTGGGGACACATCGCGGTCCGCGTCGACGACGTCTACGAGGCGTACGAGGAGCTGATGGACGAGGGCGTCGAGGACTACCGCGATCCCGACTCCTGTGGCGGATCGTACGCGTTCGTGAAGGACCCCGACGGCCACGAGGTCGAGATCGTCGAGCGCGACCACGGCGCGCGCTGGAGTCTGGACCACACGATGATCCGCGTCGAGGACGCCGACGAGGCGCTCGGCTGGTGGGTTCGCAAGCTCCAGTACACCCACACGGGTCGCTGGGAGTCCGACACGTTCGCCAACTACTTCGTGAAGCCCGAGGGCGCCGCCGTCGAGGAGATGGCGGTCGAACTCACCTACAACTACGACGGCCGGAGCTACGAGCTGGGCGACGCCTGGGGCCACCTCGCCGTCCGTGCCGACGACCTCCACGGGTTCTGGGACACCCTGATGGAGCGCGAGGCGGAGGACTACCGCGATCCCGAGTCGTGCGGCGACCGCTACGCGTTCACCAAGGACCAGGACGGTCACCAGGTCGAGATCGTCACCCGGGACTGAACCTGCTCCGCAGGACCACCAGCGACCGACCTCGCTCCGCAGGATCACCAGCGACCGAACACGCGAGCGACGATCGCCGGTTCGATCGGCACCTACGCCCATCGGGGCCCCGCTGGAGTGGAACTCCCCTCACCGGGACGGTCGGGCGATCCCCACGGGACCCCGGAAGGGATTTATTCCGGCGAGCGGTAACGATCTGACGAGAATGCCAGGCCTCGCTTCGGATCTGCTCGGCTGGTTCGTCGTCGCAGTCTTCGCGGCTGGCGTCCTCCTGATCGACCGCGACGAGGACCTGGCACGACGGCTGACTGCCGGCGCGTGGGTGCTCTTCGGCGTCTTCTGGCTCCAGCTGTTCCCCCACTTCGCGTTCGTCCAGAAGAGCTACATCGAGGGTGTCCTCACCCTCGTGGCCGCACCGGCCTGCGTCTACACCGCCAAGTTGCTGTACGAGGGCCGGGACTCCCTGTTCGTCCTCTCGCGTGCGGTCCCCGTCATGGGCGTGATCTACCTCCTGTTCGAGACGATCCCGTCGTTCACCGTCGCCGGACTGTCGATCCCGGCGCCACGGCAGGTCGCCATCGAGACGGTGACGGCCCAGACGGGGATGCTGATGAACCTCATGGGCTACCACCCGATGCTCGTTCCGGGCGACCGGGGCTACCTCAACACGTTCCAGTACACTCACACCGACCTCACCATCCAGGTCCACATCGTCCTCGCGTGTACCGGGCTGGGAAGCATGGTCATCTTCGCGGGACTTGCCGCCGCCGTCGACGCCCCGCTCGGCCGCAAGCTCAAGGCATCCGCCGTCTCCATCCCCGTCATCTACCTCCTGAACCTCCTCCGGACGACGTTCATCAACGTGGCGTACGGCTACCAGATGATGCAGTGGTTCGAGGGACCGGTGATGTTCCTCTTCGGCAGCAGCGATCCGTACGCCGTCTCGTATTTCCTCTCGGATCGCGTCGTCAGCCAGGGGCTGTCCGTCGTCGCGCTCGTCGGTATCACCTACCTCACGGTCCAGTACCTGCCCGAGGTGCTCACCGTCGTCGAGGACCTCCTCTACATCGCGACCCGGGAGGAGTACGACCTCCGGCAAGCGCTCGCGAACCCCGCAGCGCGGACGGACGGCGGCGACGCGTCCGTCGAAGGGGGCCGCCAGGCGGTCGACCCGGCCGGCGAGGACGGCGGCGACACCGCCCCCCGCGACGCGGTCGACGAGGACGGCGTGACCGGAGCGACCGGGGACGGACGGGGCGGAGACGGTCGGGACGCGTGACCGACTCCCCGACCGTCTCTATCGTACCAACACCACGATAGCGTGAAATTGAAAGGTTCTATAAATAATTATTTATGATCCGTGTTCCTGGTATCTCCTGGCATGCAGGCAGTTGTCCTGGAGGAGTTCCAGAAGCCGCTGGAGGTACACGACGTCGATCGCCCCGAGCCCGAGTCGGACGGGATCGTCGCCCGGGTAGAAGGCTGTGGGGTCTGCCGGAGCGACTGGCACTGCTGGCAGGGCGACTGGGACTGGTTCGGCTACCGGCCCGACCCGCCGCACATCCTGGGTCACGAGCCGACCGGAACGGTCGTCGAAGTCGGCGCGGACGTCGAGAACGTCGAGGAGGGGCAGGCGATCGCGATCCCGTTCAACTTCGCGTGCGGGAAGTGTGACCTCTGTCGGAACGGTCGCGAGAACATCTGCGAGAACCACGTCGGCCTCGGGTTCATGAACGAGGCGCCCGGGGCGTTCGCCGAGGAGGTACACGTCCCGCACGCCGACATCAACGCCGTCCCGCTGCCGGACTCGATCGACGCGGAGGCGGCCGCCGGCTGCGGCTGTCGGTTCATGACGTCGTTCCACGGGATGGCCCACCAGGGCGACGTCGGCGCCGGTGACGACGTGGTCGTCCACGGCTGTGGCGGCATCGGGCTCTCGGCGATCCACATCGCGAACGCGCTGGGCGCGAACGTGATCGGCGTCGACCTGATGGACGAGAAGCTCGAGCGGGCCGAGGAGCTCGGCGCGGTCGCGACCGTCAACGCGCGGGACGTCGACGACCCCGCCAAGGAGGTGCGCGACATGACGGACGGCGGTGCGCAGGTCTCCGTCGACGCGCTCGGCATCGAGACGACCTGTCGGAACGCCGTCGACAGCCTCCGGAAAGGCGGTCGGCACGTCCAGATCGGGCTCACGACCAGCGACGAGCAGGGTATCATCCCGCTCCCGACCGACGAGTTCGTCGCCAAGGAGATCGAGTTCGTCGGCTCGCTGGGGCTCCAGCCGTCGCGCTACTCGGAGATGCTCGACATGATCGAGACCGGGAAGCTCGACCCGACGGCGCTCGTCGAGAAAACCATCGACATCCACCAGGTCCCCGACGAACTCGACGCGATGACCGAGTTCAACACGGTCGGAATCCCCGTCTGCACCGACTTCACCAGCTGACGACCGGCTCCCGAGCCGGTCGACCCGGGGGGCCCGTCGTTTCCCTCGGTCCCGCCGTCCTCGTCGAGGCTCGCGGTCCCGTTCTCGCCACGGCCTCACGACTCGCTCCCGTCACCTGCTCGCGCACCGATCGTGCACCCGCTCTCGACGCTGGCTCACACGACCTCGAGCAGGTCGTCGGGCGCCTCGGCGAGCGTCCGGAGGGCGTCGGCCTCGACGTGGTGGAGGTCGCCGGGGACGACGAGCGCGTGCAGGGGCTCGCCGAACTCCGATTCGGCCAGCGACGAGAGCCGGTCGCCATCGACCACCGGTGCCGGGCTCCCGGCTCTGGCGACCGCCACGGCGAGCGCGTCGGGGTCCCAGCCGTCTGCGAGGAGCGCTGCGGCCCGATCGGCGGTCATGAACGTCTCGTCGTCCGGGGCGTCGACCCGGCGACGCTGCGCGCGGTCGACCTTGATGTCGAGGTAGACGAGCGTGTGGAGGCCCTGCTCGCGGTTCGCCTCGATCGACTCGACCACGCTCGCCGGGACGTCGCCGCCGCCGTGTGCCCAGGGGAACGGGAGCGTGACCGCCTTGCCGAAGCGGTAGTTCTGGAGGCCCGAGAGCCCGGCCACGGCCGACGACGCGGACACGCCGTGGACGAGCCGGGTCTCGATGCCCCGTTCGACCGCCCGGAGTCTGAGGTCGACGTGGGTCGTCGCGATCATCGTGTCGCCGGCCGTCAGGAAGGCGACGTCGCTGGCTTCGGCGGCCGCGAGGATCGCCTCCGGATCCTCCTCGACGCCGGGGCGATCCCGGACCTCGATCTCGATCCCGTGGTGCCGCTCGAGGTTTTCGACGGTGGTGCCCGCCAGGCGGCTGGTGTAGAACTCCGCGAAGGCGCGATCGGCAGCCGCGAGCACCGACGCACCCTCGACGGTGATAGAGCGCTCGTCGAAGAGACCGAGGCCGACGAAGGTGAGCATGCGCTCCCTACCGCTCCGGGGTTGATAAACCGCGTGCACCGACCCGGGACGGGTCGGATGGCATCGGCTCCGGAGGGGTGGCGGACTGTTAGGGGCGGTTGTAACTGTGTACCGGTGATTCGACGACCGTTCCGTCGAACACCGGGAAACGAATTACAACCGACCCTATGACGCGACGGACTGAACGGCTCCGGAGGGGGACCGGCGGACGGACCGGGACGGACCGCCGGGGAGCCGAATCCCGGTGAGGATGACACGCCCGCGACACCGATCGAGGGCAGGCGGCGCCGCGAACGTCGCGGGTGTCGCGGAGGTCGGGGACGACGCGAGCGACGTCGGTGGCAGGTACCAGCGGCCCGTGTTGCGTCGACGGCTCAGGTTCGCTTCGCGCGGGCCCGTCGGACGTCGGCTCCGTCGCGGACCATGTCCTCACAGTTCGGGCAGACACGGGGATCTTCCATTCCGTCGGGAGCGAAGACGCGGACGTAGTCGTCAGTTACGAACGAACCGCAGTTCTGACATTCCGGCATAATCGTCCTAATATCCGACTCGCGCGACGTATAGTTTTGGGCTCGGGAACCCTTATTCGACGGTCGACAACCGTGAAATGACAGGACACGTGGCTCGTCCGACGGGCGTTCGACGGGCGTCGTCGGGGACACAAAAGGTTTACCACAAGCCGGTCAGATACCGACTGCACGCCTCAGTGCACCACGACCACGGCGGTCGGCTGCTCGGGACACGCAGTGGAAGCACCTCCCGACCCTCCCCGCTTCTCCCCCGACTACTCCGTCACCTGTCACCACGTCACGGGATGGCGACGGACTCGAGTCGCTCCGAAGGTAGCGTCGGTAAGCACCGGGAGCACCATCGACGGCGCCACGGTCCGGGGTCGCCCCGAGAGACCCGAACGGGACGTTCCAGGAGATCAATCGTTCACGATCGCCTGGGGGTCCGGAGTTATTTGTTATTCACGGTACGTACCGGTTCGATCGTGGAGGACGAGGTCACGAGGGTCGATGCGGTCAGGTACCTCCAGGGGGTGTCGGGACACGGGATCCTGAGCACCCTGTTTCTCGCCGGAGCGGGGCTGCTCGCGTTTCTCGGACAGGCCGGTGCCGGACGGCTCGCGGTGATCGTCGCGTACGGGATCGCGCTCAACGGCGTCTCGATCTACGCGTGGAACCGTCTGCGGGACTACTTCAGGTCGGAACGAACCCGGGCAGCCGACCCCGGATCGGGGCGGGAGCTCACGCCACACCGCCTCTCCCCGGAGACGAGGGCCCAGCTGATCGGTGGCTTCGTGATGGCCGGGGGGCTCGTCGCCTTCCTGCTGTTCGTACTCGGGGCGATCCGGTGGCTCGGACTCGAGTACGCGATCCCGGTGCTGGCCGCGGGGCTCGCCGTCGGTAACCTCGGTGCCCTCGGCCGGGCGTACTACACGGCGACCCGACGGTAGCGGCGTCGTACGTGTCGAGCGATCCGTGAGTCTCACACGCCGCCAACAGTCGTCTCGCTCCGTCTGAAACTGAAGGAGACGATCACGTACCGCAACCTCGTCGACGAACTCGTCGAGATGCCCCGCATCCGTGATGCCCTCGGCCTCGATTCGGTCCCTGCACCTTCGACGCTCTGTCGGGCGTTCGACCGCTCGGAGATGGCCGTCCGGCGGGCGTTACCGACCGTCTCGCTCGCGGATTTGCCGGTCAACGGTGTCACCGGCATCGATGCACGATGCGAACGAACCTCACCATCCAACTGTTGCACACGACGCTATCGGTCGATAGGGTCGTACGTACCCACGTTCAGCGATCTTCGGGCACGACCGAGTTTCGAGACTGCTGGATCGGCCATCGGACACGCGTGGCGGGACCGAACGACGCACGACCCTACGATACGGCGATCAACGCGGTGCTCGACGTTCATACCAACTATGGGGCGCAGGAGACCGAGCTGAATTCCGCGTCGTAGAGCGCGGGCTGCTGGCCGGTCCGAGTGCCCGGGAAGCCGAGTCATGGGCGCTACAGCCCGGGTACCACGCCTCGCGGCACCCGGGAAAGCCCGGAGAGACGAATTTTCGGTTCACGCACTGGTGTTCCAGAGTGACGATCCACCTACCGTGGAATTGACCTCCACGAGCGGTACGCAGGGACGGTCGGTCGAGTCGAACTGGAGACGTGCCGCCAGGCGCCCGCGGATCGGGCCAGCGACCGCAGTCGTCTCGACGCGTTATGGCCCGCGGAACGACGTCGCGAGCGCCCCGACGTCACAGGCGTCGCCGATTGTCGCCGCTGTCGATTCTGCTGCGGGCTGGTGGAGGGCAGCCATACGTGGCAGGTCGCGACCGGAGAGATGGTGATATCGATCGTTACGGTGCCCGAAACGTCGCGCCGACGTTCCCGTGCTCGACGGCCGACTGATCGGCCCGGAGCCGACCAGCCCCCACTCGCGATCGCGGCGCTCGTACTCCTGGTGGGCCCACGCCGAGGGACGGCGTGACGACGCGACCGCCGGTCACGAAGACGTCAGCGGGGAGCAGGGGCCAGCTCCGCACTGACGTGCGCTCCCCCTCGTTTCCGTTCCCCCAGTTGAGACATCCAGCTAACATTACGTAAATCCACGTGTGATATCGATCCCAATAACGGGGGGCCGTCGCCACCGGACCGCCTCGACGGACCGGCTGAGTGGACGTGTCGACGAGTTCGACGAGCCACCGTCCGAGGGCGGTTCGCTGTTGTCCGGCAAGGATCGACCGCGCTCTTCGGGCCCTCCCCGGGCACCACGATCCCGCCGGCGACGCCGAACACCGGGGTGCTCGAGCAGCTACTCGACGGCGACCGTACGGGGAAGGCGGCGATCGTTCGTTACCCGGTCGCTATCGGTCCCGGAACGACGTCGATTTCCCCACCTCCTCGCTCGAAAGAGCGTATCTACACTCGCTAGAGACCCTCGTACGCCTCGACGATCCGAAGATCGCGCTCGATCGCGGGCGTCAGTTTCGGGCTCCGACAGTCGAGGCGGAGTCGCTCCTCGTGCCAGGCGGTGCCCCCTTTCCCTCGCCAGACACCGTACAGCGTCGTCTTGGGTACCTCGAGGACACCGAACAGGACCGTCAACACGTACAGCGTGTCCCGAGCCGTCGTCCACGGGACGGTAACGGTGGCGGGGAGCTCGTCCGGGAACGAGACTCGCTGCGCGAGCACCCGGTGCGAGCGGGCACGCTCGACGAAGTCGCGGTCGTTCGAGAAGAGCAGGACGTCCTTCCGGCTCTCGCCCTGGAAGGCGTCGTAGCCGTCGACGATCTCGTCGTCGCCGGTCTCCGTCGGGACCTCTTCGGCGAACCGCAGGTCGCGCAGCCACCGGTAGTAGTCCTCGCCCAGTCGGCCTTCCCGACTCGGCCCGCGCGGCTGGTTCCACAGCTCCGCGAACGGATCGCCGAACGCCTCGACGAGCGACCGGGTGTCCTTGCGCTTTTGCCCCCAGACGAGCTCGTCGCGGACGCCCGTCGCGAGTGCGTACCCGTTGATCGCCCCGTCCTGCCCCGGCGTCACCTCGAGGGCGTCCGCGATCCGCCACGGGAGCAGGTTCGTGTCGAAGCCGGCGACGACCGGCCGGTGACCGGCCGTCAGATCGGGCGAGCCGTACCGATCGAGGAACGAGTCGACCTCCTCACGGTTCGCCACGTCCAGCACGCCGCCCGCGACGAAGGCGTTCACGAACGACCGCCCGGACGGGACCTCGGTGATCGCCGGCTCGCCGTACGTCGACGCGACCGTCGATCGCCGGTCGGCGTAGTCGTCGGCGGGACACGTGAACTCGATCGTACACCGGCCGGCGTCTTCGAGCTGGACGCGACAGAGTTCACCGAGATCCTCTCCCGGGTGTTCGACGGGGATGGTCGCCTCCCCGGCGTCGTAGAGCGCGTTGAACAGGACCGTCAGCCGCTCGCGGCCCACGTCGATCCGGTCGTCCGACTCGGGTCCGGACACGGTCACAGCTCCTCCGTGAAGTCGTACAGCTGCCCGGCGGTGCGAGGCATCCCCGCATAACTCAGCCCGTAGTAGTCCGCCGAGTGGAGGTAGAAGTAGAACACGTGGTCCGCTTCGTACCTGATACCGGCCGCGAAGGCGATCGCCGACATGAACTTCCGCCCGGGCGTGATGTCCACCGCAGCTCGACCGCCTTCGTCGTGGACCGCCTCGATTGCGTCGCCGACGTGCGTTCGGACGCGGTCGAACGCCCGGTCGTTGTCGAGGCGCGTCAGTTCGACCGCGGGCTCGTCGCCGCCGTACGCCTCGATCACGGCCGTCGCGAACGCGATCGCGCGGTCGACGGCGTCCGTCACCTCGGGGTTCTCCAGGAGGTAGAGCCGGTCCGGGACGTATCCCCCGTCACACGCGGCCGCGATGGGATTGACCATCGCCTCGACGGTCGTGCTCGCGTTCGTGATCCACGCGTCAACCATGCGTGACGATCACGATTCGAGGAGATAACCCTAGCGTCGAGTTTACCGGACTGTCCGGAACGTCGGAATCGGCCGGCTGAGACGGACTGACCCACCCCGAGCGGGCTATGCCGATCGGAACCGGCGGCAGGAATCGAACGGTGGCTCCCCTCGATCCTCTACCCACCGACCACTCGCCCGTGCGGGCTCCTCACGTCCGGGACGAACCGGTCTCGAGAGCGAGTCCCCGACGTTCCGGACGACTCCGACTGCCGACGCGAGGCCCTAACACAACAGTAGATACAGCCAGTACGGAAGTTGGACGACCCCGTCACCGAGGTCCTCGATCGGTCGGTCGCCACGAACGGTGTCTCCCGCGAGCACCAGTCCGAGGGGCACGCCGTACGTTCGCATGAACTCCTCGACGGCCGCGCGAGAGGTGTCGTGATCCTGTGACCGGTACGCGAGCCCGATCGGCACCGGGGTCCCGTCGACCTCGAAGACGAAGTCGACTTCGCCCTCCCGCCCGCGCCAGTACTGCACGGAGGGGGTCACCTCGGTTCCCTGTGCGGCGTTGACGCCGTACGCGAACCGCATCGTGTGGTCGAACGCAGCGACGCGCGCGAGGTCGGCCTCGCGGGCGAAGTCGCTGCGGACGCTCGCGGCGTCGCCGTCGGCGAGCGCGGTCACGAGCCCCGTGTCGCGGAGGTAGAGGCGCACCGACCGCGGCCGGCTGTTGTCGTACTCGGTGACGCCGGTCAGCAGGTACAGCTGGGCCAGCGCCGGGAGGTAGCTGTCGGCGATCGTCCGGCGGTCGACGTCGAACAGCTCGACGAGCTCCTGGTAGCGGAACGGGTCGGCCGCCCGGTTCCGGGCCGCGAGGGCGCAGAGTCGCTCCAGGTCGGCGATCGTCCGGATCGATTCGAACCCCGGAACCTCCTGGTACAGCGCGTCCCGGACGTGCTCGCGCAGGCGGGTGTAGTCGGCCGCGGAGAGTTCGGCCGCCGACTCGACGGCGCCGTCGCGTTCGTAGCTGATCGTGCCCCCCATCGCGAGGTAGTCCACGAGCCGGGACTGGATGCGACGCTCGACGTCCGCCACGCGGTCGTACTTGCTCCGGAGTTCGTCGACGAAGGGGCCGACGTCCCCGGTTCGGAGCGCGGTCGGGAGACTCCCCTCGCCGGTGCGGAGCGACGTCGGGCTGACGCGAGTCCCTTCGGCTTCGAGATCCGGATACAGCGTGAAGAGGTAGTCGCGGAACTTCTCGGGGAGGATGGGCTGGACGTCGTAGGCGTCGGCCGGGACCCCGACGCTCTCGAGTTCCCGTTCGACCTGGATACCGGCGCTCGCAGTCACGACGACGTGTCGCTCCCCTGTCCCCGCGAGCAGTTCGGAGACGGGGGTGCCCCAGCCGTCGACCGTCGGTTTGGTCGGGTGTTCGATCCGGTGGACGTCGTCGAGCAGCAGGAAATGTGGGACCTCGTCGTCGATCCGACCGAGGATCCGGCTCTCGTAGTACCGGACCGTGCGACGGAGCTGCTGGTCGGACTGGAGCTGGTAGAGCGGATCGGCGTCGAACGGGAGGTAGAGGAACCGCTCGGGCGCGTCGCCGGCGTCGATCCGATCGTGGACGAACTGGTGGAGGAGGGTCGTCTTTCCCACGCCGCGTCGACCGACGAGCCCGAGCAGTGGCTGGTCCTCGATCCGGCTGCCGGACGCGTCGGGGCGAGCGAGGTGGTAGAAATCGCTCTTCCGACGCGCGGGTAGCGAGAACGCGTCGGTCCCGCGCTCCCACCAGGGGTTGTGGTCGTGAAGCGCCCGGACCAGGACGTCGGCGGCGTCGATGGACATCGGATCGTTGGTCGTGCCTGGACTGCCTTCGCAATGATTGTTTCGTCCGACTACTCGACAACGGAGCGTTCGTTTCTACGGATCGATCTTCCGTCTCGGGGTATCGAACGGGAACGAGCCGAACAAACCACACTACGATGTATCTATCTTCTCGAAATACGACGTGACGTCCGGCTTTGTCGATGGATTTAAGTCGTGTAGAACCACACTAATGAACGAACGAGCGGCAAAAGACTCACCAGGATGTGGTTTGTTCCTGGTTCGTCCGGGACGAGCGCGCGCAGGGTCGTCGAGCACCCGTGGACTGTCCGGGGAAACGGCAGTCACAACAGACACCATGGACACGACGTACACCGACATTCGGGACGGACGACGACTCGACGTCACGGTCGAGTTCGTCACGCGGCGGTCGATCGACTGCGAGGGCGAGCGGGTTCACCGCTTGCTGGTCGCCGACCGCACCGGCACGCAGTTCGCGATCCTCGTGGCACCCGGAAGCGACGCACTCCTCGATCTGCAGACCGGGGCGATTTACCGCGTCACGGGACTCCTCGGTGCGGAACCGGTGACCCCGTCGGACGAGGCGGTCGGCGAGTGCCCGGACTGCGGTGGGCAGCTCCGACGGGGTGGGGCTCTCGACACGGTCGACGCCGCGATCGCGGACGCCGCGTCGCGACTCCGCCTGCAGGACCCGGTCGGCATCGTCGACGACGAGACGACGGTGCGTCGGGACCGCCAGCCCGACGTCGTCGACGACTGGACCCCGATGGACGGCGACGAGCGGGAGCGGGTCGACGTCCCGGAGTCCGTCTGCGAGTCCTGCGGGCGCCACGTCGACCGGTTCGCGAACGAGTTCGAGAACCGCCTCGTGGAGAACGCCGCCCCGGCGCACGCCGACGCGGCCGCAGCGAGCCCGGAGACCGTCGGGCTCGCGGCCGGCGGGGCCAAGGACGTGGCCAGTTTCCGGGAGAACGTCGCGAACGGGTACACGCCCCAGCCCGAGGCGATCGGCGAGGAGGGTCTCTTCTACGACTACTACTTCGAGACGGGCGAGCCGACCGGGTCCGACGCCCTGTTCGCGCCCCGCTACGCGGCCGGCGTGAGCGACCACCCGATCAGCGGGGAGACCGAGCGGTACCTCTCTGTCGGGCTCGACTCGACACTCTCGGTCGACGAGTTCGAGCGGCCGCGGCTGGATCTCGTGGCCGTCCTCGACGTCTCCGGGTCGATGGACAGCCCGTTCGACGCGTACTACTACGACGAGCACGGCCGCGAGCGCGACGCCGAGAGCGACGCGGCGACGAAACTGGACGCCGCCACGCAGTCGCTGTGCGCGCTCACCGAACAGCTCCACGACGAGGACCGGCTGGGCGTCGTCCTCTACAACCACCGCGCCCACGTCGCGAAGCCCCTCCGCGACGTCGGGGCGACGGACATGCCCGCGATCCGTCGGCACGTCCGCGAGATCGCGGCCGGCGGGAGCACCAACCTCGCGGACGGCTTCGAGGCGGCCGTCGACATGCTGATCGACGGGACGCCCGATCCCGCCGTCGAGCGCCGCGTCGTCTTCACGACCGACATGATGCCGAACACCGGCGCGACGGGGGAAAAGGAACTCACCCGGCTGTTCGCGGACGCGGCCGGCGAGGGGATACACACGACGTTCGTCGGGATGGGGCTGGACGCGAACGCGGAGCTGGCGGACGCCCTGTCGGGCATCCGCGGCGCGAACCACTACTTCGTCCACTCGGCCGCGGAGTTCGAGCGCCGGCTGGGCGAGGAGTTCGACTACATGGTCACGCCGCTCGTCTACGACCTGACCCTCGACCTCGAGGCGGACGGCTACGAGATCGAGGCGGTGCACGGGTCGCCGTCCGCGGACGCCGCGACCGACCGGCTGATGCACGTCGGGACGCTGTTCCCCTCCGCCAAGCGGGACGGGGAGGCTCGCGGCGGCGTCGTCCTCGTCCGCCTCGATCGGACGAGCCCGGACGCCGACCTGGGGCTGGTCGCGTCGTGGACGGAGCGGGGTGGCGGCGAACACGTCGAACGCGTGACCGTCGAGGTGCCCGACGAGTCCGGCACCTACGCCCACGACGGCGTCCGGAGTGGAACGTACGCCCACGACGGCGTCCGGAAGGCCGTCGCGCTGGCCCGGTACGCCCGCGAACTCCGGGCGTGGGCGGCCGACGTCCACGACCGCGCCGACGCCGCGACCGGCGTCGACGACTGGCTGCTCCCCGACCGGCGCGGCCAGCACGAGCGCGAGTCCGTGCCGCTGGTCGTCCCCGAGCGGTACGCCGAGCGGTTCGCCCGGCTTCGCAGCTACCTCGCGGACGAGACGGAGGCCGTGGGCGACGAGACGATACAGCAGGAGGTAGAGCTCCTCGGGACGCTGTGTCAGCAGGCGCCCGCGACGCCCCGCGAGGGACGCGACTGATGCTCGTGTTCGCGTTCGACCGCGACTGGACCGTCGACGTGAACCCGCATCCTCGCCACGACGCCGTCCCGCTGGAGTGGGTGCGCCATCTCGCTCACGGGACGCCCCACGCGGTCTACGCCACCGGGAACCAGACGCTGGCCGAGGAGGCGGCGATCCCGGGCGTCGTCGACGTCGTCGGCCGGCACCCGGACGACCGGGAGCGGTGGCTCGGCGAGAAACGACCCGACGGCCGGTACGAGCGGTTCCCGCGCCGTCGCGAGCGCCTGGCGCTCGTCGCCGACCTGCACCCGGACGCGGACGGCTACGTCGTCGTCGACGACCTCGACCTGAGCGACGTCGACGGCTGGGAGCACTACCGCGCCCGGGAGTTCGTTCCGGCGGTCGAACGCGGGGAGATCGATCCGGACCTCCCGTGGGTTCGGGACCCGGTGACCGACGGCGGGCTCCCGTCTTCCGCCGGGATCGTGCCCGCGAACGCGTCGATGCTGTCGTCGTTTCTCGACGACCACGCCGACGCTCCCGGGTTCGAACTCACGTTCACGGACGAGGGGATCGAGCGAACGCGGCCGTGTCACCGCGTTTCGCTCCACGCTGCGGCGGTCGAACGGCCCTCGGCAGCGCCGGCGCTCCGGTGTACGCCGCTGGCGCCCGGCGAGGACCGATTCACCGTCGGTGTCGACGCGATCGAGCTGCTCGCCGTGGTCGATCCGCCGCCGGAGCTGTACACGGCGGGCGCCGAGACGCCTGCCG
>Ga0207797_1002006_pt1 | contig 14434 bp, 11 predicted proteins | sample PRCRCaboRojoPR_6_FD_187275 | JGI IMG/M metagenome (GOLD analysis project Ga0207797, IMG submission 187275) | Marine sediment microbial community from Cabo Rojo, Puerto Rico - PR CR 10% Liquid 1 (SPAdes) | ecosystem: Environmental > Aquatic > Marine > Coastal > Sediment | place: Cabo Rojo, Puerto... | reverse complement strand
GGCCGTACACCGTGACCTCGGGGAACTCCTCCAGCCGCTCCAGGGCGTAGGAGGTGAGCCCGTCCTCGTGGCGACGGATCCGGTCCATGCCCACCTCGTCCAGGTAGCGGACGGCCTCGGCCAGGGCCACGGCTCCGCCGATGTTCGGCGTGCCGGCCTCGAACTTCTGGGGGACGTCGGCCCACGTGGAGCTCTCCAGCTCCACCCGGTTGATCATCTCCCCGCCGCCCTGCCAGGGGGGCATCTTCTCCAGGAGATCGCCCCGGGCCCACAGGCCGCCGATCCCGGTGGGACCGCACATCTTGTGGCCGCTGAAGGCGTAGAAGTCACAGCCGATCTCCTCCACGTCCACCGGCATGTGCGGCACCGCCTGGGCGCCGTCCACCAGGCACAGCGCGCCGGCGTCGTGGGCCCGGTCGGCGATCTCCGCCACCGGGTTGACCGCCCCCATGGTGTTGGAGACGTGGGTGACGGCCACCAGCCGCGTCCTCTCGGAGAGGAGGCGGTCGTAGTCCTCCATGACCAGCCCCGCCCCGTCCGGCTGCACGTCGACGAAGCGGAGCCGGGCGCCGGTCCGCTCAGCCAGGAGCTGCCAGGGTACCAGGTTGGAGTGGTGCTCCATCTTCGTGAGGAGGATCTCGTCCCCCTCGCTCACGCTGGCGCCGCCCCAGGCGCCGGCGACCACGTTGATGGCCTCGGTGGTGCCCCGGACGAAGACGAGCTCGGAGGCGTCCTCGGCCCCGATGTGCTCCGCCACCGTCGTCCGGGCCGCCTCGTAGGCATCGGTGGCGCGGACGCTCAGGGCGTGGGCGCCGCGGTGGACGTTGGCGTGGTCCCGCCGGTAGTAGCGGGAGAGGGCCTCGATCACCCGCTCCGGGCGCTGGGAGCTGGCGGCGTTGTCCAGGTAGACCAGCGGCTGGCCGTGGACCTCCTGGTCGAGGATCGGGAAGTCGGCCCGGATCTCCTCGACGTCGATGGGCTCTCGGGTCGAGACGGTGGTCATGTCAGCCTCGCCGGCGTCGCGGGTCCCGGTCGTCGTGGCGACGGGTCAGTCGCCGACCTTCACCTGGATCTCGTCCCCCTCCACGCGACACTCGAAGGTGTCCACGGGCATCACGGCGGGCAGGGCCTTGGCCTCGCCGGTCTCCAGGTCGAAGCGCGCCCCGTGCAGGGCGCAGGTGAGCTGGTCGCCGGTGATCTCGCCGTCGGACAGGGGGAACTCCTCGTGCGAGCAGCAGTCCTCCAGGGCGTAGACGGTGCCGCCCCTGTTGGCGAGCACGATCTCCCGGCCGTCGACCTCGACGCCCATGAGCTCGCCCTCGGACAGGTCGTCCACCGTCGCCACAGTCGTGAATTCGGACATCGGTCTCTCTTTCTCTGTCGGACTCGATCAGAAGCCGAGCTTGCGCTCGATGGCGCTCCGGACCCGGGACCGGACGCCCTCCACGGGGACCCGGCCCAGGACCTCCTCGAAGAAGCCGAAGACCAGGAGCCGCTCGGCCTGCAGCGGCGTCAGCCCGCGGCTCTTCAGGTAGAAGAGCTGGCTCTCGTCCACCTGGCCCACCGTGGCGCCGTGCGAGCAGCGCACGTCGTCGGCCTCGATCTCCAGGTTCGGGAGCGCGTTGGCGTGGCTGTCCTCGCTCAGGAGCAGGTTCCGGTTCGTCTGGTAGGCGTCGGTGAGCTGCGCCTCCTGCGCCACCCGGATCACGCCCCGGAAGACGCTCCGTCCGCGATCCGTGAGCGCGCCCTTGTAGAGCAGGTCGCTGTAGGCGTGGGGCGCCTTGTGGTACTGGAGCGTGTGGTGGTCGATGTGCTGGTCGCCGTCGCCGAACCACAGGGCCAGCATCTCGCTCTCGCTGCCGGGCCCCTCCACGTGGCTCGTCACGTCGGCCCGATGCCGGTCGGAGCCCAGGGCCACGTTGAAGCCGCTGAGGTGGCTGTCCTTCCCGGTGGTGGCGTGCTGTACGCTGTAGTGCTCCACCCCGCGTCCGTACCGCTGGAGGGAGATGTACCGGACCGTGGCGTTCTCGCCGGCGAAGACCTCGACGCCGCCGACGCTGAGGGACGTCTCCTCCAGGTCGGGCGAGAGGAACTCCTCGACGCAGGTCACCTCGGCGCCGCGCTCCGCCACCACCAGGGTGTGGGAGCCGACGATGGCGTCCTCGCGCTCCAGGTACCGGAAGGCGTGGACCGGCTCGGGCACCCGGACGTTCTCCGGCACGTAGAGCAGGTAGCCACCGGAGAAGATGGCGCGGTGCAGCGTCCAGAACTTCTCCTCGGCGTCGGTGACCTCGCTGGAGAAGAGACGATCCTCCAGGAGCTCGGGCCGTTCCCGCGCCACCTCGACGATGGGCGCGAAGACGACGCCCTGCTCCTCCAGCTCGGGGTCCAGCCGGCGGTAGACCTCTCCCGCGTCGACCTGGACCGCCACTCCGCTCCGGTCCTGCTCGCCGGCCAGCACCTCCTGCACCGTGGCCGGGAGGTCCTCGATCTCCACCGACCGTGCCGCCTCGGGCTCGACGAACCCGAAGTCCTCGGGCCGGAGGTCCTCGACGTCGGTGTAGCGCCACTCCTCGGAGGCCGTCTGCGGCATGGGGAGCTCCCGATACCGCTCCCAGGCCTCACGGCGGCCCTCCACGAGGGTCTCCGGCTCGTCCAGCTCCTCGAGCCACCCGTCGAGGCGGTCCGCTACGGACACGAGGTCCCCGGGGGCGTCCAGCTCGGCTGTCGTCGTTCCGTCCGCCACGTTTCCAGCTCCTTGCTCTGATCTATCGCGATCGTGCGTCGTTCAGACAAAAGACAGGCCGCCCCGCGGCCGGCGCTCGGTCCGGCCCGCGCGGCAGCCTGCCGAGACTCGGCCTCTCTCGACGTCGGATTATCCGACGCTGCCCTCCATCTCCAGCTCGATCAGCCGGTTCAGCTCGATGGCGTACTCCAGGGGCAGCTTCTTGGCGATGGGCTCGATGAAGCCCCGGACGATCATCGCCATGGCCTCCTCCTCGTCGAGCCCCCGGCTCATCAGGTAGAAGAGCTGCTCCTCGCCCACCTTGGAGACGGTGGCCTCGTGGCCGATGGTGGCCTGGTTCTCGTCGATGTCGATGTACGGATAGGTGTCCGTGCGCGACGTCTCCGAGAGGAGGAGGGCGTCGCACTCCACGTTCGACTTGGAGTTCTCCGCGCCCTCGTACACCTGGCACAGGCCCCGGTAGGAGGAGCGCCCGGTCCCCTTCGAGATCGACTTCGAGGTGATCTGCGACGTGGTGTTCGGCGCCGCGTGGATCACCTTGCCGCCGGTGTCCTGGTGCTGGCCGTCGCCGGCGTAGGCGACGCTCAGCACGGAGCCGTGGGCGCCCTCGCCCACGAGGAAGCAGGACGGGTACTTCATGGTGGCCTTCGACCCCAGGTTGCCGTCCAGCCACTCCATCTTGGCGTTGGAGTGCACCTTCGCCCGCTGGGTCACCAGGTTGAACATGTTGTTCGCCCAGTTCTGGATCGTCGTGTACTGGAAGTGGGCGTTCTCCTTCACGACGATCTCGATCACGCCGGAGTGGAAGGACTCCGTCGAGTACACCGGCGCCGTGCAGCCCTCGATGTAGTGGGCCTTGGAGCCCTCCTCGGCGATGATCAGCGTCCGCTCGAACTGTCCCATCTGCTCCGCGTTGACCCGGAAGTAGGCCTGGAGCGGGATGTCCACGTCCACGCCCTTCGGGATGTAGACGAAGGACCCGCCCGACCACACGGCCGAGTTCAGGGCCGCGAACTTGTTGTCGTTGGGCGGGATGACCGTGGAGAAGTGCTCCTTGAAGAGGTCGGGGTACATCTGCAGGCCGTCCTCGATGGACTCGAAGACGACGCCCTGCTCCTCCCACTGCTCCTTCAGGGAGTGATAGACCATCTCCGACTCGTACTGGGCGCCGACCCCGGCCAGCGTCTCCCGCTCGGCCTCGGGGATGCCCAGCCGCTCGAAGGTCTCCTTGATCTCGTCGTCCACGTCGTCCCAGGACCGCTCCATGCGGTCGGCGGGCCGGAGGTAGAAGTAGATCTCGTCCAGGTTCAGGTCGGAGAGATCCGCGCCCCAGTCCGGCATGGGCTTGGAGTTGAAGATCTCCAGGGCGTTGAGCCGGTAGTCGAGCATCCACTCCGGCTCCTCCTTGTGGTAGGAGATCTGCCGGACCACGTCCTCCGACAGCCCCTTCTCCGCCTTGTAGACCGGCTCGTCCTTCGTGACGAAGTCGTACTGGTAGTCGTCGAGGTTCAGCTCCTCGACCGTCTCGTTGGCTGGCATGGTTCGTCGTCCCTCCTCGGGAGGTTCCGAATGCGGCGGGGCCTCGTCGGCCCCGGCGGCCTCCCTCCGGCGGTCCCGGGGGGAGGCCCGTGCGTCAGGCGCTGACCGGCTCCTTCTCCTCGCGGAGCCAGTCGTAGCCCTGCTCCTCGAGCTGTTCGGCGAGCTCCGGACCGCCGCTCTCCACGATCTTTCCGTCGATCATCACGTGGACGCGGTCCGGCTCGATGTAGTTGAGGATCCGCTGGTAATGGGTGATCAGGAGTACACCCAGATCCTGGTTCTGGTCACCGATGCGGTTCACCCCGTCGGCCACGACCTTGAGCGCGTCGATGTCCAGGCCGCTGTCCGTCTCGTCCAGCAGGGCCAGGGTCGGCTGGAGCACCGCCATCTGCAGGATCTCGTTGCGCTTCTTCTCGCCGCCGCTGAACCCGTCGTTCACGTAGCGATCGGCGAAGCTCTCGTCCATGTCCAGCAGCTCCAGGGCGTCCTTGAGTCGCTTCCGGAAGTCGAAGACGCTGATCTCGTCCTCCTCGTCCCGCCCGGCGTTGATGGCCGTGCGCAGGAAGTTGGAGATCGAGACGCCGGGAATCTCGCTCGGGTACTGGAACGCCATGAAGACGCCGGCGCGGGCCCGCTCGTCCGGCTCCATCTCCAGCACGTCGTCCCCCTCGTACAGGACCTCGCCCCGGGAGGCGATGAAGGAGGGATGGCCGGAGATGAGCTTGGCGAGCGTGCTCTTCCCGGACCCGTTGGGGCCCATGAGCGCGTGGATCTCGCCGTGGTCGACCTCGAGATCCACACCCTTCAGGATCTCGATGTCTTCGTCCTCGACGGTGACGTGCAGGTCGCGAACTTCGAGCAGCTTGTCAGCCATGGTTCGGGCGTCTCCCGGTGGTCGGATCTACGGCGGCCGCCGGCGGAGGGGTGTCGGAGCGACCCTCGTCGGCCTCGGTTGAGGAGGCGCGGGGCGGACGCGGACAGGTGTCGATAATCGTTATCGTTTGCGAACAGGTAGTATACCGGAGATGAGAACGAGTTTCAAGTACGGGATGACCTTCCCGTCGCAAGGGCCGCGCCGAGATCCCGAGCCGGGAGCGTCGCGGTGAGTCGCGAGGCCCGGTGGGACGGGCTCGCCTCCCTGTACGACGCGGGCATGGCTCCGCTGGAGCGATGGCCCGTGCGGGCGTGGAGGGATCGCGTGCGCCGGCAGCTGCAGCAGGCCCTGGAGCGTCGCCGGACGGGGGGACGGAGCGCAGGCCGTGCGGGCCGCCCGCCGCGGGTGCTCGAGGTCGGGGCGGGGACGGGGCGGAACCGGCTGCCGGAGGAGCTGGAGGCCCGGGTCGTGGCCGTGGACCGCTCGCTGGACATGCTCCGGCGGGCCCGCCGCCGGGGCTACCGGACCGCCGTCGTCGCCGACGTGGGTGCGCTGCCGTTCCCGGATGATGCCTTCGCGGCCGGGGCCGAGACGCTGGTCTGGTGCGAGGTGGAGCGGCCCGTGGAGGCGCTGGCCGAGGTGCGCCGCGTCCTGGCCGCCGGGGCCCGCTTCGTCATGCTGGACCACGTACGCCCCCCGGGCCTCCTCGGGCCCGTGGCCGACGTCCTCTCCCGCGTCACCGGGCCCTGGATGGACGAGTGGTGGAACCGGGACACCCGCCGCTACGTGGAGCCGGCCGGCTTCGGGCTCCTGCGGAGCCGCGACGATCTCGGCGGCGCGGTCCGGACCCTGCTATTGGAGAAGACCCCCGAGGACGGAGCCGCCGACGACGAGACGGAACCGACGACGGAGGAGCGACGATGAAAGCTGCGTTCATTCGAGAGCACGGCGACCCCGATGTGCTGGAGGTGGGCGAGCTGCCGGACCCGGAGCCGGGCCCGGGCGAGGTCCTGCTCGAGGTCCGGGCGGCGGCGCTGAACCACCTGGACCTGTGGGTGCGGCGGGGTCTGCCGGGCCTGGGCCTCGACTTCCCCCACGTCGGCGGGGCGGACGTCGCCGGCGTGGTGGAGGAGGTCGGCGGCGACGTGACCCGCTGGGAGCCCGGCGACCGGGTGGCGGTCAACCCGGGTCTGTGGTGCGGTGAGTGCGAGTGGTGCGTCCGAGGTGAACACAGCCTGTGCCAGAGCTACTCGATCCTGGGCGAACACGTCTCGGGCGGCCTGGCCGAGCGGGTGACGGTCCCCGGACGGAACCTGTACCGCGTCCCGGACGAGTATCCCCTGAAGAAGGCGGCGGCCGTCCCGCTGGTCTTCCAGACCGCGTGGCGCGGCCTGATCACCCGGGCGGGCCTCCAGGCCGGGGAGACGGTCCTGATCACGGGGGGCAGCGGCGGCGTCTCCACGGCCGCCGTGCAGATCGCGAAGCTGGTGGGCGCCGAGGTGTACGCCGTGACCAGCGGGCCCGAGAACGTCCGCCTGGTGGGCGAGCTGGGCGCCGACCACGTCATCGACCGCCTGGAGGAGGACTTCTCCGAGGTGGTGTGGAAGGCCACCGGGAAGCGCGGCGTCGACGTGGCCCTGGACAGCGTCGGCGAGGCCGTGTTCGACGACTGCGTCCGCGCCATGGCGAAGAACGGCCGGCTGGTGACCTACGGCGCCACCACCGGCCCGCACGCCGACCTGGACATCCGCCGCACGTTCTGGAAGCAGCTGCAGGTGATCGGGAGCACCATGGCCTCGCGCTCGGAGTTCGAGCGGGTCATGGACCTGGTGTACGCCGGGAAGCTGGGGCCGGTGATCGACGAGGTGTGGCCCCTGGAGCGGGTCCGCCAGGCCCACGAGCGGCTGGAGGGCGGAGAGCAGTTCGGCAAGATCGTGCTCACGCCGTGATCGGCGCGCGCGGTGCGCCGGAGGCCGTGCTGCGCCCGCTGGCCGTGCTCCTGGCGGCCTCGGCGCTCACGGCGCTCGTCGGGGCCTGCGGCGGCTCCGGCGGGGACGGGGACGCGGGCGGGGCGGACAGCGTGACCTCGGGCGCGGCGGACACGACGACGGCCGCCGACCCGCGCCCGCTCCGGGCCTTCCGGTTCAGGATCGGGAACGCGACCGGTGACACGGCGGTGATCGTGGCCGACGCCGGCGCCGGGACGAGGACGCTGGACACGCTGCCGCCGGCGGACTCGGGCCAGGTGCGGGTGGAGACGCGGGCGTCGCTCCTGGAGCTGGTGGCCCGCTCCGGATCCGGCGCGGAGCTGGCCCGAACCCGCTACGACCTGGAGCGGCCCGCCGGCGACACGCTGCTGGACTTCGAGCTGTCCCCGCCGTCGCCGACGGGGGACTCCACGGGCGGCTGAACCCGGGCGGGACCCGCCGGCCCGTCAGCCGATCATCCCCGTGATCATGGCCCAGGTGTCCTGCAGGCTGTAGTAGAGCACCAGCAGCAGGAGGGCGGGGACGACCCACCGCAGGAACTGGCGCCACAGCGGGAACCACCCCACGTCCCCGGCGCCCTTCCGCACCTCGGCGATGGGATCGTCCATGGTCCAACCCACGAAGATCGAGAGCATCAGGGCCCCCACCACGAGGAAGACGTTGCCGGCGAGCTGGTCCACCAGGCTCAGGGCGTCCAGGCTGAAGGCCGCCGGCAGCCCCAGGATCGCGATGCCGACGCCGGCGACCAGCGCCGCCTTCTTCCGGGTCCAGTCCAGCCCGTCGATGGCCGAGGACGTGACGACCTCCAGCAGCGAGATGGAGGAGGTCAGCGCGCCCACGAAGAGGGCCCCGAAGAAGAGGAAGCCCACCACGCGACCGGCCCCGCCCATGGTCGTGAAGGCGCCGGGGATGCTGATGAAGAGGGCGCCGACGGTGCTCTCGCCCACCTCGCCGGACAGCCCGAGGGCGAACATGAGCGGGAACACCAGCAGGCCGGCCAGGAAGGCGATGCCGAAGTCCGACAGGGCGATGGTCAGCGACTCCTGCGGGAGGTTCTCCTCCTTCGACAGGTAGCTGGAGTAGGTGAGCATCGCCCCCATGCCCAGGCTCAGGCTGAAGAAGGCCTGGCCCGCCGCGGCCGCCAGGACGTCCGGCGACATCAGGGCGTCCAGGCTGGGCTGGAGGTAGTACGCGTATCCCTCGCCGGACCCGGACAGAGTCGCGGCGTAGATGTCCAGCCCGATGACGATGAGGAAGAGGAGGGGGATGAGCGTCAGGGCGGCGCGCTCGATCCCCTTCTTGATGCCCCCCACCACGATGGCGATGGTCAGCGCCATGAAGCCCAGGTGCCAGCCGACGGCGTCCAGGCCCGCCGCGAACCGGTCGAATCGGGCCGCCGCGTCCACGCCCTGGAACCCCTCGACCAGGGCCGCCAGGGTGTAGCGCATCGTCCACCCGGCGATGACGGCGTAGTAGGAGAGGATGAGCAGGCCCGTGAGCACGAAGAGCCCGCCCAGCGGCTTCCAGCCGGGGCCGCCGTAGTGGGCCAGCGCCTGGATGGGGCTCTTCTTCGATCCCCGGCCCACCGAGAACTCGGCCAGCATGATCGGAAGCCCCACCAGCAGCACCATCACGAGGTAGAGCACCAGGAAGGCGGCGCCGCCGCTCTCGGCGGTCACGTACGGGAACCGCCACATGTTGCCCAGGCCCACGGCCGATCCCACGGCGGCGAGGATGAATCCGAGCCGGCTGCCCCACTGCTCCCTCGACGCGTCCTCCATGCGGCGCTCCTCCGGATGTAGATGTGCCCAGGCTCTCGATCTCGGCCCGTGTCCCCGAGGATGAGGTCGACCACACGGGTTTCTGGTCGGCCCTTTAGGTAGACGCGTTCGCCGGGAGCCGCAAGAGCGCGGAGCCGCCTGCCTCACGACGCGCCCGGCCGGCGGCGACCGCCGCCCGCACGCCGCCGCACCGGTGCGACTTCCGCCAGCCGCCGTTAGCCTTCTCCCATCATGAGCGAGCCACCCGCACGACCGCGACGGATGCCCGTTCCGGAGCTGGGACCCGGCCTGGCCCGGCCCGGCAAGATCATCTGCGTGGGCCGCAACTACCGGGACCACGCGGAGGAGATGGACAACCCCGTGCCCGAGCGTCCGCTCCTCTTCCAGAAGCCGGTCTCCGCCGTGATCGGGCCCGGCGAGCCGATCCGACTGCCCGGGGAGAGCGACGAGGTGGAGCACGAGGCCGAGATCGGCGTGGTGGTCGGCCGCCGGCTCAGCCGCGCCGACGAGGAGGAGGCCCGCGCCGCCGTGGCCGGCGTCACCTGCGTCAACGACGTCACCGCCCGCGACCTGCAGCGCACGGAGAGCCAGTGGGCCCGGGCCAAGGGGTTCGATTCCTTCTGTCCCGTGGGGCCGCGGCTCCACGCGCTCCGGGACCCGGACGCCTGGCGCGAGCTGGAGGTCCGGTGTCGGGTGAACGGTGAGGAGCGCCAGAGCGGCCGGGCGGCGGACATGGCGTTCGGCCTGCCGGCGGTGCTCTCGTACGTCTCGCGGGCCATCACGCTGGAGCCCGGGGACCTGGTGGCCACCGGCACCCCGTCGGGGGTGGGGCCGCTCCGCCCCGGCGACCGGGTGGAGGTCGAGGTGAGCGGCGTCGGGGTCCTCCGGAATCCCGTGGAAGAGAGGAGCGGCGCAGGATCGTGACCCGTGCATCGAGCTGCCGGAGGCGACGAGTGAGGACGACCCTCGCGGCCGCGGCGGCCGCGGCGGCCCTGCTGACCCCCTCGGCGCTCCCCGGCCAGGCGGCCGCGGACACGACGGCGTCCGACACCGTGCCCGAGCCCCGCTTCGAGGGGGAGCCGATCCGGGTGACGGTGACCCGGGCCGAGCGCGACGCCGGCCGCATCCCCTTCGCCGTCAGCGTGGTGGACGGGGAGGAGATCCAGGCCGGCGAGCGCCACGTGTCGCTGCAGGAGACGCTGGAGGCGGTGCCGGGCGTGGCGGTTCAGAACCGCCGCAACCACTCCCTGGGCGACCGCGTGACGATCCGCGGCTCCGGGGCCCGGGCCCAGTTCGGCGTCCGCGGCCTCCGGGTCCTGGCCGACGGCGTGCCGCTCACGATGCCCGACGGCCAGAGCTCCCTCACGAACCTGGACATCTCCTCCGTGGGCCGGGTGGAGGTGATCCGCGGCCCGGCGTCGGCGCTGTACGGAAACGCCGCCGGAGGCGTGATTCGATTCCGGACCCGGGAGGCGGACGCGGCTCCCCTGCGGGCGGTGCCCCGGGTGACCGGGGGAAGCCACGGATATCTGGCGACCCGCCTGCAGGCGTCCGGGCACCTGCGGGGCCCGGAGAGCACCAGCTACGTCCTCTCCGCCAGCCGGACGGAGACGGACGGTTTCCGGAGGCACGCCCGGGCCGAGATGTACCGGGGCAACCTGGTCGTGCGCTCGCCGCTGGGCCCCGACACGCGGCTGCAGGGAGTCGTGAACGTCTACGACCGCCCCTTCGCCGAGAACCCGAGCTCGCTGGGGCGGGAGGACGCCCGCGAGAACCCCCGGAAGGCCCGCTCCTTCATCGTCCAGCAGGGGGCCGGCGAGGAGGCCCGGCAGGTCCAGGGCGGCGCCACTCTCACCCATCGCCTGGGGCCCGGCGCCGAGCTGGAGGCCACCGCGTGGACCGCCAGCCGGGAGATCTGGAATCCCATCCCCACCCGGATCATCGATCTGGAGCGGTGGGCCGGCGGCCTCCGGGCCGAGAGTCGGTTGAGGACGCGCCTGGCCGGCCTGCCCGTGCAGCTCACGGCCGGGGCGGACGCCGAGCTCCAGAGCGACGAGCGCCGCGAGGTGGTGAACCTGGGGATCGGCGAGACGGGAGATCGGACGCGCGAGGGCGAGACTCTCCTGGACCAGCGCGAGCGCGTGGCCTCGCTGGGCACCTTCGCCCAGCTCTCGGTGGAGCCCTCGTCGCGGTGGCGGATCACCGGGGCGCTGCGCCACGACGCCCACGACTTCGACGCCGACGACCGCTTCCTCTCCGACGGCGACGACTCCGGCTCCCGGTACATGGGGAAGTGGAGCCCGTCGCTGGGCGTGGCCTACTACCCGTCGCCGGCGGTCACCCTGTACGCCAACGCCTCCACCGCCTTCGAGACCCCGACGGCGAGCGAGCTGTCGAACCGCCCCTCCGGCGGCGGCGGGTTCAACCCGGGTCTCGAGCCCCAGACGCTGCGCACCCTGGAGGCCGGGCTGAAGGGAGGCGCCGGGTCGGTGCGGTGGCAGCTCACCGGCTACCTCTCCGAGGTGGACGGTGCCCTGATCCCGTACGAGGGGGCGACGGGGGAGGTCTTCTACCGGAACGCCGGCCAGGTGGAGCGGCAGGGCATCGAGGCGTCGCTGACCTGGCGGGCCGCCCGCGGGCTCCGGGCCCGCCTGGGCTACACGCTCCAGGAGAACACCTTCGTGCGCTTCGAGACCCCGGACGGCGACTACTCCGGCAACGCGGAGCCCGGGGTCCCGGACCACCGTCTCCTGGCCGGCGCGTCGTACCGGGCGCCCTTCGGGCTCCGGGCCGAGGCCGACGTGCGCTGGGTCGACGAGTTCCCGGTGAACGACGCCAACACCGCGAGCAACTGGAGCTACGGCGTCACGGACCTCCGCCTGCTGTGGGAGGGCCGCCCGTGGGGCGGTCCGCTGGTCCAGCCGTTCCTGGGCGTGGACAACGTGTTCGACGTCCGGTACAACGGCTCCGTGGTCCCGAACGCCTTCGGCGACCGCTTCTACGAGCCGGCGCCGGGCCGGGAGGTCTTCGGCGGACTGAGCGTCGGCGTCGGGGGCGGATGAGCTCGTGACCCGAAAGGCCTTCACGCTGGAGGAGGCGAACCGGCTCGTCCCGCGGATGGAGGAGGTCATGGAGCGGGTCGCCGAGCACCGGGACGCCGCCCGGCGTCACCACGAGAAGCTCCAGGTGCTCGACGCGCTGTGGGGGGAGCGGATCCGGGAGGAGGACAACCCGGACCACGAGGAGTACCGTGATCACCGGCGGGCCATCGACCGGGCCGAGGAGGTCGTGGAGGAGCTGGTCCAGGAGGAGATCCTGGGCCGCGGCATCCGGTTCCCCACCGGCGGCATCGAGCACGGGCTCGTCGACTTCCCCACCACGTGGCGGGGGCGGTGGATCTACCTGTGCTGGGAGCGCGGAGAGCCGAAGGTCCGCTACTGGCACGAGGTGGACGGCGGCTACAGGGGGCGCCGCGAGATCACCGAGGAGATGGTCGGCGAGCTGGCCCTGGACGACGACCCGGCGCGGGGCGACGACTCGGCACTGGATTTCTAGCCGGCCGTCCGGACGCCCGGCACCGGGACGCCCGGCGGCCGATCAGGAGGAGCCGGCCCCTCCCGCCTGGCCCAGCACCAGGAGCAGGACGCGCTGCACCCCGCGGTGGGCCTCGCCGGTGTCCAGCCACCACTCGTCCAGGGAGTGGGCTCCCTGTCCCTGGCCGCCTCCCCCGACCGTGACCGCCGGCACGCCGGCGGCGATGGGCGTGTTCGAGTCCGTGGAGGAGCGCTCCAGCGTGGGGTCGGCGCCGAAGCGCATCGCGGTGGCCGCCGCCCGCTGCACCAGCGGGTCCGAGGGCGGCACCTCGCCCGACGGCCGGTCGCCGACGAGCTCCGTCTCCACCTCCAGCGAGTCGCCGTGCCGCCGGACCTCGTTGGCCTCCTCCAGGGCCCGGTCCATCACCGAGCGGAACATGGAATCGATCCGCATGAGGCGGGACTGCTCCAGGGAGCGCATGTCCACCTCCATCCACGCCTCGTAGGGAATGGCGTTGATGGCCGTGCCGCCCCCGATGCGGCCGACGTTGTAGGAGGTGCGCGGGCCCTCCGAGGTGAACTCGTCCGCCCGCTGCTCGAAGAGGTGGATCGCCCGCCCCAGGGCGTGGGCCGGATTGCCGAGCCCGAAGGCTCCCCACGAGTGGCCGCCGGGGCCGGTGAAGGTGACGCGGTACCGGCGCGAGCCCAGCGCCCGGTTCACGATGGGGCCGAGGGCCGTGCCGTCCACCGAGACGAAGGCGTCCACCCGGGGACCGCCCTCGCGGAACAGGTGCTTGACGCCGCGCAGGTCGCCCAGGCCCTCCTCGCCCACGGTCCCCATGAACCAGATCTCGGACCGCGTGCGGATGTCGGCGGCGTCCAGGGCCCGGAGCACCGAGAGCACGGTGGCCAGGCCGCGGGCGTCGTCGCCGATGCCCGGCGCGAAGAGGGTGTCGCCGCGGCTCTCCACGCTGACGTCGGTGCCCTCGGGGAAGACCGTGTCCAGGTGTCCCGAGACCACGACCCGGCCCTCGCCACTGCCGCGGCGGACCCCGAAGACGTTGCCCTCCTCGTCGATGAAGACCGAGTCGGCGCCCGCCTCCTCCAGCATCCGGGCGAACTCCTCCGCCCTTTCCTCCTCGCCGAAGGGCGGTGCCGGGATCTCCGTCAGGTGGACCTGGTCGCGGACGGTGCGGTCGTGGTTCTCCCGGACGTGCCGGAGGGCGGCCTGGACCGCGGGCCGCTCGGCCAGGGCCCGGATCTCGGTCCGGGTCTCCTCGCTGACCACGACGCTGTCGGCCGCCCCGTCCCGCACGGGGAGCCGGGTCGCGTCCCCGCGGGCGGTCGCGAAGTCGCCCTCGAGATACGCGGCGAGGTTCTCGGCCGCCCCGCGGACCATCTTCCACTGGGCGTCCACGCCGAGGACGCGAGCGCCGACCAGCCCGGCCTCCAGCAGGAGCCCCCCCGTCCCACACATCGGGTCGACGACCGTCGCGCCCCGGCGGGCCCCCGCGACGTTGACGAGCGCGCGGGCGAGCATCGCGTCCATGCTCCCCGGCTGGAAGAACGGCTTGTCGGTGGGCCGACGGGTCTCGAAGTCCCTCGTGGTCTCGACTTCCACCCAGCCGAGGACGCAGACACCCTCGGTGAACAGGGCGCGGAGTTCGCGGTCGGGGGTCTCCAGGTCGACGGCGTAGCCGCGATCGCTGAGGACCCCACCGAGCCGACGCTCGGCTTCCCGGGTCGAGACCCCGGTCAGCCCCCGAACGTCGCGGGCTCGAACGCGGACCGACCCATCCCGGCCGGGCCGGTCGCCCTCGCTGTCGAGGCCGTGGTCCTCGCTGTCGAGCGTCGCGGCCCGGAGTGCGGCCACCGCGTCCTCGACGGCCGGATCGGTCCGGGCGACGAGCCTGCTCGCGGTCCGCGTGAGCGCGAGGTCGGCGACCCGCGCCGAGAGGGTCCGGGCCGTCACC
>Ga0207797_1002005_pt1 | contig 14437 bp, 10 predicted proteins | sample PRCRCaboRojoPR_6_FD_187275 | JGI IMG/M metagenome (GOLD analysis project Ga0207797, IMG submission 187275) | Marine sediment microbial community from Cabo Rojo, Puerto Rico - PR CR 10% Liquid 1 (SPAdes) | ecosystem: Environmental > Aquatic > Marine > Coastal > Sediment | place: Cabo Rojo, Puerto... | reverse complement strand
TCACTTCCCCAATCCCCCACGCCCGTCACCTCATCTCTGCCGGTCACCCTCATCCACCCTGAAATCACAACCCGCGCGCCCTTGCCCGGAGGTTGTCTCTCGCCTCCACCCTGGTATAATGCCTCCCCTAAAGGAGGCGTGAAGCATGACGAAATGGGAGATCAGCGCAGGGCGCGGCTTTGCCATCGGCATCGGCTTGATGAGCTTCATCACCATAGCCAATGCCGCCCTGATCGGGATCGCCGCCTCACAACCGATCAACTTTGGCACCTTCGTCGTCGGTATCTCAGTGATCTTCGGTCTCTTGCTGGACGGGCTGATCGGCTACTGGGTATACGGGTTGGCCGGTGCCAGCTATCTACTCGATCGGAATGCGTTGATCGTCCAGTGGGGCACCTCAAAGCAGGTGATCCCCACGAACGAGATCGAGCGTGTATTCACCGGAGATGAGATCGACGGGGACTTCCATTTCTACGGTGGCGGGTGGCCCGGTCACTGGGTCGGATACGGCGAGGTCAAAGATGCCGGGGAGACGCTATTCTACGCCACCCAGCCTCCGCGCAAGCAGATCTTTGTGGCAACGCCGGGCCTGGTCTACGGCATATCGCCGGCCGATCACACGGCGTTTCTCGAGTCGCTTCAGAAACGGCTACAGATGGGGCCTACCCAGGCAGTGGAACAATCATCTAGGCGCCCGTCGATCCTGGAGTGGCCCATCTGGCGGGATTGGCTAGGGCTCACGCTCCTCGGAGCAGGAGGACTGACCCTCACCGGGCTGATCGGATTCCTCTGCTTCCGTTTCCCGGCACTACCCATGCTCGTCCCCCTCCACTTCGGGGCATCTGGATCTCCTGATCGGCTGGGACCGCGATCAGAGGTCTTCCTCATCCCTCTGATCGGCCTATCCACGTTGCTGATCAACGGGGCCCTGGGCGGCCTGCTGTACAGGCGCGACCGCGTGGCCAGTTACCTGTTATGGGGCGGGTCCGTCCTGGTGCAGCTACTCGTGTGGACCGCGGCGATGGGACTTCTAACCCGCATCGCCTAAGTCTCTCACTCATCCTCGCGCCGCCCGGACGATCCAGACCCGAAAGCGCTTGCCTGGTCCAGAGCCAGCACGGCTGCCGTGCGAGGCGGGAGCGATGGGCCGAGAAGATGGCCGGAGGCAACTCGAGCATCGCCACCCCCGATCAGATCTCGTAGATGCGTCCCATCCGAGAGATGCTCACTCACCGAAACGTCGAGGGGATGGGATGACGTGCCGCTATTGATGGCAACCACAAGTCGATCCCCACAGAGGCTGCGCAGGTAGACCAGGACGCCTTTCTTGGCGTAGAGGGGGATGAAAGCCCCTTGCCGTAACGCGGGGTGGGCCTTACGCATCCGGATACACTGCTTGACGAAAGCCCGCAACGCCTGGTTCCAGCGCCCCTCATCCCAGGGAAAGGAACGTCGGCAATCCGGGTCATGTCCGCCCTCTATCCCTATCTCGTCGCCGTAGTAGATACAGGGAGCGCCCGGGTACGTCATCTGGAAGACGGTGGCCAGGCGAAACGCCGCCTCATCCCCCCCAACCAGCGTCAAGAAACGTGGCGTGTCATGGCTATCCAGCAGGTTCAACTGCGCCAGAGCCGCCTCACGAGGGTACATCTCGACCAACTCCTGGGCGCGTCGGACGAAGGCAGATCCATCCATCGGAGATACCTCTTCGAGGAGCGGGTCGGACAGCAGCCTCTCGTCCATCCCCTCACCGCCGAAGAAACTCAAACAGGCCCGGGTAAACGGATAGTTCATCACGCCATCGAATTGATCTCCCTGTAACCAGCGGGTGGCCACGGACGAGATCTCTCCCACGATGTAGGCATCCGGGTTGGCATCCTTGACGACCCGGCGGAATTCCTGCCAGAAGACGTCATCGTCGATACAGGCAGGGACGTCGAGGCGCCAGCCGTCGATGCCCTGATCCAACCAGTATCGAGTCACGTCGAAGATGAAGCGCCGCACCTCTGGATTGTCCGTGTTGAACTCAGGCAGGGCCGGCAAATCCCACCAGGCCCTGTAGCCGTACGCATCCAGGCTGCTCCAGGGACGATCCCCCTCCTGCTCCTCCTCCAGATCAGGGTAGGCCCGCGGCCGTGTTCCCTCACGCAGACGTTCATCATCGAAGTGAAACCAGTCTAGGTAGGGCGACGCGGGACCGTTCTCCAACGTGTGATAGAATTGGTAGAATCCTCGACTGGCATGGTTGAAGACACCGTCCAGAACCACCCGGATCCCACGCCCGTGAGCAGCCTCCAACAACCGACGGAAGGCCGCATCGCCCCCCAGAATAGGATCCACGCGATAATAATCCTGAGTGTGGTAGCGGTGATTAGCCGCCGACTGGAAGATCGGATTGAGATAAAGCGCGGTAATGCCCAGATCATCCAGGTAGTCGAGGTGCTCCACGATGCCGAGAAGATCCCCGCCCTTGAACCCGTAGACCGTCGGAGGCGAATCCCACGGCTCTAAGTTGGCCGGCTTGGTCACGCGGTCACTTCTGGCAAACCGATCGGGGAAAATCTGGTAGAAGACAGCGTCCTTGACCCAGTCTGGCGTTGTGAAGTCTGTCAACGGGCTCCTCCGTCTATCAGTGTGAATCGATGATCACGACAGGCCAGACATCGCTGTCCCCGCGGCTATCCGTAGTCGCTCTCGGCGACCTGCTCGAAGTTAAACGCGAGGTCGATCTCCAACTCACCCGCAGCCTCCGCCGTCCGATCCGACGCGATCTCACCCAATGGCCCAGCCTCAATCCCGCGCTGACACAGGGACCGATACCGACAATAACGGCAGCGACGCTCATCCTCGGTGCGCCCCAAGAGATCCTCATCAGCGCCTTCTACGAACACCCTCTCGATCTCCGCGACGAGCTCAGTCAGATAACGATGGTCTGCCCGGAACTGATCGTCATCATAGCGAAACCGTTCGGGTCTCGCCGGGAAATTGGCGAACCAGTAGACCATGGAAACCTGTCCTGGAGAGATCCCTTCTCCTCCATTAAGGAATCCTCCCGAACGGATCAGCAGATAGGGATAGACGTGAGTCTGCAACCGCTCAGACAAGCTCTCGCTACTCGGCCGCTTACGGTTGGTCTTCCAATCCACGATCACGGCACGCTCGCCAACCTCCACCGCAACGAGATCATACTGCGCCACGAGACGGAAGGTGGCTAACGGCGCCGAAACACCAATCTCCGGATAGCGCTCATCGGGTAGATCGGCCGGAGCAGTCTCCAGGTAGTTTCGCCACCAACGGCGAACATCGGGATCGGTTATGCCCTCGGACAACTGCTTCAACGGCAGGCCGATGAGATGTCGATGGATCAAACGGTGGAACGCTGCCCCCTGTTGGAGATGGCGCTCGCTCTCCAGAGCAGGAGCCACCTCGATCGCTGGCCAGCGTAGGCGGCGCACGTACCGCAACTGGAAGCGCCTCGCGCAGTCGACGTAATCCTGCAAACTCCCCTGACTGAACAGAAAACCAGGAGACAAGGACACGCTAGGGCCCCAGGAAGGTATACAGAGTAGCCAGGCGAACAGCCGTCGGTGTCACGAGGCGGGGGAAGAGACCGACCCCAACGCTGGCTGCAACCGCCAGTACGACAAGACCAGCCAGAAGCCACCGCTGGAGGGGGCCATCCCCCTCGGCTTCGCCCGTCCCCCTGGATGATTCGGGGGCCGAAAGAAGAGTAGAGAGCCCTCTCCACACCCCGATCATAACGCCAATGCTAGCAAATATCATCGTCAACACAGATGAAAAGCTGGATGGGGCCAGCGCTCGATACAGAGCCCACCGTCCGGTGAAGCCGGCACTGACCGGCAAGCCCGCTATGGATAACCCTCCAACAAGGAACGCGAGCGCGCTCCAAGGCGCCTCCCGTGCCAGTCCTCGGAGTGCACCCGGGACATCGCCCCCAGGAACCTGCGCCCCCATCCCCTTCAAACCAGTCGCCATGAGTGCTATCCCAAACGGACGCACCAATAACGCCAATAGCGCCAACGCCAGGCCCTGTTCGCTTGCCATACCAAGGGCAACGAGCCCCACACCGCTATCCACCAGCGTTCCATAACCCATCAGACGGCCAAGGCGCCGTTGTGAGGCGGCGAGTAATCCACCAACAACCACCATCGCCAGACCCGTGCTCGAGACGAGAGAGGCGAAACCGGGATAAGCACTGAGATCGGGATAGGTCTCCAGAAAGGCCAGTAGCAGAAACCAGATCGCTCCATTGTTGACTGTGAAGATAAAGGCACTCGCTAGCGGCTCACTCGTGCTGGCGACAGCCGGAATCCATGGGTGGAACGGAACGCTACCCAACAGCAAAGCAAAGGAGAGAGACAGCAGAACGGCGGATGTGTCGAGCAAAGTCGTGTTATCCGGAGTCAACGCGTATCGTTCCATGAGCCAGTGAATGATCAACAGTCCTGGCAATGCCAACAGCGAGAACGACAGGTACTGAAGCCCACCCTGGGTGGGGCCTCTATCCTCGGGCTGCAGGGCAAAGATGGAAAGTGCGATAGCAACCTCAACGAGCAACACGGCATATAGTAGCGGCCGGATCAACAGCGATCCACTCAGGAGACTGAGCAAACCAAATCCAACGGGAAAGAGCATAGCCCGAGGCGACACCTGCCACGCCAGTGCGAAAACGCCTGCAGCCGTCAGATACAGGAAGGCGATAGCCACCCGATCGACTTCCTCCAGGACCAGCTCCCGTCCCAGAAGCGAAATGGTCCCCCCCATGACGATTTCGCGACCCCACAGTTCCACAGTACGGCCAAGCGGGAGCACGACGATAGCGATCCCCAGGGCCAGCGCAGTGCCGACGGACAACAGGGCAGTCAACGTCGCCCAGCGGCGTAACGTGTAGACCACGCCAGCCAGAGCAAGTGGGAGCACCAGGAAAAGGAGAAGCCCTGCGATCATCCCACCGTCTCCTCATCGCTGGTAGCCGCCTGAATCGTCTTGAGATAAGCCATCCCAAGGGCGATCACAAAGCTGATCGAGCCCAAGAGCCCTGTCACAACCAGGCTGGGCTCCAAAGCGACATAGAATAGATCAAAACCCGACAAGAACATCAGCATCCCAACCCCTACCCGGAGCGGATCCTGGCTCAATCCGAGCAACAGAATCCCCATTCCACCCAACAAGTAGCAGGCAAGGAGAAACTCCTCTGAGACTTGAGAGATAGGGACAGCAGACACGGCGGCGTACGCTGCAATAGAGACCACCGTGGCAGCCATAAACCCAAAAGCGGCCCGCACCGAGATACCCTGCCGGCGCCATCCCTCCAGGCGCGCCGAAAACCAGCCCTGCAGCGACAGATCTGATCTCTCCCCGGACGCTCGCGTGAGGGACTTAGCCTGTTGCTCAGTCAGGTAGAAGGCCAGACATATTAACCATCCGATCAGTGCCTTCACCGCTGCCATCTCTAGTCGAACGACCTGAGTCATCAGGACCGCAACAAAGAAATACTGCACAGCCAGGGCAATCAAGTTCAACCGCCAATCCCGGCTGACGACCAGCAACCCTGCCGTAACGAAGACACCGATCACGGCCGGCATCGCGGCAAACGAGACGATCCGAGTCAGGAGATCGTTCAGGAGAGGCACTAGCTAGCCCTCCATGCCAACACCACAATCAAGAACACGATGAAGGACCACAGTAGCGCACCTCTTCCCCCGAGGGTCTCATCCAAAATCCGAACGACAGAGAGCCCGCGATTGAGGGCGTCGAGAAGCAAGTTCCAGGCCCAATTCAAGCGCACCACGTTGTGAAGGGCATCGAGCCACAATGAAATCTTGGGACGAAGATGCAAATCCTGCCAAGCCAGGATGCTACCCAGGAGAAGAGAACCAAACCAGAGCAACCACCCGACCAGACTCGTCTTGGCGAAAAGATCCCACAGCGAAAGCCCGAAGGAACCGGACAGCAGGAGAGACGGGGCCAATCCACCAATTATCAGAAAGAGCGCCGATCCTATCCAGCCAGCAGCAGGCAACAGCTGGCCTAAGGATGTGACCTCCGGCTTCCCGGGCTGGATGAGTGACCCGGGTTGGAAGAGTGAAAGGAGCCACCTCACGACAGCTGCGACCAGGAAGGCCTGACCGACGACGAACCCGACGCTCCAGATCCAGTGCCCCCGTCTCACCAGGTGCCCTACCAGGCAAGACTCGGTCACAAATCCAAGCGTAATCGGCGCCCCGATAAGCGAAAGGGCTCCAACCAGAGAAGGGATGAGAGACGAGGCTCTCGAGCTCATGACCTTTGGGAAGGCCAGGCTACCATCCAGGAAGAGAATCGTCACCCCGAGGATCCAGCTCGTACCCCCCAGGCTCAGGATCGACAGCGCTGCGTTCTCCGGTGTACCAGAGCCCCCGCCAGACAAAGACGCCACAACAGAAGAGAGAAGGAGGGCCCCATTAGCCCCCATCCCAATCCATGGGTGCGCGTCACGGGATGACTTCGCCGTCCAGGCCAAGAACCCTCCCGAGACTAGAGTTAGCAACGCCGGGATCACCATCCAGGATCTGACTGGGAGGGAACCGTCGGTCACCAGGGCCAGCCGCCCCCAGAGTCCCCATCCGACCACCGGACTAAGGAATACCATTGTGACAATCGGTAAGGAGGAGTACCGCCCAACAGGCATCGCAAGGTGAAACGGGTAGGCACCGATTCTCAATAGGCCGGCCAGCATCCAGAAAGTCATCTTGATCCCCCCCGGAGGCATCAGCGACCACGGGACACTACCCATACCATCACCAGCCACAAGTACTCCCCCCCACAGAAACAGACCTGCGAAGCTACCAAGAGCAAGCGTGCGAACACTCTCGCCATTCCAGCCATCGACGCTGATCTGCCCGAGCAATAGGAACAGATCATACAGAGCCCAGCTGACAATTGTCGCGAGAGGAGTGGCTGACCACAAGGCAGCGAGCCCAAGGGCGAGCAACACAAGGGCGAGAGCCGTGAGATCAAGAGAGGAATCGGATCTGCGGCCGAACCCCGCTGTGCGGCCGAACTCCGCTGCGCGGCCGAACTCTGCCAAGAGGAAGGAGCATGTCACCAGGGAGAAAGCCGCTGCGAGCGGCCACAGCGTGGCGTCCAGATGAAACCTGACCACCGACTCAGTAAGCAGGGAGGACCGGGGCGGCGGGAGGGAAAGCGAGGCGCTACTACCCCGCCCCCTGAGCACGAGCACGGAAACGAAGGTAGCAACAGCGACTACCAGGGCGGCAACAAACGTCCAAAAACGCCCTCGTTCAATGTCCAGCCTGGTGAAGAGGAATGATGCTACGAAGATACCTCCTGCACCGAGCAGGGGCAAAACAACCGTAAGAGAGAGAAGGTTTAGCATAGGACACCGCTGTGCCACCTTAGGCACAGCGGATTATTCTAACACACCCCGGGGCGCACGACAACCAAGCCTGTAGACGCGCAGAAGCGAGGCCTGAGCCTCGCTTCAAGAATCAACAGATGTAGAGCTGGGGTCCCACGCAATTAGGCCAGAAAATCGCGCAGTTTCCGTGCGTGAGCAGGATGTCGCAAGCGACCAAGAGCCTGAACCTCAATCTGACGGATGCGCTCTCGGGTCACACCCAGCTTCTGTCCGACCTCTTCGAGAGTGTACGTCTTGCCATCGACCAGACCATACCGCATCTGAAGGATACGCACTTCACGAGGCGGGAGCTCCTCGAGAACATCCTGCAGTAGATCACGCAGGATCGAGGTCGACACGACCTCGGCCGGAGCCGCCGCCTCATCATTCTCAATGAAATCGCCCAGTTCGCTATCCCCCTCTTCGTCGATAGGTAGCTCCAACGAAAGCGGGCGGCGTGCAACCTGAAGCATATTCTCAACTTTTTCTGGGGCGAGATCCAAGGCGTCTGCCATCTCCTCCGGAGAAGGATCACGTCCCAACTCCTGAGTAAGCCGATGCGTGGTCCGAAGCAGCTTGTTGATCTGATCCCCCATGTGGACCGGGATGCGGATAGTTCGGCTCTGGTCAGCAATGGCCCGGGTGACAGCCTGGCGAATCCACCACGTTGCGTAGGTGGAAAACTTGTTGCCCATTGTGTAGTCGAACTTCTTGGCGGCGCGAATGAGGCCGATGTTCCCTTCCTGAATCAAATCGATGAAGGGCACCCCTCTGCCCATGTACTTCTTTGCCACACTTACCACGAGGCGGGAGTTGGCCTGCACCAGGTGCTCACGAGCAGCCAGTCCATCTCGGGCGATAGCCTGCAGCTCAGCTCGCGATTGCGCGTCGAGGTCTTTCCCCTGAAGCTTCGCCTGGGCCCACTTGCCCGCCTCCATACGCTTCGCCAGAGCGACTTCCTCTTCACGACTGAGAAGAGGGACGCTGCCAATCTCTTTAAGATACAGCCCGATAGAATCATCTACCCTGATCGCGTCAAGAGGAGACTCATCGTCAGCACCTCTGCCATTCGAATCTGTGTCATCAGAGGTATCGATGCTCTGCGCGTTCTTCTCTTCCAGGCCACCTATCTCGATGTCCGCTTCGATCAACTTGACCAAGACGTCCTCGATCTGGTCCAGATTCTCCTCGGCCTCGGGAAAAGCAGTGAGAATATCCTCGTAGGTAATGAAATCTTGCTCATCTGCCTTGAGCAGCAGGTACTCTTCACCACTCAGCCCGTCAAACTCCGCGGTCTTGTTTTCTTGCTTCGACTCCATCTCCACTCTGTATACTCGAAGTCGGCTTCCATGACGGCCGACGTACTATTTCCATTGCGTGTTACTATACCACATTGTCATGTTGCTTGTCAACCCCCTTTTAACAATCAGGAAATTGACAGCCACCGACTTGCAGCCTACACTTCTTGCCAGCTCCAGAGTTGCAGATCGAAGGAGAAGCGGTCGATTTGGCAATTCTGCTCATTGAGGATAACCTCACAATGGAGTCCAATCATGCTTTGCGAGCCGCCCAGCTGATAAAGCCCGCAACAGTGATTTCAATCCACCATAACACGTTTCAGATCATTCAGCAGGATCTCTATGCCTGGGATGAGCGCGTGAATACGCCAAATGGTTGTATTGGACCCCGGGGAGGCTTTCGAATTCTAATCTCCTCGACGGATTGGGCGGGATCAAGTGATGACCAGTTTGTACGCCTTCATCATTATTGCGCCCTGCAACGATAGTGCTCGACGGTGATTGACGCTCAGATCCGTGAATTCAAGAGCACTGAGTTCAGTTTTCCATTCACAGTATAAGGTAAAGTTATTAGTATAGTCGTAGTAGTAGGGGATTGGATAATGGGGATAGCTTCCACGTAGATGCTGTTACGAGATATATGTAGGGGTACCTGATTGACGCACTTGAAGATATGGCGTTGGGTTTTCCACAGCCAAGTGTGAATTGGGGTGGGAAAGTCGAATAGGAAGGTATGCTGCAGCCAAATTCGAGGGCGAGGAAAGGAAGCAACCAAAGGGAGTTATCCACAGCTACCCCTACTTATCCACAGAAAACGGATGGTTATCCACAGACTGCAGGGGGTTTGGTCCGAAGCTGCCCTTCCGCCCCCCAGATATGGGGAAAGAAAGCAGCGTAGAGGCCAAAGATGGAGGTGTCGGTTGTGGATAAGTTGCGGAGGGTGATGAAAGCCCTGATTGACGACGGATCAAATGCTGGTATAATCCATAAGGCAATCTAAAACTGTAAAGACGAGGATCAGGAGGAGTAAGCGGCACGAGCCTGACGAGCCACAGTCTGCACGAAACGTGTGCAGTGTGGGAAGAGAAGAGGGCCACTGGCTGCAAGCCCTCGCAGCGTAGGCCGCTGAAGGTCGCCTGAGAGTCGAGAGGCCGAGCCGGTGCAGTCCGGATAAGTCTCTACGGGTTCGCCCGTTACAGCGAAAACCCTTCATCGTCTCGTAACCGGGACGGAGGGTTACTGAGGGTGGTAGCAAGTCTGGTGCATCTGATTGCTGCCGAACCAAGGTGGTACCGCGAGAGTTGCCCCTTTCGTCCTTGGACGGAAGGGGTTCTTTGTTGTGACACGAGATCTCTTGGGAAGGCTTACGTAGGAGGAGTGGAAGATGACGGAGAAACTTGCTGGCGTGTACGATCCGGAAGAGCACGAAGAAGGTCTTTACGACTGGTGGGAAGAGCAGGGGTACTTCCGTCCGGAGAAGCAGGTGGAATTGGACCGCGCTTCAGAGGACGGGCCCCGCTGGTGCATCACGATGCCACCACCTAACGTCACCGGGGCACTTCACCTGGGTCACGCGATGGTGGCCGCTGTAGAAGACTTGATGACCCGTTACCATCGGATGCGTGGGGAGCAGACCCTCTACCTGCCGGGTGCCGACCACGCTGGCATTGCGACCCAGAACGTGGTCGAGCGGGAGCTGGCCAAGGAAGGACTATCCCGACAGGACCTCGGACGTGAAAAGTTCGTGGAGCGAGCCTGGGAGTGGAAAGAGGTTTACCAGGAGCGGATCACGCACCAGCAGCGGCGGCTAGGGGTGTCGTGTGACTGGACAAGGGAACGTTTTACCCTCGACGAGGGGCTGAGCCGCGCCGTCCGCACCGCGTTTCTGCGTCTGTACGAGAAGGGCCTCATCTACCAGGGCAGCTATCTCGTCAACTGGTGTCCGCGATGCGAGTCCGCCATCTCGGATCTCGAGGTGATACCGGTTGAACGTCACGGGCACTTGTGGACCATTCGCTACCCCGTCGTCAACGAGGACTGGAATGGCCCGAAGCACGAATGGGCCAGCGGCCGATGGGCAGAGGGAGCCACCGAGTTTATCGAGATGGCGACGACGCGTCCCGAGACGATCCTGGGCGATACGGCCGTCGCCACGTCCCCGGACGACCCCCGCTGGCAGGATCTGGTCGGCGAGACAGCGGTCCTGCCGGCCATCGAAAGACGCATCCCGATTATCGCCGACGATGTCGTGGATCCAGCCTTCGGAACCGGTGCGGTCAAGATCACGCCGGCTCACGATCCCACCGACAACGAGATTGGGATCCGACACGACCTGCCGGCCGTCGACGTGATGACCGATACAGCAGATATGAACGAGAACGCTGGTCCCTACGAAGGACAGGGCCGGTATGAGTGCCGTCGGAACATCGTCGAGGATTTCGACAAGGAAGGGTTGCTCGTCGACGTCGAGGCCTATACCCACTCGGTAGGCACGTGTGAGCGTTGCCACACCGACATCGAGCCTCGCGTGTCCACGCAGTGGTTCGTCAAGACGAAGCCGCTGGCGGAAGCAGCGATGAAGGCGGTGCGGGAGGGCGAGACGGTCATCATCCCCGAGCGGGAGGAGGAGCGGTTCTTCCACTGGATGGAGAACATCCGGGACTGGTGCATCAGCCGGCAGCTGTGGTGGGGGCACCGCATCCCGGTGTGGCACTGCGCCAACTGCGGGGAGCACACGTCGCAGATGACCGACCCCACCGAGTGTCCCCACTGCGGCAGTGAGGATCTCCATCGGGAAGAGGACGTCCTCGATACCTGGTTCTCCTCCGGGCTGTGGCCCTTCTCCACGCTGGGATGGCCGGACACCGAGTCTCCCGACTATCAGCGCTACTATCCCACCGATATGCGAGAGACGGGGTACGACATCCTCTTCTTCTGGGTGGCGCGAGAGATGATGCTGGGCATCGAGATGACGGGGCAGTCGCCGTACAGCACCGTGTACCTTCATGGATTGGTGCGGAACGAGAACGGCCAGAAGATCAGCAAGTCGATGGAGAACATCGACGAGTACGATCCGCTGAACATCATCGACAAGTATGGCACGGATGCGCTCCGCTATACCTTGATGACCAGCTCCACGCCCGGGCTCGACATGAATCTCGATCCGCGCCGGCTGGAGGGCGCGCGGAACTTCGCCAACAAGATCTGGCAGGCGGCGCGATTCGTCCTGATGAATACGTCGGCGGAGGATGCGGCCCAGTATCAGGACCCTTCAGCATCTATGGATCTGGAGTTGGCTGACCGCTGGATCTTGTCCCGGCTCAACCATCTGATCCAGGACGTCAATCGTCTGTTTGAGAGCCACCAGTACGGTGAGGCCGGGCGGCAGATCAATGACTTCGTGTGGAACGAGTATTGCGATTGGTATATTGAGGCCAGCAAGGTGCGCCTGTACGACGATGACGTTGACAACCGCGTGCCCCTGGCGGTCTTGCTCCACGTGCTGGAGACGTCACTGCGCCTCCTCCATCCCTATATGCCCTTCGTTACCGAGGCCATCTGGCAGGCGTTGCCTGACGAGACGAAGGAAGGGGAAGCGCTCATCGTGGCGCACTGGCCAGAGTTAGATCTGCCCCTTCTGGACGATGAGGCCGAGGAGAACATGATCCTGTTGATGGATCTGATTCGCGGTATCCGGAACCGCCGGGCTGAGTATCGCGTAACGCCGGGGAAGCGGATTCCCGCCATAATCGTGGCACCGGACGCCTACGACGTCCTGACGGAGCAGCAGGCCGTACTCTGTTCCCTCGCCAAGCTGGACCCGGACCGGCTGACCATCGAGCGGTCGATGGAGCCCCCGAGCCAGGCGGCGACGATTGTCGTCGGGAAGACCACGTGCTATCTCCCGCTGGCTGAGATTGTGGATCTGGAGGAGGAGCGGGAGCGGCTGTCGGAGGAGTTGGCCGACGTCGAAGACCGCATTGTCCACAGCAAGGATCTGCTGGCGGGACAGTTCGCGGAGCGGGCGCCGGAGCACGTCGTCCAGCGTGAGCGCGACAAGCTGCAGGATCTGAAGACCGAGCGAGCCGAGCTCGAGCGTCGTTTGGAGACGTTGAGCTAGCTCGGACCTGAGAAGATGGACCCGAGTCCCCGAGGGGATCTCCCCTCGGGGACTCCTGTCTCCACCGCTGCGGCCTGCCGGCTACCGCTTGTGCGGAATGATGATCCAGAGGATGAGGTAAGGGACGAGCCCCGGCAGGCCTCCGGGCAGTAGCAGGATCACGAAGGCAATCCGGAACCACAAGGGGTTAAGGCCAAAAAAAGCCCCCAACCCACCGCACACGCCGGCGATGATCCCATTCTGTCGCCGCAGTTTGTTCTCTCCAGCCATCGTTCTTTACCCTCCTTAACGCTTCTTAGAAACCCATTCATCACTCGTTCACCATGAATACGTAGCAGCGCCCGATAAGTTTCACTGTACAGGGAGTAGATCGGGTTTGCCAGACCCAAGCACCGAGTTCAGTCGGACCGATCATCGCGCATTGCGACGGTCCTGCCGGATGGTTGCTGAAAGAGCACCCGGTAGGAGCGAGCCCGGGGGCTGGCGTCAACGGCTACCCGGAACGTCGAAACCTCTCCGGGCGATAGGACATCGTGCTTGATGGGTGCGTGGCTCGCGGTGATGAGTGCGGGATCGGCGTCATAGAGGCTGATGACCGCTATTACATCCGTCAGGGGAGCCCCGGAGACGTTCTTGACCTGGCCTTCGAAGAGAAGGTCTCCACGCTCTTTCCGTCTCTCATATGTCACCGACAGCAATGCCAGTTGCGGATGCGCTGGCGGCGCTTCTAACCCCGGCTTCGCAATCAACCCCGGCGTATCTCGCCCGTCCGCTACGACAGTGACGAGACCCGCCACGACGGCGATCAGCGCCATCGCAGCAAGGAGAAGTCCCAGGGACCTCACTGCCAGCTCTTTGGCTGGCTTGTCTACGGGCAACAAATCTGCGTGGAGTGATGTCAAGGCCTTGCCGCAATAAGGACAGAATCTCCCGTCGGGTTCTTGCACGGTCCTCCCGCAATGGGGGCACGGTCTCATCGCGCCACCTCCCTCTCTTCTTGAGCTTAATCGAGCCTTCTCGATCTCTCTTAACCGTGCCTCGACGCGAGCCAATCGGTCCTGCTCCTCATGAAGTCGCTCCTGGATCTCGACTCTCTTGAGGCGGAGCATGCCGCGCAGCTCGGACATCGACAGGTCGTCTTCCAGAAGCCGGCCGATCTGCTCCAGCGAGAGGCCCAGATCCTTAAGGGTGAGGATGCGGGTTATCCGCGGGAGTTGATCAGGGGAGTAGTACCGGTAGTCGTTAGACGGATCGACGTAGACCGGCTTGAACAGCCCGATCCTGTCGTAGTACCGGAGTGTCTGGGTGGGCACGTCGCTGATCTGAGCGAACTCGCCAATCTTGAGCAGGGCATCTACAACTTGCTCTCGCATCTTGCCTCCTCCTCATCTCTATTATACACCTTCCACTCGCTGGAAGGTCAAGAGAATCGTAGGGGCTTGGGGCCGGAGGCGACTGAATCTATCTTGCAGAGTTTGTTGGTCGTGCGACGGCGATCATCTCCGCGTGCTGTTGAGTGCCGGGACCGTCGGGAAGCCCCTCTCTCGATCGAAATCGACCTCTATCGGGCCTCCATCGCGCTGCTCGGTCACCAGGTGT
>Ga0207797_1002004_pt1 | contig 14437 bp, 9 predicted proteins | sample PRCRCaboRojoPR_6_FD_187275 | JGI IMG/M metagenome (GOLD analysis project Ga0207797, IMG submission 187275) | Marine sediment microbial community from Cabo Rojo, Puerto Rico - PR CR 10% Liquid 1 (SPAdes) | ecosystem: Environmental > Aquatic > Marine > Coastal > Sediment | place: Cabo Rojo, Puerto... | reverse complement strand
TACCGGCTCGACTGCGCGCCCGACAGGTAATCTGCCGTGAGGTGGCTGAGGGCGCGCACGCCGTAGGGCAGGCCGCTCTCGTCAATGTAGAAGTCGGGCGTGTGGTGCGGTGCGGCTTCGGATGGGTCCATCCCCCGCGGCATGCCGCCCACGAAAAAGTACAGGCCCGGCACCTCGCGCTGGAAGTAGGAGAAGTCTTCGGCACCCGTAATCGGATTGATGACCTGCGTCGTGTCGGCCACACGCTGCAGGGTAGGCGCCATTCGCCGCGTGAGCGCCGGGTCGTTCTCCGTCACCGGATACCCCGTACTGATCGTTACCGCGGCCGCCGCGCCCATGCTTTCGGCGATGTTCGTCGCGGTGCGGCGAATCTCGGCATGCACCCGCTCCTGCATGTCGGCGTCGAGCGTGCGGATCGTGCCGACCATCTCAACCTTCTCCGGGATGATGTTGCTTCGGACGCCGCCCTCAATCTTGCCCACCGACACGACGGCCGCCTCGTTCGTCAGCTCCGACCGGCGACTGACGACCGTCTGCAGGCCGTTTACGATCTGCGCGGCGGTCACCACCGGGTCCACCCCCTCCCACGGTGTCGAGCCGTGCGTCTGCTTGCCCTTCACAGTGATGCGAAAGACGTCCGATGCCGCCATAATGGCACCGGGGCGATAGTTGATGGTGCCCACCTCCGTCTTCGAGTGGATGTGCAGGCCGAACATGACGTCGACATCCGGATCCTGCAGGGCCCCTTCCTCGACCATGAGATCGGCCCCGCCTTCCTCGCCGGCCGGCGCGCCCTCTTCGGCGGGCTGGAAGATGAACTTGACGGTGCCCGGCAGTTCGTCGCGCAGAGACGCCAGCACCTCGGCCGCACCCATGAGCATGGCCACATGGGTGTCGTGCCCGCAGGCGTGCATGACGGGCACGGTCTCGCCGCTGTACGTGCCCGTGGCGGTGGAGGCAAAGGGCACGTCCGTCCGCTCCTTCACGGGCAGCGCGTCCATGTCGGCCCGCAGGCCCACGACCGGCCCGGGCTTCCCGCCTCGCAGCACGCCGACCACCCCGGTGTGCGCGACGCCGGTCTGCACCTCCAGGCCCAGCGACTGCAGATGGGCAGCCACCTTCGCAGCCGTGCGGGTTTCGCGGTTGGAGAGCTCCGGATTGGCATGGATGTCGCGCCGCCAGTCGATCACCTTGGCCATGACCGCCTCCACCTTTGCGTCGATCGTCTCCGCCCACGGACTGGCCGCCTCCAGCGGCGACGCGGCACCGGCCGGTGCATCGTTCGGAGGTGCCGGCTGGGCCACGCCGACGCGAAGGACAGGAAGGAATACGAGCGTGCATGCAACGAGAACCGCGCTCAGCAGACGGGACATGGTCAAACAAAGTGGTAGGGACGGGACGACGACGCAGGCAAGATAACGGTTCACCGTCAATTCTGCACATTGGGGGCGGAGTCCTGTGCCCCATCGAACTTCCGTCTGGATCGGGAATATTACGATACCGTAATTCGACGCCCCTCCGCACGTCTCCTCTCCTGTCATGTCTGCCCTTCGTCGTTTCCTTCTTCCGCTGGTACTACTCATTGTTGGAACCGGTTGCCAGACCTCGCCGGATGCTCCCGACGACGCGACCGCCGCCGCCCCACTCGCCGCCAAGTACACGTCCTTTCAGCTCGACGCCGACGTGAGTGACCTGTCGGAGAATCAGCGCCAGATCGTGTCGCTGCTCATCGAGGCCGCGCAAGGAATGGACGCCATGTTCTGGGAGCAGGCGTACGGGAACCGCGACTCGCTTCTGCAAACGATTGACGATCCACAGCTCCGGCGTTTCGTCGAGATCAACTACGGGCCGTGGGACCGGCTGAACGACAACGAGCCGTTTATCGACGGCGTGGGCCCGAAGCCGCCGGGCGCCAACTTCTATCCGCCGGACATGACGAAGGCGGAGTTCGAGGCAGCCGCTGAGACCAACCAGGCGCTCGACGATCTCTACACGATGGTCCGCCGCACCGCCGACGGCGCGCTGACGGCCATCCCGTACCACGAGTTCTTCGCCGAGCCCATGACGATGGCTGCCGACCGTCTGACGGAAGCGGCTGCCCTCGCCGACAACGACGGGATGAAGCGCTACCTGGCGCTGCGGGCCGAGGCGCTCACGTCGGGCGACTACCGCCCGAGTGACAGGGCATGGATGGACATGAAGACAAACGAACTCGACGTGGTGATCGGGCCGATTGAGACGTACGAGGACCAGCTCTTCGGCTACAAGGCCGCCGCCGAGACGTTCGTGCTCCGCAAGGACCTGGCGTGGAGCCAACGCCTCAGCCGCTACACCGAGCTCCTCCCGATGCTGCAGGACGGCCTTCCCGTGCCGAGCGAGTACAAGCAGGAGTCGCCGGGCCGCGATTCGGACCTCGGGGCGTACGACGTGCTGTACGTGTCAGGCGACGCCAACGCGGGCGCCAAGACGATCGCCATCAACCTGCCGAACGACGAGGTCGTGCAGAACGAGAAGGGCTCGCGCCGCCTCCAGCTCAAGAACGCGATGCGGGCAAAGTTCGACAAGATCCTGGTTCCGATCTCCGAAGTGCTCATTGCCGAAGAGCAGCGCCCGAATATCACGTTCGACGCCTTCTTCGGCAACACGATGTTCCACGAGGTGGCGCATGGCCTCGGCATCAAGAACACGATCACCGACCGGGGCACGGTGCGTGAGGCCCTGCGCGACCACTACACAACGATGGAGGAAGGCAAGGCGGACGTCCTCGGCCTCTACATGGTCAAGACGCTCGCCGAGGAAGGAGAGATCGACGTGGACCTGATGGACAACTACGCGACCTTCCTCGCCAGCATCTTCCGTTCGGTCCGCTTCGGGTCGGCCAGCGCACACGGACGCGCCAATCTCATCCGCTTCAACTACTTCCAGGAAAAAGGCGCCTTCTCCCGCGACCCCGAGACCGGCACCTACGCCGCAAATCCCGAGGCCATGGTGCGGGCCATGAACGACCTCTCACGCGAAATCCTGACGCTGCAGGGCGATGGGGATTACGACGCCGTGGCCAATTTCATCGCGCAGTACGGCTCGATGCCCGACCAGCTCCAGTCCGACCTCGACCGCCTGCAAACCGACGGCATCCCGGTCGACATCACCTTCGAGCAGGGCCGATCGGTGCTGCAGGGCCTCGACCCGGCGACGGCATCCCGGTAGATGGCTGGACGGTTACCGCCAGGGCGGCGCAAACAGGGCGCCGAACCCCAAAACAGTGAGAAGAGCGAGCAGACCAAGGAAGCCACGCCACCCGTACGCGTCGTATACGAACCCGGGGGCATAGGCGCCGAGGACACCCCCCGCATAATAGACCGCAACGTAGAGCCCGTTGACGAGGCTGCGTCCTGTTCCGTCCGAGTCTCCGTTTCCGGCAGCGTTGACACGGCTGGCGGCGACCGCGTGGGCCAGGAAGAACGTCGCGCACAGCACGGCGACGGCCCCGAACAGCACCGGCACGGAGGGCCCCATCGCGATGCCGAGCGCGACCAGGATTCCGCCCGATCCAAGAACCATCGCCGTCCGCGGCCGCGGGAGCGCCGCCGTTACCCGCTGTGCGCCGAGAGAAGCAATCACGCCAACGAGGTACCCGGCGTACAGCGCTCCCGCCAGCGCATCGGAGGCCCCAGGCCGTACTTCCTGGAGACGAAACGGGAGGAAGTTCATAAACGCCGAGAAGACGAAGAAGAGGCAGAACACAAGCGCGTAGATGCGGACGACGGGCACGCGCTGGAGAATGTCGACGACGCCCGGCCGAGAGCGCGAGGACGCCCGAGGTGTCGGGGCCCGGACCGGCAGGCGCTGCAGTCCGAGGTCGGACACAAGAAGCAGACCGGCGAGCCCGGCAAAGAAGTGGGCGTCGGAGGCGAGCGATGCTGTCAGCCCTGCGCCGAGCCGACCGAGGAATCCGCCGAGGATCGTCGCGGCGACGTACGCCGACATGAGCCGCTGCATGGCGGCGCCCTGCCGGCTTTGAGCGATGTGCGTCATGAGGGCGGTGAGGAGCGCCGCAATCGCGGTTCCCTGCACGACGCGCAGCCCAAGCAGGAGGAGGAATGGCGGCCGCACCGCCGTCAGCCCTACGGCCACAGCAAGAACCGCCGAAGCCCCGCGCAGGAGGTTTGTTGTCGCCACGCGCCGCAAGAGCGCACCCGCGGCGAGCGGCGCAACGCCCAGCGGAATCAGGGCCACGGAGATGACCAGGGCCACGCGCGTTTCCGGCAGGCCGTACGCGTCGGCCCAGCGCGGCAGAATCGGCTGCGGCGCGTAGAGCGCAGCCAGCGCCAGCACCGACGTGAGCAGCAGCGGCCAGGCGGACGACCCCTGGACGGGAGAACCGCTGCCGGAGGAGACTTCCATTGATGCTGGAGGCGGGGTGCGTTTTGCGTGATGCGTACTGCGTGATGCGTACTGCGTGATGCGTACTGCGTGATGCGTACTGCGTGATGCGTCGGATCGAACGCTGGTGCCGTCCCTCTTCATCACGCAACGCCCCTCTCCCTGCACGCATCACCGAGAAGGTTTACGCCTCGGCTGCGGGTTGGAGCACGTCCTGAAGGGCCGCCTGCAGCTTGTCCGCCGTGAAAGGCTTGGCGAGAAAGGTCCGTGCCCCGGCCTCCACGGCATCGTCGGTGCGGCCGTCGGCCATGCCGCTAGCGGCAATGATGGGCAGGTTGGGATGCTGGGCATGCAGGCGCCGGATGAGTGCGAACCCGTCCATCGAGGGCATGCGCAGGTCGGTAATGACGACGTCGACCTCCTCGCCGCGCGTCTCCATGATGTGCAGTGCGGCCTCGGCGCCATCGGCGGTGAGAGCCTGGTAGCCCGCGTCGTTGAGGGTTTCCTGGGCCGTCTTCAGAATGAAGGCCTCGTCGTCCACCACGAGCACAGTTTCGCCGGATCCGCCCGTGAGTTCTCGCTCTTCCGGCGCCGTGCGCTCCGGGGCATCCACGTCGGCGACAGGCACGTAGACGTCGAACCGCGTCCCGGCATCGCTGCTTTCCACGTCGATGAACCCGTCGTGGCTCTTCACAATGCTGTAGGCCGTAGACAGCCCGAGGCCAGTGCCTTCTCCCTCCTCTTTCGTCGAGAAAAACGGTTCGAAGATTTTGTCGATCGCGTCGTCGGGGATGCCCGGACCGGTGTCCTCGACGCTGATGCACACGTAGGCGCCCGGCTCGGCCTCAATGTTGCGCTGCGCATCGTCTTCGGTGATCTCGGCGTTGGATGCGCGAATGGTGAGCGTCCCGCCGTCTTTCATGGCGTCGCGGGCATTGACGCACAGGTTCATGAGCACCTGCTGGATCTGCGTCGCATCGCCCACGATCTGGCGGAGGTCGTCGGGCACCTGGGTGCGCACCTCGATGGCGTCGGGGAACGTCTCGTCGGTGATGCTCTCGACCTCTTCGATGATGCGTCCGGGCTGGAGCTGCGCCCGCTCGCCCTCCACGCCGCGCGCAAAGGTGAGCACCTGCTCCACCATGTCGGATCCGCGCTCGGCGCTTTTCTCGATCATCGACAGCGTTTGCACCGATTTCGAGTCTCCGCCCAGGCGGCGCTTCAGCACCTTGACGCCAAGGAGGATGGGCTGGAGCAGATTGCCCAGGTCGTGCGCGATGCCGCCCACGAGCCGCCCGATGCTCTCCATCCGCTGCGAGCGCAGGAACTGCGATTCCAGCTGCTTTCGCTCGGTGATGTCGGTGTTGATGATGAGGATGGACGACGGGGTGCCCATCGCGTCGCGGACGAGCGTCCAGCGGCTTTCCACGATCAGTTCTTCGTCGTCTCGGGTGTACAGCTTCAGCTCGCCGGTCCACTCGCCCTCTTCCACAACCGTCTGGTAGCACGTCTGCAGCTTCTCCTGCTCGTCGGGGCGGAAGAGAGCGTCGCGGGCCTTCATGCCCTCGATCTCCTCCTCGCTGTAGCCGGTCAGGCGCTCGGCGCTCTTGTTCCAGTAGACGACGCGGCCCTCCATGTCGTAGGCCATGATGGCGTCGCGCGCCTTGTCGAGAAACTGGGCCTGCTCCCGGATGCGCTGCTCGGCTTCGGTGCGCTCGATGGCGTACCGGATCGAGCGCTCCAGCAGCGGTGCGTCGATCTGCTCTTTCGACAGATAGTCGGACGCCCCGGCCTGCATGGCGTGGAGGTCGACCTCCACGTCGCCTTGGCCGGTGAGGAGAATGACGGGCGTTCGCACCCCGCCCCGGTCGTTGAGCTCTTCGAGCAGGTCGAGCCCCGTTTGGGCGCCGAGGCGATAGTCAACCAGGCTGGCGTCGTAGGTGTTTGTCAGGATGGCCTCAAGCCCCTCCTCGTAGCTTTTCGCCCAGTCGAGATGCGCGTCGATGGTGCGCGCCTTGGCCAGGAGCGAGCGCGTAATGAGGTAGTCGTCTTCGTCGTCCTCGATGAGCAGAACGTCGGCAGACTCGGTCGCGGTGGTCATACACGTATCCGGGTTCCGGTTGGAGATAGCGCCATCGCAGAATCAATCGCTGCGCGGAACGACGCGCTGCCCCCGCGCGGGGAGAAAACGGCTGGCGTGGGGCGTGGACCCGTCGTCTCCTGCGTTCACGCACGGGCGATACCACGCCGTTGTTCGCGGCCCAGCCGCCCTGGTGCGACGGGGTTCGAGCGATCTCATTCTGCGTTGGAGGGGAGCTTTACGATTTGAAACCAGAACTCACCGATGGCTTCGATGGCGTCGGCCAGGCCGTCGAACGTGACGGGTTTGGTGACAAACGCGTTGACTCCCAGGTCGTAGCTCTGCAGGATGTCGTGCTCGGCCTCCGAGGTGGTGAGCACAATCACGGGAATGCGGCGCAGGTCCGGGTCCGACTTGATCTCCTTGAGGGCTTCGCGCCCGTCCATCCGCGGCATGTTGAGGTCCAGGAGGATGAGGCCGGGCCGCGGCGCGTCGACCTCGGCGTACTCCTCCTCGCGGCGCAGGTAGCGCATGAGCTCTTCGCCGTCTTCGACCGTGGCGATGCTGTTGGCGAGGCGGCTCTTCTTGAGCGCACGTCGCGTCAAAAGCCGGTCGTCCGGGTCATCTTCGGCCAGAAGGATGTGTATGCTCTGGTCGTCGCTCATCCAGCGTTTAAGCATTCGATTCAGGGTCAGCCGCGGATCCCTCGTCGGCCCGCTCAATGGGAAGGAGGATGGTGAAGGTCGTGCCCTCATCCGGCGTGCTCTCCACGGAAATGGCACCGCCGTGACGCTCCACGATGCGGTTGCAGATGGCCAGGCCCATGCCGGTGCCCGAGTATTCGCTGCGTCCGTGCAGACGTTTGAATGGGGAGAAGATACGATCCTCGTATTTCGGATCAAACCCGATGCCGTTGTCCGTCACCGTAAGCCGGCACACGCTCTCGCAGTCGGCCTCCAGCGCGGTTTCCGCCCCCGCCGTGCACGGCTCGACGCGGGCGCGGACCGTCACCACGGGCGGCACGTCGTCGCGGTGGAACTTGAGGCCGTTGCTGATCAGGTTCTGCAGCAGCTGCCGCATTTGCGTAGGATCGGCCTGAAGCGTAGGCAGGTCGCCGACTTCGACGGTGCCGTCCACGTCCGCGATCTGCATCGCCAAGTCGGTCGTCACGTTCTCGACGATCTCGTCCAGATCGACCGTCTCGAACGGACGGGCCCGCGTCGTGACGCGCGAGTAGACGAGCAGGTCGCTGATCAACTGGGACATGCGCTGGGCCGCGTCCTCCATGCGCGTGAGGTAGTGCTGCCCGGTCTCGTCCAGGTCGTCGCCGTAATCCTCGATGACGAGGTTGGAAAAGGCGCTGATCTTGCGGAGCGGCTCCTGCAGGTCGTGCGAGGCGATGTAGGCGAAGTCGCGCAGGGCCCGGTTGCGCTGTTCCAGCTTCTCGTTGGCCGCTGCCATGGCCTGAACGGCCTCCTTGCGCTCGGTCACGTCGCGCATCGTCACGGCGCACCCGCCCTCGATCTGGACGGCCACGATCTGGAACCAGCCGCTGAGCGTGTCGCTGTCGATCTGAATCTCGGTCTCGAACGGCTCGCCCGTCTCCACCACCTGCTTGTAGGCTTCGAACAGCCCGTTGTCGCGGTGCATGGGCATGGAGGTAAGGAGGCGGCTCCCGACGAGCTCGTCGGAGGAGCGGCCGACGAACTTCTCGGCCTGCGGATTGACGAGCGCGCAGGTGAAGTCGTCGATCGTGCCGGTGTCGTCGCGTTCGGCGGTAAACACGAAGATGCCGTCGAGTGAGGTCGTGAGGACGCTCGACAGCAGGTCGCGCGAGGTCTGCAGGGCTTCCTCCGTAAGCTGCTCCTCGGTGATGTCGTCGAACGACACCAGCACAGCGTACGGATCGTCCTCGCCGTTGCGGAAGAGCGGCTGGGCGTTGACGCGAATCCAGCGCGGGGGCTCCTCGGGCGGGTAGATGCCCATGACCGCGTCGTGGATGGTCTGCCGCTCGTAGTAGGCCCGCCAGAACGGAAACTCGGTGTTCGGCAGCGGCGCGCCGTCTTCGCGCAGGCCGCGCCACTGCGGGTCGTTGAACTTGGTACCAACGATCTCGGACGCGGGCCGCCCGAGGATCTGCTCGGCGGCGGCGTTGCAGTCGCGGAAGACCCCGTTGCCGTCCATGAGCAGAACGCCCTCGCTGATGGTATCCACCAGCGCGTCGAAGCGACGCTCTACCTGCCGGCGCGTAGACTCGGCCCGATGCTGGTCGGTGCGGTTCACGATGTAGAGCAGCACGCCCCGGGCCGATCCCTCCGGCGCCTGCCACGGCCGCACCTCCCAGTCGACCCAGTACACGCCGCCGTCGTGCATCTGCAGCGGAACGCGCGTGTCGGAGCGCTTCTCCCGCGCTTGCAGGCACGCGTCAAAGGCGGTTTGCAAAGCCCCGTGCGGATCTTCGAATACCTCGAAGAAGGAGTCGCCAACGAACGGATCGGGGACGTCATCCGCCGCGTGCAGCACGTCGTCCGCCGCATCGATCTGCCCGTCGTCGGCCACCTCCCCGAGGTCGGGCACAAACACCCGACTCCAGCGGTCGCTCCGGGCCACAATCATGCCGGCGTCGTCCAGCATCATCACGAGCGAAGGCATGCCGCTCACGAAGCGCCGAAGCCGGTCCGGCTCTTCCACCAGAACCGCCTCGTTCTCCGCTGCTGCATCGGTAGGGGTCACGTCATCCACCATGAACTAAGGGGTGCCGAGTCAAGCCATGTGGGTGAGGGGGGCTCGACCCCGTCGAGGGACGTCCCGTCCGGGAGAATCGTGTACGACACGCTTCGGCAAACGGTTCGGCCTTACCACGGAAGCGCGCCGCCGTCGTGCGTCAGGAAGCGCCCGGCGTGGTCTGGGGTGAGGTCTTCGATCACGGCAAGCATGCCTGCGACCGCCTCCTGCGGCGTGAGGCGCGCGTTCGGGCCGCCCATGTCCGTTTGCACCCACCCCGGATGCATCGACACGACGATGACGCCCTGATCGGTCAGTTCGGCCGCCTGCAGCCGGGTGCACATGTTGAGCCCGGCCTTGCTCACCTTGTAGCTCTGCCACGTGCCGCCGCCGGTGTTGGCTATGGACCCCAGCTGCGAGGTGAGGTTGACAACCTTCGCCAGCCGCGGATCGGTGGAGGCCGCCAGCAGGTTGGCAAACGCCTGCACCATGAGGTGCGGCCCCACGGTGTTGACGCGCAGCACCCGCATCATCGTCTCGGCGTCGACCGTTCCGAAGCGATCGGCCCGCCCGCCGCCGTTGATGCCGGCGTTGTTGATGAGCAGATCGAGCGCCTCGGTGTCCCGCTCTACGAGCGCCCGGGCCGTTTCGATGGAGGACGGATCGGCCACGTCGAGCGGGGCCATGCGAATGGTGTCGGCGTGAGCATCGGCCAGGGCCGACAGCGCGGCGGCGGCCTCCGGCTTGCGGCAGGTGGCATACACCCGCTCGGCACGCGGGGCCAGCTGACGAACCAATTCGAGCCCCAGCCCCCGGTTGGAACCGGTGACGAGGACGTGCGACGCAATCGGGTCGGGCATGGGAAGGGCGTGGAAAAGAAGCAAACGGGGTGGGCGCGGCGCGTCCGAGAACGACGCTCCGGGGCGTGCTGCAAACGTCAACCGTGCGCTCGGAGCCGGACCGATCAAGCGGCTTCGGCGCGCTCTGCGACCTGCTGCTCCAGGCGCTCGATTTCCTGCGCGAGGCGGTCGCGCATCGGGGCGAGACGGGGGTCGTCGTGGGCGCGGCTCGCCTCCAGCACAGCCCGGTGGAACCACAGCTGCGCGTCGGGCCCGGCACTCAGCGCAGCGAAAATGTTCTCGCCGTTCTCGAGACTCTGGTTCATGGACCAGAGGTTGTGGATTTTGTCGGCGAGGCTGATGGCCAGGGCTTCCGGACGCCCCTCGCGCAGGGCAGCAACGTAGTCCTCCTTGCGGTCGCGCCATGGGCGGAGGCGTCCGTCGGCATCCGCTTTTTGCTCCGAGACGCGGGCGACGAGTTGCGCCACCTCGGGCCCGACGGCCTCCCGCAACTGCTTGCGGCGCAGGCGCTGGCCGTGCTCGTTCATGTCTTCGATGGTGTCGTGCAGATACGCTGCGGCGATGACGGTTTCTCCCCATCCGGCATTCTGCACGATGGTGGCCACGGCTGCCAGGTGCGTGATGACGGGCACCTGGATCTCCTGCCCTTCGGGCACCTCGAACGCAGGCTCCCGCCACGAACTCTTGCGGTACGTTCCGTCGTGCCACTGGGCCGACAGCTCAATGGCGTGCTCGACGAGGGTGCTGAACAGGGCGTCGGGCGAAGCCGTCGCCGCGGAATCGGCGTCAGGGGTCATGAGTCGGTTGTCGTTGGTCACGAATCATCGATCGTGAGGGTGGACGGAAAAGCTTCTGAGGACTCCGTGGGATCGGGGGTGCGGCCGCGCCAGATCCGCCGGGCGCAGGGTCTTGCGGCATCTTGGAGGCCGGCGCCCCCGCCGCAGTCCGACTCCGACGCGCCCGTTCCTCCGACGCGCCCGTTCGGAACGCCAAACTCGGAACGCCAAACTCGGAACGCCACACCGTCCTTACAGCTCCACCACCTGATGGCTCGACGTGTCGGTGTCGAGGACGCGGCGCAGGTCGTCCAGCAGGTCGAGACTGTATTTATTGAGGAAATACAGGACGTTGATTCGCCGTTCCTGCAGGACGCCTCCCGGGCGCAGATTGGCGTGGGCCTTCTGCAGCTGGGCGCGGATTTCGTCGTGCTTCCGCTTTTCGGCGCGCACCACCTTGTGCTTCAGATCGTCCATGGCCTCCATGACCGAGGCACGGGCCGCCTCGGTGGCCGATCCGAGCGTAGCGTCCACGTCCTCCACCTGGGGCTTGAGGGCGTTGAGGGCCTGATGCATCTCGCGCAGCGCATCGCTGAAGAGGGCGTCGACGTCGACCTCCATCGACTGGACGACGACCTCCTGGAAGAGACGCTCCTTGTCGCTTTCGAAGTCGCAGATGGACAGGTCGTACTTGTCGAGCACTTTCTGAACCTTCGACTCGACGAGGCTGACGCTGGCGCGGGGGTGGATGAGGGGCATCGCCATGCCGGCCCAGTCGTACACGCCGCGGTACTGCGCGAAGTACGAGATCTCGCCCGGCCCCGCCACGTAGGCCGCCGTCGGAACCAGCCGATCTTGCATGAGCGGGCGCAGGACGACGTTCGGACTGAAGCGCTCGGGCTCCCGCTCGAGGCGGTCGAGCAACGCCTGCTTGGTGAAGGTCCGCCCATCATGGCGCAGCGCGTAGGCTCCGTCGTCCTGGCGGTCGATTGCATAGCGGCCGTCGTCATCAAGCCAGAACAGGTTGGTCGGACGAGCGCTGACCTGCGCGTGGTAGCCGGCTTCGCGGAGGTCCTGGCTGGCGGCCTCGATGCGGGCAACCGCCGTCTCCCCGTCGTCGATGTCACGGTAGAAGAGCGGCGCGGTCAGCGCTTTGAGACGGGCATCGTCCGGGTTCATTGCGACGATCCCGGCGCCGTCGAACAGGCGATGCAGAAGCTGTGCGAAGGCGTCTTCGACGGTCGTTTCTGGCGCATAGGCCGCGCGGACGTGGCGCATGACCGTCGGTTTAAAATCGGAGGGCGGGAGGGTACCGTCGAGCCGGTCCAGCAAATCGTTGATTTCCTCGGTCAGGGCCCACCGGCCCACGGCCCCGCGGTTCTCGTCGTCGGAGGTTTGGGGGCCGGTGTAACGGAGGTCCACCTCCTCGTTGCGGTGCAGCACGGTGGCGTGGGCGATCTCATCGGCGTCATGATCTTCGCCCTCCACCCAGAACACCGGCACGACGGTGCGGCCCGTCTCGTCGGCCAACCGCTCCGCACACTGGAGCGTCGTGATGGTCTTGTACATCGTGTAGAGCGGCCCCGTCAGCAGCCCGACCTGCTGCCCGGTTACGACGGCCACGGTTTCCGGATCGCGGAGCGCCGCGATGTTTCGGTGCGTGGCAGCCCCGGCCCCCCAGGCTTCGTTCTGTTCGTCGAGGACATCGGCCAGGGTGTCGCGGTCCACCGGGCGCGTCGCGGCGGCGGCCGCCGCCTGCCGCTGTGCCGCCGGATCGCGCCAGTCGCCCGCGTAGTGGTCCTGCAGCGCCGCACCGTCGGTGCAGTAGTCAACGAAGAGGTCGGGGACGGCCCCGAGATCGGAGAACGAACATCGGCGGACGGCGGGAAGGGTTCGAGGCATTCGCGGCAGACGGTTCGAGATTGGCGGTTGACGGGCGGGGAAACGGCGATGGGACGGCGGGCACCGAGGGGCCGCTGCGGAGGGCGGAGACCCCCGCGCCTCCAATAGCAAAGCCTCAGGGACGGTGTTCCCTGAGGCTTCCGTTCGTAGGGGATACGGGCACGGCGAAGCAAGTCGTCGGTGTGCACGGTTGGACGGGCCCGGCGTCCGTGCTAATTCTGATTCTGTTCCTGCTCCTGCTCGAGCTTCTCGATCTCGTCCCGGAGCTCGGCGGCGCGCTCGTAGTTTTCTTCCTCGACCGCCTTTTTGAGCTGTCGCTGCATGCGCTCCAACCGGGTGCCTCCCATTTCTTCTTCCTCTTCGGTGGAGGCCGTGCCTTCGGCCTGCTGGGCCAGCGACGACATGCTCGGCTCGTCCTCTTCGGCGACGATGCCGGCCTCTTCCAGCACCATGGGCGCCACGAAGATCGGCGCGTCCACTCGGACGGCCAGCGCCACCGCGTCGCTCGGTCGCGAGTCGAGCTGATGCTCTTCGCCGTTCTTCTCGTAGCGGATCTTGGCGAAGAAGGTGCCCTCGCGCAGTTCGTCGATGACTACCTTCGTCACGTCGATGTCGATGGCGTCAAACGTATCACGCAGCAGATCGTGCGTCATCGGGCGCGGCGGCTGGATCTTCTCCAGCTCGAGCGCTATGGCCTGCGCCTCAAAGGCACCGATGATGATGGGGAGGCGCCGGTTCCCTTCCACCTCCCCCAATACGAGGGCGTAGGCGCCACCGCTGGAGGGGCTGGTGGAGAGGCCGATGATGTCAACCCGGATAAAGTCCATCGCGGTTTCGACGGAGAATGTTATTCAAAGAAAAACGTCGGACGCTTGGGGGCGTCTCGGGGGGCGGCCATGCGTCAGTCGCGCCCCACCTCAACTTCAGACAGCGCACGTTCCAACGCAGCCAAAAACGCCTTGTTCTCATCCGGCGTGCCCGCGCTCACGCGCAGGTACCCCTGCAGGGACGGATATCCGCCCATGTTTCGCAGGAGCACCCCGTCGTCCTTCAGGCGATCCTGCAGCCGGTCGGCGGGGAGCGGCGTGGTGAAAATGACGAAGTTGGCCGCCGACGGAACGACCGTCACGGCGTCCATGGATTGCAACGCGCTCGTGATCTCCTGGACGGAGGCCTGCATTTTCCGCACGCGCTCGCGAAGCAGCTCCGGCCGGTCCAGAAGCGCCAGGCCCACCTGTTCCGAGAAGCGGTCGACCATAAACGGAAGGCGTGACTTCATGAGCTCGCGCACCACGTCGGCGTGGCCGAGGAGATAGCCGAGGCGCACGCCCGCCAGGCCGAAGGCCTTGGAGAGGGTGCGCATCACGAGCACGTTCGGATGGCGGTCGAGCAGGCGGAGGGCCGTTCCCTCTGGATTAAACTCGACGTACGCCTCGTCAACGACGACCATCCCCGGCGAGGCGTCAACGATCCGTTCGACCTCGTCCATCGACAGCGCCAGACCGGTCGGATTGTTTGGCGTCGTGAGAACCGTGAGCACCGCGCCGGTCTGCTGCACGGCGTCCACCAGTCCGTCGACGTCGAATGACAGGTCCTCGTTCGGGGGAACGCTTGTGAGCTCGGCGCCGGAGAGATGGGCCACTTTCTCGTACAGCGAAAACATGGGCCGCGGAAGCACCACGGGCGCGTCTGGCTCCACAAACGCGAGGCCG
>Ga0207797_1002003_pt1 | contig 14441 bp, 14 predicted proteins | sample PRCRCaboRojoPR_6_FD_187275 | JGI IMG/M metagenome (GOLD analysis project Ga0207797, IMG submission 187275) | Marine sediment microbial community from Cabo Rojo, Puerto Rico - PR CR 10% Liquid 1 (SPAdes) | ecosystem: Environmental > Aquatic > Marine > Coastal > Sediment | place: Cabo Rojo, Puerto... | reverse complement strand
CCACCGGCGGGACGGACGTGAAGTGGTCGCCACCGTTCGACGCCCTCCGCCGGGCGAAGCTCCCCCTGCTGCGCCGGTTCGGCCTCGAGGCCGCGGTCGCCCTCGACCGCCGCGGCTTCTACCCGGCGGGCGGGGGCGCGGCGACGCTCTCGCTCGCGCCGTCGACGCTCGCGCCGCCCAGCGCATAGAGGTTCACATACTGGAGCTTGCGAGCGACACTGGAGGCATTCTCCAGGGCAATTCTGGCTACCTTCGTGGGATCGATCACGCCGGCTTTGACCAGATCTGTGTATCCCTCGTTTTGCGCATCGAAACCGAAGGTATCACTATCCGCTTCCCGGATTTTCTGTACGACAATGGAGGCCTCGTAGCCCGCGTTATTGGCGATTTGGCGAACCGGGTCTTCCAGCACCCGCTGGAGGATCTTCACGCCGATATTCTGATCACCGGCCAGTACGAAGTCGTCCAGCACCTTCTGCGCCCGAAGGAAAGTCACTCCACCACCCGGAATAATTCCCTCTTCCACGGCTGCGCGAGTGGCATGCAATGCATCTTCCACCCTGGCCTTCTTCTCTTTCATCTCCACCTCGGTGGCTGCACCAACCTGTAAAACGGCCACTCCACCGGAAAGTTTAGCCAGCCGCTCCTGCAGCTTCTCCTTGTCGTAATCAGAGGTGCTCTCTTCAATCTGGGTCTTAATCTGATTGATCCGGGCTTTGATATCTTCTTTCTTTCCGGCGCCTTCCACAATCGTGGTTTCATCCTTGGAAATTGTAATCCGTTTCGCCCGACCGAGATAGTCTACTTTCGTGTTTTCCAGTTTGAATCCCCGCTCTTCCGAAATAACCGTCCCACCGGTCAGCACAGCAAGGTCTTCCAACATGGCCTTCCGGCGATCTCCGAAACCGGGCGCTTTGACAGCGGCGGTTTTCAGTGTGCCACGGAGTTTATTCACCACCAGCGTTGCCAGGGATTCTCCCTCAACGTCCTCAGCGATAATTAACAGCGGCTTCCCCATTTGCGAGATGTTTTCCAGTATGTCCAGAAGATCCTTCATCGCGCCGATCTTCTTGTCATGGATAAGAATGTAGGCATCTTCCAGAACCACTTCCATGGAATCGGCATTCGTTACAAAATACGGGGAGAGATACCCGCGATCGAACTGCATCCCCTCGACCACTTCCAGACTGGTTTCCATGGTCTTGGACTCTTCCACGGTGATCACACCGTCCTTTCCCACTTTTTCCATGGCATCAGCAATGAGATCACCGATGATCCGGTCGTTATTCGCAGAAATAGTCCCGACCTGAGCAATCTCCTCTTTCCCCGGAAGTTCTTTGCTCATATCCCGCATATATTCCACCACTTTCCTAACGGCCTGATCCAGGCCACGCTTTATTTCCATGGCGTTTGAACCGGCAGTTACGCTGCGCATTCCCTGGGTGAATATCCCCTGTGCAAGTACGGTGGCAGTGGTCGTTCCATCGCCGGCAACATCGGAGGTCTTGGAAGCCACCTCTCTGACCATCTGCGCCCCCATGTTCTCCATGTGATCCCGGAGCTCAATTTCCTTTGCAACGGTGACACCGTCTTTAGTAACCGTCGGTGCACCGAATGATTTTTCCAACAGTACATTACGGCCACGCGGCCCCAGGGTTACTTTAACCGCATTGGCCAGCTTGTCAACACCGCGTTTCAGCCCCTCACGGGCAGTTGCGTTATACGTAATGATTTTATCAGCCATAACCCTCTACTCCTGTCTCAGAATGGTCAGTTATTACACCATGGCAAGGATATCACTCTCACGCATAATGAGATAATCCTCGCCGTCAATTGAGATTTCCGTCCCGGAAAATTTCCCATACAGTACCGTATCACCTTCTTTCACCTCCGGAGGAATGATGTCCCCCGCATCCGAACGTTTCCCGGGGCCTACCGCTTCAACCGTTCCCTGCTGGGGCTTCTCTTTGGCGGTATCCGGTAAAACAATGCCACCCTTGGTGGTTTCTTCCACCTCGGATGGCTTCACAACAACCCGATCTGCTAACGGTTTGACTTTCATAACTCCTCCTTTCATATCACCGAAGTAATTCGGTGCTGTAGCAGTTCTTTGTATTTCTCATCCGCTGAATCTTACCAGCAGTTAGCACTCTCTCTAATAGAGTGCTAATATTTTACCTCTTTCCATATCCCCCTGTCAATAGAAAAGTGAATTAGGCGCTAAAAATATTTGCATACATCCGTTGTGTGAAATAACTATTTAAAACCGTTCAAACGGTTACTATCAGAAAAATGGGTGGCTTCAACCCCCGACTTAAGTCTGAGGTTAATAGTACATGCAATCTGACGCAACCGTTATAACAGTTTTCGCATCCTCGTTTCAGTTGAGGAATCCGGGTGTTACTCATTGTCTGCCCGCCAGGCCGGGGTGTTATTCGGGCCAGCAAAGGCACAAGACGGCCGGCAGGTCCGCTTCCTGTGCCCGATTCCCTGCCGGAGGATGCTGCTGTCTGGATAAATTCCCTCTGACCTCTTACTTTACCTGAGCACGAGCTAAGAAGAGATAAAAATAAACGAGGCCAATATATGCATCGGAAAGAATTTATAAAGCATTCGGTATTTGCAGCCGGTTCACTGGCGTTGAGTCCTTTCCCCTACAGCCTTTTTGCCGGGGAAACCAGAAAACATGCCAGTGATATAGTAACTCTCGGAGATACCGGCATTCAAGTCAGTCGGCTTGCCATGGGTACGGGAACCCACGGTGTGGGAGGTGCATCCGCCCAGACGAGGGAACTCGGAGTTGGTGGTCTGGCGAATCTGCTGCAGGCTGCCTATGATCACGGGGTGATCTTCTGGGATTCTGCGGATGCCTACGGTACGCATCCCCACCTGAAGGAGGCCCTGAAATATATTCCCCGGGAGAAAGTGGTTATCCTGACCAAAACCCACGCAACCAACGAACAGGAGATGCGTGCTGATCTGGACCGTTTTCGCCGGGAAATCGGCACGGATTACCTGGATATCGTGTTGTTACACCTGATGACCAGCCCGAACTGGGATAAACAATACCGGGGTGCCATGAATGTGCTCTCCGAAGCCCGGGAAGAAGGAATTGTCAGAGCACACGGTGTTTCATGTCATACACTTCCTGCACTGAAAACGGCTGCCCGTTCACCCTGGGTTCAGGTGGATCTCGCCAGAATCAATCCGGCAGGTGTCCGCATGGATGCCGATGTACCTACGGTGAGTTCGATTCTGAAGGACATGAAAGCGAAGGGAAAAGGGGTGATCGGGATGAAGATCCTCGGAGGAGGCCGTCTGGTCAACCGGATCGATGAATCCCTGCAGTTCACCCTGGCGCAGGAGTTTGTGGACAGCTTTACCATCGGCACGGAAAACCGGACCGAATTTCAGGATCTCCGGAAACGGATACCGGCAGCCAGTGCGCGGGGATAAAGACAGCAATCGGACCGACCTCAAGTTGCAACCGGCGTTATCGTACAGACAGTCTCGCCCGGTTTCGAATCGAGATTCTTCAGACTGAGGTTTATCGTCTATCCGATCCGAAGGACTTTCGCACCGCGAATACCGCCCCGCTTTAATTCCGCAAGAGCAGTATTGGCTTCCTCCAGCGGATATTCCCGGACATCAGGTTTTACAGGGATCTCTGCGGCGAGTGGCAGGAACTCTTCCACATCTCTGCGGGCCACATTTGCCACGCTTTTCAATTCCTTTTCCATCCAGAGATGGGTGGGCCAGTCCAGGTTTTGCAGATAATCCTGATCCGCGTCTTCTTTCCTGATGGCATTGACCACCAACCGCCCTCCCGGGCGAAGGTTTTTCAGTGCTTCGACCACCGGCTTCCAGGCCGGAGTGGTGTCAATAATGCCATGAAGGTTCACCGGAGATTCCGCGTCAGTCCCCCCGGCCCATACGGCACCTAGTTCCCGGGCAAACTCCCGTTCATCCGGATTACGGGCAAAGACGTAAATGCCCGTCTCCGGAAACCTGTGCCGCGTCATCTTGAGTACAAGATGCCCGGAAGCTCCGAATCCTGTCAAACCCAGCGTTTTGCCATCTGAGATCTTGCTGAGTCTGAGCGAACGATATCCAATGGCCCCCGCGCATAAAAGAGGCGCCGCTTCAGCATCGGAATACACATCCGGAATTGGATAGGCGAATTCCTCCGGAACCGCCATATATTCAGCATAACCACCATCTGCATCCCTGCCGGTAGCCTCAAATTCCGGACAGAGATTCTCATTACCCGACCGGCAATATTCGCACTGTCCGCAGGAAGAATATATCCATGCAATCCCTACCTGATCCCCCACATCGTAGCGATCCGTGTCCGGACCCGTTTCGGCAACCCGTCCGACTACCTGATGGCCCGGTACCACCGGAAGCTTCGGAGGCGGCGTTCTGCCTTCAATCTCATCCAGTTCGGTATGGCACACTCCGCAGACGGTAACCTTTACCAGAATTTCTCCACTTTCCGGTTTCGGCTCCGGTATTTCCTCGAACCGGAGCGGTTCGGTATCCGTATTGAGATCCGTGATCTCATGCAGGACCATGGCTTTCATGCTGATATACTCCTCCCGCTGATTGACGTAACCTCGGTGAATGCATTTAATGTACGGGCTGGGAAAAAGATTATCACTAGTCGGTCTTCGGCCCCGCAGGTATTAATTCGGAAGGAATCTGATATACTCTCTTTTGCGGGGATAGGGCATTTCCCGGAATCGCCGGATCTCGGCGACGCGGGAATCCGGTTTCAGGCTGTCAAGAAACCGGGTGTATTTTTTCCCCAGGTGATTGGTTTCGCTGTACCGCGTGCTCAACCGCTCACTTGCATAATCATACTCCCATCCCTCGAACAGGTGATGGCGGAGCCAGAGACGGTCCCACTCTTCCAACTGCTGACTGGGATTGAAGTAAGCCATAAAGTATTTGAGGGTATGGTAGCAATCGACCTTTGCAAGGAGCTCAAGGTCCCGGAGAAATGTTTCGGCATAGATATTCCGTTGGCCGGCCAGGAACTTCAGTGCGGCATGTATGGCATGGTTTAACTCTTCAATAAACACGGTAAACGCGTAAATGTTCTTCTGATGTAACCCTCTCCTGGGATCATATTGTTCCAGCACTTCAATCATCCGGTCTGAATAGTAAATCGCCAGGTAGAGCCTGTCGTCGGCCACCCGGAGAAATGTACGGGCCATATCAGAGAGCTGAGCGGTGGAGGTATCACTCCGATCGGATAAAAATCTGTAACGATGCGGGCCGATAACAAAGCGTTCCAGGTTTACTCCGCTTGCCCGCTGATATGTACGTTCGGTTATAGTCTGGAGTTGCCGCAGGAGACTCATGCGCTTACTCCGGAATCAGTTCAGTTCCCTGCGGTCATTGTAGAAAATCTTTCGCAGCACCTCGTCTATGTCCTCGGAACTTTCGTCCAAATGAATGTATTCGTCACTGACCCAGTTCAGAGCCTGACGGACGACTCTGAATTGCCGGGCCAGAGAGGCCAGGATCTCCACCAGGTTGTATTTCCTGGCAACCTTGTGTCTGGAAGCCCATAAGTAACTGGACCTTCCCATTTTTTCGTAATAATCAAAACCTGGTGCCCGGCTGCCGTACATCGCCTTCCGATTGATAAAGTCAGGAAAAATACCTGTCATAAACAGCGAGTAATTGCCGAGATGACTGCGCAGAAGAAACGCTTCCAAAGAAGAGGACGACTCTGCAAAATCCATCATGATATCCACAAGGTAGTTGTAACTCTTACTGGACGCCGTGGGGGTGTGGGCACTATTTGTACTGGAAAACTCTGCCAGCATTGATGCCACGTAATCGGCAATATGCCGGCTTTCGATATTGTATTCGCGAAATGCATGCCTGATCATTACATAGAAAAACAGGTGAGACGATATACGGGTTAATCCTTTCTGCTGCCGGATCCGGTTAAACAGCTCTTCATGATCCAGGATCCGGTCGCGCATCTCTTCATCCGTAAGTAAATCCGAAAGCGCAATCCGGTTTCGTTCATCCGTCCCCAGAGCTTCAGTAATAAAAGTGAAATCATCTATGGTAAAATGGCTGCGGCAATTCGCCTGTATCATAGTATCACCTCGCCTGTTTTCGCAGTGAATTGACTGAATTTGCAGAACTATCTACTTCTTATATCGGCAGTCAGAGCGAATTCCTCACCCTTTCACGCCAGAAGAACCTGAAATAACGAAATACTGGCTTACACACTCTACATATTATTCAATCGTTTTTCATACATCCCGTGTCCTTCTGAATCCTCCCTTCTCGGTCAAACACAAAACAGTAGTCCGGACATGCCGAATTCCCTCATACCACATCCGGAGTCTGCATCTTCCTACTTCATGGTCGGGAAATGGTTCCGGGAGTGCAAACCTTAGCGGAATCTGCTGCGAATCTTGTTCCGGTATCTGCGGTGAGCGGGAGTCCGGCCGCGGCGCTCCATCAGCAGATTGTACCGCAACTCCTTTTCATTCAATTCTTTCGTAATTATTTGTTCCTCTTCCCTGTCGTCACACGCGTCCAGTCGGTTTCCAGTGAGCGGATTTCTTTTTGGAGCTGGAGCTCTTCCGGAAGGACACCGGCATTCTTCAGAATCTTGTATGATGCGCGAAGTGAAGAAGGCATATCCGGTTCATCATCAAACCGGAGAGGCTCGCCTTTGAGCGGTAAGTCATCGAACTCACCTCGGTCGATAGCCTTCCTGATTCGCTCTTCTGCAATACGTTCGATCAGCAGCATATCATCTTCCAGTGCTTTGCCGTATTAAGTTGTCTCGGCTTCAACGTCAGAAGAAACCAGATGTACTCAGTGAACCATTTCTTACACTGTAAGATATACCCGATCCCGGGGGAAATGCAAAATCAAACTTTGTCCGCATAAGAATTCAGCAGATTCAGTCAGCGCGAGAGACTATTGGCAATCGCTCTCCCGAACCGGATAAATGGGGTGCTCTCAGTGATAGTGATGTCCTGGTACGGCTTTATAAGTTCCCTGCCAACCCTTAACATATCATACTGGATGTATAAGTTATTAAATGCGGGAGGATATGAATATGGAATATGTCACCGGCGCCGGCACCAGGATGCCGATCCTCGGTCTTGGAACCTGGCAAATGCACGGAGAATCCTGCCGGCAGGCTGTGCTTTCAGCAATGGATATGGGCTATCGCCACATCGATACCGCCCAGATGTATCGTAACGAAGATGTTATCGGGGCAGCGCTGCATGAGTCGGAGATTTCTCCTGACGATGTTTTTATCACCACGAAGATTCTCAGCTCTAACCTCGCGCCTTCGGATCTGATACAATCATTTCGGGAGAGCCTGCGCAAACTGCAAACCGATTACGTTGATCTGTTACTGATACATTCACCAAGTCCAACCGTGCCGATACCTGAATCCATCGACGCCATGAATCAGCTGCAATCCGAAGGGGTGGTGCGTCACATCGGAGTCAGCAACTTTTCTGTGGATCAAACTAAAGAAGCGGAAGCAGCTTCGGAGTATCCAATCGTCACAAATCAGGTCCAGTATCACCCATTCCACAGTCAAACCGAAGTGCTGAAATACTGCATTGAAAATGACAAAATCCTTACCGCTTATACTCCGCTTGCAAAGGGTAGGGTCGCCAGGGACTCCACTCTCAGGGAGATTGGGGAGTCCCATGACAAAACCGGAGCGCAGATTGCACTTCGCTGGCTTATCCAGCAGGAACAGGTCTGCGTTATTCCGAAAGCAGCCGATCCCCACCATCTCCGGGAAAACCTGGAGATTTTTGACTTCCGGCTGAGCTCTGAGGAGATGGAACGGATATTTGACTTGCAGAGTGGTCTGATCGGCCGTTTACGTTCATTACTGAATTTATAACCCTGCCGCTTCCGGAGACGGACTGGTCGTTCAGGTTTGACAATCGGGTTCTCTGACTATTACTGTATTTTTGACGTTCAGGAGCTGTTATCCGCGTTATATTCATCCATTGCTGTCCCCCCATTTCCGGCCGACACCGGAGAATATCCCTAATTTTTGTTCATCTCACACCGATATGTAAACGGACAGCATTCCTTCACCAGCTGCCTCTCATAATAAAAGTGGTTGATTTCAGCCACTCGAAAACTATAAGTGGCTGAGATCAGCCACTTTTCATAAAAATCCGAAAAACTGAAATTTTTTATAATCTGTTGTTATTACATCAATTTATTATAATTTTATCTCTGAGAAAATTTTATGGCATACTTCTTGTGATGTTATATGGTGATGTAATTACCACCCCAAAACAAAGGAGTACGGAGATGATCTCATTACGACGAACTCTGTCCGTTTTCACCATGATTCTGGCCATCGGCATACTGCTCGGATGTCAGAACTCGCCGCTCGAGCCACAACTTGAGACTCAACCCAAACCTGCGATGTCAATACAGTACATTCAGGCAAGCAGTCATGCCCTTGGGCTCGCGAAAGGGAAGATATCCACTACAGCGTTGGTGGATGCCGATGAGGAGACTGTTCTGGGTGGAGATATTATGGACGGGAACGCAGTGATTATTCCGGCCGGAGCGCTTGAAAAGGATATGACCATGACATTTACCCTGGAAGTGACCCAGGACGGTATTCTTGTATTTTCCGTGGAGAGCCCGGATATGGATGCCGGTGAACACATTTATTTCCAGGATGGCAAAACCAGCACTCTGATTGTAAACGGCAGCTGGCTGGCCCAACAGCCTGACGCAGCAGTGAACATTGAAAGCAATGAGCAGTTTCCTGCAGTTCAGGATGGCGATTCGTACCACGTCAATCTGCCGCACTTTTCCAGCTATGCATGGGTGATAATGGATTAATCCGCAACCGGGAGGAAATAGAATGTACATCATCAATAATCAGGTAGAGCCGGCCACGAAATCTCTGGAAAATGAATCACAAGTACTTTATAGTAAAGGAGTTACTACAATGGAAAATTCATTACGGCAGCGTGAAACCACTCCACGTTCCGAAGTGAGCAAAAGGAACCGGCAATCGACAATTCCGTATCACTCTAAATCATTTAGTTGCACTTGGGTTGTCGCTGATTAACAGGGAAGAGCAGACGGAGAATCCCCCGTATCACCGGCGGGTTCTCCGTCTCGTACATATACATGAGTCTACACCAGGAGCCTGAAGGCTACGAAAACCGGGTTACACAGTACCTCGAAAAACTGCTGGAGGTTGTTGAACGATACGCCGGGAAGCAGGTTGTTCGGGAATTTCGCACCATAAAGTCCGAGCGGGAGAAGTATCTCCAGGAACAGTGGATCCCTGTATCCGAGGGCACGAAAGAGGTGGTGCTCCGGGATGTGGATTACCAGCATCTCCTCACCCTTCTCACCGATGGTATTGGCAACGATTTTGACCAGTACTACCAGGCTCACAAGGAAATTGTCTCCATTTGTATGGAATACGGGAAGTACGACCGGGCCTTCTCCATTCTGGAGACACTTTCTATCCCCAATGATGATTCTCAAAAGCAGGCGGAATACCATATGCTCTGCGGAAAAATGTATCTTTTCCGAAATGCGTATGAAAAGAGTGTCGCCGAATATAAGCAGGCAATGGAAATTTATCGTATGCTCGGGGACAATTTCGCGCTGGTCAGCGTTTACAACAACCTGGGAATCCTGGCCCATGAACAGTGGCAGATTGAGGATGGGAAGTATTACTTCGAGCAAGCCAAGGAACTTGCTCTCGAGGTGGGAAAGGATGAGGCCATTCCCATGCTGGAGATCAATCTGGGAATTGTGCATAATATTCATGGGGAATCGGAAAAAGCCTATGCGCTATTCAGCAGATTACACGACAGAGTCACCGGTACCGATCATGACTGGATGATTCAGCTGTATGTGAACCACAGCATTAGTGCGAAAGACTGTGGCCGTCCGGAAGAGGGCAAGCGTATCCTCGAGGAGGCACAATCAATTCTGGATGAAACGCGGGACAGCCGCTCTGTTGCGATTTATCATCTTGCCTTCGGAGAAGTGCTCATCCATACCGGCGAATATGAAGATAGCCTTCGGCATCTCGGGATTGCCTTTAAAATTTTCTCTCAGCTGTTTGATCTTGTGCATGTTGCGGATACCTATCGTACATTTGCTATGCTCCATATGAAACAGGGCTACTACGAACTGGCGGAGTCGGAATTCCGGATTAGTCTCCGGGTCAATCAGGAAAAAGGCAATGTTCATAATCTGGCGGTCACATATTATGAATACAGTAAACTGGCGGAGCAACTCGGGAAACGAGCAGATCAGGAAGAGCGATTACATAAATCGCTTTCTCTGTATCGGTCAATAGGAGCTTCACAGTGGATTCAACGAATTCAGCGGGAATTGAATGAGATCCAGTAGGTGATGAACTATGAGGCACATTGAGAACGATACACAGGTCATATCGGGTAAAATTTGGGTGAATATTTCTACCGGTTTAATCACGGATTTCAGTGATGACTTTCGGAATATCATTCACGCATCGAATGGAACTTCTGTGCACATAGATGACCATCTCCGGGGATTACAGGGTGAGTCCGTATTCGAATCTCTGCTGTCAAATATCGGTGAAGAGAAGCTGAAATATCTGCAGGCACAGTTTCTGCCCAATAACCATCCCCCACAGGAGGTAATATGCTATTTGGATACCCGGCTGGTTGAAGACCGGGAAATCCCGGTTCAGATCTATCCGATTCTTCGTGCAGACCAGGAACCGGATGAAGGTCTTGAAGATCCTCCACCGCAATTGTTTGATTCCATCACCGATTTTCTCCTAATCTGTGAACCCGATTTTACCATCAAGAAAGCGAACAGGGCGGCCAATGCCGTCTTCGGCGGGGCAAAGCAGCTGGAAGGCCGAAAGTGCTACGAAGCGCTTTGGGGAAGGACATCACCCTGCATTGACTGTCCCCTGCCCGAAACCTTGTATACCGGTCGTATGGCTCCGACTGAATACTATGACTCGAACATCAGAGAATTCCTGGAGGTCCGCACCTTCCCCCATTTAAACGCCGAGGGGAAATTCACTGACTTCACTATCCTCAGCCGGATCGTCTCGAAACGCCGCAGAAAAGAAGAGGAAACTGTGCGAAGCAAGAAATTGCAGGCACTGGGGCAGATGGCATCCGGTGTGGCTCACGATTTTAATAATCTCCTGACTATTATCTTCGGCCGACTGCAGCTCCTGAAATCGCTGATCGATGATCCGGAACCACTTGAAAGTGTCCGGACAATCGAACAGGCGGCCATGGACAGCACGGATATCATCAGACGGTTGCAGGATTTCACACCGAAGCAGGAACCATCAGAGAGCAGGATGACCCGGGTGGATCTGAATCCGCTGGTCATGGATGTGGTGGACTATGCCCAGACCAAAGTGGACCGGGTCCGCCGGAAAAAGGGCGTACGCATCGATCTGGAAACGCATCTGCGCGATATCGATCCCATCGAGGGGAATCGGGGGCAGATTCGCAGCGCGCTGCTGAACATTGTTCTCAACGCCATCGACGCCATGCGGATTGGTGGGGTGATCACTATCTGGACCCAGCAGATCGGCAGTCGCATAGAGGTAGGTGTGGCCGATACCGGGATCGGTATGACCAAAGAGGTCCAGGAGAACATCTTCGATCCCTTCTTCACAACCAAGGGGGACGAGGGAACCGGACTGGGCTTGTCAGAAGTGTATGGTATCGTGAACCAGCATAACGGAACCATTGAGGTGGACAGCACCCCGGGTGAGGGAACCACAATCGTTCTGCGATTCCAGAAGAGCCCCGCACCTTCGGAAAAGGAATAAACCCGGTAACCTCCCAAGTAGTGAATTAATTTTGTAGTTCCACGACACAATCAAATGTCACTCTGTGCAGAACATCACGAAGTACACAGGTTATAACCACTTATCCTGACTTTCAGGCAGGAGTTTCCGCTTCTCTTTCGCACAGGTGGTTTTTATATTTTCTCTACTTGCGCCCGTAGCTCAACCGGATAGAGCAGCGGACTTCTAATCCGCAGGTTGCGTGTTCGAGTCACGCCGGGCGTGCTGACCTCAAATATTCCTCTCAGTCGCTTCTATTTGAACATTCATCTTTTCCGATCATCCTTGTCCTCCATCAGGTATATCTTTTGGAAGAATTCATAATCTTTTTAAAATTTGAAATTACACTGTCTCCGTTAGAGAGTAGATGTGCACCTCCGGGGTAGTGGAAAATGGATCGCTGTATCACTTCCTGAGGAGCATTCACTCTCACTCACCCACCCCGTGCGCCGGTCCGGCTTGAATGGTACGGTAGAGGTTGTGAACATAGATAATGTATTTCACGTATGCATCCGACCATTCCCTGCCGGCTCTGACACTTGCGTTCCTCTGCTTTTTCGCCTGTATGGCTTCCTGCAACAATTTGGATGTTTCCGTTTCAATCGCCCTGGTCAGCATGTTCATTACCGGTTTGATGTTGCCGGTCTCCAAAGCCTCCTCCGCAGTCTGTATATCCGCAGCAGCCGGCTGGGCAGGTTTTAGCCCGGTAAAAGGTTTACCCTCAGCCTGTCGGTGCAATCTGACGACAGTTGACATAAAATACCGTTCAGCCAGCTCCCGGGATGCCTCACCTTTTTTATAGACGGTCCTGCTCTGCTTAAATGCTGATTTGAGTGCGGCTTCCTGTTCTTCACCAACCCAAATCAATGCTTTTGTGACATCACCGGTCTCCAGCGCCTGCCGGGCGTCTGTGGCCACCGGACCATTGACCCGGTCACAATGCGCTTCCGCTGTTATTGGCATCATAAGTCCGGTAAAGAGCAATATTGCTCCCATAACAACCCCGGTAAATATTTTACTGGAATTCATGTGAACCTCCTTTGGTTATGCTATTTCCAATTGCACTCACAACATAAACGGATCCCCGGGGCGATTCCTTTGACTTTTCTCAAATTTCGAAAAAATACTTCCCCAATCCGCAAGAAGAGCAAACAGTTGATTACAGATCATGAGGGTGAACTTCGCTCAGTATTGAACCGCTGTTTCTTTGAATGTGGTTTTCATCCGGAGAATTGTTTGTTCTCCCTCTTGCCACAGGGGAGAAATCCGCCAGAGGTGAAGCCGGAGGCGCTGCCGCAAGCGGATAGAGGGGGACCGCCAGAGAGAATAAATGATTTCCTGATTTACAATAATAGTCACATTACAGATTGAGAAAATACAAGGGATCTGCTTTTGAATTAATCAGGCGGGGGAGACTATTCTTCCCCCGCCACGATAGATTCCAATGCTTCTTCGGTATGTATGGTAATTTCCCGTTGACCTGCCAGAGTGATAACCCCCTGCTCCTCCAGTTCAGCAAGCCGCCGGCTCAAAGTCTCCTGGCTTGTTCCGAGTTTGGAAGCCAGATCCCGTTTGCTGAATGGGAGTGTTATATGGGAGGGTTCAACCGAAGCACCCTCTTTGTTCAATGACCGGAGCAGGAAGCCGGCTAATCGTTGCTTCACGGTATGGACTCCGAGCTGCTCAATAGTCTCTTCCGCACCGGCCAGGCGATTACTCAACTGCTCCACAATCTTTGTGGCAATCTCCGGAAATTCCCGTAACAACGATTGAACGTCCCGGCCATGAATCTGACAGACCTCACTTGGTTTCAGAGCTTCCAAATATCCCTCACTTTCCCGGTTGCTAAAGAGGGCCAGCTCACCGACAAATTCGCCGGGATGCAGGGTCCGTACCATTTGTTCCCGCCCCGAGCGCGCAACCCTGACCTGTTTCATCAGTCCCTGGTGGATGATATAGAGGATACGTGCACCGCTGCCTGTGAAGAAAACCATCTCACCCTTCTGATACTCCCTGCTGGATGCCACCCGGGCAATGACGCGCATTTCATCAGTTGACAGATGGTTAAAAACCGGAACCTTTGTGATGCAATGGATTTTGTGATTCTCATCCATTTTCACAATCCCATGCAGTGCCACAAATGCTTCAAATCCATTGGAGAATAAATACGGTCAAAGGTTATTAATTCCGATACAGCATAAAAATCAGCTGGAGCGGTGGTATGAATATGTCTGTTATATTTTCCGGGAATAACTATTTAATCAAACAAGTCCTTCAACCGGTCCATACCCTCTTCCTGCAGCTGGGATTTTCGCTGCTCAATCTCCTGTTCCAGTTCCTTCTTCCGTTCTTCCAGCCGATCCCGAACCTCATCGGCACGTTGCTCATATTTCTCAAGTTGCGCTCGGAGTTCAGCTTCCCGCTGATCGACCAGTCCGCGTAATTCAGTCCGGTAGTCCTTCACTTTAGTCTCGATGCGACTCCGGATTTCGCTCCGTGCCCGCTCAACTTCCTTTAATACAGTGGATCTCAGATTGTCCGCAAACAACTCATCGAGATTGGAATCGAT